>Ga0105239_10004250_pt1 | contig 17201 bp, 11 predicted proteins | sample KBSC44metaG_FD_92761 | JGI IMG/M metagenome (GOLD analysis project Ga0105239, IMG submission 92761) | Corn rhizosphere microbial communities from Kellogg Biological Station, Michigan, USA - KBS C4-4 metaG | ecosystem: Host-associated > Plants > Roots > Rhizosphere > Soil | place: Michigan, USA...
ATCTGGGTGGGTTACGAGCATGTCGAACGCGCGGCGGTGATCATCGCGCTGATCGTGGCGTTCTTCCCGATCCTGTCGAACGCGACGCTTGGCCTGCGTTCCGTCGATCCGGGACTTCTCGATCTCTTCCGGCTCTATGGCGCCTCGCGCTGGCAGATCCTGTGGCGGCTCCAGTTGCCGGGCGCGCTGCCCTACATCCTTGCCGGCATGAAGATCTCGGGCGGGCTCGCGCTGATCGGCGCGGTCGTCGCCGAATTCGTCGCCGGTTCGGGCACGGCTACGGGGCTTGCCTGGCGCGTCACGGAAGCGGCCAACCGTCTGGAAATATCCAAAATGTTTGCAGCCCTCGGCCTTCTCTCTTTTGTCGGCATCGTCAATTTCTACGCACTCAGCTTTCTCGAATGGCTGCTGCTACATCGTTGGCATGAAAGCACGCTTGATCGTCACGACTGATGCGCCGCTCCACACGCCGCCGTCTTTTATTTGGCAGGCCGCTTCTTTCCCTTCAGATGCGCATCGAACCACTCGACGTCGCGCTTCAGGCGGTCACGCTGGTCGCTTGGTTGTGTGAGTTCGTGGAACTGGCCGGGATAGATGACGAGTTCGGTCTCCAGGCCTAGGCTCTTCAGTGCCTGGTACATCTGCTCGACATTGAGTAGCGGCACGTTGAAGTCCTTGTCACCGCCCATGAACAGCACCGGCGTCTTGATGCGGTCGGCGTGAAGATAGGGAAACGAGATCCGCATCCACGTTTCATGGTTCTTCCACGGCACACCGAGCTCGGACTCGTAGTCGCGCACATATTCGTCCGTGCCGTAGCCCGCGAAAATATCGGAGATGGATGCCCCGCTGCGCGCGCATTTGAAGCGCGTGTCCTGGGCGATGATGTAGTTGGTCGACATGCCGCCATAGGACCAGCCCGCGACGCAGAGCCGATTCGGATCGGCGAGCCCGCGCCGCACCGCATCGTCGACGGCGGCGAGATCGTCCTTGGCGTCGCGGTTGCCCCAATCGGCATAGATCGCCTTCGACCACGCCTCGCCGCGGCCGGAGCTGCCGCGCGGGTTCTGGGTGATCGCAAGATAGCCATTCGCGGCCAGCAGCTGCAGCCCGGAATCGAAGGTCAGGTCCCACTGCTCCACCGGCCCACCATGCGGCCGCAGGATCGCGGGATAGCGCACACCGCCTTTGGAATTCGGCGGCTTCACGACATACCCGTGCACCTCCGCGCCATCGAAGCTCTTGAACGACGTCTCTTCGACGGTGCCAAGCGTGATGTCCCTCAGCCATTCGTTCTGATGCGAGACCTGGCGCGGAGCGGCTTTGCCGTCGAAGGCATAGATTTCGACGGGGGCCGACGGCGTGCCGAGAAGAAGCGCCTCACGCCCCGAGCGTGCAGCGGTGTGCGCGACTATGACGTTGCGCGCACCGGCAAGATGTGTGACCGGTCCCCCCGTCGAAGGGACGCTGGCAAGATATTGCGCGCGGTCGTCCTCGACGAGGAAGCGGATCGTCTTTCCGTCCGCGGTCCACACCGGCTGCAGCACGTTGCGGTCAAGCGCGGCGGTGAGGATCTTCGGCGTCCCGCCGGTTGCCGGCACCACCGCCAGATGATGCACGGCATATTCGATCAGCTTGAGCGGTCCGCCCTGGATGTATGCGACGAACTTTCCGTCCGGCGACCACGCGGGATAGCTCGTCCAGTCCGGCTGGTTGTCGGGACCGGGGAAATTCGTCAGCGCGCGTGGCGTGGCACCGGCATGCGCATCGACGACATAGACATCCCAGTTCTCATCGCGATCGAAATCGGTGCGCGTGCGGCGGCTGACGAACGCGATCTGCTTGCCGTCCGGCGACCAGGCCGGGAGATATTCGTTGTATTCGCCGGGCGCGAGCCGGTCGGCCTTGTGGGTTGCAAGATCGAACACGTAGAGGTGCTGGCGCTGCTTGCCGAGATAGCCCTCGATGTCTTCCTTGAACTGGAAACGGTCGACGACGATGGGTTTCGGGTGCTTCTTGTCGTCGCTATCCTTGTCGTCTTTGTCGTCTTTCTTCTTCAGGTCCTCGGGCTTTGGATCCTTGACGATCAGCGCAAGCCTTTTCGAGTCCGGCGACCAGGCAAGATCGGCGACGTCCCCCTTGAAGTCGCTGATGCGTTTCGCCTCGCCGCCCGCGCGGTCCATCAGCCAGACCTCGTCCTTGTCACCCTCTTCGCCGCGGCCGGAGATGAACGCGAGCCAGTGACCGTCGGGGCTGAAGCGCGGTGCGCTCTCGCTTTCCTTCTTACGGTTCGTGAGCTGAACCGTGCGCGTGCCGTCAAAGCTCGACATCCAAATGTGGCTGTTGCTCTCGTCTTCCTTGAGATCGGTCGAAGTGACGGTGTAGGCGATCCAGTTGCCGTCGGCTGAGATCTGCGGATCGCCAACCACCTGCTCGCGGAACTGGTCGTCGAGCGTCAGCACCCGCGACGCCGAAGCGGACGCCAGCGCCCCCAGCACAAAGACAAGCGAAAGCGTAACCTGTCCGAACCGCATGAAGCCGCCCCTTCAGTCCCTCTGGCCGAGTTTAACCGGCGCGGATTCTTTGAACAGGGCCATCGCGATAAGGGCGATGACCAGCGCGCCGCTCCAGTACCAAGCGGGTGCAAGCGGATTACCGGTCCAGCGGATCAGCGCCGTGATGATGAACTGCGTCGAGCCGCCGAAGATCGAGATCGCAAGCGCATAGATCATCGCCACAGAGCCCGAACGGATGGAGGGCGGGAGCGATTCCGTGATACCGACAATGACCGGCACACTGCTCACGCCCGCGAACAGCACCATCACCGTTTCCGCGCCATAAAGCACCGCGGTCGAGCGGAAATGCTCGATCAGCCAGAACCCCGGGAAGATCAAGAGCAGAAGCAGAACGCCTGGAATCATCATTACCGGCTTGCGCCCGAAGCGGTCGGACCAAAGCCCGCTCGCGACCTCGGAGAGGATCGAAAAGGCGCCATTGATGATCGTGATCCCGAACGACACCGCCGTCGACATGTGAAGCACCATGCGCGAATAGGTCGTCATGTAGCTGATGGTGTAGTTGCCGATGGTGCCGGCCGTCAGCATCAGGATGCCAAGCACGGCGACGCGGAGATATGGCCGGGCATTTGCGCGAGGAACTTGGGCGTTAGCAATTTCCAGAGGCACCGCGCGGGCTTCGCCGGCGGCGTGCAGTGTTTCCGGTAGGCTCGAGCGGAGCCAAAGCCCGAACGGCACGATCGCCGCGCCGATGAGCATCGCTGCACGCCAGCCCCAATCCTGCAGCTGGGTCTCGTTCAGCGTTTGCGAAAGCGCGAGCCCGATGAGACCGGCAACCAGGGTCGCGCAATCCTGCGTCGCGTATTGCATCGAGATATAGAACCCGCGCCGTTCGGGGGGTGCGGCCTCCGCCATGAAGGCCGTGGTCGGGCCGACCTCGCCGCCAAGCGCGAAGCCCTGCAGCAGGCGGAACAGCACCACCAACACCGGCGCCGCAAATCCGATCCGCGCATAGGAAGGCGTCAGGCACATGCCGACAATGCCCAATCCCATGAGCGAGAACGACAGCAGCATTGCAGGCTTGCGTCCGATGCGGTCGCCCATGCGGCCGATGACGAATGCGCCGACCGGACGCATCAGGAATCCGACACCGAAGGTCGCGAGCGAGGCGAGCCAGCTGACCATCCGGTCGTCGGAGGGAAAGAACACGCGGCCGATATAGTCGGAGAAATAAGAGAAGGTGAGAAAGTCGTAGAACTCGAGCCCGTTCCCCGCGAACACCGCGATCACATGGCGAAGCGGGATCGCGCGCTTGGCTGCGCTCACGAGGCAGGCCTGCGGCGGAGTGCGGCCGGTGCGGTTTCCGGCATCAGCGCCATCGCGACAACGCCGATGAGCGCTGCCACGGTAGCGTAGTAGGCTGGCATCATCGGATTTCCGGTGTGGTGGATCAGCCAGGTGATATTGAACTGGGTCGTGCCGCCGAAAATGCTGATGGCGGTGGCATAGGTGATCGCGAGCGCCGCCGAGCGCATATGCTTGGGCAGGACTTCGCTCATCGCCACGAATGCGACGACCCCCATCTGGCTGAAGGCGCCGAGCACGAAGGTCGCGGCTAGAAGGGTCACGCCGTCGCGGTTGCGGACGATCAGGAGGTACATCGGCACGATCAGAAGGGCGAAGGCGATCCGCGGCCAGACCATCAATGGCCAGCGACCGACCCGGTCGGACAAGATGCCCGCGAGCGTGCTGAAGATGATGTTCGCGATCCCGAACACCAGAGTCGCACCGAAGGCCACACTCGTCCCCATGTGCAGCACCTGCGATGCGAAGGTCGTCATATAGGCGATGACGTAGAAGCCGATCGTCGCGCTGCCCAGGATGATGAAGCCGAGAATGATAATCCGCCACGGGATGGGCGCCGCCGTGACTTGCGCGCGTTCACTTTCGTGAAATGTCTCAGGCAGCGCGCGGCGGATCAGGAATCCGACGGGCAGGATCACCGCGCCGAGAAGGAATGCGATGCGCCAGCCGTAATCGGTCAGCGCCTGCGCGTCGAGGACACTGGACAGGGTTACGCCCACGATGCCGCCCGCGAGTGTCGACATGCCCTGACTGGCGTATTGAAGTGCAGCATAGAAACCGCGGCGGTTCTCCGGCGCGGCCTCGAGAAGATAGGCGGTGGTGGGCCCCACATCGCCACCGACCGCCAGACCCTGCAGGAGGCGCGCAGCGACAACGAGCGCCGGCGCCGCAATCCCGATGGCGGCATAGGATGGCGTCATCGCCAGAAGAAGGATCGCAGCGCCCATCAGCACGAAACAGGCGAGCATCGCGGGCCTGCGTCCGACGCGGTCGCCATAAAGCCCGAAAACGATGGCGCCCACGGGCCGTGCCGCGAAGCCGATACCGAAGGTCGCGAGCGACGCCATAAGACTTATGAACGGCGTCTTGAAGGGAAAGAAGGCGAAGCCGATCTGGGTCGCGAAATAGGCGTAGGTCGTGAAGTCGTAGAATTCGAGCGCGTTGCCGATGACGACGGCCGCGACGTGACGCTTGAGTGGCGCTGCCGCGCTGGCGGTCATCGTCGCTCCATCCCCCGAGATGCGCTCACCCTAGCGGCTCGGCGGCCTGCTTGCACCACGGCGGGGTCCAAATCCCGGCAGAATCGCGTCGGCCGGAAGACAAACGGCCTGTGACGCCGCGCGAAACGGGCGGCGCCCATCTTCCGGAACTCCGCGTCGCTCCCGCACTCCGGTATCGTTTAACGCCGCGTTGACCTCAGGGAATTATTCTCGGGCGATGGAGGATCGCCAGACATGACGGTCGCGCCCAGTCCCAAAAGCGCGTCCCCGGCCACGCCCTTTCACGACGCCGACGCGTTTCCGGCGCGCGCGGTTCTGGAAGCGCACGGCGAGATTCTCGACCTCATGGCCGATGGCGCATCTCTTAAGGAGACTTTGACGCAGATCGCGGCACTCGTGGAGCGGCTGGCGCCGCCCGCCTTGTGCTCCATCCTCCTGCTGCAGCCCGACGGCAAGCGCCTCAAGCCCGCTGCCGCGCCTAACCTGCCGGAAGCCTATTCTGCCGCGATCGATGGCGTGGAGATCGGGCCTTGCTGCGGCTCCTGCGGCACCGCCGCGTGGCGGAAGGAGGCGGTGATCGTCACCGATATCGCGAACGATCCGCTGTGGGCCGGACCGCGCGATTTCGCCCTGTCGTTCGGACTTCGCGCCTGCTGGTCGCAGCCGATCCTGCGCAACGATGGCATCGTGCTGGGCACCATCGCGATGTACTACAAGGAGCCGCGCGCGCCGACCGAGCGCGACTGGGGCCTGCTCGCACCCTGCGCAAAACTCGTCAGGCTGGCGCTTGCCGAACATCGCAAGGAAGAAGACCTGCGCGCCAGCGAAGCGCGCTGGCACCTCGCCGCCGATGCCAGCGGGCTCGGCACCTACGATGTCGATTTCACCACCGGCGCGGACCAATGGTCGCCGAAGTTCAAAACCATGTTGGGACTTTCGCAATCCACGCCGTCCGGTCCCGCGCTGTTCGAGAAGATGCTCCACCCCGACGATCTCGAGCGCTTTCGAAATGGCTTCAGAGAGATGCCGAATCCAAAGGAGAACCGCCTGCAGGACGAAGAACTGCGCATCGTCCGTGCCGACACCGGGGAAGAACGCATCGTGACGCTCAAAGGCCGCGTGCTCTTCAGCGAGGAAGGCGTGGCGCTGCGCGCCATCGGCACAATGGCCGACATCACCGAGCGGCGCCTTTATGAAAAGGAATTGGCGGATGCGAAATCCGCCGCCGAGGCCGCCAACCACGCCAAGAGCCAGTTCCTGGCCAGCATGAGCCACGAGCTGCGCACACCGCTGAACGCCATCATCGGATTCTCGGACATGATCCGCCAGCGCACGTTCGGCGCGCTCGGCGAACATCGCTACGAAGGCTATATCGAGGACATCCACAAAAGCGGCGAGCACCTGCTCAGCCTGATCAACGACGTGCTCGACATGGCCAAAATCGAGGCCGGCAAGCTCGAACTCCATCGCGAGCCGCTCGACCTCGCTCTGGTTGCCGAGCACGCGCTGCTTTTCCTCGCACCGCAAGCGAGCGCCAAAGGCGTCGCACTGACCACGGCAATCGCACCGGAGCTGGGATTGAATGCGGATCATCGCGCGGTCCGCCAGATCCTGACGAACCTGCTCTCGAATGCGGTGAAGTTCACGCCGGCTGGCGGCACGATCCGCGTCTTCGGGCGCACGCTTGCGAGCGGCGCGCTCGAACTCGGCGTGGAGGATGACGGCCTTGGCATGACGCGCGAAGGGATCATGACCGCGCTTCAGCCCTTCGGCCAGGTGGAACGCGCGGCCACCGTCGAGGGCGCGGGCACAGGCCTCGGCCTTCCGATCGTGAAATCGCTGATCGAAGCGCACGGCGCGGTGTTTCACATCGAAAGCACGCCCGGCAGCGGCACCCGCGCCTGGGGCGAATTCCCCGCAAGCGACGTGATCCAATCTCGCAATGTGGCGTGAGCCCACGCGACTAACGCGGCGCCAGCCCTTTTCTCTGCAGCCAGCGCGTGACGAAAGGCACCAGATCGGACCGGTGCGGTTCGTGCGCGGCACCCACAATCGGAATGAACATCGCCTGTTTGCCGAAACGCTTGGCAAGCGTCACGCCCATATCATAGGGCACGATCCAATCGCGCGTGCCGTGGAAGATGAGCACAGGCACCTTGATTTTCGGCAGCAGCGACAGCGTATCGAAGCGGTCGCGCATGAACCATCGCACCGGATAGATGGGGAACCGGCGCGCACCGACATCGGGAATGGAGGTGTATGGCGATTCCAAAATGAGCGCCTCGGCGCGGCTTTCGCTTGCCATCCGCGCCGCAACGCCACTGCCGAGGCTGTGGCCCCACAGCACGACCGGCTTCGGCACGCCTGACAGAATGGCGCGCGCGTCGGCCATCAATCCATCTTCGCTCGGACTTCCGCGATTGCCCGAATAGCCGCGATAGGCCGCCAGCACGACGCCATAACCATGCGCGTGCAGATGCTCACCGGTCTCCGCGAAATCGGTCAGGCTGCTGGCATTGCCATAGAAGATGACGAAGGTCGGAAGTCCCTGCCGCGCGGGTGGCGCTTTCCAGACCGTCAGTCTGGCACCGTCGTCCTCCTTGATCGTCACCGCGCGATAGATCGAACTCGCGGATGGTGGCGCAATGACGGTCGTGTTGCCGGCAAACAGAAGCTGTCTTTGATAAACAAGAAGCAGAACGAAGACCGCGAAATAGAGAACCACGAACGCGCCGGCCAGAAGGATCAGCACGTTGCGCAGAAACCGTAGCACGTTCAGATATGCCCCAGACTCTTGAGTGCCGCGCGGTCGGCGGTGCTCAGCCCGAGTTGCGATGCAGCGTTGAACTGCATCTTCGCGTCGTCCGTCCTGCCTGCGGCGACGAGCGCCTCACCCCATTTCACATGAAGCCGTCCCCAGTTCGGAGCATAGGTATTGGCGGCGGCGAACTTTTCAAGCGCGCGGCCAGGCTCGTTCTTCGCCATCAGCGCCTCGCCCAAGCCTTCGAGGGCGTCGGCAAAATGCGGACCGCGCTTGTGCGCCTCCTCGAATTTCGCGATCGCGCCATCGGCGTCACCTTTGGCGAGCAGCATCAAGCCCCAGTCGTGCCAGGCAAAGGGAAGGGACGGCGCATAAGCGGTGGCGCGTGCGAACCAGTACGCAGCCGCGTCCCAATTTCGCTCGGCGGCGCGGATGTTCCCGCGCATGCGCAGGCACAGATAACAATCGAGCGGCGTCTTATCGATGAGCGCGTGCGCCGCCACGAAATCGCCAAGCCGCGCATTGGCATAGGCATACCACGGCCAGGTCAGCACTGGCAGAAGCGTACGGTCCGCCGCCGCGACCGTTCTGTCGGAATTGTCGCGGATAAGATCGTCGCGCGCCTCCTTCCAGTCATCGAGCGCCACAGCGCGCGCCAGCGCCGGCAGCGGCTGGATGTCGAAATTGCCGTTCGCGCCGAGCTGAAGCCCCGTCAGTTCCGCATCGCCGTTCGGATCTGCGCTCTGCGAGGCGGCGATGTCGTGATTTGCCGCGAGATCGGCGCTCTTCATGATCCGGGCGGAGAGATGTGCGCTGCCGAATTCATCGAGCGCCTGCACGTGCGGTGCTTCGGCAATCGCGGCACCGTAGTCGCCATTGGCTTCGGCAATGAGCATTTTCAGGATCGTGGTCGTCGCCCCGACTGCGAACGGTGCTAGCTGATGGGCGGCCGGGCTTTGCATCAGCGCGAGCGCGCGCTGATTGTCGTGCAGCGCCGCTTCGTCATGACCGAGCGCGCCTTCGGCAGCGCCGAGGTTGTACCAGGCGTGCGGCAGCTTCGGCCCGAGCTTCACGGCCATGCGCTGCTTGTCGAGCGCGCCATGAAGGTCGCCGAGACTTTCGAGCGTCACGCCCCAGCGCGTGTAAGCCCATGGCCGCTCCTCCGCCGGACCGCCCGTCGCGAGAGCCCGCGCCGCCGCCAGTTCATCGCCGATGCGGTTCTGGCGGTCGAGCCAGGCGATGTAGCGATAGGGCTGGGTCTGGCGATAGATCTGCTCCGCAGCCTTCACGACCAGTCCGTCGAGATCGTCCAGCCGGCCGGCAAGCGAGGGCGCCGGCGTGTTGCCCACGCGCGTGGTGAGCACGATGCCGTTCTTCGCGTGCCAGATCTCACCGGAGATGTGCGTCTGGTCGCCGAGCCAGCCGACGAGATAGTGGTAGAACTCGCCGATCGAGATTCCCGTGTCGGGAATCTGGACCTTGAGATCGTCCTCGTCCCAGACGTGGCGATAGGTATTGGCGACACGCGCGGTTGCGGTATGCGCCTGCATCCAGGTGAGACGGTCCTCCACGCGCAGCGCCATCACCTGCCCGCTCAAGCCCCGTTGCGCGAGATCGGGCGGTACCTGAAATGCATCGATGATCAGACTTTTGTCATGCGCGGCCGTCCAGATCGCCGCCCCGATGCCGACCGCCACCGCAACCAGAATGAAGGCCAGCGCCAGTTCGAAGGCGAGCTTCATCACATCGCTGACATGGCGCACGCGCAGCGACCAGTGACGAAGCTTATCCTCGCGGCGCAGATCGGCCGCCTGCAGGCGCACCAGCAGCAACTGCTCATGCGCGAGCCGCGTCTGCTCTTTCAAGAAGGCATTGGCTTCCGCGGCCACCGCCGGATTGTGCTGCGCCTCGTTCAGCGCCATGCCCAGCGCCGCGGCATCCACATCGGGGCCGATAGGATTTTCGCGGTCTTCGGCATGTTCAGCCATGACGTGCCTCCTCGAAGATTTTCTGGAGCGGTCTGCGCAACAAAAGCGCGAGCACGGCACCAGCCGACGCGATGGCCGCGTTCAGCGTCCAGAACGCGGATGGCGTCATGTGCTCGTAGAGCGCGCCGATCCGGCCGATGGTCATGTTGGACGCAAAGAGCGTAAGGAACGCGGCACCCATGAGGGTCGATTTCAGCCGCTGCGGCGCGACGCGCGACGTCAGGGCCAACAGTGTCGGCCATTGCCAGATGAACCCGACACCAAGAATGATTTCGTAGAGCAGCGGATAAAGCGGCGACACACGGCCCGGCAGCAGGGCCGCGCCCGCCAGCACCAGGTTGGCAATGGCGGCCAAGGCTGCGCCGATTCCGATCTTGGCGATCTCACCCGGTTCGCCGCCATGGCGCGCCTGCCAGCGCCACAGCGCGAACAGGAACGGCACGCAGGCGATGGAGATGAAGGAATCGACCGCGCCGCCGAGCCATGTGGGCGGCATATGAAAAGTGCCGACCATCAGATCGACATGCGCGTTGATCCACACCAGCCCGATATTGGAGTTCTGATAGAAGGCGATCGAGTGCGGGATGGTGATCAGCATCACCACGATCAGGGCTGCGATTGCGCGCTTTTGCTGCGTGGTGAGCGAGGCCACGGGTTCTCGCGCCGCTGTCCCGCGCGCAGTCTCGCTCAGCAGGCGATAGCCCGCGAGATAGGTCGCGAGCGCGAACAACATCAAGAGACCTGCCGTGCCAAAGCCGACGTGCCAGCCATAGACCTGCGCCAGAAATCCGCAGGTGAGCGGGCCCGCGACCGCACCGACATTGATCGCCATCGAGAAGATCGAGAAGCCGCGCGTGCGTCCCGCCGCATCGTCTTCAGCGTAAAGCTGGCCGACCTGCGTGGAGATATTGCCCTTCAGCAATCCGCAGCCGGTGATGAGAAGCAACAGCGCCAGCAGGAACGACTGGTCGAACGCCATCGCGATATGGCCGCCGCTCATCAGGATCGCACCGGTCACAACCGCGTTGCGCCGTCCGATAAAGCGATCTGCGATCCAGCCGCCGATCAGCGGCGTGAAATAGACGAAGCCGGTGTACAGGCCGTAAGTCTGCGACGCGAGCGCAAGTGTGCTCATCTTGCCGAACACACCTTCGAGCGCGGCGCGATATCCGGCAAACCCAGCGATGTTGCCGATATGCTCCGGCATGAAAAGCGCCTGGCTCATGTAGAGCACGAGCAGCGACGTCATGCCGTAATAGGAAAACCGTTCCCACGCTTCGGTGAACGCCAAAAAGCCGAGCGCCGGCGGCTGGGCGAAGAAGGTCCGGGAGCGCGGTATGTCTAATGCGATGGAATCGGCCATGGCGTCACCTTTAAACCTCCTGACCGAGCGCGGCACGGCTACCATTGCGCATGTGGAAATAGAAATAGGCGAGAACGGCCCCAAAGACGGGCACCACCGACCAAATCAAAAGGCTGGGATCGGAGGCTGCGATAACAGCCGCGCAGAACAGCAATGCAAGGACGCTCAGCGCCTGGGCCCAGATGCGGCGTTGCGGCGGAAGGCGCTTGCTGAGCACCAGCAGCGCGGCGCAGAACGCGGCATAGTCCAGCATCGCGAGCACGACGACGACATTGGTGATGATCGTGAACTGGCGCGCCAGCGTCGGGCTCGCCGACAGGATGGCGACGGCGCTCAGGATCGTGCCGGTGAGCATCAATGTCGGGATGGAGACCTTGTGGGTCTGCCGGTCGCGCAGATGCGGCCTCATGTGTCCCAGCACGGACTCGCATTCGCCGGTTTCGCCGGCGATCAGGACGTTGCCGCCCAGCGTGGCCGAGGCTTTGACAACCGCGCACAGCGCAATGATGCCCGCCGTCGCAGCCCCAAGCATCGCCGCCGCGCCATCCGCGAACGGCGCTGAGGATTTCGCGAGTGCTGCCGCAGGCAGGATGCCCATCAGCGCAGCGCAGGCCGCCATGTAGATCGCGGTCGCGATCGCGATGCCGCCAAGAGTCGCGATGGGGACATCGCGCGCCGGGTTGCGCACCCGCGTGGAGAGAATGATCGCGCCCTCGAAGCCTAAGAACGCCCAGAACACCATGACGGTCGCGCGCGGCACGACGGTCAGGAAGCTACCGCCCGTGACATTCCACGACGCGATGAAAGTTCCCTTGTGGAAGAAGAACCAGCCGGCGATGGCGGCAAGCAGCACGGGCGCGAGACCGAGGAACAGTGCCGGGCTCTGCAGCGCCGCCACGACGCGTGGACCCGTCAAGTTGACCGCCACCAGAGTCCAGATGACCGCGACGGTGCAGATCGTGCTGGCGGGTTGCTTGGCGACGGCGGGGATGAAAACACTGAGATATCCCGTCACCGCGGTCGCGACCGCAACGCAGGCAACCAGGATCGTGAACCAGTAGAGCACGCCCGCTACAAAGCCCGCGCAGGGACCGAAGCCCTCACGGACATAGGAGAACAGGCCGCGGGTCTCGGGGCTGATCGAAGCCAGCCAGGCTAGCACGCCGCCTATAAGTGCCGCACCGCACGCCGCCGCAACCCAGGCAAGGATCGAGATCGAGCCGACCGTGCCAAGACCGGCCGGCAACATGTAGATGCCCGAGCCGATCATCGCATTCGCCACCACGACCGTGGCGAGGAACGGACCCAGTTTCTTGCTTTCGACTTGTGCCATCGCGCGCCTCCTTGTGCCGTCAGAACCTCGATAGGCCGCGCGCGAGCGCGAATTGCTTCGCGGCCTCGTCCTTGCGGCCAAGATAGGAAAGCGCCTCGCCCCATTTCTGGTGAAGGCGCTGCCAGTTCGGCGCGTACTTGTTCGCCTCCTCGAACTTCGCCAGTGCGAGGTCGGAGCGGTTCCTGGCGATCAGCGCCTCGCCCCACATTTCCAGCGGATCGGCGAAGTGTGGGCCTTTCCTGTTAGCGCTCTGAACTTCGCGATCGCGCCGTCGAGATCGCCCCGCGCCATAAGCGCCTGACCCCAATCTGTATAGGCAAACGGAATAGACCGGTTTTGCGAGACAGCGCGCGCGAACCACCAATCGGCGCGCGCGTGCTGGCCTTGCAACTCCGCGATCTGCGCGCGGGTGCGGAGGCAAATATCGCACCGGTCCGGTGCTTGCACGATCAGCGCATTGGCCGTCTTGAAGTCACCGAGCCTTGCATGCGTGGCGGCGGCGAAGGGGGCGATGCGGGTCAGCCACAGATCGTGCAGCGCCGGCAGCTTAGCAAGAAGAGCAGACGCCTTTGCGTCCGCCGCGATGACCTCACGCCAATCTTCGGCCTGCAAGGCGACGAGCATCTGCGCCGAGAGGTCATCCAGACTCTTCACTTGAAGGTTGATAGCGTCCCTTCCCAAGCCCTGCATCGTTGCAACCGCGCGGGCGCCCCTCAGGTCATGCATCCCCGCAAACGACCGGGACGCCAGAGCCGCAACGCTGTAGGTGAAAATGGCGAGATTGGCCGAACTCAAGACTCGCGCGGCGGCGGTGCGATAGTCGCCCGAATTTGTTTCGATCGCGGACTGTACGCGCGCGCGCGAATAGGGCGCGACGCTGTCGCGAATTCCGCCGTTGCCGGGCAGATCGAGGAGCGCCAGTGCCTTGCGGCCATCTGCGATTGCCGCTTCGGGCCGGCTCATCTCGTCCTCGGAGAGCGTGATGTTCTGGCGGAGAATGAAGAGTTTCTGGTCCGCCTCGACACCACGCTGGAGCATCGCAAAACGCGCGCGTTCTCCTGCGATCTCCTGAAGACAATTAGACCAGCCAAGGTAACCCCAGGCGCGCTCCTGCTCGGGGCCGTCCGTCGCCAGCGCCATGAAAACGGGAAGCGCATCTTTCACGCGGCCATGTGCCTGCAGCCACGCGCCATAGAGATAGGGTTGCGTGAGGCGATAGACCTGTTCCGCGAGATTGTGCATCAGCGGATCAAGCGCGTTCTCGGTACCGCTCACCGCGCCGCTGCCGTTCGTTCCGGCACGCGCTGTGATTGCGATCCGGGCTCCTGACCGCACGACCTCTCCGGACACATGCGTCTCGTGCCCGAGTTTCAGATGCAGGTAGCGGTCGAGTTCGCCCAGCGACACGCCGGTGTCGGGGATCATCACTTTGATGTCCTGGCCCCAATAGTTCTGGAAACTCTGCGGCGCGCGCTGCGACCTGGTCTCGTTCTGCATCTGCGAGAGCTGGTCGAGCAGTTTGGCAGCGACCACCTCGCTCGTCAGCCCGCGCGCGGCGAGATCGGGCGGCACAGAGAAGGGCTCGATGACAAGACCACCGGCGCCGTAAGCGTTCCACGCCATGATTGCGAAAGCCGCGGCCACCGCCAGACCAACGAGCGCGGTCATCGCCTTGAGCGCGATGGAGAACCGCTGGTCGACGATGCCGAGCCGCATGCGCTTGACTTGGTCGCGCAATTGCTCGCGCTGCTCTTCCATCAGACGGCGCTGTTCCTTCAGGAAAGCAGCGATGGCCGCCGACAGCTCCGGCCGTCCCGATGCGCCATCGAGCGCGAGGGCCACGGCAGCCGCATTGGTCTCGGCGATGTCTTCGGCAGCACTCTGGGCGTCGAGAATGTCGTCAGCCATGCGCGCCCACTTTCGTGAGTTCAGATTTCTCGGACGGCGTCATGTCGAGACTTGCCGCTACATCGAACTGCTTCTTTGCTTCGACGCGCTTGCCGGACCACCACAGCGCTTCGCCCCATTTGAGATGCAGCCTACCCCAGTTGGGCGCGTATTTCGCTGCTTCTTCAAACTTTGCGAGCGCGAGATCGGATCGGTTCTTCGCGATCAATGCCTCGCCCCACATCTCCAGCGGATCGGCGAAGCGTGGGCCTTTCTTGTGTGCGCTCTCGAACTTCGCGATCGCACCGTCGAGATCGCCCTTGTGCAAAAGCATCTCGCCCCAATCGGTTTCGGCGAACGGCAGGGACGGTGCATCATGGATGGCACGCGCAAACCAGAATTCCGCGCCGTTCCCGTTCTTCTCGAGCGCATCGATATCGCCCCGCGCGGTCTGGCATGGCACGCAATCGCGCGGCGTCCTGTCAATTGTGGCATGGGCCTGTGCGAATTGGCCGAGATGGGCCTCCGCCACCGCCAGCAACGGTGCGATCTCCGTCGCGTAAGCCAGTGCGATCAGGCGGGGACTAATATTGCTACCCGTGCGCACATAGAACGAGCGCATGGCGGCTGCTTCTTTCAGTGCCGCTTGCCAGTCGCTCTCAGATACCGCGATCCGATAGCGCGCTTCGCGTGCATCGTCAGGGTAGATGCCGGGCGCCGCCAGCCCTTCGGCCAAGGTGCTGCGCGCCGCAGAGGCATCGTGCAGCCGCGCGAGCATTGCGGCCCTCGTCACCATCAACCCTGTCGAAGAACAAGTGTGCGAGCAAAGCCAATAGGTCGCATCGGCGAAGTCGCCCGCGAGCAGAGCGATCTGCGCCGCGGCCTGCTTGCGCATCTCGTCGAAGCCGCCATGCTGATGCGATGGAAGCTGGTCCTCATTGCGCAAGGTGAGAATAATCCGATCCTGTGCGAGACGCGCTTCTTCGTGGCCGAGGTAATACTGGTAGCGCGCCATCATCACATGCAGAACCGCGAGCTTCGGATCGAGGTCGATACCGATCCGCGCGCGGGCGACCGCAAGCGGAACATCGCCGGTCGCAAGCGAGGTGTAGAGGCTGAACAGACTGTAGGAATCCGCGTGCAGCTGGCCCTGGCTCTCGGGCACAAAGCGCTCCGCCGCCGCCAGTGCCTCACGCTGGCGGCCCTCGAAGCCCATATAGTTGATGTGATTGACGGGATCGAATGCGCCGAACACGTCTTCCGCCGCGCGCTGCTCGATCGCAGGAAGATCGGAAGCCGCGCCGGTTTCCGTCATCGCCGACGCACCGTCCAGTGACGTCGTCAGCGCGATGCGCCCATCGCCCAACGCGCGCAGATTGCCGGTCAGGTGGCGCTCATGGCCGAGCCAGCCGCGGAGATAGCGCCAGACTTCCGAGATCGACACGCCGGTCTCGGGAATCTCCAGCTTGATGTCGTTATGATGGTCGGCGCTGACGTCGCGGGAGATCGAGAAGGAGATATCCATCGCGATCTTGCGGATGGCGGTGACCTTGCTGGTGATGTCGCCGGCAACCACGTCGCCGGATGTGCCGCTCTTTTCGAAATCGGGCGGCACGGTGAACGCATCCACGACCAGGCCATCGGCACGGCTCGCGTTCCACACTGCGGCCCCGATACCGATGACCGCCAGAAGCCCAATGGCGACGACCATGATCTGCATCGCGCCCTTCATCTGGTCATTGAAGCGGCGCCAGCGCAGATGAGAGAGTTCGTATTCGTCCTGCTTGCGGAGATTTTCGATCTGCAGATCGGCGAGCAGGCTCTGCTTGCGCAAATAGTCCTGCGCCTGCTCGGTAACGCCCGGCGCGCCGAGCGCTGCGTGCATGGCCGTAGCATCGGCCTTGGCGGAGGGCTTCGCGCCGTCTTCGAAATCGTCGTCAGTCATGCGCAGCCCTTGCGAGTTCGGACTTTTCGGAGGGCGTGAGGTCAAGACCGGACGCGATGGCAAATTGCTTTCGCGCTTCGTCGTGCTTCCCCGCCCACCACAGCGCCTCGCCCCATTTCAGGTGCAGGCGACCCCAGTTCGGCGCGTATTTCGCGGCCTCTTCGAACTTCGCCAACGCAAGGTCGGAGCGGTTCCTGGCGACCAGCGATTCGACCCACATCTCCAGCGAATCGGCGAAGTGGGGGCCTTTCTGGTGTGCGATGTCGAACTTGGGGATAGCGCCGTCGAAATCGCCCTTCGCCATCAGCATCCGGCCCCAATCGGCATAGGCGAAGGGAATGGAGGGTGCGAGGGCAACAGCGCGCCCGAACCAATAGGCGGAGCCATTCCAGTGTCTCTGTGCGGCGGCAATCTGACCGCGCACGCGCAGGCAGAAATAGCAGTCCAGAGGTGTTTTGGCGATTTCGAGCCACGCAGCCCTGATGTCGTCAGTCTTTGCCAGCGCCAGCGCAAGGCGCGGAACCAGTGCCGTGCGCGGAATTTGAAATGTTTGCGTATCGTTGGCAGCAGGTGTCGCCGCCACCTGTTCCACGTCTTTTCGGGCACGAGCCCAATCGCCGAGCGCAACGAACTGCTCGAACTGCGGGAAATCCAGATTTATCTGATTCCAGCCGGAGAGGATGCCGGCGCGCGCGAGCAAATCGCTGTCCACATAAAGGCCCAAAGCGCGGCGCGAGGCAGCCGCATCATGGAGCAATGCGAGATCGGCGGACTTCATATACGCCGCCGACCAGCGCGAGCCGTTGAAGTCCGGCGTATTCAG
>Ga0105239_10004252_pt1 | contig 17191 bp, 15 predicted proteins | sample KBSC44metaG_FD_92761 | JGI IMG/M metagenome (GOLD analysis project Ga0105239, IMG submission 92761) | Corn rhizosphere microbial communities from Kellogg Biological Station, Michigan, USA - KBS C4-4 metaG | ecosystem: Host-associated > Plants > Roots > Rhizosphere > Soil | place: Michigan, USA...
ATCGGCCGAGCGGGACCACCAGCTTGTGCGCCGGGGCCGCTACGTGGAATTCAACCTTTTGTATGACCGAGGGACGCAATTCGGCCTGAAAACCGGGGGCAACACCGAGGCCATTTTGATGTCGCTGCCGCCGGAAGCACGCTGGCCCTGAAGAAGGCCGTTTGAGGAGACGCATTGGCCAACCTGTTTGAACACGGCGCAATTTTCGCGCTCCTCCAGGTCATCCTGATCGACATCGTCATGGCTGGTGACAATGCCGTCGTCATCGGTATGGCGGCGGCGCGGCTTCCCCGCGGACCAGCGCCACAAGGTCATCTTCTGGGGTCTGGCGGCAGCGGTCGTGCTTCGGGTGGCGCTCGCCACAGTGACGGTCGAACTCTTCGCCTTCATCTCGCTGCGCGTCGTGGGCGGGATCTTGCTGCTCTGGGTCGCATGGCGTCTTTATCGCGACATCCGCAATGCCAATGCCGAACCGAACGGGAATGGGGCGAATGGCAATCTATCCTTGCCCGTTGTCGACAGTGCCGGCCACGTCGCGATGCGGCGCGCGATCATGCAGATCACCGTCGCCGACATCTCGATGTCGCTGGACAATGTGCTCGCTGTGGCGGGCGTCGCGATTCATCACGTCTGGGTTCTGGCCGTCGGTCTGATGCTGTCGATCGGTCTGATGGGCGTGGCGGCGAACCTTGTTGCCAAGCTGCTAAACCGTCATCCCTGGATCAGCTATGCCGGCGTGTTCATCGTGCTCTATGTGGCGATCATGATGATCTACCACGGCGGCATGATGATGATGCAGTGAGCCGCAGAGTCTAAGCGAGCTTCAGCAGCAAGGCTGTCGCATCGTCGCTCTTCTTGAACCGCGGGAAGCGGCGCCCTTCAAGATCGCCTTCCTCGATCGCCCGCAATTCTTCGCCCAAACCCGCAAGACCTTTCGTTTCTGCGGCCGCGATCAAGCCTGCCGCGTCATAGCGCTCATAGTCGCTGACGAGTGCCAGAAAGCCGTCGCTTGCGAGCAGCACGACCGTGCGGGATGGGGTCGCGAGGTTCACGCTGCGCACATGATCGGCGGCTTTGCTGTCCGGGCCGAAAAGCCATCCGCCCTTTTCGGAGTTCACCGTGTTGCGCGCGGCGCGGAGGGCGGAGAGGAATTCGGGCCGGTTCGTACCGCTCGCGGGCGCCAGCCCCTTCGCTTCCGCCAGCATCTTCACGCGACGGGCTTCGGCCGTGCGCTTGGCAAACGCTTCGCCGACGATTTCCACGGCCCCATCCGGCCGCTTCACCAACGCCCCGCAATCGCCGAACCAGAGTGCGTCTAGTCCTGTTGCCTTAGTCACGACGAACATCATCGAGGCGTAAGGATTTTCCCAGTTTTCTTTCGGCACGCGCCGCCGCAAGCCGGTGAAGGATTTTTCGGCATCTTCCAGAGCGGCGCGCAAGGCGTCTGCGGCTTCGGCACCGTCTTCAACATGCGCCATCAAACGGCGCGCCGCGAAACGCGCGATCCACGCCGCATCGCTGTCGCCTGGCAGCAGGGATTCGCCCAGATTGGTGGCGCCATCGAGCACGACCGCGGCGCGTGCCGTCTGCGCCCAGGCATCGTCATTCGGCTTGGCCGGATTGCCGGGCACGCTCAGTGCGTCGAGGAAGGACAACTCCATCGTCAATAGGCCGTCGCCTGGACGACGGCTTTCAGACGCTCCGCGAGCGAGAACTCGTCATCGATGAAATCGCTGTCGATCCACCAATCCTCCACTTCGCCAAGGATGCGGCCGATCAGCGGGCCTTCGGGCACGCCCGCGGCTTTCACACTTTCGCCGGTGAGCGGAAATTTCGGCCGCTGCCACGCATCGGCCAAGGCCAGCAACGCACGCCACTGGACCCCGTTCGACTCCTTGGGATCTTCAGCCCAGCGCAGGAACACGCGATCCTTGAAGCGCGCCGTCCTAAGAAGATAGAGCCATTTGCGCACTTCTTTGATCGACAGATAGGAAACGATTTTCTCTTGTGCACCGGTCACATCGATCAGCCGTGCGGTTTGCGCGTTGGAGAGCCGGAAACGTTCCGCGATCTTCGCGGCAAGCCCCGGATCGGGCAGCAGTGCCGCAAGCCGCAGCACAGGATCGGGCGGGAAGAAGTTTCCAGTCTCTATGTCGACCAGACGCTCAAGGCGTCGCAGCAGCACAGCGTCCGGAAAAATTTCGGCGAGAATTCCCGTCGCGGCCATGGCTCTGAAGCTCGGCATGGGATTTTCGGCTTCGAGCAGCTTGAGCATCTCTTTCTGGATGCGCTCGCCGGAGAGCGACGCTAACCCAGCCTTCTCTGCCGCCGATGCCAGTAAGGCTTCGCTGTCGAGTTCGCCTTTTCCGTACCAGGCGTGGAATCGGAACAGGCGCAAGATGCGCAGATAGTCCTCGCGAATGCGCGTTGCCGCATCGCCGACAAACCGCACGCGCCCGGCCTTGAGGTCTTCGACACCACCCACAGTGTCGAACACTTCGCCATCGATCGATGCATAGAGCGCATTCATCGTGAAGTCGCGGCGCTCGGCATCCTCTGTCCAGTCTTCGCTGAAGGCGACGATGGCACGGCGCCCGTCGGTTTCGACGTCGCGTCGCAAGGTGGTGATCTCGAACGGTTTGCCGTTCGCAACAGCGGTGACCGTGCCGTGGTCGATGCCTGTCGGCACCGCTTTGATGCCCGCCGCCTCAAGCAAACGGGTCACCTGCTCCGGCCGGATCGGGGTTGCGATGTCGATGTCTCCGACCGGATGTCCCATCAAGGTATTGCGCACGGACCCACCGACAAAGCGCGCCTTGTCGTTACCGAGCGCCGCAAAGACCGCGCGGGTCTCGGGCGCCGTCATCCAGGAGTGCTGTGTCGGATCGAGTTTCACGGCCCCTTCTCCACATGGCCGGGCACGACCTTGCCATGTTCCAGATGCGGCGCGACATAGACGCCGCTGACCGGCTCGCCCTCGGTCAGGCCCCAGATCAGAAAGCTCCCTGCCACAAGTGCCAGTCCCGCGATGATCAGCGGTGTCCAGGGATGATGACGTGGCGTCTCCGGCGGCCGCGCGCCCGGCAACAGAAGATAAAGTGCGTAGAGCGCGAAGGGCAGCGCAAACAGGCACACGCGAATGATCGTCGTGCGGATCACCTGACAGCCAGTCTTTCGCCGAAATTCACCAGCATCGCCGCCGTGGCGCCCCAGATGTAATGGCCATTGTAGCGGAAGGAATAGAAGGTGCGCATCCGTCCCATCCATTCGGTCTGGTTCTTCTCCCGGTTCGCGGGATCGAGCAGGAAGCCAAGCGGCACTTCGAACACGTCCGCGACCTCGGTCGGCTGCAGCATCAGCGCGAAACCTTCGCTGAGCAGCCCGACCACGGGCAGGATCGCGAATCCTGTCCCTGTCTCGTATGCCTCGAGAAAGCCCGCGACCGTCACGAACGCCGGATCGATTCCGGTTTCCTCCTGGGTCTCGCGCAAGGCCGTCTGGACGAGCGAAATGTCGTCGTCCTGCACCCTGCCGCCCGGAAAGCTCACTTGGCCGGCATGGCGCGCGAGATGCGGGCTGCGCTCGGTGAAGAGAACAGCGGGCTCACGGCGCGCGATGATGGGAAGGAGCACCGCAGCCGGTGTGAGCTTCGGCGGACGCGGCGGACGATGCGCCGGATCGAGGTCGAAATCGCTCCGCGCCGGCATCAGCGGCAACGCTGGTGCATCGGACAGCAGACGGTCGCGCAGAAACTCGAGCGAAAGCTTCACGCCGCGCGCCCGATCGGAAAGAACACGCCATCACTCCAGACACCCAGCATGCCATCATCGCCCGGGATGGCGAGATCGGCGAGTTGGTAGAACACCGACCGTGCGATGCGTGCCTCCAGCCCTCGGCGCACATGGACATAAGGCGAAGGTTCGAGCGATATGGGATCGGTCTCGACACGGATCGGATTGTCGCGCCCCGCTATCGTTTCGTCGCCGACATTGCTGGTGAACGTCAAACGCTGGTCGCGGCCAGCGCCCGCTACATCCATCAGCACCGCCATAAACGGCACATCTTCGACTTTGATGCGCATTTTCTCGGCCGGCGTGACGAGAACGTAATCCTCTTCATCTTTTCGCAGGATCGTCGAAAACAGCCTGACCAGTTCCTTGCGGCCGATCGGCGTGCCCTGATGGAACCAGGTACCGTCGCGGGCGATGCGAATGTCGATGTCGCCACAATGCGCCGGATGCCACTTCTCCACGGGCGGAAGTGCGCGACCCGATGCCGCCTCACGTTGCAGGTCTGCTATTCCCAGAGGTAATCCGCCACTCATCGCCTTGCCCATCGCCGCGCATTCACGCTCATTTGAGGCCTTTCGCGGGCTTTACCTTGTTGTACATCGCCGGGCACGCTAGATACATCAGACCCGCCAACGCCTTCAAAGCGCAGGATAAGCGGGGCTTCGCGCACCCTGCAACCGGAACGACGGAATGAATGACATTGCGGCCATCGCCGACCAAGACGCAAACGAAGCGGTCGCGCGCGCCGAACGCACCGCCGCTACTTTCGCGCAAGTTCGCGACGGTGTCGCGAAGGTCATCTTCGGTCAGGACGATGTGATCGAGCAGACGCTTGTGACCCTCCTGGCTGGCGGTCACGGGTTGCTGATCGGCGTGCCCGGTCTCGCCAAGACGCGGCTGGTCGAAACGCTTGGCATCGTGCTTGGTCTGGACTGGAAGCGCATCCAGTTTACGCCAGACCTCATGCCGACCGACATTGTCGGTTCGGAGGTGCTCGAAGAGAAATCCGGAAAGCGTGCCTTTCGGTTTCTGAAGGGTCCGGTATTCACCCAGCTTCTGATGGCGGACGAGATCAACCGCGCCAGCCCGCGCACGCAATCCGCGCTGCTGCAGGCGATGCAGGAGCGGGAGGTCACGGTCGCCGGCACGCGCTACGACCTGCCGCAACCGTTCCATGTTCTGGCGACGCAGAACCCGCTCGAACAGGAAGGCACCTACCCCCTGCCTGAAGCGCAACTCGACCGGTTTCTTTTGCAGATCGATATCGGATATCCCGACAAGGACGCCGAGAGGCGCATGCTGCTCGCAACGACGTTCGGCAACGAAGCGGCGCCCGAGCGCGTGTGCACGCCGCCTCAGCTCATGGAAGCGCAGCAGGTGGTGCGGCACGTGCCCGTCGGCGAGCAGGTGGTGAACGGAATTCTCCAGCTCGTACGTTCGGCGCGTCCTGATGAAAGCGCCGCCAAATTCGTCCGCGACTCCGTCTCGTGGGGTCCTGGGCCGCGCGCGAGCCAGGCCTTCATGCTGGCAGTGCGGGCGAGAGCTTTGCTCGATGGACGTCTGGCGCCTTCTACCGACGATATCGTGGCACTTGCCCAGCCGGTGCTGCGCCACCGCATGGCGTTGAGTTTCTCCGCACGCGCCGAGGGGCTCACAGTCAGTCAGGTCATCGATCGGCTGTGTCGGGAGCATCTTTGACGCAAGGCGCCACGCTGCAGCATGAAGCGGAAGCGCTCTCGGCTGCGCTGCCACCGCTTATGGCCGATGCCGAACGCCTTGCCTCCACCGTCAGTCTCGGGATTCACGGCCGCCGCAAGGCGGGGATGGGTGAGAGCTTCTGGCAGTTCCGCCGTTTCCGGGACGAAGATTCCTCCACCGCCATCGACTGGCGGCAATCGGCGAAATCGCAGCACCTTTTCGTCCGCGAGCGCGAATGGGAAGTCGCGCAATCGGTCTGGTTCTGGCGCGATGGTTCGCCGGGAATGGAGTTCCGCTCCGGCACCGTCAGCAAACGCGATCGTGCGAGCCTGCTCGCACTCGCACTCGCCTCGGCGCTCGTGCGCGGCGGCGAGCGCGTCGCGTTCCTCAGCGACATCCATGCGCCGGCGAGTTCGCGCATCGCATTGCGCCGAATGGCGCTCAAACTCTGCGACAACGCATCGAGTGTGGCGCTACCGCCGGAAGCCCCGATGTCGCGCAACGCGCAGTTCGTGTGGTTCAGCGATTTCTTAAGCCCTCTGCCGGCCATCGAGAACGTCTTCCGGCGCTTCACACTGTCGGGCGTGGGTGGTTACCTCGTTCACATCGTCGATCCGGCGGAAGAAGATTTTCCTTACGAAGGCCGCACGCGGTTCGAGGCGCCGAACGGTGAGACAAGTGAAACGCTCGGCCGCGCCGAGTCGGTGGCGTCGACATATCGCGCACGGTTCAAGGCGCATGCCGAAACGGTGGCACTTCTCGCGCGGCGGCAGGGCTGGAACTATCTCGCGCACCGGACCGATCGCGCTCCGCAGACCGCGCTCGTCGCGCTCTATGCCGAGATGAGCGGTGCGGCGTACGCGCGCGTGTAGGGTTCACCATGGGCCTGCTGGGACAGTTGAGCTTCGGCGCACCGTGGGTTCTCGCGGCACTCGTGCTTCTGCCGGCGATCTGGTTCCTGCTGCGGGTGACACCGCCGCTTCCCCGGCGCATCGTGTTTCCGCCGCTGCGCCTACTTCTGGGGCTGAAGGACACGGAAGAAACTCCGGCGCACACGCCGCTCTGGCTTCTGCTGCTGCGCCTGTTCGTGGCGGCGCTTGTGATCCTCGCACTCGCCCAGCCGATGCTGGGCCGCGCGCCGCGTATCCGGGGCACCGGTCCCATTGTGCTGTTCGTCGACAATGGCTGGACTGCCGCGCATGGCTGGGACAAGCGCCAGATCGCGATCACCAATGCCCTGCAATCGGCCACCCGCGATAGCCGCGCCGTTGCGCTCGTGACGACCGCCGATGCGCCAAACACGAGTCTCCTGGATGCAGGCGAAGCCAAGCGCCGCGCCGACGCGCTGGTGCCGGAACCATGGGCCGGCGATCGCGCGCGTGCCGTCGCAGCGCTCGCCAAGGCCAAGTTTCCGGACAAGCCCGAAATCCTGTGGCTAAGCGACGGCGTGGAGGATGGCAAGGCACGCGCGACTTACACCGCACTTTCCGGCATCGGCAATGTGAACGTCTTTGTCCAAAAGCCCGGACCGCTGGCATTGCTGCCGCCGGACAATATCGCGAACGGTTTTGCGCTCACCATCCTGCGTCCTGGGACTGGAGGCGTGCGCGAAGGAAGTATCCAGGCGCAGGGCTCGCGCGGCGAAATTCTGGGGAGCGCGCATTTCCGCTTCGAGGACGGCAAGGACCGGGCCAGCACGACAATCGCGCTGCCGATCGAAGTGCGCAACGAAACGGCGCGTCTTGCGGTGGCCGGTGAAGACTCTGCCGGAGCGACGCAGCTGCTCGATACCGGCGCGCCGCGGCGCATGGTGGGGCTGGTCTCGGCCAGCAATATCGAGAGCGAACAGCCGCTGCTGTCCGATCTCTACTATCTCGAACGCGCGCTCGCGCCCTATGCGGATGTGAAGAAAGGCACGATCTCGCATCTGCTGGACGAGCATGTCGGTGTGCTGGCGCTGGCCGATATCGGGCGCGTGGCCGGTAGCGACCACGAAGCCGTCGCGCGCTTCGTCAATGACGGTGGATTGCTGATCCGCTTTGCCGGCGAACGCATGACCGGCGATGTCGATGACCTGGTGCCGGTAAAGCTGCGTGTCGGCGGCCGCTATCTTGGCGGCGCACTCGCCTGGGCGGAGCCCCAGCATCTCACGCCCTTCCCGGAGACAAGCCCGTTTGGCGGTCTGGCGCTGTCGCCGGATGTGACAGTGTCGCGGCAGGTGCTTGCCGAACCGTCCATCCAGTTGTCGCAGCGCACCTGGGCGCGGCTCGCCGATGGCACACCCCTGGTCACGGCCGAGCAGCGCGGCAAGGGGTGGATCGTGCTGTTCCACATCACCGCCGGTCCTTCTTGGTCGTCGTTGCCGCTGTCGGGTTTGTATGTCGATATGCTCCGCCGGCTCCTGATGCTCGCGAACGGCACGCATCCGGGCGAGATGACGAGCGCTGCAACGCTGCCGGCGCTTCTCACCCTCGATGGTTTCGCGCATCTGCGATCGCCGGGCGGTGAGGTCTTGCCGCTGCGCGCCTCCGCGCTTGCGAAGACGACGCCGTCACGCGCCCATCCGCCGGGGCTGTATGGGACGCAAGGCGCCGGTTTCGCACTCAATCTGATCCGTGCCCATGCCACGCTGTTGCCGATGAGCGGGATGAGTGCGGAGCCCTATGCCGAAGGCGGCGAGACTGCGCTCGAGCCAGCCCTGCTGACGATTGCGATGCTGTTGCTTCTGATCGATGCCTTGATCTCGCTCAGCCTGCGCGGGCTCATTCCGGTATTACGCATCGCGGGCTTGGCCGCCGCCATCGCGGTTCTGCACATCGGCAATGCACGCGCGGATGATGCGTCCGACCTCAAAGCCGCGCTCGATACACGGCTGGCTTACGTCAAGACCGGGCTTTCCGATGTCGACAATATGAGCCGCGCCGGATTGTACGGGCTGGGTCTCGTGCTCCGCCAACGAACCTCTTACACGCCCGAAGAGCCGGTCGGCGTAGACCTTGGAAAGGACGATCTGAGCTTCTTTCCCCTGCTCTATTGGCCGATGGATCCGCGCGAAAAGGACCTGTCTCCGCAGGCGCTTTCGCGCGTCGCCGACTACATGCGAAATGGCGGCACGATCGTGTTCGACACGCGCGATCTTACGCTGGGCGCTGTGCGTGGACCGAACTCGCCCGGCGAGCAGACCTTGCGCCGCCTTATCTCCAAGCTCGATCTGCCGCCGCTCGAGCCCGTGCCCTCCGATCACGTGTTGACCAAGGCGTTCTATCTGCTCAAGGACTTTCCCGGCCGCTGGGACGGCGGAAAGGTCTGGGTCGAAGCGCTGCCGCCCGCCGCCAAAGGCGAGCGTGCCGCACCCGCGCGCGGTGGCGATGGCGTCTCGCCCGTGATCATCGGCAGCAATGACTGGGCCGCCGCCTGGGCGCTCGATGCACAAGGTCAGCCGATCGTCGATGTCGTTCCGGGCGGCGTGCGGCAGCGCGAATTGGCATTCCGCTTCGGCATCAATCTCGTGATGTACACGCTGACCGGCAATTACAAAGCCGATCAGGTGCATGTGCCTGCGCTCCTCGAGCGGTTGGGGCACTGAGGCATGGCCACGACGATCGATTTCGCGCCGCATATTCCGCTTGTCTATCTGTGGGTGCTGATCGTTGCCGCCGTGCTCCTCACGCTCTACGCCTTTATCCGTCGCGCACGCGGTGCCTGGGCACGCGGATTGGCGTTCGCGGCAGCGCTCCTCGCCCTCGCTAATCCGCTGATCGTCCACGAAAAGCGCGAGCCATTGATCGATGTCGCCGCCATTGTGCTGGACCGGTCTCAGAGCATGAGCATCGAGCATCGCTCGGCGGACGCGGCGCGCGCACTCGCCGAGATCAAGAAGCGGCTCGGAACCGAAAGGGATCTCGAAATCCGCGAAACCACCGTCACCACACAGACGACCGGCGAAGACAACGGCACGCAATTGTTCACAGCGCTCAACGCGGCACTAGCCGACGTACCGCCGGAGCGTGTAGCCGGCGCCATCGTCATCACCGACGGCGAGGTGCACGACGCGCCGAAGAAGCCCGCCATTCGCGCACCTCTGCAAGCGCTGATCGTCGGGCAGCGGAACGAACGCGACCGCAAGCTCTCTGTTGTGGACGCCGCGCGGTTCGCGATCGTCGGCCAGACCGCGGATGTCGTCCTGCGCGTCGACGATTTCGGCAGCGACGCGGGCGGCAACGCCGACGTACAGGTGCGGATCGACGGCCGCGACGCCGGTATCCAGACCGTGCCCATCGGCCGGAAAACGACCATCCATGTGCCGATTGCGCATGGCGGCGAGAATGTCGTCGAACTGGAAGCCAAGCCCGGCCCAGCCGAATTGACGCTTCAGAACAACCGCGCCGTGGTCGCGGTGAGCGGCGTGCGCGATCGGCTGCGAGTGTTGCTGGTTTCCGGTGAGCCGCATGCGGGCGAACGCGTTTGGCGAAGCCTGTTGAAGGCCGACCCGTCCGTCGATCTGGTGCACTTCACCATTCTGCGCCCGCCGGACAAGCAGGACTTCACGCCCATCGACGAGCTTTCGCTGATCGCGTTTCCGACCCGGGAATTGTTCGTCGAAAAGCTGGATCAGTTCGATCTCGTGATCTTCGATCGCTATCGCGAGCGGGGCATCCTGCCGCTCGCCTATTTCGAGAACATCGCAAGCTACGTCGAAAACGGCGGCGCGCTTCTGGTCTCCGCCGGACCGGAATTCTCCGAGCCGACCAGCATCTACCGTACGCCGCTGTCCGCCGTGCTCCCGGTTGCGCCGACCGGCGAGATCGTGGCTCAGGGCTACAAACCCATCGTCACCGAAGCCGGCCAGGCCCATCCGGTGACGCGCGATCTGCCGGGCGCCAACACGCCGACATCGCCGCCCACCTGGGGCCGCTGGTTCCGGCTGATCGGCGCCAACAAGATCACAGGCCAGACGGTGATGTCGGGCCCGAACGACAAACCACTGCTCGTGCTGGACAACATCGGCAAAGGCCGTGTCGCGGAACTGCTTTCGGATCAGGGCTGGCTTTGGGCGCGCGGCTTCGAGGGCGGTGGCCCGGAAGCGGAGCTGCTGCGCCGGCTCGCGCACTGGCTGATGAAGGAGCCGGAACTCGAGGCGGAAAAGCTCTCGGCGTCCATCGAGCACGGCCAGATCACCATCGAACGCCGCACCATGGCCGATACCGCATCGCCCGTGACGCTCACCTTTCCTTCGGGCAAGCGGCGGATCGTGACGCTTACAAAAGTCGCGCCGGGCATCTGGCGCGCGACGGAGAAAGCCGACGAGCTCGGCCTCTATCGCCTAAACGATGCGACGAAAGCCGCGGTTGCCGCAGCGGGACCGCTCAATCCGAAGGAAATTGCAGATATGCGCGCGACGGACCAGATACTGGCGCCGCTCGCCGAGCAAAGCGGCGGCTCCGTGCATTGGCTTGCGGAGGGCCTGCCCGCCATCCGGCGCGTCGGTGCGGGCGCCACAGCCTCCGGAGAGAACTGGATCGGCCTGCGCCGTAACGGCGCTTATCGGGTCACTGCCGTCGAGCAGCAGCCCCTGTTACCGCCATGGGCGGGATTGCTGCTGCTTCTGGGAACCGTGCTGCTGGCCTGGAGAATGGAAGGCCGCTGATATCGGCTCAGATCTGACCCAAAGTCCGCAGGCGGACCGAAGGATGGATCTCATTCTGCGACATCACCACCGTCGAGGGACGGAAGCGCTCGATGATCGAGCGTACGAACGGCCTGATCTGCGGCGAGGTCAGAAGCACCGGTAGCTCGCCTTTGTTGTTCGCATCGTCGAAGCGGTCGCGCACGGTCTGAATGAACTGCTGGAGCTGCGACGGCGCCATCGCGAGCTGGCGGTCTTCGCCCTGACCCACAATCGATTCGATGAAGTTCTGTTCCCAGGTCGGCGACAGCGCGATGAGCGGGAGATAACCGCCGGGCGCGAGATTGGCGTTGCAGAGCTGGCGCGACAGACGCCCACGCACATGCTCGGTGATGTAGAGCGCATTCTTGGTGTGACCGACCGCTTCGGCTATGCCTTCCAGGATCGCCGGAAGATCGCGGATCGAAACGCGCTCGGCGAGCAACGTCTGCAGCACGCGCTGCACACCGGTGACCGAAATCTGTGCGGGGATAAGCTCGTCGACCAGCTTCTTGTTTTCCGGCGGCATGTCGTCGAGTAGCTTCTTGGTCTCGGCATAGGACAGAAGCTCCGCCATATGCGATTTGAGCACCTCGGTCAGATGCGTGGTCAGCACCGTACCCGGATCGACCACGGTAAAGCCGCGGAACGAGGCTTCGTCGCGCAAGGTCGAGGAAATCCAGGTTGCCGGCAGACCAAACGCCGGCTCGGTCGTGTGCGTGCCGGGTAGATCGACCGGCAGGCCCTTCGGATCCATCACCAGCATATTGCCGGGGAACAGCTCGCCCTTGCCGGAATCCACTTCCTTGACGCGGATGCGGTATTCGTTGGCGCCGAGCTGCATGTTGTCGAGAATGCGCACGGCGGGCATGACGAAGCCCATATCCTGCGCGAGCTGACGGCGCAGCGCCTTGATCTGATCGGTGATGCGATGGCCTTTCACATCATTGATCAACGGCAACAGCGCGTAGCCAAGTTCGATGCGCAGCAGATCGAGCGCGAGCGCGGTCGAGATCGGCTCTTCCGACGGCGTTGAATCGGCAGTGGCCTTTTGCTCTGCAACCCGGACTTCGGCTTCGGCAGCATCCTTGCGCTTGTAGGAAACCCAGGCGGGCGCGCCGATACCGGCGGACAGGCCCGCAAATGCCAAGGTCGGCATCCCGGGCAGCACCGCGACGATGCCCATCACGACCGACGCCATGCCGAGTGCCTGCGGATAGAACGACAACTGCCCCATCAATGCCTTGTCGGTCGAACCTTCGACACCGGCCTTCGACACCATAAGACCGGCGGCGGTGGAGACGATCAGCGCCGGCATCTGGCTGACGAGACCGTCGCCCACCGTCAGCAGCGTGAAGGTCTGGGTCGCGTCCCCGAAACTCATCCCCTTCTGGGCGACAGCGATGATGATGCCGCCGATGACGTTGATCGCCACGATCATCAGGCCCGCAATCGCGTCGCCGCGCACGAACTTGCTGGCGCCGTCCATGGCGCCGAAGAAGTTGGATTCGAGCTCCAGCGTCTTGCGGCGGATACGAGCTTCCTTCTCGTCGATCAGCCCGGAGGACAGATCGGCGTCGATTGCCATCTGCTTGCCGGGCATAGCATCCAGGGTGAAGCGCGCGGCGACTTCGGCGATACGGCCGGAGCCTTTCGTGATGACGACGAAGTTCACGATCACCAGGATCGCGAAGACGATCAGGCCGATCACGAAATTGCCGCCCATGATCAGCTTGCCGAAAGCCTGGATGACATAGCCGGAGGCAGCCGTGCCCTCGCTGCCATGGCCGAGGATCAGGCGCGTCGAGGCAAGGTTGAACGCCAGCCGCATCATCGTTGTGATAAGCAGCACCGTCGGGAAAGACGAAAATTCGAGCGGCTTCTTCACGAACACCGCCGTCATCAAGATCAGGATCGAGAGCGACAACGAGAACGCCAGACAGATGTCCAATAGGAACGTCGGCAGCGGCAGGATCAGGGCGACGAGGATCGCCATGATGCCGATAGCGAGCGCAAGTTCGCTGCGTTTCAGGAAATCGAAGATGCCCGGAAGCGAAAAATCGAACCCCGCGCGCGGAGGACTGCCGGCCGTGACGTCGGTCATGGGCTAATTATCCTGCCAGCCTTTGCTCGCCGGGCTGGGGGACTTTCAGGCCTGAGTGGGAATATTCGCGCAGCTTGTTGCGGAGCGTGCGGATCGAGATGCCGAGGATGTTCGCGGCATGGGTGCGGTTGCCGAGGCAATGTCCGAGCGTGTCCAGGATAAGATCGCGCTCCACATCGGCAACCGTGCGCCCGACGAGACCGCGGGTCACAGCCGTCGCCGATTCCACGGCCGTCTTCACCGGACCGGGGAGATCGGCGGACACGACGCCCGCGCCGACCCGTGTGCCATCGGGAAGCCGGATGGCTTCCGGTGAAATCTCAGTCCCGGTCGCAAGCAGCACCGCGCGATGGATCGTGTTTTCCAATTCGCGCACGTTGCCGCGCCAGGGATGGCCGGCGAGCAAACGCTCGGTCGCCGGCGAAATCGCGCGGTAGGGCACGCCGTTCGCTTCGGCGTATTTGTGCGCGAAGTGGCGTGCCAGGGCCTGAATGTCCCGCGGCCGCTCCCGCAACGCCGGAATACGCAGATTGACGACGTTCAGACGGTAGAGAAGGTCTTCGCGGAACGTGCCCCGCGCGACCGATTCCGCCAGATCGCGGTTTGAGGTTGCGATGATGCGGATGTCGACCTTGACCGGCTTGGTGCCGCCGACGCGGTCGATCTCACGCTCCTGGATCGCGCGCAGCAGCTTGGCCTGGAGATGAAACGCCATCTCGCTCACTTCGTCGAGCAGCAACGTGCCGCCGTTGGCTTCCTCGAACTTGCCAATGCGCCGCGCCACCGCACCGGTGAAGGCGCCCTTCTCATGGCCGAACAATTCGCTTTCGAGCAGATTCTCCGGGATCGCCGCGCAGTTGACCGAGATGAACGGTTTGTCGGCGCGCGAGGATTTGCGATGGACATAGCGCGCCAGCACTTCCTTGCCGGTGCCGCTCTCGCCGGTGACCAGGATCGACGCGTCGCTGGAGGAGACCTGGTCGGCGAGCGAGATCACCGCGCCCATCGCCTCGTCCTCGAAGATGAGCTGGTGGCTCTCGTCCGCGACGGCGGACAGCACAGCAGCGATCAGTTCCGCGTCCGGCGGCAGCGGCAAATATTCCTTGGCACCGGCGCGGATCGCATCGACGGCGCGGCGCGCCTCGGTACCGATGCCGCAGGCCACAACCGGCGTGCAGATGCGCTCGGAACTCAGCGCGCGAACGAGTTCGCCGATATCGAGCGAGATATCGCAGAACACGAGGTCCGCGCCATGTCCGCTGCGGAGCGTGGCAAGACCTTGCTCGATGTCGCCCGCGTGCACGACCTTCGCACCGCGATCCATCGCGATCTTTGTGGCCGCACCGATCTGACCCTGCAGGCTGCCGATAATAAGGAGACGCATCAGGATTGCCCCGCTTTGATGATTTCGGTCATGGTCACGCCGAGCCGTTCTTCGACAAGAACGACTTCGCCGCGCGCGACGAGACGGTCATTGACGTAAATATCGATGGCTTCGCCAACCTTGCGGTCGAGCTCGACGATGGTGCCCTTGCCGAGCTTCAGAAGCTGGCTCACTTCCATCGCGGATTTGCCGAGCACCGCGGACACCGTGACGGGCACGTCGAAAACGGCTTCGAGATCCTGTGCGCTACGCTTGATGTCGGCATCGGCCGAGGCTCCGCCGGTGAGCAACGCCGGCGAGGAGCCTTGCGTGGCATCGCCTTCGAGTTGCGGCAGATCGACTTCGTCGGATCCAGCCATTTATTCCTCCGTCGACATGGAATGGGATGATTGCGAAAAGCGCCGTGCGATCATGGCAGCCAAAGCTTCTTCCATGGCCGCCTCGTTGCGTTCGGCTCCGCCGCCGCGCCATTCGATGCGGCAGTCGGCGCCGTTGATCGCGGGATCGGCAGCCGCGACGAGGCGGCCTTCATAGCCTTCCTCATGCGCGATCTCGGCGAGATGTCCGTTCAATGCCTCAATCACGCGCGGGTTGGCGCGCAACACGACGCGCGGTTCGCCGATCGCCTGGTGAATGGCATCGCGCAGTGCACGCTCGACATCGGCGGCGGGCAAGGCATCCAGCGCGATGGGAACAAGCTTGCGCGCCACGACGAACGCGATCTGCGCCGCCTCTTCCCGGACTTTCTCGATATCGCGCTGCGTCTGCGACAGGGTATGGCGGATCACAGCAGCCGTTTCCTTGACACTTTGTGCAACAGCCTCGAGAGCACGCGTTTCGCCGGACTTCAGACCGTCGCTGTGGGCTTCGGCGCGGAGCTGATCGAGTTCGTCCTGTGTCAGCGTCTTCTTCACGCGGCCGCGCGCGGCCTGCGAGACGACATCGCCTGCCGTGTGGAATTCGGTATCGAAGTGGAATTTGGGGAGGGCCATCAATACACCAGCTCGTCTTCGCCCTGCTTGCTGGCGATCATGATTTCACCCTTGTTGGCGAGGTCCTTGGCGACGTTGACCATGCGCATCTGCGCCTCATCGACGTCCTTGAGGCGGACCGGGCCCATGACTTCCATGTCTTCGCGCAAGATTTTTCCGGCGCGCTCGCTCATGTTCGAGAAGAAGGTGTCGCGCAGGGAATCCGTCGCGCCCTTGAGCGCCAGCGCCAGCTTGTCCTTCTCGATATGACGCAGCAGCGTCTGGATCGAGCCGGGATCGAGCTTGCCGAGGTCCTCGAACGTGAACATGAGAGCCTTGATGCGCTCGGCGGAATCGCGCGAACGCTCTTCCAGGGCCGTAATGAAACGGCTTTCGGTCTGGCGGTCGAAATTGTTGAAGATTTCGGCCATGTGCTCATGGCTGTCGCGCTTGGCGGTGCGCGCTAGGTTGGACATGAACTCGACGCGCAAGGTCTTCTCGACCTTTTCGAGAATTTCCTTCTGCACGCTTTCCATGCGCAGCATGCGCTGGACGACTTCGAGCGCGAACTCCTCCGGCAGCGCGCCCAGTACGCGCGCGGCGTGCTCGGGCTTGATCTTGGAGAGCACGACCGAGACGGTCTGCGGGTACTCGTTCTTCAGATAATTCGCCAGCACCACCTCGTTCACATTGCCGAGCTTGTCCCACATAGTGCGGCCGGCGGGACCACGGATTTCTTCCATGATCTGGGAGACTTTTTCCCCCGGCAGGAAGCGGGAGATGAGGCGCTCGGTGGACTCATAGGAACCCATCAGCGAACCGCCGCCGGACATCTGCGAGACGAACTCGACCAGAAGTTTTTCGACCACGCTCGCCGACACCGAGCCGAGGCTGGACATGATCTGGGAGATTTCGCGGATCTCCTCGTCGTCCAACATGTTCCAGAGCTTGGTGGCATGCTCATCGCCCAGCGCGAGCAGGAGCACGGCGGAGCGCTCCGCGCCGCTGAGCTGGCGGATGTCCTCCTTGACCGCTGGTTTTGAGACTGCGCGCGCCATCGCCTACACCGGTTGATGGAGCCAGGTCCGCAAGATCGCCAGCGCTTCCTCGGGATGCGCCTGGACGACTTCGCCAACCTTGCGGACAGAGGATTCCCGTACCTGGCCCTCGATACGGGAGATGTCGATCATGTTCTCCCGCGGAGGCGGAAGCTGCTGCGGCGATGTGCCCGGCTGTATGTCGGCCGACTGAGACGCGGCGGCAGGCGCGGGCAATTGGGCGGCGGCCGGCATCCCCTGCGCAGTCTGTGTGACCGCATAACTGACCGGAGCGAACATGCGCTGGATCAGCGGACGGGCAACGAAGAAACCGATCAGGAGCGCGGTGAGGGAGAGGATGCCTACCTCGATGATCTTGAACCAATAAGAACCGTCCAGACCGAGGAACGGGGCCGGTGCGGCGGTGGCGCTCGGCATGTCGATCTTCGCGAACGCCATGCTGGTGACCTGGACGAGGTCGCCGCGCGCACCGTCGAACCCGATGGCGGATTTCACCAACGCCTCGATCTGCTTCATCTCG
>Ga0105239_10004253_pt1 | contig 17190 bp, 15 predicted proteins | sample KBSC44metaG_FD_92761 | JGI IMG/M metagenome (GOLD analysis project Ga0105239, IMG submission 92761) | Corn rhizosphere microbial communities from Kellogg Biological Station, Michigan, USA - KBS C4-4 metaG | ecosystem: Host-associated > Plants > Roots > Rhizosphere > Soil | place: Michigan, USA...
AGAAGCGTCCTGATGGACCTTCGCTCAAGCTGCTGAATCTCGTGAAGACGAAGGGGTTGCAGGCAATCGCCTAGCGACGGCATTGACGGGCTGACACCAGGATTCACGTCCTGTTGCAATGTTCAGCCGCCAATTTTGTACCCGCCTAGCTGCACCAGGTAATTCGACCATTTGTGATTACAAAGTGACTGCGGCACCCGGTAGTCCGCCATACCGACGGATGGATGGTTGCCGCTCCATTCTGCGATTTGTTCAGAGACCAACGGGGACGCCGTTCGCCGAAGAACCGCAAATGCAGAGTTTCGCCGCACCCACACGGACAGCGCAAATATCCAAAAGCGGGACCGTGCGCAGCGCCCGTGACATAAAGAATGTTCCGCCGGAATCGCACAGGTGCCTCCCCGACCGGTTGCACCATGATTGGACGGTCGCGCCAGCCATCAATGGTCCAGATAATGCGAGACCATAATGCGATCAGTGAGGCGACACCGCGCTGAGGTATTTTCATTGTGCGAGGCCCAATCTCGGCAACAAGAGCGGGGGATTACACATGCCGCGGCCGACATGCGGTTCGAGGCTGACGTCGGGATCGAGTTCCGGCCGCAGGATGATCCGCCCATGCGCCAGTGCATGGCGCTGCGTCGCGAAGTCCCGGTTCGGCCTTGTTCGAAAATTGTGCAGGCGCGCGAGCAACTCGTTGACCGCAGTCGCGGCGATCAAAGTATTGACGCTGATTACTGCGGGTCGATCGACATTGATGCCCCGGATGTATCCGCGTCGAACCTGGTCTTCGTAAAACAGTGGATCGGTACGCCGCAATATGTCGGCGTTCAAGTCCGCTTCGCTATAGACCCCTCGCGAACGCAGGCTCGCGCCTCCAGGCTGAATATAGTGGACCGCGCCCGATACCGATTCCACGCCGCCTTGCCCGTCAGCATCGATCCGGATACCGAGGTCGATATAAGGCAAGGTGAAGAACGTCGCGATCCGGTTGAGCGTGTCGCGGCCTTCGATCGAGTCCATGCACCCGAAAAGCACGTCGCAGGTCGACAGCTTCGCCAGCGCCTCGGGGCAATCAGCGTAACCTTCGACGATCTCGACGATGGTCCCCAGACCGATACGAGCGATATGACGCTGCATCATGACGGCCTTATTCACCTCGGCTTCGGCATCGTCGCGGGTTGCGCCGTAAATGCGGTTGAGGTTTTTCGCCTCGATATGATCGGGTTCGATCAACACGATACGGCCCACGCCGAGCCGGACGAGCATTTCGATCGTAGGGCTGCCACTTCCGGAAACACCGACGACGCCGACCGTCAGGCCGCGCAGCAACTGGGTCGTGCGATCGCCGAACATCTGGCGATGCCGCATATCGAAGTCCGTGACGACGGCGGTCTCCGTCGCCGGCCAGATCTGGATATCGTCGCCAACGATGGCCACCTGATCAAGGGCACCTCTGACACCGCCGATACCGACGCGCCTCCCGAAGATCGTGCCGTCGGGCAGCATGATCGCGCTGACATGCTCGCCAGCGACTTTCAGGCCGATAGCGTTGAACAGCTCGAGGTCGGAACGGTCATCGACATCCGAGAATTGGCGATAGCCCCCTGGGTGCGAATGAATCTTGAGAACTGAAAATCCGTCAGCCCGGGCACGGCCCAGCATCTGCTTGAGCCGCCCGGTCGGCCACGTCACGCTATCGGATCGCCGGATGCATTCCTCGACGGGAATCTCGACGATCTCGTGAATCATGAAGATGCTGCGGCCGGGCGAAACAGCGCGCCCGCACAAAGCAACCGCCACGGCCTCGCAGCCGCTTTCATCCAGCAGATGTCGCTTCAATCGAGCATGGTGGGTTTCCGTCATGCGAAGGCAATGCATCGCGATTTCCTTCCTTAGCGCTTGCGGAATTCGTGCTTCAGCCATCCGCGGACGCGGCGCAGATGGGTGCAGAGGGAGTCGATGCCCTGCCGCCAGAGGTAGTGGCGCGACCATTGCTGGAAGCTCCGTCCATCGATCCCCAAAAGGCTCAGATTATTGATGGTTTTGCCATCAGCGCGGGCGAGCGGAGGGTAGAAATAGACCATGTCGAGCGTCGCCGGATACGTGTCCATGCGAACCGCTACCTGCGCTTTGTCCGCAGTATAGCCGGGCGGGACGGGATGATCGTGCAAGAGGAGCCACGGCACCCCGGCACTGACGATGGCTTCCCAAGGACATCCGAGCGCATCGAGCGCCCGGATGTCATCAGGGCCGAGGGCGAACTCCCGGCGCATCCGATCAGCCCTCGGTCTCGTCGAGCGGGAAGGTCTCGAAGACCTCGATCCCGCAGTCGCCCAGGTCGACCTTCTCGTTCGGCTCGATCGCCACATAGTGGCCGCCGTGCAGCCGCTTCTCGAGTTCGAACTTCTCGATCGGCGTCTTGTTGGCCGCCTCGAGAATCTCGCGACCCGTGACAAAGCGATGATCGAACACATGGTAGTGGTGGTCGATCTTGACCTTGTAGCGGTGAGCGAGCGGCGGCGGGGTATTGGCCCGGCCGCATTCTTCGACATCGGCGATTTCGACGATCACGACCTCGCGGCCATGCTCGTGGCGGATCTCGACATCGACCTCCGCGCCGGTGTGGTTCTTGATGATGACGATTTCGGCTTCGTCACCCTTATTCTCGTCGCCTGAGCGGCTGTGAGATTCCATCTTCGTATTTCCTTCTGCAGCGACGGAATCATGAGCGACCGTCGCGTGCTAAATCTACGAAGCGAATCTTAGCTGTCAAGGGGGCTGAGATATGCTTGACATATTTAGCAGTGCTAGCTACATCAATTCGCCCGAACCGTAGAATGGGTGATTTATGAGCGACGAAAATCCCAAGGATGAGGAGAGCATCGATCTTGGTGGTTTTTTGAAGTCGATCCGCAAATCGCGTGGCTTTTCGTTGCGCGATGTCGAGCGCCTAACCGAAGGCGCGATTTCCAACGGATATCTGAGCCAGTTGGAGAATGGCGGCATCGATAAGCCATCGGCAGTGATGCTTCATCGCCTCGCCGCAACCTATAAACTGGACTATCAGGATATCATGAAGCGCGCCGGCTTCCTGACCGAAGCCGAGGAGCCGCTTAATCGCGTTGCGACATCAGTGCTCGGCGAACTGACCTCGCAAGAAGAGGACCAACTTCTCGCGTTCCTTGGCTTTTTGCGAAGTCAGAAGAAATGAGCCTTCCGGACGACTGTTCGGTCTCCGCCGAGCAACTGATCGCCATCAGGGCCGCTGCCGACCGCATGCTGCGCGAGGGTGGTGGGCTTGGGGTTTTCCCAACCCCGGTCGACGACATGATGCGCGCCGCCAAGATCGAAGTCGTCCCAATGGTCATCGACGAGGGTTACCTCGCCAAGCTGCGTCGCAATGCGGAAAATGCCGGGCGGGCGCTGCTTAGCGCATTGTCGAAGGTGCTTGGCGTATTCGATCCGCGTGCTCGGATCGCGTTTATCGATCCCGAAACCCCGGACGCCAAAATCCCCTTTCTGAAGCTGCACGAAGGGGGCCATGCCGTTCTCCCGTGGCAGAGCATATTCGGCCTGTTCGAAGATTGCCGGATGACGCTCGATCCCTTCGTGAAGGCGCAGTTCGAGCGCGAGGCCAATGTCTTCGCGTCCGAAGTGCTGTTCCAGATGGATATCTTCGCGAAGGACGCCGGTGACCTGGCTTTCGGGATGCATGCCCCACTCGCATTGGCGAAGCGCTATGGCGCGTCGATCTATGCGACCACCCGGCGCTACGTCATGGCGAGTGACAAGATCTGCGGCGTGATCATTTTCAACCCCGCGATCATTGGCGCAGGCGGCGTCGCGGTCAGCGAGTTGCGCCGCGCTGTGGTATCCCCGTCGTTCCAGACTCGATTTCCCAACATCATTTGGCCGCGACGGATCACCACCGGTGAGACGCTCGCGCGCATCATTCCCGCCAACCGGATGACGAAACCGCGCACGATCAGCCTGACCGACGCCAATGGCGACGCGCAGGAGTTCATCGCGGAATCGTTTCGGACGAAGCACCAGACGCTTGTGTTAATTCACGCGACGAGCACCTTGCGCCGGCGAATCCACCTTCCGGCCCAGGCCGGTCTCTCGCTTCTTTAGCGATGGCCCAGATTCTCGGATATCTGTCGCTGGAGGAGTGCGACGCATTCCAGGCCTATGCTGGTGAGCTTCGCCTCGATCGCAGCGCACTCGCCAACCTGTTGATCGTGCGTGAGCTACGCGTTCGTCGATTGCCCGGCTTGAAGGCGAAATTCGATCGAGACCTTCCGGCCGATCGGAAGACGAAAATCACCGCGCATCAGGGCGACCCATCGACCAAAGATGCGTTCATCGCGCACTCTGCGGATTGCGGAATGAAGCCTACCCGCGCGGCAGCAATCCTGTTTCGGGCAGAACTATCCGAACGGTGGTTAAGAGCCAATATGGACCTATGACAATTTGACTCAACTTGAGTCATTAGATAAGCTCTCGCCGTACCGATTGCCGACCCAGCTCGCGCCTTTTTAAAGTCGAGCGTCGCGCGACTCGGGCGACTGGCGAGAAAGGGGCTCCCAGACCATGCATGCAGCCGGCCAAGCCCGTTCAAAATATAGCTTGTCAGACCTGGCGCTTCGCTCGGTCGTCGAACTTGAGCGGATGGGCGCCGGCATGGATTATAATGCGCAGGTCTTTGGAGAATTATCGACCGCGCTCATGCAGACGTCTGAGCCGGCGGCCGGCGCCGTGCAATTCCGGTTCGTCGAACCGGGCTATTATGATCCGTTCGAGCGCCTGTATCGGTCGGTCTCGAGCGCGCCCAGGGCCGATCTCGAGCAGATCCAGAATTATATGAAGACCGTGAGCTCGCACCTAGAGGCTCTGTCCAAGGGACAGAACGAAGCCGCGCCAACGATGCTCCCGGTCTGTGTGGCACTACATCAGGAGCTCGTCCAAGAGCTCTCAGCGGAGGACGTCTTTGCCATCCACGAATGGCCTCTCTTCAGCGAAGACACTTCGTCTGGCCTCAGCTCGGCGTAGAGTCCGGGCGTTTCTCGATCAGATTGTCGAACTCGAGGCGGCCGATTTCGCGCACCTCGACGGGGAAGAAGCGCTCACGCTCATCAAGGCAGACTCGACCGCTCTTCGCGAGTTGCTCGAGCGCATGCCCGCGACCGCCGATGACGCAAGCGTCAATACGATGTGCGCCAAGACCAATCTCATGGTGTCGCGCTATACCGATATCCTGGGTTTCATCCTTCGCTCGACAAATGTGCGCAATGCCTTCGAGGTGCATTTCCCGCTGAAGCGGCTGATCGAGAAGGCGGTCGATCCCGCGGCGCGGCTGATTATGTCGTCCGAGTGGAAATTCGTGCCGTTCACCTATCCGATGACGCTGGATTTCCTGCCGGGCTTCGCCCTGGTTGGCGGGCCAGCACCCGAGTCCGGTAATCTCCTCATCGTGCCGCTCGCCGGCCATGAGATCGGCCATTCGGCCTGGCGCAGCCACGGCGTTCAGAACCAGATCAGGGATGATCTGATCGCGGCGGTCGCCACGGCGCTTGATGCAATGCCGGCCGAGCGCGATCTCGTCCTCAAAGAGCTCGAAGCGATGGGCTCGGCTTTGTCCCGGCTGCAAAATGCGGTGCTCAGATCAGCGATCAAGCAGCTCGAAGAGGTCTTTTGTGACCTATTCGGCCTCTATGTCTTCGGGCATTCCTTCATCTACGCCTATGAATATTTTTTGGCGCCCGGTGGCGAACCGCGCGGGGCTTTCTATCCATCGAGCCGCGACCGCGTGGGATATCTACTGGACGGAGCAAACTCGCTGGGGATGACAGTCGCGCCTGAGTTGTTCGACACATGGGTCGATTCAACGCCTTTGGCAGCGGCCGACCATGCTGTTTTGGCGATCGCAGATGCCGCCGTCGCCGCAGTCTATCCTACGCTGCGTGATCTGACCTTCACGCTGCTCGAGGGTGTCGGCGTTCCAAAGCCCGAAACCGCGAGCGTAGATCGGGTGCTGTGCGCGCTCCGGCAGCATGTACCGGATGGCGAAGGCGCATCATTGCCCGAGATCGTCACCGCGGGCTGGCTGCATTTGCGCGAGCGGGGCGGTCTGTCGCTCGACGACGAAGCTTCGGAATATCAGATGTTGAACGAACTGATGCTCAAGTCAGTCGAGGTCTCGGAATTCAAGCTGAGGGTCGATGCGCATGCTTAGCGCTGTCGAAATCGCTGACGCGCTCGAAGGCAAGGACGGCATCGAGCGGCTGACTGTCGTTCCTTGGCCGGAGCGTGCGACGTTGGTCGAAAAGGGTGAAACGTCGATCGATTTGCGGCTCGGCCGCTGGTTTCGATCATTCAAGCAGACGCGGACGCCATCGGTTTCGCTAGTGGGACGACGGCCGGGTGAGGTTGGTGATCCCACCGAAACGTCGCGCACCAAGCAGCATTTCGTGCCGTTCGGATCGAATTATGTGTTGCACCCGGGACGCTTCGTGCTGGGCGCGACGCTAGAATGGCTGCGGCTCCCGGCCAATTTGTCGGGCTATGTCACCGGAAAATCGTCCCTCGGAAGACACGGCCTTGTCATCGAAACGGCGGCCGGCATCCACCCCCAGTTTTCGGGCTGCCTGACCTTGGAGCTCGCCAATGTCGGCGAGGTGCCGCTCGAGATTTATCCGGGCATGCCGATCTGCCAGGTCTTCCTTCATCGAACCACGCCGGGCGAGGAGCGGCAGCCCGATCGGTTTTCCGGCCGCCGCAAGCCCATGCTGTCACCACCTAAGGCCGATGCGATCTTCGAACGACTGGTGGATCCTAAGCCCGGAGTGTGACGGCCGGGCGGTAGCGGCGCACCAAACTGCGCCAATAAAAGCGGTTCAAAATCGATCGGGCTGGAAAGTTGATTGGCAGAGTTTTGGACAGTGCGTGCCAAACAGGCATCATTTGGCCGAAAACTGCGAGTTTGGTGCGGCAATTGGCGCACCAAACTACCTTCTGTGCCAAAGGCACGAAAAACCCTTGAAAATCAAGGATCTTGGTGCGGTCGAGACGCCCTTTCGAGGCTCAGATTTCCTCTAATACATTGTTTTCAAGATATTTTTTCTGACTGGCTTTTACTCAGAATGACATGTTCTGACCGCCCCTTGTGCCATTTGTGCCAAGCTGCCTATGCTGAATCAGGCGAACCGCACCCATCGGCGGTGCGGCACAAAATAGCAGGATTTGGCACAATGGCGACCCTTCAGAAGCGAAAGAAATCGTGGCGCGTCCAGGTTCGCCGCAAGGGCGGGACGCTGTCCGCGACCTTCGACACCAAAGCCGAGGCCGAAGCCTGGGCGATTGCGACCGAAGCAAAGATCCTCGCGGGTAGCGGCGTCGAGAACATCGGTCAGGAACAGATCGCACCCGTCGCCGGGAAAGCGGCCAAGGAGGTGTTCACGCGCTACGCGACAGAAGTGTCGCCCGGAAAAAGAGGCGGGCGATGGGAAGAGATTCGCATCAAGATGCTCATCCGCCGGAGCCGCATGTTCGACCGGTCGATAACGGCGATCACCGGCCCCGATATGGCGGAGTGGCGCGACAAGCGGCTGTGCAAGGTGTCCGCCTCGACCGTAAACCGCGAACTCTGCCTGATCTCGAGCATATTCAGCCATGCAATGAAGGAGTGGCGCGTGGGCCTGACCTTCAATCCCTGTGCCCTGATCACCAAACCGCGCAAGCCGCGGCCGCGCACCCAGCGCGTCACGGCAGAAGATCGCAAGGCCATCATCGCAAAGCTCGGTTGGGATGGAACATCGGAGCCGACGACATCGGGGCAATGGGTCGCGTTCGCCTTCTACCTCGCGCTGGAGACGGCCATGCGAAAGGGCGAGATCCTCTCACTGCAGTGGTCGGACATCGACTTCGACGCCCGCCATGCGCACCTCGACATGACGAAGAATGGCGATGAACGCGACGTGCCATTGTCCAAGGCCGCTATGACGCTGCTGCGGATCGTGAAGAAGCGGGAGCCGACCGCGCCGGTCGTCCCTGTGCAGACGGGACACTTCGACAAGCTGTTTCGTGAGGCAAAGCGCGAAGCTGGCCTGTCCCACATCCGCTTCCACGACAGCCGGCGAGAGGCGGCCACGACAATGGCGCCAAAGCTGTCCAACGTCCTCGAGCTGGCGGCGATCACCGGACACAAGTCGCTTTCGATGCTTCAAGTTTACTATAGGCCCAAGCCCGCCGATCTTGCGGCACGATTGGATACCTAATGGCGCAATGAGCGCATTGGAGAGCTAACTTCTGTCGCCGCGCAATGACCGTAAGTACCCCACCGGCGAACTGGCACCCGCAACTCCGCACCCGTCGAGAACAGTATAAGATCGGCAAGCGCCTGTCGGGTCGTGATCATGCTGATCGGATAGCGTGCGGTTGTCTTCGAGATCGCCGCGAATCCATTCTGCGCTTTCGTGTGCCGGAGCACCATATCGTCGCCGAAGCAGGCTCGCCTTGGTGCGCTGAGCAAGCGCTCGAACTACACGTAAGTTAAGACTCGTCTTTCGGTCGACGAGCGCGTGTCAGGTCTAGAACCCCTTCGTTTTCGCGGCAGATGTGCTAGCGACGTGCAGGATGGCAAAACGCGGCGACGCAATCAGGTCTCCGAGGGATGTCTCGGGAAGGCGTCAACAGATAATGGAGATCGCCGCGCAACTCTTCGCTCGGAAGGGGTACCGCGGCACGTCTATCCGGGAGATCGGCGAGGAAGCCGGCGTGCTCGGTGGCTCGCTATATCACCATATCCGCTCGAAGGACGCTTTGTTCGTCGAGTTGCACGATACGGCGCTCGACGCGGCGGCCGGTAAGATCGCACTCGCGATCGAGCCCGAAACCGACCCGTGGAAGCGGCTCGAGGCCGCCAGTGTCGCCCTGCTCGAGATTCAGCTCGATCCGGGATCGTTGACTTTGCCGATGATGAACGACTTTCGTGAGGTGCCGCCAGACATCCGCGACCAGCTGATCGTCCGGCGCGATCGGTTCGAAGAGCTGTTTGCCGATATCGTCCGCGATCTCCCGTTGCCCCACCATATCGATCGACAGCTCTACCGGATCATGTTGCTTACTCAGTTAAACAAGGCTGGAGACTGGTACCGCCCAGGCCGATTGACCCCGCGCGAGATCGCGCTGCAGATCGTCGCCATCTTTCGGAAAAATTGATTTCTCAGACTCGTCCGAGGGCTCGGCGTTGACTGTAACAGGCGTTTGGTACAATCGGCTTGCTGTGTTTGAAAGGTCGATCGATGCACAGCTATGTACCTCCCGTTGAAGATTATCGGTTCCTGATGGAAGATGTGCTCGGCTTCGATGCCGCCGCGCAGGAGCTGGAGGTAGACATCGATGCCGAACTCGCCGCGAGCCTGCTCGAGGAGGCGGGACGGCTGTGTGCGGAACGCCTGCATCCATTGAACCGTCATGGCGACGAGGAGGGCAGCCGCCTCGAGGGGGGCGAGGTTCGCACGCCGGCCGGATTCACCGCCGCTTATCGCGAGTTCGTTGCTGGCGGATGGCCATCCCTCGCGGGCGACCCGGCGTATGGCGGACAGGGTCTGCCCTTTCTGCTCCAGCTTTGGCTTGACGAGATGATGGCAGCGACCAATTTGTCTTTCGGCCTTTTGCCGGGTCTAACGCGCGGTGCGAGTGAGGCCGTCGCGGCGCACGCCGACGACCGGCTGAAGGCAACCTATCTGCCGCCGCTGATTAGCGGCGAATGGACCGGAGCGATGGCGCTCACCGAGAGCGGGGCGGGAACCGACCTGGCCCTGCTGAAGACCCGGGCCGAGCCCAATGGCGATGACAGCTACGCGGTTCATGGGCAGAAAATCTTCATATCCTCCGGCGATCATGATTTCGGTGGCAATATCATCCACCTCGTGCTTGCCCGGCTCCCCGACGCGCCTGCAGGCGTAAAGGGTATCAGCCTGTTTCTCGTGCCCAAGTTCGTGCCCGATCGTCAGGGCGACTTCACCATCCGCAATGCCATGTCGGTGGGCGGCCTCGAGAAGAAGATGGGCATCCATGCTCAGCCGACCTGCGTCATGAACTATGACGGTGCCAAGGGTTGGCTCGTCGGCGAGCCGCATCGCGGGCTGGCGGCGATGTTTACGATGATGAACGCAGAGCGATTGATGGTCGGAATCCAGGGGCTCGGCGTTGCGGGCGCTGCCTATCAGCAGGCGGTCGGCTACGCAAAGGAGCGATTGCAAGGTCGGGGCGCAAGCGCCGCGAATGGTCCTGTGGCGATTATTGAGCATGCCGATGTTCGCCGGATGCTGCTGTCCATCAGAGCCTTCGTCGAGGGCGGGCGCGCCCTGGCAGGTTGGGTTGCACTACAGCTCGATCGGGCCCACCGTCACAGCGACGCGGCCGAGCGCGCGGAGGCGGACGCCCTCGTCGCGCTGATGACACCGGTGATCAAGGCAGCCTTTACCGATTTCGGTTTCGAAAGCGCGGTGCAGGCGCAGCAGGTGTTCGGCGGGCACGGGTACATCCGTGAATGGGGCATGGAGCAGTATGTCCGTGACGCTCGCATCGCGCAGATCTATGAGGGCACGAATGGTGTTCAGGCGATGGATCTGATCGGCCGCAAGCTTGGTCTCGAGGACGGCGCGGTGGCAACCCGCCTTTTCGACAGGATTGAGCGCGAGACCCGGAAGGCCGGTGAGGTGCCGGTGGCGGCTCGCACGGCGGCCATGCTGACGCGGCTGCGAAAAGCGACCGACTATCTGCGGGCCGCGGATTCCGCCGTCGCCGGTGCCGTCGCCACTGACTATCTTCGTTTGTTTGCGCTGGTCTCGCTGGGATGGATGTGGAGCCAAATCGCCGCCGCCGCCGCGCGCGGTGAGCAGACGCCCTTCAAGGCGGCCAAGCGCGCGACCGCAGATTTTTACGGGTACCGCATGCTTACACAGGGAACAAGCTTGGCAGACAGTGTGCTCGCTGGAGATCGATCGCATTGTGAAATGGTGACGGAGGCGTTCTAAGACGTGGCGCGGCAGTGGTTGGGCCGGACGATGGTGCCGTCGGCCATCTGACGGAATGATCGTCGCCGTAGAGCGATGGTTATGCGACGTAGTTTCGCAAATAGGCGCGCGCGGGCAGGACGCAGCTTGAAAACAGCATAGCACCGGCTGCTCCGGCAATGATGAGCACCAGGCCCAAGGCCTGCATCAGCCCTTGACCCGACCAAAACATCTCATTGGCTGCACCCACCGCCACGGGTCCGCCGCCGGCACCGAGTGCGATAGACACGAACAAAAGCAGCGCCGTCATGCGACCGCGCAGTTCCGAAGGCGTGACGAGCTGTATCAAGGTCGGTCCGATCATGAAAAGCATCGGTGACGTGATGAAAAGGATCGAAGCGATCGCGATGAATTGCTCGCCGGTCCCGACGAAGAACAGCGCCGCGCCCGCGACGATCTCCAGAGTCATTGCCAAGGCCGCCAATATCACGATGACGTGATCTCGACCGAGTGTGACACCCCACGAACAGAGCGCCCCACCGGCCAATGTGCCGAGCAGACCGCAGATCAGCGTGACGCTGCCTAATGCAGCGCCCGTTTCCGCAGGTGCCCAGTGATACTCGCGACTAAGCACACTGGGTGTCCATGCGCTGGTGGCGTAGGCGGCCAGTACGCTGAACATGCCGCCGATCATGAAAATGATATGCAGCCGCCAGTGTTTGCGCAGGAAGACGATGAGTTCGCCTTCAGCCTGTCGGCTCACGACGGCGGTACGACGCGCCGGTTCCCGCAGCGCAAGCGCGATCATGGCAACGAGGAGGCCGGGCAGGCCGATGGCGAACAGGACAATCCGCCAGGCGGCGACCGCTCCGAAATGCGGCAGCAGGAACGTGCCGTCCTCGCCGGCTGCGGAAAGAAGCAAACCGCTTAGCCATGCCGCGCTCGCCGTGGCGATTGTCGGCGCCAGCATATACATCATTGATGCGAGCGGCAGCCGTTCGCGCGGAAACATATCTCCCAGCAGCGAATAGGCGGCGGGCGTCAACCCCGCCTCGCCCGCGCCAACGCCGATACGGGCCAACAGCAGATGGACGAAGTTGGCCGCCAGCCCACACAACGCCGTCATCACGCTCCACACGGCGATGGCTGCGGACACAATCCGGGTTCGTTGGAATCGATCCACTGCCGCCCCTAACGGCAGCCCCGCCACGGCATATATGATCGAGAAGGCGAAGCCCTGAACAAGACCAAGCTGCGTGTCGCTCAACCTCAGATCGGCGCGCAGCGGTTCTGCAACAAACGCCATGATAAAGCGGTCAATGAGCGATATCGAATAGCAGAACGTGAGAAACAGCGTTACGGCCCACGCCCGGACCGGCGCGAAGCCGGCGGCCGACGCGGGGTTCGTGGACGGCGGCATTACGACAGCGCCAACAAGCGTGCGGGGTTGTCGACGAGGATCGCCTGAACCTGATCTTCCGTGAACCCCCGCCGCCGCATCAGAGGGACAACGTTGGCGAAGATATGCTGATAGCCATGGCCACCGAAATGACACAGCCGGTGGCGCATGCAAATGTCATGGCTGATGAGCACGCGGTCGAGATGGCCGCGTTCGATAAGCTTGCGGATGGTGCGTAGACGCACGGCGTCATTCGGCATGTCGAAACTGGGGTTGGGAAAATAGCTGCTCGTCTCCCATCCGAAGAGATCGAGTTCCAGAACACATCCCGTATCGGCGAAACGTAGGAACTGTTCGTCGTCGTCGAAGGTCCGGTCAAGATGACTGATGATCGTACGGCCAGCATCGGCACCGAACTGCCGGACGAAATCCGCGACCTCGAACGGCTGTTCGACGGCGCGTCCCGGATGCACGTTGATCGCCGCTCCGGTTTCGGCCTGCGCCAGCAAGGCCCCCGTCATCACCTGCCTCTCAAGATCAGTCCATGGGCTCTGGCAACCGATCTCGCCGATGATGCCCGCCTTGACGTCGGTCCCCCAGGCACCGACGGTGAGATGCTCGATCATCTCCGCGGCGAAGTCATCCGATGTTTTCGCGAAATTGTCGCGGTCCTGATACTCCTCGACATAGTGGCCGCATCCCATCACGATCTGGACGCCCGTCTTCTCGGACAGACGAACAAGACCTTGCGGATCGGGGCCGAGACCGCCGACGGTGAGTTCGACGAGACTGCGCCCTCCAGCAGCGCGCATCTCGGCGAGTTCCGCGACGATGACTTCGTCCTCTTCCAACCGGAAGTTGGACGGGAGCGTCTTCTGACCCCAAGCGAGCTTGAAACAGTCACACGCATGGACTGGCTCTGGATCCGTTCCGTCAGCAAGCGCAGCTTCCCTCAAGGCGGGCGGACCGACGTTGATCAGCAGATGTTCGTGCATCAGCGTGGGGCCGAGGTCCTGCGGCTGGATGAGACCTGTTACCGTTTGAATTTGGCCAAGACGCGCGGCGCGAATACTGCTCATTCTCAACTCGCAATCGTAGGAAAATAGGAAGGGAGGGAGCGGCTGCGCCTCTACCGGCGCGGCCGCTCTCGCTCAGAAGCGCTTGCGCACTTCGACGCCGAACACACGCGGCTGCGACATTTGCTTCACCAGGGTCCCGAAGAAGTCGGAGCCGTAGTTAATCGCCAGCTTCCGGTTCAGCAGGTTGCGGGCAAAAGCCGAGACCGTCCACTTCCCCGGGCCATGCTCGATGCCGATCCGGCCATCGACCAGGGCGTAATCATTGACTTCACCCCAAGGAACCGGCGTGGTACCGGCCATACGCGTCCTGAGATTGTCCGCGCTGGTGAACTGCGACGCGTTGTAGCTCACGACCAGATTGCTGAGCAGGCTGAAATCGCTGTTGCCCAGAGCCGTCTCATAGTCGACACTGACATTGCCAGAGAAGTTCGGCGCGTAGGGCAGCTTGTTACCGCTCACGTCGACGCCTCCCAGGCCACCGCCGGGGAAGTTGCGGAACTTGGCATCGAGAAGAGCTGCACCCACCGAAAGCACCAGACCGTCGATCGGCCGGACTGAGCCGCTGAACTCGATGCCGCGCGACCGCGCGCTTGCGGCATTGCTGATCGCGAAGCCCGACCGGCCGCCGCCGAGGTCACGCAGCTGGCTGATCTGGAAATCGGTGTAATCGGCCTGGAACAGCGTCAGGTCGAAACGGACGCGCGCGCCGAGCTGGCCCTTGATACCGAGTTCGTAATTCTTGACCTTTTCCTTCCTGAACTCGAGATTGCCTGGAAACGCCGCGATAGACACATATTCGAGATTATAGCCGCCGCTCTTGTAGCCCGTCGCATAGCGCGCATAGGCCGAGACGTCGGGCGTGATCTTGTATGTTAGCGTCGCGGTGGGCGAGAAGTCGTGGTCGACCCGCGAGCGATTCAGCTGGCCGGTGGCGACGCCGGTCGCGGGGATCGCCGAGGCGTCGATCGCCCAGTCTGCGACCTTCTTCTCACGCGACCAGCGGAAGCCGAAGCCGAGTTCCAGTTGCGGCACGATCTCGTAAGTGAGGTTGCCGTACAGTGCCGGGTTGTTGATGGTGACCGTGCCGTCGTTGGTCGCAGTAGCCCCCACCGCGCCCAGCGAGGTTCCTGCGGGACCGAGAATCGCGCGGCGGCCGGCTCGACCCTCCTGCCAGTAATAGATCGCGCCGATGATGTACTGGAAGCGACCGGTTTTGGGTGAGACCAACTGAAGCTCTTGCGAGAATTGCTTGTAAACGTCGTGATAGTCGGCACGCAGGATATCGGCCGGCGAATAATCGGTATCAAACAGCAGGCGCGAATCTGCTTTGCGATAGGCGGTGATGGAGACGATCGACGGGGCGTCGTCGCCGAACGAATAGGTTGCGTTCAATGCGGCGCCGAAGAGATTGCGGAAGTCATTGTACGGGTAGTTGTACGACGTCGAATAGTCGCTCGGCGGAACGGGCGTAGCAGCGTTTCCGAACGTGTTGGTGATAGCCTCCGCAAAGCCGTTGTGGTCGCGGGCCCGCAGCGCATCCACCGAAATGTTTGCATCGAACTTGTCGTCGGGCTGCCACCGGAATTGGCCCCTCATCGCCAAATCCTTGACCGCACCGCCCGCAAAACGTCCGTCCGTGTATGGCGGATTGAAATTGTCCACATAGCCGTCCCGTACCCGATAGCTGGCGGCCACGCGCATGGCGGTGGTCGAGCCGAGAGGCAGGTTGAGGGTGCCGCCGATGAGGCGGCCATCATAGTTGCTCAGTTCGCCGATCAGCTCACCCTCGAATTCCCGGCTCGGTTTCTTGGTGATGAGGCTGATCGCGCCAGCGACCGTGTTCTTGCCAAACAAAGCACCCTGCGGTCCGCGCAGCACCTCGACATGGTCGAGGTCGAGCAGTTCCTGGTTCAGGGCAGTGGACTGCCCCGTATAGACGCCGTCGACATAGACGCCGACCCGCGCATCAAACCCGATATTGCGGCTCGACGAGCCCACGCCGCGGATCTGGATAGAGCCGCTGAGGCCGGTGGGATTGGTGATGTTGACGTTGGGCGTCAGGTGCGTCAGGTCGACGATGTTGCGCGCACCGTTCTTCTCGATCGCTACGGCGGACACGGCCTGAACCGCGACCGGCACATCAGTCAGGCGCTGCTCGCGGCGCTGTGCTGTCACCACGATTTCGTCACCGGTCGAACGCTGATCGGCGCTGTCAGAGGCGCTCGTGCTTGCCGCTGTGGTCTGGGCCATCGCTGCCTGAGCCGTCACGCTCGCGAAGAGGCTGCCAGCGAGTGCCAGAGTCCGACGATAGTGCTTCCCCATAACTTACCCCCCGTTTTTTCGGTCCTGCAGGAGACGCTATTAGGAAGGTTAAAGATCGTCGTGTCAATACTAATGGAACAGTGGATTATTAAGATTGGGTGCGATGGCAATTCCTGCAGCCCTGGGCAGATAGCGCCAACGCCTTAAGTGTTTGATAACGTGATATGTTATATGAGTGTGGTAACGTGCTTGCCGCAGACGGCATGATTTAATGCTCTGCGACCAGGCCGCGGGCAGCCTCCGGAAAATGTCAGGCCGATTCGCGTAACATGCCCTCGAGGCCCAGCAGGACAACATCCACATAGGCCTTGAAGCTCGCGTCGAGCGGGGCGGTGGACCCGTTTTCCCAGCGCAGCGTGAAGGCTTGATTGGAGAGCCGCGAGAGATGCCGCGCGATGCAGGGATATTTGTCGACGTTGACCGTATTCACCCGCTCGCGCATCTTGTCTTCCCACTCGGGGGACGTCTCCGGCTCGGGGGCCAGTTCCATCGTGACGAAGCCAACCATGGTGACCCAGACGATGTTGAAAGCTTCGGTGATGTTTCGCTCGTCGAAGCCAGCGCGCGTCAACGTCGCAAGAATGCTTTCGATGAGGTGGCGGTCGATGGCGGCGTTGGCGACGAGCCTCAATCCAAAGATCTTGGCCACGCCGCGGTGGTTTTGAATGAAGCCACGAAACCGGTCGAAGAGCTCGCGGAACCAGGATTGCCAATCATCTCTGGGCGCGGGCGGAGAGAAGTCCTTCAGGGCGTAGGCCAGCGCCGTGACCAGCAGGTCGTTACGCGTTTCCATATGCCAATATATGGTCGCGGTCCCCACGCCGAGACGTTTGGCGAGGCTGCGAACGCTGAAATTCTCCACTCCTTCTTCGATCAGCAGCTCGAGCGCACCCGCTGCGATCTGATCGGTGGTCAGGCGGTCTGAGGCCTTGCGCCTTCCGCGCGGCTTGCTGGTCGTCGATGCCATTGGATCATACCCCTCCTCCGGCGCCTAACAAGTCGGGTCAAGGCAAGGCAACCTTTTAATGGAAAGCTTCTAGGACCAACCCGAACTGCGCCGTGGCCTAGAGATGCACGCTGCTCCGGGAACTCGGCAGATATTCCGTGAGGATCGGCGAGCCATCATCGTCCCGGCTTGCCGTGTCGCATGGCGGCGAGGAGGGCACGCCGAGATGTAGTCAACTCTTACCGCAATGGGACACCTCTTTCGAACTGGCACAACGAGAGCCCGACTGCAACCGCACGGATCTGCTCCTGCTGTCGGGCGGCGGCCCGTCAATCTGGGTCGCTGCACTTCAGGGGCATCGCATCGTCTGACGGCGACCTTGAGCCAGCTCCCTTCGCGAAGCGGGCGCGCAGCAGCTTC
>Ga0105239_10004254_pt1 | contig 17185 bp, 14 predicted proteins | sample KBSC44metaG_FD_92761 | JGI IMG/M metagenome (GOLD analysis project Ga0105239, IMG submission 92761) | Corn rhizosphere microbial communities from Kellogg Biological Station, Michigan, USA - KBS C4-4 metaG | ecosystem: Host-associated > Plants > Roots > Rhizosphere > Soil | place: Michigan, USA...
TACCCGACGATCACCCCTCTGCGCAACTCCATTCCCAGAGTTCGTCACAATCCTCCTGGTGATGCTGCTCACTGGAAGAACGTCTCCAAGCTGATTGGCAGCGGCTACGACGCTATCGGGTGGGTACCCGAAGGTCAGCGTAGCGGTGTCATGTCATACGAGACTTCCGACATGACAGCTACCTATAGGACTCTGGGCGAGGAAGACAACATCACCTTCGAAGCCGAAGCGGCTGCGACTGGCTTCGAAGATGAGAATGCGATGGTCACCTTCCGCCTCTTGCAGAAGATGATGCGCAAGGAGGAGATGGCGATCCTTGGCGGTAACGCCTCGATGTCGCTTGCTGCTCCAACAGCTCCTACTGTCTCTGCAGGCGCTACAAGCACTGGGACTCTGGCTGCTGCGACTTACGTCGTCTACTGTGCTGCACTGACTCTCGAAGGCTGGAAGAACTCCTCTCTGAGTGGAGGCGTTGCTACTTCGAAGGTCATCACAGGCGCCGAAGGAAAGACCTTCACCATCTATGGCGGGTCCTCCAACAAGTCTGCTGCCTCGAGTGGTCAGGCTATCACGCTTGGTCAGACTCTGATCGCTACCGTCCCACCTGTGCAAGGTGCGATGGCGTATGCTTGGTTCGTGGGTACGGTTGGGGCGGAGACGCTTCAGGCCATCACGACTCGGGCAACGATGCTCCTATCCACTCCTATCGTGGCGGGACGACAGGCAGCTACTGCAGTCACGGCTGACTGTAGCCGTAACTCGGCTCTTGGGTTCGATGGTCTCTTGACTATGGCTCTCAATCCTAACTTCCCGCTGTTCGACTCTTCCACGCTCTCCCAGGCATACGTCAAGATCCTGGGGAATACGACTGACGGCGTGGGACTGGGTCTTACTGCGAGCGGTCGCGGATCGTGCGTTGAAGTCGACAACATGATGAAGGACATGTGGGACCAATACAATCTCGGCCCCACAGTGCTGTACGTCAACGCGCAGGAGCAGCAGAATCTGACTACTGCCTGCTTGACGAACGCCACAGGTCCCTTACTCAGGTACGAGGTGCCCACGACTCCTGGTCAGGCATACGGCATCGTTGCTGGTGGCGTGATCGACTTCTACTACAACCCCTACAGCGCTGATGGTGGTTACAAGATCCCCATCAAGCTGCATCCGGACGTTCCTCCTGGGACGATCTTGGGGTACTGCGAGAAGCTGCCTCCTTGGTATCAGTCCAATGAGGTCCCGAACGTAGCAGAGATGCTGCTGCGACGTGACTACTACAGGATCGACTGGCCTCTGCGCACTCGTCTGCGTGAGTACGGCGTGTACGCTGAAGAGGCTCTCGCAGTCTATGCTTCCTTCGCCATGGGCGTGATCACGAACATCGCAAACAAGGTGGGGACGTAAGATCAACTCCACAAGTTAGCTAGGCATAGGGGTTTCAGTTCCTTTCCCCTTATGCTAGGCTGATGGATGGGTCTTCATGGCACCTTGGTTTCCTCCCTCGGGCGCGGCCAGAAGACCCATTCATGAACCTAGCAGTAGTGACAGAGCAGAAGTAGAAGTAGATGGCCTTAACTGATCTGACAACGCTAGCGAGAGTCAAGACCTGGTTGGGAATTCCTCTCCTCCAGACTACCTCTGATGCTGTTCTTCAGATGGTAATTACCTCTGTTAGCGCTCAGGTAATGGCCTATCTGGAGAGAAGGAGCTTCCGCTATCAGATCTACAACGATGTCTATGATGGAGTGGGAGGTAATTCCCAGATCCTTAGGAATTGGCCAGTCATACAAGTACTCAGCGTCAGTGTCAATGATAGGGAGATTGCCTCCGAAGATTGGTCCCTAGAGCCTTGGGGTGGCATGCCTCCTGGGAACCATCAAGCCATCATACTGAATAGTGGAAGGTTCAGCTGGAGTAAGCAGAACGTCCGCATCAGCTACGGAGCTGGCTATCAGACAGTTGATGAAGAGCTAGTACCTTTCTTCGGGCCTTTAGCTGGGAGCGTTCCTTACGTATTGGAACAGCAACCTTTCGGATTGGCTCTGCAGACTGATCGGATAGTCTACACTGAGAAACCTGACTCAAATGACCCAACGCCCTTTCAGAGGATAGACTCTCCAGTACCTATAGACAGGAGAACGTACTCTTACAATCCTGAAGTTCCTGGAATGCTTTGGATGAATGGAGACGATGTAGGATTCATCCTGAATGTATCCTATAGCTACTGCCCATATGCGGTAGAGCAGACCGTATGGGAGCTAATCAATGAGGTGTACACTAGGAGAAGCAGACCAGGACAAGTATCCAGAGCACTCGCAGGGCAGGAGACTTCCACGTTCGATATGAGCGGTCTGCCGGAGTTTGCTAAGATCGCTCTGCAGCCTTTCAAATCAGTACTCCCGTTGTGAATGTGAATGCGAAGTGAGAAGAGTGAAGTAGATGGCTGACGGCATCACCATCACGCTCAGAGGTCAGGAGGCTCTAGTAGCCCACCTGAAGAGCGCTCCTGATCGGTTGATGGGCCATCTCAAGAATGAGCTGACAGCCTTCGCATCCGATGTGAGGGATGAAGCAGCTAAGAGAGCAGGTAGGAGAAGTGGGAGACTAGCAGGGAGTATCGAAGCAAGGGTACAAATGATAGGGAGTACGAAGGTATCCGTACTCCTGAAGACTGAGGGAGTTCCGTATGCGCTGATACAGGAGAGAGGCGGAAGGATTCCTGGACGGATCATAATGGCCTCCAAGACGAAGGCTCTAGCATTCGCGTGGATGGGCGGTGTAGCTCTTGGAGGCAAGGCTTTCTACGCGCATGTCAGCTGGCCAGGTGCTAACATCCCTGCGAAACACTACATCCGTAACACTCTGCAAGGTAAGAAGCCAGAGTTCGAAGCCATATGCAGACGTGCTATGGAACAGACTATGAGAAGCTGAGGAACAATGGGAATCCCTCCCAGCACTCGTGAAGCTGTCATGACAGCTCTGTTTCAGAGGCTGCAGGCTCTTCAGCCTACTCACTTTGTAACGGTAAGTCGTAAGCTCAAGATGTGGAGTGATGTGACAGCTGAGGAGCAGCCGGCTCTGTTCATGAGTGACCATACGGAGAACCAGGTTTCCTCCTCTAGGGGTCTTCCCCGTAAGACCGAGTGGGACGTGGTCTTCTTCATCTACGCTAGGGCTCCTGACGAAAACACCTTAGGGACCGTAGTGCTAAACAACCTGCTGGACGCCTTAGAGGATGCTCTAGTACCCTCAGTCTCAGACAACGTCCTAACTCTAGGAGGGACGGTATACAGAGTCTGGGGAGATGGAGAGATCCGAAAGGATCCGGGAGATCTGGACGGTCAGGCTGTTGCTATCTACCCCATGAAGATCCGACCCCCGTAACAGCAGTAAGGGATGTAGAGTCGATGTCAGGCGCCGCAATAGTAGCAGGTGTAGAAGTAGCCTCGGTTGCTATAGACGTGATCAGTGAGGTGAGTAAAGACCCTAAGGTTCAGGAGATCAACCAGCTCCTACATGACTGGTTCGTGGAGCACATCCACAACTCCCCCGTGTCCAGAAACACGGAGGCTGTGAACCATGTTCGAATAGCGCTAGGCGCTCTTCGTGACTCGCTTGTGCCAGTAGTGAAGGAGTAACAAAGCATGCAATTCGGGTTTGGCAGTGGTCTCTTGTGGGCTGCTCGTCAGGACATCGCAAACGCGACTCCTGTAAGATTTGGGGCGTTGCAGGACGTCACCATTGACTTCGACGGTGAGCTGAAGGATCTGTTTTCCCAGTACACCTTCCCTATCGACGTCGCGCGTGGTAAGACGAAGATCACGGGCAAAGCAAAGTTCGCCCGGATTTCGGCAATTCAGTTCAATTCGCTGTTCTTCGGCTCCACAGTGTCCAGTGCGCAGAACCTCATTGCAAGTGATGAGGCAGGCACCATCCCTGGGACTCCGTTCGCAGTCACTGTGACCAATGGAGCGACCTTCCTCTTGGACCTTGGGGTGCGGGATGGGATCACAGGTGTCCCTCTCACGTTGGTGGCAAGCGCCCCTGCGACAGGACAGTACTCCGTAGCAACTGGAGGTGTATACACCTTTGCTGCTGCCGATACCACCAAGGCAATGCTCTTCGACTATGCCTATACGGCAGCTACTGGCAAGAAGGTGGCTGTATCCAATCAGCTGATGGGCTCGTCTCCAAGGTTCAAGATCATCCTGAACCAACAGTACGAAGGGACTCAGACGACACTCATCCTGTACTCCTGCGCGTCGAACAAGCTGTCGTTCCCCACCAAGCTTGACGACTATGTCATCCAGGAGCTCGACTTCTCTGCCTATCAGAATGCGGGCGGACAAGTGTATGAGTTCTCTGCTTCGGAATAATTCCTGAGTACGGGACTGAGTGAGGAACAATCGCGCGGCCAAACTCAAACGAAAAGGAGCGTAGGAGAGTCGCCCTATCCAATTCTCATTCGTAGGGGCCCCTCCAGGGGAACGAGGCCTAACTGAGTACAAAAGGAACTGATACTATGCTAGACTTAGATGGTAATGTGACGATGAGAATTGGAGGCAAAGAGTATGCTGTGCCTCCAATGACTCTTCGCACTCTCAAGGTAGCCTGGCCTATCATCTCTAGACTGAGCGTCCTGGGGAATGAGCAGTCTGCTCTTGTGCTTTCGGATGACGGAGGTATGAAGCTCATGGAGCTCCATGCGGAGCGAGTGAGTCTCATAGCCAAAGTAATGGCCTCCGCAGTGAGGGCTAAAGACCCCTCGATGACTGTGGATAAGCTTGAGGAGGTCATGACATACGAAGAGACTGTCGAGATGCTCCAAGCCTTCAACGAGCTGCTTAACGTATCAGGCTTGGAGAAAGCTTCGGACCCTCCTCAGCCTCCGAACGGGGAGGACCGGGATCTGACTCAGGCTCAGGCTCAAACTTCGGAGGCAACTGGGACACCGTTACAGCTGAACTAGTAGCTATAGGTGTTGGAGGAGGTAACTGGGATGTGGTGGAGACAACTATCACACTTCCCAGGCTAGAAGCACTTCGGGGGTACTGGCGTAGGATCCCTCCCCTGAACGTCCTGATGGCTATCGCACACGGAGTCAAGATAGAGAAACCTGCGGAGGTAATCGACGGTAAGAGAATGTTCGAGATGATCAAAGCTGCTGGCGGTAAGATAAGGGGCTGAGGATGTCGGGTAACGTCAACGCTCAACTCTCTGCGGATATTGCCCAATTCCAGGCAGCGATGGATGCTGCTGGTAAGTCAGCCTTGCTCTTTGCTCAGCAGACCCTCAGTGCGGCTAGTACCGCTTCAAGTGGATGGCAGAACGTAGGAGCGCAAGCTCAAACAGCAGCCGTTAAGGTACAAAGCGCATCTAACACTATGAGTGCGTCTGTAGGTACTGTATCAAGCGGTATGCAGAATCTGGGCTTGCGAGCTAACTTCGCAGGACGAGAACTGCATGCGGTCATCGATGAGGTCGTAGCAGGTCGCTGGACCTTCTTTGCCGGCACGATGACTAACATCGTGGGCACGATGGCTCAGGCCAATCCGCTGCTCACAGCGCAGATAGCCATTGTGGCGGCATTGGCTGCTGGTGTAGGCTACCTGGCGTATCAGTGGATTGCAACGGCCAATGCAATTCGCTCTGCAGAAGGTGAGATGCTGATTGTAGGTCAGCATGGAGCTGGAGCGGTCGACCAGATAAACAGTAGCCTCAAAGAGTCTACCAGCAGATGGAATCTATCTAAAGGTACTGCTCGTGAGGTCCTGCTGCTCATCGAGAGCTTGCATGGCCCTGCAGCCGACTTCAAGATGCAGATCCAGGATGCTGCAGCTGCTCAGGCAAAGCTCACCAGCGGCGATGTCGTCAAGACAACTGAGGAGTTGGTTAAGAAGTTCAACGAAGGAGGTGCTGGAGCTCTGAAGTTTGCCGACAGCATAGGACTGCTGGACGGTAAGGTTACGGCTAACAACCAGACTATGAGAGCTCACGTAGACGATCTTCTCAAGGCTGGTCAGCAGACTGCTGCTATGAACATCATCCTTCAGGCCATGAAGGATAGATATGTAGGAGCTGGAGAGGCTCTCACAGATTACGAGAGGAAGAAGAGAGACTGGCTAAGGAGTCAGGTTAGAGATCCCATAACAGGGATGGCTTTGGCCCCTATGCCTAGTGATTTAGCACCTCAGAAGCCTCCTATCCCAACTCAGGAGCCTATTGACCAGCAGGCGAATCAGGACAGAGTTGCTACTGATAACCTGTCCGATGCTGAACGTCGTAGGACTATAGTTGAACTCGAACTAGGAGCTGCTCGAAGAGCTCTAGAGGGAATCCCTCAGGAGAACACTGAAGCTCGGACAAGAGCCACAGAGGCGGTAGTCACTGCCGAGCAGAAGCTCGCTCAGATCCACACTACTACTGAGACACAGCAGCATGAAGCTACGCTCTCTCGGCTCCAACAGGATCTGGCGGCCAATAGAGACTTTGCTGACAGGCGAGTTCCTATCCTCAAGAAGATTGCCGAAGAGGAGACAAGGTATAATACACAGGCTAGCACTCAGGCGAGAGCTGCTCAGAATCAGGTAGTCGAAGGGCAGCGTCAAGCTTCCGACATGGAGCTGAGGATCAAGCTGGCTCAGATTGATGAGAAGCGGATCCTAGTCAAGAACAGTGCAGGTGCAGAACTAGCCTTCGAAGATCAGAAGCTGGCCCTGCTACGGCAGTATGGTAAGGAAGGGACTCTAGAGTACCAGAATGAACTGAATGCTCGGGCAGCACTAACAGTCAGAGCAGGCAATCAAGGCAACACGGCAGCTATCGAGCAGCTCAGAGCAGAGCAAGCTGCCCATGCTGGAGACTTCACGTTCCAGCTGCAGATCGAGGATCAGATCCTCGCTATGCTGAAGGCCCATTATGGGGCAGCTTCTGTAGAGTACTCCCGCGAGCTGAAACATCGTGAAGAGCTACTGGTAGGTCAAGCCAAACAAGAGGAGCAGGTAGCAAGGCAGAAGGCTAACACGGCCAGAGAGCTGAGCAGGATTGAAGCCCAAGTAGCTCAGGACATTTATAGGAGCCAGACTAGAGGCGGTACCTTCAGCTTGTTGGAGATGTTTGGGGGTGCTGAGGAAACTGATCAGTTCCGTCAACAGATGGAGCAGATTGTCGAAGCTCATGGCCAAGCTATGGAGGCCATCAAAGAGCAGCAGGATAAGGCAATCAACCCTCTTGACATGCAGAGGGCTCTGGATGCTGAGACTATTGAGATGGCTAAGTTCAGTAGGGATGTTGAGAGATCCCAAACGCAGGCAGCTGAGTCAACTCGTAAGGCTTGGGAGAATGTGGCTGACGGTATGGCTAGTAGTATGGCTAATGCTACCACTCAGATGGTTACGGGCCAACAGACACTCCTCAGAGGCACTGGAAGCATCATCTCTAGCCTGATGACCAAAGTGTTGGACTTCAGCTACAAGATGGCTGGGAGGTGGATAGCTGATAGATTCCTAGAGCTAGCAGGTACTCAGACTGCTGAGACCGGAAAGACTATTGCAACAGCTACTGGGACCGCCGCAAGGAGTGGTATCCAAGGAGCGGCTGCGGCCTCAGAGAATGCGGGATTCCTAGTAAGAGCTGCTAGGTGGCTGGCTACCGAGCTAGGGATGACGACTGCTACTACAACCTCTGCCGTTACTCGGACTGCTTCGGAGATTGCAGCAGATACAACCAGACAGGCTACTACTGCAGCCGTCAACGCAGCCAGTGCCGAATCCTATGCAGCCCTAGCAGCCGTACAGGCAGCCTCGTCTGTAGCAAGTACGCCTTTTGTAGGCCCTGCACTAGCTGTAGCCGCTGCGGCTTCAACACTAGCTGCTATGCAGCCTTATGTAGCTCTAGCCTCTCTGGACGTAGGTGCTTGGAACGTTCCAGGCGACATGGCTGCAGTGGTACACAAAGGTGAGATGGTAGTCCCAGCAACATACTCCGAAGGCCTTCGTAGCCAGATGAGTGGTGGAGGAGCTAGTGGCGGAGGAATGGGTACTACAGTCCACTTCTCCCCGACAATCAATGCAGGAGGTCGAACTGAGGGATTGTCTGAGAACCAGATGAATACTCTGATGCTGAGAGCGAAGCAGGAGATGGTCTCCTCTCTGTGGGGGACTTTTAGGAACGGAAGTCTCAAGCTTCCGGGTAGGCGTTAGACTATGTCACTCGTAGGATACGATGGGTTTGATCACTACGGCGTAAGTAGTGACATGCTTAACCGAAGCGGTGATCTCCAATGGACCACTACAATGTTTGGCCTTGGGGCTTTGAGTGCTGATACGCGTACAGGCTATGGTAAGAGTCTGTACTTCTCCTACCTGAACACCATGAATGCCATCATAACGCCCGTATCCGAGTTTGTAGTCGCCTTCGGAGTCAAGTTCTCAAATGCCGGTGGCATTGTACTTGACATGTATGCCTTTGATACCACAGGCTCCATCAATACGACCCAGATTCAGGTTACAGTGGATGCTACAAGGGCAGCAGTACTGTTGTACAGAGGAAGTACCCTCATCTGGGATAGCGGTAATCATTTCATCCCCATGAACGTCTGGATGTTCTGGGAGTTCAAGATTAAGATCCATCCATCTGATGGATACTTCCATATGCGGGTTAACAATCAGCCCACGGCCGACCTGACAGGAATCAATACGAGAGTCACCAACAACAGCTTGATAGGTGGAATAGCCTTTCACGGACATCTGAATAACTGGTTCCTCCTTGATGACTTCAGAGTCAGCAATGCAGCTGTAGCAGATCCCGGTCCTTATCCGATGGATGACTTTGCAGGCGATATGAGAGTCATTGCACTGTATCCCATAGGGAATAACTCAGTAACATTCAGCCCCTTCCCTGGAGGAACTCAGAACTGGCAGAACGTGGATGAGATCAATCTGGACAGGGATACAACGTACAACTCCAGCGACGTTGTAGGCGATGAGGACACGTTCAACTTTGAGGCTCTGCCTTCTAGCATCAACTTTATCTCTTCAGTTCAGGTGGTGGGAGCTTACCGGAAGGACCTTTCAGGCACTCGAACACTGACTCAGCAGCTCATCTCGGGCAGTACTGAAGTGGCGGGCACTAACTACAGTCTGTCTAACAACTACACGTACTACATGGACGAGTACAAGTTAGATCCCGATACCGGAGCGGCTTGGACAGTATCAGGAGTCAATGCCCTTAAGGCCGGATACAGGATAACAGGGTGATAGAGTAGGTAGGTAGGTAGGTAGGATGGTGAGGAAGTGGCTGTTCGGGTATCTCAACTTGTTGGTGAGATTCAGCTTGTTGATGTCCCTCACACTCTGGTCACTCAGATTGTTAGCGAGGTTCAAGTTGGAGACATCAGCTTTGTTAGGACGACCCAGCTTGTTGCAGAGGTGCTTTCAGTCGATGACAGGTTTGCTAGAGCTTCACAGATCTACTTACTCGTCCTGTGTAACTCGGTAGGAAGGGAAATGCCAGCAGTCTATCCGACTCTGATAGGATTGGACTATAGTGTCATCAAACGTCCCATAACGTTTGGTGAGGTGGGTCAGGCTGCTTCAGGCCGAGAGGTCCGTATTGCGTACAGTGATGTCAACGTGTGGGAGTGGGAGCTTACTTATAGCTATCTCCCGGATTTCTCCGGAGCTGGTAGTACTACGAGCGACATGAAGACTATGATGGGCTTCTTCCTACAGACTCGTGGGAATATCTTCGGCTTCCTGTTTAAGGATCCTGATGATCATCATATGACTATAGGAGGCTTTGCCTTTACTGACGGAGTCACGAGTGACTATACTATCTCAAGGTTCTTCAACGACGACGGGGATTCTCCTCGAGAGCCTATAGGATACGTAGATACCTCCGAGCCGGTACAGGTGTACTTAGATGCCGATCTACAGGATCCTTCTTCGTATGATGTGGTGACTACTCTCCCTTGTAGGCAGCAGATCCACTTTCATAGCACACCAGCTTCAGGACGCGTGGTGGCTGTCACTTGCACTTTCTACTTCTATGTCAGGTTCAAAGATCCCCAGTACGACTTCGAGAAGTTTGCCAATCAGATCTGGTCTCTGAACAAGATCGTCCTCAGATCCTTGAAAGGGAGCTAGTGCTGTCGTGAGGACTGCCGGAGCAGGTATGACGTCTTTCTTGCTTAGTAAGGAGCCGTACTTTAAGGCTGACCTGTTCACCTTTTCATTGGCAAGCGGAGACGTCTTTCGGTGGACCTCTACTGACGCAGACATAGTGTACGGAGGTAACATATGGAAGTCTGACGGTCCTACCATTCAAAGGAGCGCATGGAGCTTAAAGAACACAACTGAGGTGTCCGAACTCTCAATCAAGCTGTTTTCCTCTGGGAGCGATTTTTCCATGGGGAACATTAAGCTGATGATCATGGAGGGCTTGTTTGACGGAGGGCATGTTCTGTTCGAGAGGGCTATCATGCCTACCTTCGGAGATACATCACTTGGGTTGATTGAGATGTGGGGAGGGCGTATAGGGACTATTGAGGTCGATGCGCTAGGAGCAGTCATAACTTGTAGCAGCTCCAACATCCTCATGCAACAGAACGTTCCTAGAAACACCTATCAGGCTGGCTGCGTCCATACGTTGTACGATAGCGGCTGTACTCTGAGTAAGGCTGCCTTCACAACTATCAGAGTGGTGACAGGCGCTAACCGATTGACGCTCACGTACGATGAGGATCCTACAGTAGATCCTGGAATCTACAGCCTAGGTACTGTCCGGCTGACCTCAGGACCGGGAGCTGGGCAGGCAAGATCTGTAGCAGGAAGTTTTACTCCGGGAGTCATTATCGTCTCATACCCTCTGTACATAGTGCCCGAAATAGGAGACACTTTCGATCTAGTGCAAGGCTGCAACAAGACTATGACAAGATGCACCCAGTTCAACAACATGCCTAACTTCAGAGGTTTCCCTTACATCCCACCAGCCTCCTTCGGGCTCTAGGGAAGGGAAGAGCATGTCAGACTTGATCTCAGATGCCAGTGAGGATCCTTCAAGGTACAAGCCTAGGAAGGAGATCTTTCCTCTGACGGCTGAGAAAGAGGTAGAGCTCAGGAAAGCTTTCATACAGGAGGCTCTTACGTGGGTAGGGACTCCATATAGGCAGCTAGGTGCTACAAAGGGAGTTGCGGTCGATTGCTCAATGCTACTGGTGAGGGCAAGTATAGATAGTGGGATCATGGAGGAGTGGGATCCTCGACCTTATCCTCCTCTATGGTTCCTACATCGTGATGATGAGAGGTACCTGAAGTGGATAGAGATGTTTGCCAAGCCTACGGAGCAATTTCGAGCAGGAGACATCGTAGCAATACGGTTTGGAAGAGCCTTTGCACACTCAGGCATCCTCGTAGATTCGGAGCACCTGGTACACGCATTCGCACATGACAACATCTGCATTGTGAGCCCTCTCAACCACTCGGTTCTTCTGTATGCTGACAGAACAGGTAACACTTTGAGGCCCAGGAAGTATTTTGACGTGTTCGCAAGGATGCGAGAGTTAGGCCCAGGAGGGGTTGTGTAACTAATGGCTGGGATGTTTGGATCCTCGTCGAATGCAAAGAGCACACCAGATTATACTGGTATGCAGTTGCAGACGTCTGCAGAGGGGATGTGTATCCCTATCTGCTGGGGTAAAGCCAGAATATCCCCCAATCTGATCTGGACTGATAACTTCCATTCTCACAAAGGCGGTGGCGGTAAGAAAGGCGGTGGTAAAGGTGGTGGAGGAGGTGGAGGTAAGAAGGGAGGGGGTAGTACTACTTCATACTCAGCTGCTATCAAGCTTGCCATCTGTGAGGGCCCTATCCAAGGTATAGGGACCGTCTACAAGGACAACTCTACTACCACGCTAGCAGCTCTAGGACTGACTCTGTATCCGGGAAGTAGCAGTCAGGCTCCCTGGAGTGATGCAGGCAGCGGTGGTGCTCAGCCTATGAGCTACAGGCTTACTGCCTACGTGGTAAGCAACAACTATGAGCTCGGCCCTTCAGCAACCCTATCCCAGCACGGGTTTGAGGTCACAGGCCTCAGAAGTGGTAGCATCCCTGGGGAAGTAGATATAGATCCTACTGAGGCCATCTATGATCTGGTGACCTCAGATCAGTATGGACTAGGGATGCCTCCGGAGACCTTAGGAGACCGAACACAGCTGAGTGACTATTGCGTAGCTGCTAGGATACTACTATCTCCTGTACTGAACCAGCAAGAGCAAGCCACATCCATCTTCCAGAGATGGGCTCAGATTACCAACTCCTGGATCTTCTGGAGTGGTGGCCAGTTGAAGTTCGTCCCACTGGGAGACTATGAGGTCTCAGCTAGAGGACGGACATACGTACCGGATCTGACTCCGAAGTACAGCCTCACCTTTGAGGACTTCCAGGGATCTTCTAACGAGCCTCTCATCCGAGTTAATCGTGCAGATCCTGCTGACGGCTCAAACTGGATAAAGGTGGAGATCACCGATAGGAACAAGCAGTACAATCCTGCTACTATCGAGTATAAGGATCCTGTCAGCATAGAGCAGAACGGATTGCTTCAGGCTCAAGATGTACAGGCTGCTGAGATATGCAACAGAGATATAGGCAACGTAGTAGCCTCTATCCTCGGTCAGAGATCTGTATACGTTCGGAATAAGTATACGTTCAAGTTACTGCCTAACTTCGTTCTCCTTGAACCTGGGGACATAGTAACTCTCACAGAACCTAATATAGGCCTAGCTGAATTCCCTGTCAGGATTTTCAGCATAGCGGAGGATGAGCGAGGACTACTTGACTTCCAAGCTGAGGAGTGCCCCCAGAGTATAGGAACACCTGCTACGTATACATCTCAAGGATGGGAAGGAATACTACCTCCTCCTTCGGATTCCGATCCCGGAGATGTAAACGAGCCTACCATTGTGGAGCCTCAGGCGAACGTCACTCAGGGCGTCGCACAGCTATGGATTGGGCTATCTGGTGGCGATCTGTGGGGTGGAGCGCAAGTATGGATCTCTGTGGACAATACCACCTACGTACAGTTTGGGACTATTGTAGGAGCATCACCCCAAGGGACCTTGATTACAGCTCTGCCTTCCCACGCAGATCCGGATACTGTAGACACTCTCTCGGTCGATCTGTCAAACAGTCAACAGATCCTATCCTCAGCTGTCACTCACGCTGATGCGGATGCTAACAGAGCCGTCGCTATTGTGGACGATGAGGTTATCGCCTACGGAGGTGTAGTACCTAACGGACTTAACAGTTACTCGTTCGATCTGACATATCTCAGAAGAGGTGCTCAGAATACTTCCGTAGGAGCACATGCTATTGGTGCTCCCTTCTGCGCTATCATTCCTGATAGGATGTTGAAGCTTGACCTTCCAAAGCAGTATGTAGGTCAGACCCTATATCTGAAGTTCCCCAGCTTCAACATCTATGGGGGTGCCTTACAGGACATCTCGGATGTCGTCTACTACACCTACATTCCTTACGGCCCCACGTACAGTATAGCTCCTCCTACTTCTCCTACTCTTGCAGTCACAACTCCCTCAGGCTCTCTCGTTATTACGATGACTGCTGGCTGGACAGCTTCTATAGGGCCCGATCTGGGGAGCTATGAGGTTCAGTTCTCGGAGGACAGCGGCAGTACGTGGCTAGGCCCTGATGTTACTATTGGCGGCACGGCATTATCGTTCACCTTATCTGCTGCTAAGGAACATACGAATTACCGTGTGAGGGTAAGAGCTCTGAACGCTCGCGGGACTGCAACATCTGCTTGGGCTACCTCTGGGATAGTCAATAGTGGTGCTAATCCCTCCACAACTATCATAGCCGGAATAATGCTACCTATGACCAACGGTGACTTACCTGTAGGCTTGATGACGGATGAGTACGGCGCACTCGTCTTCGTGGTTACCTGAGCCTGATCCTGACCTGACCTGATCGAACAAACGGTATAAGAGATGCCCTTCTCCACCCTCATCACAGACTATCTAGGCCGCGGGCTAGCTAGCGCCCGTCCTAGCGCACCACCTATTGGCCCGAATGCCTTAGCGTTGTACTATGCTACCGATACGGCTAATCTGTCGAGATACAATGGGACTACTTGGGAATCCACCTCCAGCGTCTGGAGGGATGGTACTGGGGCTCCTTCTAGCGGTCTGGGAGCTGATGGCGACTACTATCTAGATGACGCTACAGCCAATGTGTACTTGAAGGCCGCAGGGTCTTACAGTATTGTTGCCAATCTCCGAGGGACAGTAGCTGCGCACAGCCTCCTCGGGAATGCTGGGACAGTCGCAGCTATTCCGGCTGCGGTTGCTATTGGGACAAGTCTATCTCTCACGTCCGCTGGGACTATAGGCCTAGCAGCTCACTCAGCCAGTACTCTCCTCGGGAATCCTGGAACGGTCTCTGCTATCCCCGGAGAGGTTACTATCGGGACAGGTCTATCACTGACTGCATTAGGAGTGTTAGAGTCTACAGTCGTTCCAGGTACTGGGACAGTCACAGATGTTGTAGCAGGAGACGGGCTAGACGGAGGTACGATAACTACCTCTGGAACAATCTCACTGTCTCCTATAGCGGCAGGGAACCTACTAGGGAACTCCGGAACAGTTTCGAGTACTCCTGTAGGTGTAGGAGTAGGCTCCCGACTACTTCTGAACGGAGGGACTATAAACCTCCAGGTACAGTCGCCCAGCACATTACTAGGAAATCCAGGGACAGCTTCTGCCGTTCCTGGCGAGGTCACGATTGGGACCGGGCTTTCTTTGACAGCGGGAGGAGTGTTAGAGACTACAGGAGGCGGAGGGACTGTTACAGAGATAGTTGCCGGTACAGGCCTATCTGGAGGGAGTATCACATCCTCTGGGACTATTACCTCCGATTGGCAAGCAGGTACGGTTACTGTAATTGGGTCTGGCATCACTAACAGTAGTGGGACACTCTCAGCAACAGGTAGCGGTGGGTCTGTTACAGTAGTCGAAGGTGACGGTACGGTATCAGGTATTACCCTCAGCGGGTCAATTACAGGAGCTGGCACTCTTACTCTTGGAGGTACATTATCCGCTGATCTTGCTACACACGTGACAGGCAACTTACCTGTTACCAATCTCAATGGCGGCACTCTGGCCTCGGCCACCACATTCTGGAGAGGTGACGGCACTTGGGTAACTCCTACCGATACTAATACCAACATCTGGAATGCTGGTACTGTTACCAATATAGGCTCTGGAATTACCTTAACAGCAGGCACCATCTCAGCTTCAGGAGGAGGTAGCGGATCAGTTACCTCGATTGTGTCAGGGGCCGGATTACATGCGGGTACTATTACCACCACCGGAACGTTGCAAGCTGATTGGCAGGGAGGGACTGTCAGCGCTGTTGGCAACGGGCTGGCGATCAATTCGGGCACTCTCTCGGCAGACACACAAGGGACGATCTCAGCAACTGCTACAGGGACTATCACGGCTACGGGATTACAAAGTTGCATCGTCAACATGGGCACTGTGAATACCACGTTGACATGTCTACCAGGTTATCAGGGGCAGCACTTGCGTCTGGAGATCAAGCAGGGAGCTACGGCTCATACAGTGACCTTGGATTCAACTTTCGCGTTTGGTCTCGATATAACATCCTTCACCGCGACGGCTACTGCCAATGCACGCGACCTGCTCCAGCTGATCTGTCTGGACGGCACGCACTGGGGTGTGGCGGCCGTCAATCATGGATTCAGTGTGTAGCGATGGCATGGTTGTTCGGCGACAGTTTTGATTGCTACGCGGCGGCCACGGATGGGGCAACTCACTGGGACTCATCTGCAAATTGGACAATCAACACCAGCGGTCGCTTTACCAGCAGCCAGTGTCTTGCATCTATTGCCAATACGGCTCAGACGTTTCTGACCAGAGCATCCGGGTCCAATGATGTAACGCACCACATAGTTTGTGCCTTTCAGCAGACCAACGCCATCGCGGGCTCGACAATAGGACTTTACTTTCAACTTTCCGACGGTGCGACCAATCAGGTTTGTGTCTGCTTCCGTACTGACGGAGTCATCCTTCTGACTTCAGCCACTCCGGCTGGTACGGTTCTAGCGACTTACTCCAGCGCGTTCGCACAGAATGTCTGGAATGGGTTTGAGTTCGAGATAACTATCTCTGCGGCGGCCGGCGTGTTCAAGGTGCGGAAGAACGGCAATACAAGCGACGACTTCTCTGCAACCGGTCTAGCGACCCGTCCAGGTGCGAATACTTATGCGAACAAGCTGACCGTTGCACAGTCAGGAAACCCCAACACGGGAGCTCTCTGTCAGAAGCTCGATGATCTGCTCTGGTTCAACACCTCCGGAGCAGCGCCGAACACCTGGGTCGGTGATATCCGAGCGGCGTGGCTGGCTCCGAGCGGGGATGCGTCGGTGCAATTTTCAAAGTCGCCCGCGATTAGCGTGACGACTATTCCAGCGACAGGTTCTGCGGTCAGCCGCGCAGCCGGAATTGCGATGTACGCCACATTTACAGCTACCTACACAGGCACGATCGGCTCGGCGGTGTTAAACTTGAGCACGGGTGGTACTGGCAACTTAAAGACTTCCATATTTGACGCCACCGCGCAGAACGCAGTCGGCTCTCCAGCAACCGTAGTGGTAAATCCGGTCAGCGGGAATAATACTATCACGTTTCCCACTCCCGTGCCGGTCGTGGCAGGGGTCACCTACAATATCGGTTTTGATCAAGACGTGACGCTGATCTACAATAGGGTAATTAGTGCCAGCTCGGGATTCTCGACGACAACAAGCTATGCGAGCTTCCCTGCCGCTTCACAGGCTACGTCAGTCACAGGAGCACCGGCTTGTACCATCAACATCACCAACACCGTAAGCTCTCAAATGGTATCTGAGGCACAACAAGACGGTCTCACCACCTACGTCTACGACAGCACCGTGGGCCACGCGGATCTCTACGACGTCGCAGATCTGCCGTTCACACCCTCGTCGATCGTTGGCCTGCAAACTCGAGGTTATGTCGAGAAATCGGACACGGGATATCGTCAGGCACAGCTGCAACTGAAATCGGGAGGAACGACGGTGCAGTCCACCGCGCTCACGCTGGCGACGAGCTTTGTCTACACCGGCCGGGTAGATA
>Ga0105239_10004256_pt1 | contig 17179 bp, 9 predicted proteins | sample KBSC44metaG_FD_92761 | JGI IMG/M metagenome (GOLD analysis project Ga0105239, IMG submission 92761) | Corn rhizosphere microbial communities from Kellogg Biological Station, Michigan, USA - KBS C4-4 metaG | ecosystem: Host-associated > Plants > Roots > Rhizosphere > Soil | place: Michigan, USA...
AAGAGGAGGGGGGAGGACGGAGAGAAGGGTGAAAAAAGTCGTGGCGGGGAAAGGGGGGGGGGGGGGGAGGGGGATATTCTTCCTATCATTCGTGCTGCCACCACTGCTGCCGTCACTGCTCCTGTCACCCATTGAATGAATGAAGGAACTATATTCCCTCGTGATGACAACTCAGTTCTGTCCTTTCCATTCTGTGCTGCCAGTGCGTGGCGTGGCGTGGCGTGACGTGCACGTCGCCATGTGGCATGTTGAATATAATTAGTACTATCGTCAGTGAAAGGGGTGAAGAGCAAGGAAGATAACAAGTTTGGGAACCCAGAGATACATACATATATTCGTAGATAGGTAGGCCCCCCCTCCCCCCAGGTAGGTAGGTACATGAAGGTCAGAGCGCAGTGACCAGTTGAGGTCGTCTCCCTACGAGTCTTTCATACGGGTCCCACGGCTCGAAATGGAGTAATTGCGAAGAGGCGGGAACGAGTTGATTAGAAGAGGGAAGAATGAGATCCGGGTGGTAGATGGGGAGTCCTTCGAGACTACTTAGGTCAATGCTTTTGCTGCTTGCTTAATGTTCATTATTGTCAGCAGGTGAAGATGTTCGCTATCAAACCAAGCGAAGTAGATATCTTCATCCAGCGCCATGCCGTCCCCTCGGATTACAACACAGGAATTAGTGTTGCTGTTGCTGTTGAAATAGTTACTCTATCATAAAAAATCAGATCAAGCATCGAGATGGGCTCATGATGGCCATATGTCTTTTGGCATGGGCATGTGTGTGATTAATTATGTGTAGAGTAGTAGGTGGTATGTAATTTCCATCAAGTGTGGGTTCGGTCCGATGCCTCGCCTCGCCTCGCCTCACCTCACCTCACCTCAATGCGAAGGGCAGTCCTTCCTCTGGCTGCCGCCTTTTATATCCATCATCCATCATCTTTCTCATCCCGCTTAACTAGTCTTTAACTAGTATCGAGCTTCTCACTCCACTTCCATCCCCACTAGGCTGGAAAAATGGTGTTGCGTTTCGCATGAAATGCTGAATTATATGTATAACCTCCTTCAAAGACATGTCATGCAAAAAGAGGAAGAAGAAGATCGGGTTCCCGCTGTCTTTTTGTGTCTCCCATGGACGCCTCGCTAACAACAACCAATAAAAAGAACATGGTGAATGATCCGCTCTGTTGATCATAACATTTTGCTTTCTGGCATTTTCAAACAATCCTAAAAGTGTAAAGTTCTCGCTGGATTGCACACAGGCTTAATGGCTAGCAGGCAATCTGACGATTTCGTGCAAGCTGCCCATGATCACTCGGTATAATATCCATCGTATGACGGGTGTGTCGTGTTGGAATAAGGTGAAATTCGTGTAGCTCCTCAAAATCTGACGTGTGGCGTCCTCGGAGAAACGTTCCCAAGGACGTTCAAGTGGACATATGGCATTTACCAACCAGGTCGGCCATGTATCTCGGCAGCACTTCCCTCAAATTCAGGTGAATCTGGGCTATAGTGGATATGATCGCTTGCTCGGTGTTGTTGAACAAATCCCATATTCGATGGTCGATCATTTCGAACATCAGCTCCATGTACACCCAAGGCTGATGAGGAGTGTTGAAACTGTGTCGTCAATGATGGGTGCATGGGAAGATTTTCGTCCGTATCCCGCAGCACACTTGAATTGGTCGATTCTGCACCAGTTGAGTAGCGTTTGTTTCGTCCTGGTGATTGAGTGCTGGAAAAGGGAATTCGATTCGTGCTCAAACCTTGAGAGTCTCGCTTGTATGGATTTTGGTGGGTGTATGCGGATGGACCAACTGCAGCGTTTCGAGGGCGTATGACATTCGACCTGTCGCCAGAATCCCCCCCTGATTGCCTCCTTGAACTCTTTCTAGGTACAGCTGGTACAGCTGGTACATCTCCTGGAGGAGGTCGTTTTCGAGATTTCCGTGAAGCTTCAGAGCCGATCCGACTAGGCAATTCTATTGCACCGACCGAGTCAATCAGAGGTAAGGATGGTGCTTGTTTTGGAACATTTGACACACGTCGGTCGTCCTCATCATCTGAATCATCCACTGAGATGTCATCGTACACACTGTGTCTCTGTTGCACTGGTGATGCTACTCTTACACTTGTATGATCTCCTCGACTACCCTCAGCTTGTGGCGGTAGGTCGTCATCGTGGTATGGTTCTGATACCTGGCCTTCGGGTATAGGTGTCGGTGGGAACAAGCCTGGAGGAGGGGCTCGAGCGCTTCGAACAACTTCAAAGCCCTTGTTCTTTTCCTTAGTCTTTCCACCAATGATACCCTTGAACCAACCTCTGGCCGTAGAGACGCGTCCTGTAGGATCAGCCGGTCCAGTCTTCAGCTTTCTGGTTCCGCTTGAAAGGGCAGCGCCCCGAACGCCGTAGTAGAAGTCAACCTCCCGGACTGCGTAGTCCGTCTTCGGGCCAGGTCGTTCACTGATAGTATCCTCGAAGTCGTCATTTTCTGCTCGCATAGGGGTTGAGGTTCCCTCTCCAATGTCATCGTCCACAGCTAGATCATTGTTGGCACCCCTACTTGCGCCTGCTAGCGGCATTCTTGGCCTTTCCCCTGATCCGAGGGCATCCATGGTGTTTCTGCGTGGAGGTCGATAGTAGGGGTCTTTGGACTCAGTCTGTTTGTGGTGGAGACCAACGATAGCACCAACTGAACCTGTTCCACTCAATCTTTGGGTGAGGCGTTTGCCAATGGTACTTCCGTTATCAGGAGTGGTCTGACCCATCGTGCGACTATCAAGATTTGAGCTGATTCTGTTGGAATGTCTGGGTCCGTCCATCAATGCCCCTGAAGTTGCGGAGACGCTTCTTGAGCGAGTCTTGGCCATTTGTAATTGTTTCTGTTCATTGTCGAGAGCAGACAGCATGGCCGCGTTAGATGACATGCTGTGACGAGTTTGCTCTCGGCGAGGTAAACGACGAGATAATTGTCGCATACCGAATACCTTATTTAGTCCACCCCTTGTGGCACCGCCTGTATCTTCATCCCGACCACCTGCGCCCGCTAGCCGAGCAATCACTTCAACAAGTGTTTGCACGGCATTCAAGAAGAATCCAAAAACAAGGGTACAGGCATGGATGATCAGAATAGCATATCCAAGCCAACCTCGGGAGGAATCTTCAACACCCAACGAAGGGACAAATGCTATTGACAGGAGGATTGTAATAAGCCTGATGACTGAAAAGCAAGTGTGATAGATGTTCATGGATGTCGCAGATGGAAATGGTCTGAAGGCGTTGATGGTGAGAATGAGGACAATCTCGCAAATAGCAAGTAGCACCACCTGTGCTACCCCCGATTGTTGAACGGCACCAATCGCGATGCCACGCAGAAAATTGATCATCAAAGGGACAAGTGCGAAAGTGGCAGCGTCGTCACAATAGGTGTTATACAGAGGGCCGTATGCTAGAAGGGTAAGGAGGTCATCGAAGAGGAAAGATCGAGGTCTGGTCCTAACGAATAAATAGACAAGTCGAGTGGTGAAGGCGAGTACCAAGACCAGTGACACAGCGGCCAATGCGACTGAATAAGTGGGACCACGACTCGCAATGACAAGTTGATAGAAGGACAAAGATGTCAAGGGAAGTAGGAAAAAGTTGAGGGCTACGCGGACGACGTTGCCGATGGTGAAAGGAATGTTCTTCGAGCGTAGGTCCTCGGGTTCGACAGCGGCGACTCGGCGGTAGAGATATCGTCCGGCAAAGCCAAGTTGGGTCAAAATGGAGACACTTGCAACAACGACGACCAGCCAGACCATCATGTCGGCCCAAATATCTCGGTCAGAAGTCATGCCGACCATTTGACTCATACTGTCGAGGCCGTATTTTGTGTTGTTACGAAGCTCATAAATGCCGTCGACGATTGGCTCAGTGCCATTGCCGCCCGAGACGAAGCTCATGTTGAACATGAGAGCTGACCAGCTCACGCGGCTGACTGCAGGTTGGTAAAATCCAGGATAGTTCAGGCTCAAGCTGCCAGTTAAAACAACAAATTGGATGTATTGAAGGCAGTCACCGAAGCCGGGGGTGACAAGACGTAAGAGATCCTCATCGCGGCCAAAATTGCTAGACCAATTGAAAATATCGCTAGAACCCCAAGGACTGAAGACAGCGGCGGAGATAGTGGCGATACCCACAACGATGAGAATCGCAAGTGGCAGATACCTCAAAAGGCCTTTAAGATAGCTTCCGAGGTCGGGGGTGATGGTGGCGGTAATGCAACCCAGATAGTTACCGCTGGCATCGCCTGACTGAATCTGGACTGTGGCTTGAATCGAGGCGAAAGCATAGCTGGAGAATAAATCATGGGCGACAGAAAAGGCTGGGAGCTGGCTAAGGTCGGTGGCATTGACATAAAATGCTGGTGCAAGAGGGCATTCTTCTTGAATGACTGAGTTACAAAACCTGCTGGGCTCGGCAATCCAAGGTGTGTAGCTCAGGAAGTTGTATCGAGCAAAGAGAGTGGTGTACTTGTTGTTGGCTTCACTCAAGTCGGGGATTTTTCCAAATGTGATATTCGGATTGGACCATGAAGGATCATCGGGAGCGGGATAGGGCTCGTCGGTAGTTCGGCCTGTGACATTACCGTAGATGGTGAAATTGAGGTTATTGTTCCCCGAACTGTTGAGGACGGCCCTGGCTTGTAGAGGGTCGAATTGGAGAAGTCTGGGAACGGATGAGATATAGCTTCCGTCGAGACAATTCTGAAATTGGACACGCGCGCCTCTCGCCAAGGAGGTACAGAGGCCCAGCAGACAGATGAGAAGTGCCAGTGAGCGACTGAGATGCGATGAGTGAAGGATTCGAAGGCGTCGAGTTGAAGACGGCTGGGCCACGGAACCGATTTTCTCTGGTGACATGGTATCCAAGCCCGTATCTTTCATTTGGGCCGGATTCATCTCAATGGCAGGACATTGTTCAAAGTGATGGCTCGGATTTCGCAGCAAGGACTGTGAAGCTGGCAATAGCGAGGAGAGAAGAAAAAGAACGTGATCGAATGGAATGCGCAGTGGAGAAAGTGCAGAGTGCAGCGTGCCGACTGGAGAGGGCAGACTGTAGACTGCAAGGCGATCAACGGGTGCGGCTATGCGGAAGGAGGAAGTCGAGGGAGATGTCGTAAATGTTTCAGATGAAGCGGTTGATGGCCGGTATGCAGCGAATGACGAACAGGAATTATTGAGGATGCAGTCAAATGGAGTACGGAGTATAAAAAATGGTTGAGGGTGAGTTGAGTTGAGGTCACAGCCAAAACGAGGCGCAGGCGCAGGAAGAGGAGAAGCGGTAGTAACGAGTGCTGGCCGGCTGGCTGGCAGCAGAAACAGAACGACCGAGACACACTGGTGACCGCAGTGACACCAAACCGAGAGGTGTGGGCCCTTGTGGTACGACATGCCACTAACAGGGTCGGAACGACCACTAAGAGCCACTAGATGACGGCACGGACCCACTATTTTCCGAAGCTATCCCAGAGCCGTCTACACTAACACCGCCCATCCAGACCCGCTTTGCTATTTCTAGCCTGAATCCCTTGCCTCCTCAAAAACACGCCAAGCCTGATCCTCTGGCATTCGCATCACGCCTGAGCAGCTGCCCATCCTTTGAACGCATTGCCATCCACACATCCTTGAAGACCCCCGGCGACATGGGCCTGCCACAAATGACGCCTCATGTTCGGAGTCCTGGTTGCTTTTCTAAACACACTGTCCATCATATTGTCCATCATGCTGTTCATCCGTCCATATGACAGACATCGCCTAGTAACCTGGTGTAACAGGCTCCGACTGATTGATTTTGGAATTTGGTACAGTACTTGTAGGCCTTGGAGCTTAGGTTGTAGGAGCGGCATTTTTAAGCAACGGAAGGACTGCCCTCATCACGACTAGCCATGCGAACCCCGATCTTACCGTCAATAATTATAATCCATCCGACGACTCTTTTTGACGCACTGTGCAGCCTAGGCCAAATTCTGACATGGACTGAGGGCGTTCCGAGAGCATGTGACGAGTGGGCCCTAATTGGCGGAAGGGTCGAGGGATATCCGATGTACGGTAGATCATTCATCCTCCAGTGCGCTTTGTACGACGGAACAATTGGCCATCAAACGCTGTGAGCCTTCACCGTGACCCATCATCGACCGTATTATGTATCACTCTCGTTACTCTTCCTATGCACTTAGATGTCAAACTTTTGACTAACATTCTCTGTCTTATTACAACTTATCAAAGTGCTGTGGCACGATGAGAGCCTAGTGCTTTGGTCTTTTCTTCCCAATTATGCATTCTGTTACTGATACCTTCCTTCTGATTGCCTCCCCTGGTCCGTCCTCTATCAGTGATAGTGGCCTGCTTCCTCCCCACGTGCTCACATTAGAACATTGACAGCAGACTATTCATTATCAATTTTTGACTCCTACTACTTGCTCCTACAGTCTCAGCCATGTCCTCATCTGATAGCATCAGCTCTGAGAGCAGTGTTGATCCTCCACCTGTCGCCGCAGCCGTCACTCGCCGCCCCTTCCCTTCAGAGCGGATGCCGCATAGAGCCTCGTCCAGTACATCATCAGACCGACCATTACCAGACCTCCCCCACCACTCAGATTCGGCTCACACCGAGCATCCCAGTGTCCTGCCTGCCCTTCTCAGAGACCGACCACTACCAGATCCTGGGGAGCAGACTGCCGAACAGCGAAGACGCAGTCTCATTGCCTTAGACCGCAAGAGGAGGCTGACAAACCCTGATTGTAACGACATGAGGAGAAGATCTAACAGTTCCGCGTTCCATGACAGGAGAATGGCCCATGCCTCTCAGCGTTTCGAGCCCGCATTATCATCCTCGACTAGGAATCGTGCCTCATCTGCCTCTGTGATGCCTCCACAGATAATCGACTTGACTGGGTCCTCTTCTCCCTCAGGCGAGGATGCTGCCCAGGATACAAGGCTGGTCAGAACACCTTCTGACCGATCCCGGCAAGTTATTGTCCCTCGGTGGCAGCCGGACTCGGAGGTGAACAGCTGTCCCATATGCCATCGTCCGTTTACTTGGATGTTCCGAAGACACCACTGTAGGAAATGTGGTCGAGTCGTTTGCAATGAGTGTTCCCCCCACCGTATTACAATACCTCGTCAATACATTGTACACCCACCCACCTTGGATTTGGCCACCTCACCATCCGGTCGGCCTCCCAACTTCATAGACCTTACACAGGATGATCCTGAACCCCTCCGCTCCCCCACAAGTCCAGGTCTGTATGGGCCATCCGGGCCTCAATGGGAAGGTGGCGAGAAAGTTCGCTTGTGCAACCCTTGTGTTCCCGACCCTCAGCCAGAACCACCTCTCTATTATTCAGCAGGTAACGATGGCGCTTCGCGTGACGCTACGTGGAATGCTAGTCTGTCCCAGGGTTTCAACTCCAATTACGCCGGAAGACCTGGTCACAGACAGACAGTTTCTCTTTCAGGGGCGTTGGAAGGATCAAACGCGGCGGTAGGTGTTGGTTCCTAGACTGCAATCAAGTACTGATGAGAGAACAGGCTCTTAGGGGTGACCAATATCGAAACCAAGGGCAAGGCCCAAGCGCTGCCCGATACTCTGGTCCTAGTGGTCTTGGAAATAGTGACTCTGGGGCTGGCTGGTTTAGCTCCGTTGTGGGGCTTTCTTCATCATCACGACCTCGCGCTTCATTAGGCTCAGTCATACCACAACAGCAGGATAATACTTTACGAGTAAGGATATTCTCCCGATATTGTCCGTTTGTCTAACAGATGCAGTATGTTCGCCAAACAGTGGATCCATCGTTGACTATGGGACGACCATCCTACCCTGTCAATCGGCAACCTCGCGACGAGTATATGAGCACGGCATCGTCGATGCCCAATAGAAGTCGAGGAATGTCGCTTTTTGATGAGCACAACTCCTCCGGTCGAAGTGATCGGCCTCGACCATCACAGAATCCATTTGTTATGTCTGCGCGGCCACGTTTGGCTGAGAGTGACATTTGCCCGGTTTGCCGTCGGGCGCTGCCTCCGCAAGGCCCTGATGGCGATGAATCTGCACGGGAAGCTCACATCATCGAATGTCTCATGGCGCGAGACGCTACATACCATGGCGAAGGTAGCCCTGGAGGACCTTCCCAAGCACGAATCCACATGTTGCCCTTTATTGCTACGGAGAAGGACTGTGTTGGGCAGGACGGCGGCAATCAAGAATGCTCAATATGCATGGTGGAATATGATGTGGGCGATGAATTAGCAAGGTTGGAGTGTCTTTGTAAATTTCACAAGGAGTGCATTGTGGAATGGTTTGGCCGGAAAGCCGAGTGCCCTCTGCACAAGCTGATCAGCTGAGGGTAGCACTATGAATTTATGATATACTTGAACGAATAGATGAACACGGTCAGGTTTGAAGGCAAGATTTAGCAGAACGGAAGGCTTTGGACGTATATTGGTTTATAGTATGATAGCGATCGTTTTATGTGATTCCCAATTTATCATATATCTTGAGCTCTGGATGTGTCGGTACGAGCAAATGGCCCGCATAAATAAAATCCCCTTCTTACTATCATCTCGAATAAGAGGCATTATTACCATCAAGATAATATGTATGCGTACTCCGTACTCCGGATGATTGAGAGGGTATGCCGGGGCTGTAAGGAGGGATCTTTCGGAAAACCTACCTGAAAGGTTATGACTAGAACTCCAACTGCTGTATCTGAACTTCATACCTGTAGCATCTCCAACTTTTCTTTTCGGAGCTCATGACATTGACTGCAGCCTCGGGTTGTGCATACAGACCTCACGAGACTTTATTATTGTTCTGCAATAAGTTTGGCAGATTCCCCTGCCTATCGCTTTAGGGCGCCCTTCCGCATCAATCAGCGAATATGCAATGACCATTTTGCCTGATCAACACGTTGGCCTTGCGGGATCTCAACTTGTCCCTGAGCGGACATTGACCTCACATCAGATCTACTCGTTTTCCCTGACAGCGTGATCTGCCATTCAAAGGACGATGTGGCCCTTTAAAGACTCCCCACGGCCCGAACTGATTGTCGAGCCAGCGATTCCAAGCCAGGAAACCGTCCAAGTATCTGATCCTCCACCTGCAACAACTTCACACACCACCCTGGACCAGACATCCGATGCTCAGCGGCCACGCTCCTCCGAGCGACTCTCCTTGCCATTTGTCGTTAGAGCCCCTATTATGATGGGCGCTGCTTTCATGCCTGGCTTCATTATTGGGGCAACTAAAGGAGCCACAGCAGGCGGAGATCTCTTTCGAGCTGAAAATGCGCATCGGCTGCCTACGGATAAGAGTGGCTGGTACCAATATCACAAAACAAAAAACTACCGGTCTATGATGAGCGGACTGAAAGGAGGCGCGCGATACGGGGCAGTATGCGTGGGATGGTGGTCTGTCTTTATGGTAACAGAGGAAGCGATTGATCGTTCGAGAATCCGCCTTTTCGAAGATCGAGACGACAGCCACGTCTCCGCACAGAGAGATGTCGCAAGCACCGTGATGGCTGCTATGGCGGCCTCCGGGATGTACAGCTGGACGAATGGATTGGACCACTTTTCTACAGCGAAAGTTGCTCGAACCGCGCTTCGATTTTCCCTTGCCTACGGAGTAGTTCAGGACCTAATTGCGACCTTCCGAGGAAGGCCTCCTGCCTATATTGCTTGGCTACGAAGCTGAAGTTTCCTATGGACAACATGTCTTACAAAATCCACGCTCGATCAAGTGAACGAGAATCAAACTACGCCTGAAGGCCGATTGTCAGGGTTCAGGGAGCAGCCGTAGTGTCAAGCACTTGGCACAACCCACCGACTTGAAGACGTCCTTTCCATTGAAATCGATGGCTATCTTAGGATTCTGGCTAATCGATTTTCCAACAAGGACATCTCCCAGTGTTGAGTCACGTGGGATTCTAGGTCGTGACGACCAGTCAAATGTGTACTGTTGCATGTCCAGTCATATTTGCAGCTTTCAAGTCTCCCTACGGGAACATCTTCATCATCGCAAGCTTGAATGCAAGATACACATCACGAAGACCACAAAAGGCACTGGATAAATTGTGCAACACCAATGAGATGCTCTGGGGTTCCAGCTTACAGGCCGGGAAGTGGGTAATGGATAGAAGTATTCTAGGCGAGTTCTAGCAGAAGCGCAACCCCGGTCGATCAGCCGCAAGCCCGAGAGGCCAATGCCTGTGGGCCGTGAGCCGGGAAACGTGGGCCCAGGCCCATGGTGGTGGCCCTTGTAGGTGGAAACAAGTAGAGAGGAGGGAGTGGTTTCAGGGTTTCAGCATTCCGAATGGTGGGTGGCACCTAGGTGGTTGGCCACCAGTTGGCTCGCTTAGCCACCGACAAACGAGTCAAGGACTATTAAGAGAAGATAGGGCCTTTGAGGCTGTCGTTTGGGCTTTTTTCTACAGAGTAGCGCGCCTGTGTACGGAGTACAGAGTAGTTGACGCACGCACACAACCAGAATCCTAAGACCCACGACTAACGAGCAATCAGCGCTTAGCCCACTGGCTGGTTTCTCTGCCTAATTGTGAGTGTGTGGGTGCTCTGTAGGGAAGATTAAATAGACCCTTGCAACACTTGAAACCCTTCCGCACCTAGGTCATAGGAACGCACATGTGCGGGATGAGGTAGGGAGTGCTTCCAACGTTCATCAAGATTCTCTTCGATTCAAGACTGTGTTGATCGGTGTTCTCTACTTGGCTGGTTACGCCTGGATCCAGGGGCCATCGGGAGTATGTCGCACTTAAGTGGGAAGATCACAAGATTGCCCATCTCGGGCGAGCCCCTCAGCCTCCATGGATGGAGAGTGATAGAAGCAGAGTCGGTCTCCCCCGCCTACTCTTAAGCTACTACTCCTTCGACTAAGGACCAAGTTAGATACCAAGTAACGTTAGTCCTAAGACAGGGCGTTGTTCTCTTCGAATGAAACACGTTGATAGTCCTGGTCAAGCCCTGGTCGGGATGTTTGCTGCTCCACAGAGTCCACAAAGTCCACAGGATTGCTCAACCCAGATCGCGAAGGGCTTGTATCCCTAATAGCAAATCCTAGCAAATCCTTACCCTATCCCTCCAAACTGCATATTCTGCATCACTTGTTTCGTCCTCATCCTCGTTCCTCGCTTCCCTGAAAGATACTCCCTAGACTGTCCTAGTTGGCTGATTCCTCGTCAGTGGTAAACCTACCCACAGTGCCACAGTTCCCAAGTGCCACACGAATTTATTCCCAAGCCCCTCTATTGTATCCACCAATTTTCTTATCGACCACCCTCTTCTATTGCTTGTCTTTCAACCTATGCTGTATCCTATCCGTACCACCAGTCCACCAGGCCACGGGTCCACGACACACTACACCCTCATCTCCAACTCCTCCTTTTCACTCATCTTTACTCCGTAGACCATCCTAACTATCCCCCATCGTGTCAACTAACTCCCGACATCACTTATCATCTCACCACCAATTGCGCACTTCCTTGAAACAGCTTGCGCCTGCCCCTGCAATTGCACCTCATCCTATGAACTCATCTCAGACTCTCAGTGACTAAGCCAGGGAACCACAGAACAACCCAAACAACCACAGGAATATCACAGCTTCCGAGCCTGCAGTCCTTCAGCCACATCGGTTATTTCCCCTCCACCTCTTCCTCTCTCCGGAATTCCACAACTCTCGCCTGACGGTTTCTCCTACCTCTCCGCAATTCCGAAGGTCACACCATGCCTTCGACTGGAGGATGAGGGGCACTCTATCGCGAGTAGCAGTTCATTTTTCGTGAACACGCGCTCAACACAAGAAGAAGAACAAGCTCAAAAATGCGGCGGCATCATGGAAGGGCACTGTCCCCATACCATGGACGGACCGCCTCGCCTCCCTCTGCTGAGGTATCTTTAGTTCGCAGCTTTGACTCCCAAGTCAATCCTTCACAACCTGTCAGACAATCTCCTTTGGCAATTTCTCAAATCCAGGGCATGCCCTTGGACTTGATCGATCGAATTCGCTCCTTTCCCCTCTTTCAATCCACTTCCCAGGACTTTCTTGCCGACATTTGTCTCCTCCTCAAACCTCAATTGCACAACACCAATGAATACATTCTTACTGAAGGCGATGACTCAAAGGCAATGTACTGGTTGGTCCGAGGTGCCGTAGCCGTCACTTCGCGCGACGGTGAAAGCACATTTGCCGAATTGAGGCCTGGGGCATTCTTTGGTGAGATCGGTATTCTTATGGAACGACCTAGGACCGCCACCGTGGTGGCTCGCTCCAGATGCATGGTTCTGGTACTGAAAAAGGAGGACCTGCAAACAATACTACCAAAGTATCCAGACGTTGAACGAGCAATCCGCGAGGAAGCTTTGGAGCGATTGACTCAGCTAGAGAAGAAGAAAAGACAGGTTCTTTTGGGAACTGAAGACCTCCCTCCGCATGAGCGACGCGGATCGAAGCGTGCTCGAAATGATTTTGGCGAGGACGTTGACATGGACGATGGGCTCACCATGATTATCTCGTCTAAGAGACGGAAATCCCCTAGCCCTGGCACCGCCGAGGTCTCGACTGCCAGCGCACTGGGCCATGGATTGGTCAATATCAGAGCAACCTTGAAGGAACTACCCTTATTTGCCTCTTTACCATCCGAAATACTCCACTTCCTCGGCCTCAGCGCCCAACCAAGGAGCTTTGCTCCATTCACTGATATTGTCAAACAAGATACTAGAGGCCGAGAAATCTACTTCATTGTACGTGGGGAGGTCGAAGTCATTGATGAGAAATATGTTTCCAGTCCGAGAGGGCGGCAACCCAATGTTCCTAATGGAGTGCCAAAGACCCCGTATGTCAAGGCGCGACTCAAACCAGGGCAATACTTTGGCGAGGTGGTCAGTCTTTCACTTGCAGATCGGAGAACGGCTACTGTGCGGTCGGTCACCCAAGTTGAGTGTCTTATGATTTCAGAGAATGTGCTTGCAGACTTTTGGCGACGTTGCCCACCCAATATTCTGCGGCAGATTCAGGAGACAGCGCGAGAGAGACTTAAAACTGCCTCTGACAACGATGTGGTCATGAACGAGACGGATGCTGCACCGAATATCCATAATCTAGCCATTGGTGACAAGGATGGGTCCCCAAGAAAGCCTGCGATCGGACCGAGGGTGACATTTACAGACGCGGATATCCAGGCCGAGGAACCCAGCACCTTGGAGCCCGTTGACCCAGATCCATTCCTGAGCCAAGGCCTTGAAAAGGTCAAGTCTCGGTCAAGGAGAGGGTCCCTAGCTCCTCCATCTCCAGATGAGCAATTGAAGGACGTAAAGCGACGCTCCCCCAGATCTTCACCGATAACAACGGCTAGTCCCTCCCCTCGAAGTTCCGCTTCTGGCACGCCTTCTCCTATTGCTGAACATAAAGGACTGGGCTTTCCGTTTGTAGACCCATTTTCCCCGGGTGGAAGACCGAGACCCAAGTCAAGATCTAGCCGTGGACTCAATCGAGGAAACATCCCTGAGAAGTTGCTGCCTTTGATACTTGAGCATCTCGAACTCCACGAACTCATGAGACTTCAAGCTGTTTCCTTGCATTGGCAAAATGTTCTCAACAATGCACCCAACCTGCTCCATAAATTGGACCTGTCCAAGTACAATCGCAAGGTCACTGATGATCTGTTAGTCAACCGAATTTGTCCTTTTGTAGGCCAGCGCCCTCTTTTCGTCGATTTGAGCAACTGCTTTCACGTTACGGACGAAGGTTTTGCTGCCCTTGTGAGTACATGTGGAGCAAATGTGGAAACATGGCGGATGAAGAGTGTATGGGATGTTACTGCCCCTGCTATACTCGAGATGGCCAATCGAGCACGTAATTTGAAAGAGGTCGACCTCAGCAATTGCCGCAAGGTTAGTGACACCCTCCTGGCAAGGATAATTGGGTGGATCGCGACCGGACATCAACAGAATCAATCGACAAGGCAAAAGACAACCGGACAACGTCCTATCATCAATACAAAGCTCAGTAACACCAGCCCACCTGCTCCCGGTACAGTTTTCGGCTGTCCTGCGCTGAAAACTATCACGTTGAGTTATTGCAAACACATCACAGATCGAACCATGGCCCATATTGCTACTCATGCGAAGGAACGTATTGAAAATGTCGACCTCACTCGATGCACCACCATCACCGATGCAGGTTTCCAGTATTGGGGCAATGTCAAATTTCCAAGACTCAAGAAGCTATGTCTGGCAGATTGCACTTACTTGAGTGATCAGAGTATCGTATGGCTGGTGAACGGAGCTGGCACTGGATTGAGACACTTGGACTTGGTAAGTGCTTGGCACAGTCAATTCAACGCGACCCTATCTAACTTAAATCTAGTCGTTCTGTTGTGCTCTTTCCGATACAGCAACGGAAGTGCTAGCTCTAGGCTGCCCGAATTTAACCCATCTCAACATGTCATTCTGCGGTAGTGCAGTTTCGGACCCGAGTTTACGAGCGATTGGTCTGCATCTGACGAAACTTAAAGAACTCGCCGTCCGAGGGTGTGTCCGTGTCACAGGCCTTGGGGTCCAGAGTATCGTCGAAGGATGCCAGAAACTCAAATTGCTCGACGTGAGTCAATGTAAGAACCTACAGCCATGGCTTGTGTCTGGTGGTGTTGAACGATGGCGCTCGTCGGGTCGTGACATTGAATTCATTGTTGTGAGTGTTGGAACGAAATTAGTGAGGTGAGGTGACACGATTTATATTCTGCATTTACCATGGCGTGCGGCTGGCTGCATGATGAGGTGGTTGAGATCTAAGGATCTGGATACCTTACTTGGATGCACTTTTACTTCAGCATAAAGAAGCATGGCATGGCCATGTGTGTTGGGCGGTAAATTCTGTACTACACGACTGTTACGGATACGTACAAAACACCAAATTTCCGATGGCGGTTTCTACATAGCCATTGGGCAAAATGGGGATGGGATACGGAAATGGAAAAGGAAGAGACACCCGTACGGCGGGACACATACCCACAGGAGATGGATTGCGACATGACACCTACTAACTACTATATTACCACTATGACCATTATTATTACCACCTATTACTATAACTATACCACTACCGCTTACACTATTCTATGTTTTTTTGAGCAAGCAAGCTAAGACGATGTGACAGCCAGCCTTGACTGGTATAGGGTGAATGATGAATGGCCATGTCCATATGAGATCGTTCGAGACGCAGTGGGGAAAAGCGATAGGCCTGCCCATTACTACTATACTGCCCCTTTCTTGAAAGCTTTGACATCCAGCCTTGATGAGATTGCTCCCGTAATCGCCTGGACACTTGACTAGAGATGAGTTGGTTCTACGACAGAGTACTAGCACTGAGTTCTGAGTAGCGACTCCAACTGATATCTATTTTGTTTGACTTATGGGATTATGTGCGCATCAATATGACGTGTTTTAGATATCCCACCGACCATAGGCGGATACCTACCTACGAGAGGATAGAGTGATATCCATCTTCGCCAAACGAGCACTAATCCCTCCCACCCCTTGATACATCTCGCCTAAAGCCTGGCAACCGGCTTCTGAATAAACAACCCCTCCCCTTTCGCCAGCACCACCCCATGCTCATCCACCATCTCCGCGTCAACAAAATACTTCCTCTCCTTCTGCACATCCCTCACCTTCGCAGTAACCAGCACCACACTCGGCGTCGGCACGGGCCTGAGGTACCTGACTCTCAGATCCGCCGTCAGATTATCGGGCTCCAGCCCCTGGCTGTCGCGACACACGGCGACGAGAATGCTCATGATCTCGTCCAGCACCGTCGCCGTGATCCCGCCGTGGCACACGCCGGGATACCCGTCCAGGCCTGGTCGTAGTGCAAGCAGTGTGCGGCACTCGTCTTTCGCGTTGCGGCTTGAGTGTGAGGGCCGGCGAAAGAGGGAGCACCAGCCCTGGATCGTGGAGGAGTCAAAGAGTGTGCGTGCGAGAAGAGCGTTTTCGTTGGTTTGTGTATGGAAGGTGCGTGAGATTGTTGGTTCCACGGCGAAGGTGTTGTCGTTGAGGGTTGGTTGGCACCATGGGATGCCCCGGAAGAGATTCTCCTCTGTGCCAGAGGTGGCGGTAGTGGTGATGTTTGGACTGGGCCGCGGGTCCATGGTGCTAGAATATGTTCTTTGAACTTGTTTATAGATGAATCTCCTCGGAGTGGGGAGGCAAACCGTTCCAGCCACTGAGAAGGACAAACTGCTGGTGGGAGTTACTCCCCGCCTTCCTGCTTGCTTTAAACACTGGAACATGCAAAGTATCGTAATGACTATGTACGAAGAATGAGACCTCAATGTAGGGAGGATTGTCGTCTATTTGGGGAGCAAACCAATCTTTCTGGGGGTGGGTATGTATCCGGGTGGTGTCGCTGCACCGCGTCTAAATAGCCTGGAGAAGTAAGTACCTCGGCATCTCACTCTTCTGTAGGATATGATGAAAGAGTGGATATCAGTGGCATAAGGTTTGAACAATACCTACAACAACATCTTTTGGTTCCCGAGTAGTACCAACATAATGAGTACCACAACGTTGTTCCTCCGTATCAGTGACTCGCGAGGCTGCACGCTTGCGATGTTAGGATCAGGGGCCAACCCGAGGACTCGTTTGAATAGGCGCTGGTTTGTTCACTGAGTAGGGCAAGCCTCATCTTTACACACTAAATGAGGTGGATTGATATCTGGGTCTGGAGGAGACGCCACACTTGCCGCCAAGGCGGCCACAACCAACTTCACCCTTATCATGAATTTGTCTGCAACCTTTGTTCTTGCTCCTCCTGCTCTTCTTCACAAGCAGCATCGTCTGCGCTGCCAATGCAGTGCAAGTCAGATCGAGACAGTTGACCTCAGGAGCTCTCTTGAGGTCCACATCAGAGCCTTGCCGCTAGCAACTATGCAAGACACCTAACCCCGGCGGTTCTCAATCTCGACCAGATGAACCTGGCTCCCCAACCTCAGCAATGCTCTCTCCAAGATGTCCCTGCGAGGCACTTGCAATTCCGTCCTCTGGTCGAAGACTTTACAGTGTGGTGGCTTTGTGCATTGCCTATTGAATTGAATGCTGCACGAGCTGTCTTGGATGAGATATATGATGCCCATGACAT
>Ga0105239_10004257_pt1 | contig 17178 bp, 16 predicted proteins | sample KBSC44metaG_FD_92761 | JGI IMG/M metagenome (GOLD analysis project Ga0105239, IMG submission 92761) | Corn rhizosphere microbial communities from Kellogg Biological Station, Michigan, USA - KBS C4-4 metaG | ecosystem: Host-associated > Plants > Roots > Rhizosphere > Soil | place: Michigan, USA...
AGCTGGCTGGAGTACAGCAGGTGATCAGAGAGTCGAGGGAGCCCTTGGGCGAGATGCATTGGGGGTTCGGAGGCGGCGGGCTGAAAGGCAGCGATGAGAAGCCATTCGACGTATCCTTCCACTACGGCAACGAAGATTACGTCCCTTTTTATGGGATGAAGCTGGTGGCGGGGCGAAATCTGCTCCCGGGCGACAGTGGCAAGGAACTGCTGATCAGTGAGAGTTGCGCCCATGCATTGGGCTTTGCCGATGTGAGCAAGGCTATTGGCCGGGTGGTGGTCGTCGGTCCTTTCGACGCCTATCCCGTAGCCGGAGTGGTGGCCGATTTTTATGAGAGCTCTTTTCATCTGGCGACCTGGCCGGTCATCATCCAGCACAATCCCGCGGTGGAGAAAACCATTGCGGTCAAAATCGCTGCGAAGGGCATGACTGCCGGCGAGCTGAAGACCCTCATCGGCCATATAGAGAAGGACTGGAAGACCGTCTTCCCCGGGGCGCCGTTCGGCTATTCTTTCCTGGATGAGAGCATCGCCAAATTGTATGTGGACGATCTTAGGACCGAGTGGTTGACCAATGTGGCGATGGGGATCACCGTTTTTATCTCCTGTCTTGGCCTGCTCGGGCTGGCCATTTTTTCTACGGAAAGGAGGACTAAGGAGATCGGCATCCGAAAGGTATTAGGGGCCACTGTGTCCGGTATTATGGTCATGCTTTGTAAGGAGATTATTTTGTTGATCGTCCTTGCTCTGTTGATCGCCGCACCGCTGGCCTGGTACTTTATGCACGGATGGCTGCAAAGCTTTGCCTACCGGACGCCGCTTAGCGGCTGGATGTTTCTCGCGGCGGGAGCCGCGGCCATCGGGATAGCGTTACTTACGGTAGGTTTTCAGGCGATGAAGGCAGCGTTGGCTGATCCGGTGAAGTCATTGCGTACCGAGTGATGAGGCGCCATAATAAACTTCCCTACGCCGAAAGGAATGAGATGGGCGGTCAGTTTGGCAATCTTAAAAGCAAGATACCTGGATAAGAGGACAGTTTGACCGAATTGAAATGGAGGAGCAAGATTTGATGTGCAGTTTACTAGTGACCTGATTTTTATTGGTCGTCAAAACACTCTTATGCAGAAAATTTCCTTTGTAAAGAAATTGATTACCTGTGTCCTTGCCGGACTGGTAATCGGGGCCGCTGTCTTCCGCCAGGGGGTTACATATTTCCGAACCTGGCTGTCTATCCGAGAACTCTCCATCATTCCCTTCATTACAGTGGTGGTAGCTATTATTTACGCAATCATATGGCAAATTCGGAAGACAAATAACCAGACCACCCTTGCTTTCTGGCAAGGCCTGATCCGATATGGCGTGGCATTTGACCTGGCCGAATTCGGATGGGCGAAGATCTGTCGCTTACAGCTTGTGATGCCAATAAGTAAGCTCGATCTACCGTATCGCAGTTTTTCTCCGTCTGAATTGTTCTGGACCTTTTTCAGCCATTCCTATCTGTTTGACTGTATCATAGGCGGGCTCCAAATAGCAGGCACTATGCTGTTACTTTTTCGCAGGACAAGACTCGCAGGTGTGTTTATTCTGCTGCCGGTGCTCGCTAACATTTTATTGATGGACATTTTTTATCAGATCGGCGATAGCGTTGTTGTTCATGCATCCATCATGATGACGGGGTGTTTGTATTTTCTGTTTGTAGAATTCAGCCGGCTAAAGGAATTCTTCTTTGCTGCAAAAGATCGATTGCCGGTGTTGCAACTTTCAAACTTCTCTAAAATGGCGATCCGCCTCTCCATTATTTATATCCCTCTGTTATTGATTGCTATGCATAGCAAACCAGATAAGTATCCGCAGCTCACCGGGAAGTATGAAGCAACTCAGCTAAAGATCGGTCAGCAGGTTCTTTACAGGACCAGTTGTGCTGATAGCTTGCTGACGGTGGTTTACTTTGACATCAAAAATGGTTGCGTATTTGAATTCAATACGCCGCAAAGAAGATGGAATGGTACTTATTCAAAAGAAAATGATCAGCTAAAGATCAACTGGCGTTCACCAGCGGATAAGCCCGCTTTCAGCGGGATTTTGACCTCAATGAATGGCTCAGGCCGGCTAATGCTGAGAGGGATGCTTGGGAATGATTCGATGAATGTAATACTGGAGAAAGTATATAATTAAAAAGGATTTCGACCAAATCTCTTACTTTCAGTGTGAAGAATTCCCGTTCAACTTTAGATTACCTTGACAATATGAGATGGATTACACGTGAAAAGCCGAAAATTGACCGCCTTGCCTGTCCATGGCTGATCAGACGGTTCATCGACCAGGAGGCGGAGATCATTTATGTGCCCTACGACCAGGTGTTGGAAAAGGCCAGGGAACTGGCAGCGACCCCTTTCGACATACCCGGGGTAGAATACACGCACTATGGTACAGAATGCACCTTTGACTATTTCATCCGCAAGCATAATATCAAGGACCCGGCAGTACGTACCCTGTCTGTCATCGTCCGTGGGGCTGACACCGATCACCATGAACTGGCTTTGCAATGCGCAGGCGTATGGGCCATATCCGCCGGACTGGCCCATAATTACAAAGATGATCACGAACTACTGGAGAAGGGAATGGTTCTATACGACGCCCTCTATAGCTGGGCCGGACACCTCCAAAACGTGAAGCATACACAACAGCCTTTTGAACATCTGTTATTGAATGTATTCCATGCATATCTGAAACAAAAACCAGCCACCGGCAAAAAGATCCCGGCATGGGTACAGGAACTAAAAGACACCATTCAGGACCATATTGACGATAACCTGAACTTAAAAGAATTATCCAAATCACTGGACATAAACCCGTCCTACCTGTCTCGTGAGTTCTCCAAATATTTTGAGGACCTTTCCTTCGGTGAATACATCCGTAAGTCGCGGATTGAAAAAGCAAAGGAGCTAATGGAAAACCCGGCCTATTCGCTCACGGAAATAGCCTACCTCACCGGGTTCTCCGATCAAAGCCATTTTACCCGGATATTTAAAAAGCACACTGGACAAAGCCCCTCCGATTACAAGAAAAATCTGAAGAAAAAGTAACTTCTGTACAAGCAGGTCATTTCTGTTCTATTTTATTCATTCACACGGGTGTACCATTGCACTTTCGCATAATCAATAATGAATACACCCCCCGGCTATACCTTACGGCAGCTATGCCTTTATTTCCTGAAACTGGGCACTATCGGCTTCGGAGGCCCTGTCGCTCTGGTAGGCTATATGCACCAGGACCTGGTCGAACGCAGGAAATGGATGACGGAAGAAGAGTATAAGGAAGGACTTGCCCTGGCTCAGCTGGCGCCCGGTCCCCTGGCAGCACAGCTCAGTATTTACCTGGGATTTGTACATTATCGTTACCGGGGAGCCGCCCTGGCAGGTACAGCCTTTGTACTTCCTTCCTTCCTTATGGTTGTGCTGCTGGGTATGGGATATAAACTATTTGGCGGTATGCCCTGGATGCGGGCGGTCTTTTATGGTGTTGGAGCCGCGGTCACCGGCATTATTGCCATTAGCTGTTACAAACTGACGATAAAATCCATCAGCAAGCTGAACCCTGCGCAGATCAGACAGCGATGGATGCAATGGGCAGCCTACCTTATCGGACTCGTGATGACGGTCATTACCCGCTCTGAACCCTTATGGTGGCTGATAGGGGCAGGCTTGGTTTATATGTTTGTCAAAGCCCCTCCGGCCTGGCTTCGGGCAACCGGGTCTTCGATCCCATCGTTGTTCCTGCTGGGAATTGGCTTCTGGGATGCCACCCCGGGAGTTCTGGAAAAGATCGGCTGGTTCTTTTTTAAGGCCGGCGCCTTCGTATTCGGCAGCGGACTTGCTATTGTACCTTTCCTGCACGGCGGAGTCGTAGACGACTATCACTGGCTGAACGAGGAAGCATTTTTGGATGCCGTAGCCGTGGCCATGATCACGCCGGGACCTGTCGTGATCACCGTGGGTTTTATTGGCTATCTTGTTGCAGGCTTTCCCGGAGCGGTAGTAGCCGCCATGGCCACCTTTTTGCCGTGCTATTTATTTACGGTGATCCCGGCCCCGCATTTTAAACGGATCGCGGGGAACGCCTCCATCAGAGCATTTGTAGACGGGATCACTGCCGCCGTCATCGGATCGCTTACAGGCGCCGTGGTGATCATCGCCCTACGGAGCGTCTATGACTGGCCCACCGGATTGCTGGCAGCAGCAAGCTGTATCGCCTTGATATATTCTAAAAAGCTAAAAGAACCCTATATCATACTAATAGCCGCAACAGCAGGATTTATCTTAAAAATGATCATTCATTAAACCACCAAATATGAACGTTATGAAAAGGTCAACGTGTTGCATTTTAATTGTATTATTAGTATCCCTGGTTCATGCACAGGTAGATTCAGCAACCTTGGAAAAGGCGTTTGGCAAAAAGGGTACGGTTCAGGGAAATGTATACAGGGTTACCTTCCCCCGGTGGGATCTCAAAGTGACAATTGACGGATTCCCGGTCGCGCCAGGCCTGGCCCTCACTTCCTGGGTAGCCATTCACAAGATGGGGCAAAGCTCGATGATGATGGGAGACTTTGTTATGCTGGACACCGAGGAGCCGAAGGTCGTGGCCAAGCTGGTCAGCCTGGGGCTGGGTGTAACCGCCATCCATAATCATCTCATCGGCGAGACGCCAGCTATAAAATTCCTTCATTTCTCCGGCAGCGGGGATGCCGTAAAGCTGGCAGAGGACATAAAATCGGCCTTTGCCTTGACAGGCACACCCTTGGGGCCGACGCCTGCGCCTGCTGCCAGTACGGTAGATTGGTCTTCCGTGGAAGGTGTTCTTGGCACAAAAGGAAAGAAATCGGGCACTGTAATATCCTATAGTTTTCCCCGTAACGAGAAATTGCTCGAGAGCGGGATGGAAATGCCTCCGGCAATGGGCATGGCCACCGGTATCAATTTGCAAATGGAAGGCGGCAAAGCCGGTACAACAGGTGACTTTGTATTGCTGGCCGATGAAGTGAACCCCGTAGTAAAAGCATTGGAAGAAAACGGCATTAATGTGACTGCCATTCATAACCACATGCTGTATGATGAACCGCGTTTGTTTATGTTACACTTCTGGGGTGTGGGAGATCCGGGAAAGATAGCGGCTGGCTTAAAAGCAGCATTGGATAAAACCAATTCAAAAAAATAAATCCTTTTTTATGAAATGGATTACCAGGGAGAGGCCAAAAATCGATCGTATAGCCTGCCCATGGCTCATTTTGCGACATGTGGACCCCACGGCTGAATTTATCTATGTGCCTAAAGAACGTGTGTTCGAGCAGGCTCAACAACTCAATGCCATCCCGTTCGACCTCCCTGGGGCAGAATATTCCCACTATGGACATGAGTGTACATTTGACTACATTATCTGGAAGCATCGGCTCACTGATCCAGCCCTGCTGCAAATAGCCATTATTGTCCGGGGCGCAGACACGGATCGTTTTGACCTGGCTGCGCAAAGTGCCGGATTGTGGGCGATCTCTGCCGGGCTATCGTATAACTACAAGGACGATCAGGAGCAACTGGCCGAGGGCATAAAGATATATGATGCGCTGTATGCGTGGGCGAAGTTCGCCCAGGGAGAGCGCCATACCTGGAATCCTGGTGACAATAAAATATGAAAGCTATGATGTGGATATGTATGACGTTACTGCTGGCTTGTCACAACGGGCCGGACACGTCGCATGTAGAAAAGGACCTGCTGCACCTGGAAGCGAAGATCCCGCTGCCAGGGGTCGACGGACGGATCGACCATCTGGCTTATGATGCGGTAGGGCATCGTTTGTTTGTCGCTGCCCTTGGTAACAATACCGTGGAAGTGGTAGACATATCGACCCGGATGCGCCTGCACTCGATAACAGGTTTGCATGAGCCACAAGGTGTCCAATATCTCCCCACTCTCGACAGGTTGGTAGTGGCGAATGGGGGCGATGGGGCTTGTACCTTTTATGATGGGAAAAATTATACAGAGACAGGCCGCGTGGCCCTTGGGGATGATGCCGACAATGTGCGGTTTGACGGATCACGGGTCTATGTGGGGTATGGCAGTGGCGCAATTGCCATAATTGATCCGGCAGCTATGCAGAAGCTAAGCGACCTACCTTTAAAGGGGCACCCTGAATCCTTTCAGCTAGGTGACTCCGGACAGGTTTTTATTAATGTGCCCGACGCCGGTGAGATTGTCGCGGGCGACCTGGGGACACGGAGCGTTCGAAGCCGCTGGAAAAATAGCGGAGCCTCTGCGAATTTCCCCATGGCGCTGGACCGCCAGGGCGGGCGGCTATTTGTCGCCTATCGTCATCCCGCGCAGCTGCGAATACTGGATAGTCGCACGGGTGTTGTGAAGGTTTCCGTACCCTGTGTAGGGGATGCAGATGACGTTTTTTACGACAATGTATCCGAGCTTGTATTTGTATCGGGTGGCGAGGGGTATATTGATGTAATCCGTGGAAGTACCCTGGTCAATCATATTGCCACGCGCAAGGGCGCAAGGACCGGGTTATGGGTGCCGGAGGAAAGGAAGCTGGTGCTGGCGGTACCGTCAAGGGGAGGTGAGGAAGCAGCATTGTGGGTATATGGGATGTGAGCCCCTATTGTGGGCTATTCGGTATCCATGAGGACGAAGATTCGTACTATAGCCGGCCTTATGGGCAAACACGAATGATCGTCTTCCCCTTGATCTTCTTGACCGGGTTCAACGCAGCAATGGCTCCTTCGAGAGAAGCAATGGGGCCGATGTTTGTCCTCAAGCGTCCTTCCCGGACGCGCTGAACGACCTCACTCAATTGTGCGCGATCAGGTTCGACAACGAAGTCAATAGTCAGGCCTGCAGCTGGTCGCGCCTCGGTGGGGCCCGTGATGGTAACCAGCGTTCCTCCGGGACGGATCACGCCTGCAGAGTGCGTTGCGATGTCGCCGCCGAGGACATCAAAAACCAGATCGACCGCGCCTACATCTTTTAATTGATCGTTATCGAGATCGACGAACTCCTGCGCGCCGAAATCAAGCGCCATTTGACGGACCTCAGCACGCCCGGTGCCGATGACATAAGCGCCGGCCGCACGTGCAAGCTGGGTTGCCATCGAACCGACCACGCCCGCTGCACCGTGCACGAGGACGCTCTGACCCGCACGAAGGCGGCCGTGCTCGAACAGTCCCTGCCAGGCAGTCAGCCCAGGCATCACGAGGGCCGCACCCACCGTAAAATCAACGTCGGCCGGTAGGGGCGCCAGGTTGCGAGCCTCAACCGCTACATACTCCGCAAGGGTTCCATCGCGATACCAGTCCGTAAGGCCGAACACCCGCTGTCCTATCGATAGTCCTGTGGTGCCATAACCGAGGGCGGAGACCACTCCAGCCAGTTCGTGGCCGGGGATTGATGGCGTGCGGTCACGGCCATGTCGATCGGTCCAAGTCGAGGGCCATGACAATTCATCCCCTGTAACACTCGATGCGTGCACCTGAACGACAACGTCGTTTATAGCCGCGTGCGGTTCGGGCCGCTCCACCAATTTCATCCCGGCTGTTCCCGCGGCCTGGTCCGTTACAACGATTGCTTTCATAATAAACCTCCTTTTTCAGTCATCAGCAAACATTCACTTGACGAAGTGATGTTGCTGTATTAGTTCAACAAGTTTTTTAATGGTAACGTAAAATTATGGATTAATTTGTGCGCCTTTATGGTCCAGTTTTAAAATTGACAGGGGTCCAGTTAAGATTAAGAAATGTCTTGAGACCAATGAATTGATTTTACTCGGTCCTCAGGCTCTTGACAGGGTTATTTGTTGCCGCCTTATCGTCAGAAAGCTCACCGTTCCAAGCGCAATCAGCAGCGCGGCCAAGCCAGCCAGCGCAAATACCCACCAGCTAATAGCAACCCGGTACGCATAACCCTCTATCCACCGATGGAGTGCCATCCAGGCCAGCGGCCAGGCGATCAAATTAGCGATAAGCACCGGCGTGATAAAATGTTTGGACAGCAGCAATACAACATCCTCTACAGAGGCGCCCAAGATTTTTCGGATCCCAATCTCCTTGGTCCGCTTTTCCGTGGAAAAGGAGGCCAGTCCCAATAGGCCCAGGCAGGATATAAGGATCGCCAGACCGGACATAATGCCTACCATCTGGGAAACCTGGGCATCGATCCTGTATAACTCTTTAAAATGATCGTCGAGGAACTGGTATTCCAAGGGATATTCCGGTAAAACTTTTTTCCATGTAGACTGAATAAAAGCGACGGCCTGGCTGGCCTGTCTGCCGTTTATTTTTACTGACAGCGTACTGAAACTGCTCGCACCTTGATCGAGCAGGAACATGGGCTCGATCTTATAGTGGAGGGAATTAAAATTGAAGTCTTTGGAAATGCCGACGATCCTGCACAGGGTATCATCCCCCAAATGTTTACCGATCAGCCAGGACAGCGATGTTCCAGGCTGATCTCTGAGTAGTTCCCTGGCCAGCGTTTCGTTGATGACGTATTCCTTTCTATATGCGGATATTTCCCTGGAGAAGTTTCGGCCTGCTACCAATTGGATCTTGTAAAAGCTCAGATAATCTGGATCCACGAACAACCCGTTGGTGAATAGTACCCGCATCGGTTTGTTACCTGGCCAGAACCCGAAGCCTAAGGTTCCCAAAGGACCGCCCAACTGGTCCTGAGCCCCTGTGACCCCTGCCACCAGCGGACTGGCTGACAATTCATCTTTCATTAAAGCATATTTCGGAGAGGTAACTCCATGTAGCGGTATGGTGATCACCTGCTCGCGGTCAAACCCGGGGTCCTGCTTCTGCATATAATTTAACTGTCGGAAGACGAGAATGGTAGCTATCATTAGGAAGATAGCGCTGGCGAACTGCCCTACCACCAGGACATTCCTGAAAGCTGCTTTGCCTCTGCCCGACTCAGCCACCCCTTTTAATACTTTTGCCGGCTGAAAAGAAGACAGGTAGATGGCTGGATACAGTCCCGATAAAACTCCAAGCAGGATCGTCCCGATGAACACCGCCATCAGCAGCCGGGGATGCATGAAGAATATGGGACTTAAATCCCTCCCGCTTAGTTTATTGATATACGGCAGCGCCATGCTCACCAGCCCCAGGGCAATAACCAGCGAGATCACGGATAACAGGACTGCTTCGGCGAGGAATTGGAAGCCTAGTTGCGAGCGCAATGCGCCGATCGTTTTACGGATGCCCACCTCTTTGCCCCGTTCTGCCGATTGGGCGGTGGACAGGTTCATGAAATTAATGCAGGCAATGAGCAATACAAGGAGCCCGATTGCCATGAAAATTTGGGTATAGCGCTTATCGAATTTCTGGAAATTGATTTCGTCATAGATGATATCGACAGCATTGGCATGAACATCCTTTAGGGGCAGAAGGAACAGGTCGTACTGTATGTCTTTACCTCCGATGTGTTGTTTTTTCAGGTAAGCGGGGAATTTCTTTTCCAGTACGGCCATACTGGTATTAGACGCGAGTTCCAGGTAGGTATTTACACCGTAGTCATGCGATCGTTTCACCCAGTCCGGTTTGAAGATGGTATTGAAAGATTGTAAGGCGTCGAATTGAAATTGAGAGTTAGCGGGCACATCCTTCAAAATGCCCGTTACCACAAAAAGCAGGGTATCTTTCCCGTAATGCGAAACCGTTTTGCCTATCGGGTCCTCATTTCCGAACAAATTCCGGCTTGCAGATTCCGTTAACACAATGCTGTTTGGCCTTTGCAGCGCGGTTTGTCGGTCACCTCTCAGGAGTGGGAAGTCGAACATCTGAAGAAAAGTGGAGTCCACAAAGTAGGTTTGTGGGAAGAACACTCTTTTCTCCCCGTATGTCATCTCATAAATATTATTCAAATCCACCCGGCTATAGTTCAGGACTTCGGGGAATTCGTCTTTGAGCGTCGGCCCCATCGGGAACTGTGTTAATGCTTCCTTCTGAGAGGCTCCCGTGCTAAGGAATTTCTCCACTTCATTGAGCCGGTAGAGGTTCCGGTGATGCATGCTGTCGAAGCTCTTTTCGTAAAATACGAATAGCAGGATCACGATGCAGGCGGCCATACCCGTAGCAAGCCCGACGATATTGATTGCGGAATATAATTTGTGTCTGGTTACGGTTCGCCAGGCGATGACAAAGTAGTTTTTAAACATAGTGCTGAATTATTTAAATAGATAAACTACCCCGTCCATCTTTGAGCGAAGAAAATGCCAGGCTGCCAAGCAGCCTATAATCAAGTACTTACAAACTTGCTAAAAAATGAAACTGTTCGTATATGAACACTGTGCGGTCGGTTATAAATTGGCGAATCGACGTACAAAAAAGCTATCTCATCTGGAGATGGCTTTCAATTTTCGTGGCACAATGGGTGTTCGAGTTCCCCGACCAGTTTCAGCGAAAACGTTGCAGTGCCCTATATGCGCCTTGGCCCAATCCCGAACTGGATTTGCAAGTGATTGATTGCCAGTTAAAAATATTTTCGTTTCGTGTAGGGGTAAGCGCCACTTTTGTGCTCATATATATCAGTGACATTGACAGGCAAGGAATTTACACAAGCGTTACAGCAGGGCGACCAGTCTGCTTTTGAACAGGTATTTTTTACCTTTTACAAGCGGCTGCACGCCTTTGCCTTCCTGGTGTTGAAGGATAGTTCAGTGCAGGCATACTTGTACGCTATTGTATACCATGAATGCCTGCGGCAAAAACGGCGCAGGCCACTGCTGCCGTTAATGGACAAATTGGGCACTGCAAATGCATCCGATAAAGTGGAACACGCGGAATTGCAAGAACTTCTGACTCAGGCCATGGCTGCATTGTCCGAAAAATGCCGTTTGGTATTTTATCTGAACCGTGTAGAGAACATGAAATACCGTGAAGTAGCGGCGTATCTGGGGTTGATATTTGTTTAAAGGAGATCGGGTGGAGGTGGCATATATTTTGAAGCTTTTCTGTATGAAAATACAAACTTGGCTGGTCTTCACCGTCCTGGTTGGAATAGTGAGCAGCTGCAAATCAGGTATTATGCATAAAGAAAATACGGCCGGGAACAAAGCATTTGTACTCGAAATGATCGGTCAAAAGAAGCAATTGACGGACTATCCGGAGAGGGCAAGTGATTCGATGGTAGTTTACGAACCTTCTTCCCTGCCGTTCGGCGGTACTTATCGGGGAATGAAAGCATTTGAACAGTTCTATCCCAAGGTGAGAGAGTTTTATGATTTCAAACACTTTGATCTTTTGAATGTATATGCTGACGAGGACAAGGTGTTTGCGATCAGCAAAGCGGCGATCGCCAACAGCGATGGAAACATCCTTCTCAATGAGCAATTCACTTTTAGGGAAGGAAAGGTTGTGGAGGTGCGGCTATATATCTATGATTACCAAGGCCAGCCTATCCACAGACTTATCGAACAGGCAGGCCAAGCCGGCCGTAAAAGACGTGACTGAGCCCGTCATTAAATACCTACCGGATTCAATGGTCGACATTTCGCCTGCCGGACTTACCTTAAGAATGCGGTCTGCGTCCGGCAGCAATATATTTCCTTCCTTATCTATCTCCATATCGTAGATATAATGGAATTGAGCTGTAACTCTTGTATTCGGCGAAGTCATTAAAATTATACCAATAAAAAAGCCCCGAATCTTGATTTTTTAGGCTTTCGCGAATGTGTTCCATTACTCCCGGCTTATCCTTTGTGATTTGCCCGGTGAAGGCAACAACTTCGGGGTGGACTTTTTGATGTTTGGCGTTCCAGGCAATGATCTCGACAAGTACCCTATTGGAAGAAAAGCAGGAAATCCAAGACAATCTATTGCTTCAAGCGAGAAATTGATTATGAGCCTGTTTAATCACCTGCTCTTGAATTCTATTCAGGCTTGTCATTTATTCAATCTCTTTGCAAACACCTCCGCCGCTTTCGCCACACCCGGATCATTTTTCAAACTATTCTCTCGGCGTCCCCAATCGTAGTACCGCTGAAAGACAATTTCTTCCTCCAGCAATTCCTTGATCTGATCTTTGAATCGGAATAGGTCCTTGTCCCGTTGCTTCTTTAGCTGATCTTGTATAGCCAGGAAACCCGGCTGGATATCGTCCCAGATACCGTCTTGAAGGGCGGCAGCCTTCAGCTCCCCGATCTTTTTTTCAGAAGCCGTGGTGTACGAAAAATTATTAGCCTTTAGAAAATCAACAAACTGGCTATATTCCGCATCGCTGACCGTAAAAGTCGCCGCCGGTGCAATCGTTGGGTGTTGAATACAGTAATCGGTGGCGAAGGCGGCTACTAAATTATTGTTGGCCTCATTTTCAATTAGCTCTTTGGCAACTAAAGGGAGGTGTTGTTCGGGCAATGGCAGATCCGGACTGATTCCATCATGATCGGATACTTTCCTTCCATTAGCTGTTGTGAAATATTTTTTCAGCGAATCAGGGATAAAAACACCTTCTTTTTTTACGGAATATTGTCTGCTTTGAATACAGCGCCCGCTGGGGGTATAATAATAGGCAACCGTGAGCTTCAGAATTTCTCCGGTCGGCAGATCGTACAACTGTTGCACCAATCCCTTTCCGAAAGTCTTACTGCCGATGACCACTGCCCGGTCATGGTCTTGAAGCGATCCGGAAATGATCTCAGCGGCTGAAATAGTGGCGCCGTTCACCAGGAGGGCAAGCGGCGTTTTCGTATCGACAGGATCGGCTGCTGCATAGAAGGTTGTATCGTAAAACCTCGCCTTTTCCCTGACGATAGGCTTCCCTTTTTCGATGAACAGGTTGACGATCTTCACCGCCTCGCTGACGATCCCACCGGAATTATAACGCAAATCGAGTACGATGCCCTTAAGGTCTTCGTGGCTTTTCAGATCCAGCAATGCTTTTCTTACGTCACCACTACAGTTCCTGGTTTCGGAAGTAAGCAGGATATAACCGATTCCTCCTTTTAACATCCCATGATAAGGCACGCTGGTCAAGGCAACTTCTTCCCGCTTCAGCGTTTTTATCTCAGCGCTATTTTTCCCGGGATGCCGGACCGTTATCTTCACCTCCGAACCCGGAGCGCCGCGCAAAAGCGGGAATACCTCATCGAGTGTTTTGTCCTTTAATGGCTTTCCGTCTATTTCGAGCAGCACGTCGCCTACCATCAAGCCTGCTTTATCCGCGGGGTATCCTTTAAAGATCTGGCGCACCGTGGTCTGGTTATTTACCGACCTTATTACCAGACCCGTGCCGCCGAACCTTCCACTTAAGATCGTTTTATATTCCTTTGCGTCTTCAGCGGTGATATATGCAGAATAGGGATCCAATCCACTGAGCGTAGCTTCGATGCCCGTTCGGGTCAATTTTGAGAGCTGGTTTTCTTCCACATACAGGCGCTGTATCTTACTATAAATAGTATCCAAAAAAGAAAGCTCGGTGCCTGTATGCAAGATCGTCTCCTGCGCAGATGATCTGCCCATCGAGCATATAAGCAGGGCCAGCAAGCCAAAACAACGTATTTGCATGTTATATATATTATATTACTAAATATACGCTTTATCTTAGACGATCCCCAATCCCATTAGTAGTAGAATATATGCGTGTATCGGGCGGCCCGCATATCGCGATGTCGAATACACGCTTAGGGCTAAAAGTGCGAGCGTTTTATTCCCAATTTCTGCATTTTGGAGGCCAGGGTGGTTGGCGGCACTCCAAGGATCTCGGCGGCGCCACCACTCCCCCGGATACGGCCCCCGCATTTTTGGAGGACGGCGAGGATATGGGTTCGTTCGTTCTCTCGAATAGTACGGAGTTGAAGATCGCTGCCATTCGCAGGTTCATTGGTCTCACAGGGTAAGGGAATATCTTCAAGTACTTCGCCTTTAGCGAGGAGCACGCTGCGCTGGATAAGATTTTCCAGTTCGCGGATATTGCCGGGCCAGGAATAGGCAAGCAGACGTTCGAGGGCCTGATCGGAAATATGACGGACAGGCTTATGGGTTTTAAGGCTGTACAGATATTTACAGTGAACCTTCTTTTGAGGAAATAAATCTAACCAATGTTATAATGGTTAGTGAGGGATTTAAGGTAACAATTAATGGCTCCTAACTTATAATTCATAAAAAAAGCTCTGAAGATTAAAATTCGAAGCTTTTGCTTATAAGTACCCTATAAGGGAAAATTATCTAACCAAACCATGGTTGAATTACAGGCTTTTAGCGAAGAGATTGATGGTAATTGGCGCCTAATTATGATGGATTTGGCTTATAACTTACACATCAGTTTTTTACGCAAATGAAGAGTAAAAAAGGGTGATTTCACGGTGAAAAGTAACTTTTCAGTGCGGTAATTTGCTTCAAATTAACAATATGAAATACACCCTCCTTGTCTTCCTATCACTGCTTGCCTTGCAATCGTCCGCACAGTATCCCCAACTCCATTATGGTGGCAACAGGCAAAAAATCATTGAAGCGGTGACTGAAGCCAATCGGATCCTGGCCAATCCCTCTTTCTACCAGGCAATCGATACCATGACGAGTATTGCTAATACCACCTTTACTGCCAAGCAGATCTCGGCGGAACTGAAGGCCATGAAGGTGATAGAAGTCGTTCGGTGGGTGCCTAAGAAAGCACGTCTGGGGCTTCATTCAAAAGCCAACGCGAGTACATTGACCAATATCGGGATCAATTACGACAACCTCAATCGCAGTAGAAACTCGATCGTTAATACCATTATTCATGAAGCCGTCCATGCCACGGATTGGTTTAACCATCATCCGCAATTCCTCTACACCCATAATGGGCAAAAAGAAGAAGTTCCATCAGTTTCCGCTCCCAACCGGATTGGAGACTTAGGGGAGGTGTTTGCGGCAAAGCAGTAAAAGCTTATTCGAACAAAACTAAATTAACGGATATGGAAGACTATGGGGTCATTCGGGTAGCGTTGCAAAATTTAGTGGCTGCGATGGCCGTTCTTCGACAGAGCAAGGTACTCAATAGCAAAATAGACCTGAACGGCGAGTTTGGCGAATGGTTTGTCAAAACGATGTTTGAGGGGGAGTACGCCCCCATCAATCAGCGCTATTGGGATATCAAGATCGGGGACAAGAAGATCCAGGTAAAGACCCACGCGAAAGGTAGTGCTAATAATAACCGGTTTTCCCGGGCGAAGTTCCATGATACGGACGAAACCGATGAGTTGATCACGATCGTTTTCACCTATGATTATAAGCTGAAACACGTCTACTGCAACCCCTGGTCGGCGGCCCGGGAGATGATCCGCCGGAACAAGGGGGGTGATGTCATTTATTGGGGCTGGCAATCGGACCACGAAATTCCTTTAAAAGACCTGCCCAACCAAGCGCTCGTCGCAGTATTCACCTAGCGAGTCAAGCAACCGATTTCCTAAAGTTGTGTGAACGCTACTAAGTATTTTTTGTCTCTGCTCCTTAAACGGCACGAGACCAACTGGGACTACGGTGTTTGTAAAGCGGGTTTAACTGTTTTATAATAGTCTCTCTCTAAAAGAAGAAAAGTAATATTTTGATATATTGTGTATCATTAAATGAGCGCAAATGATTAAAATAATACGAGATCTCCGCCGACGGGTGCTATCAAAGTATGAAATTAAATTTGAACCTATTCCGTGGTCTTGGGTCTTTATTATTCTTTTTATTTTTGGTGTGTCGTATCTTCTGCTAGAAGAAGCCTACTATATAGCAATCAGTCTTATAATAACTCTCGGAGGTCTATTACTGGCGTCACATCGTATTTTTGTCAACTTTAGGCAGGCGCATGCTACGGCCTTTCAGTATGTTTTTTCTATCATAACGACGTTGGTTGGTGTGTATCTCGGTTTTTCAATCGCGAATGCGCAGCAGGACGTCAAGGAAGTCAAGGCAGCTAGTGTGCGGCTGACGAACATTCAAAGTGGTTTAGTGTATACTTATAATGAACTTTACGATTACTCGAGGACGGTAATTGCTCAATACGATTCTTCTAAGGTACAAATGTCGAAGATCGATGCCCATCGTAAATTGTACGCTACGTATCCATCTACGCTAACACTACTGAATGATCCCAGTGTCATATTAGAGATAAATCCAATTATATATGAGGACCTTATGCAAGAGCTTGCCTCGTTTCATCACGATTGGCAATTATGGCAAAATGATACACTCTGTGTTGTAGCTGATGAAAAGCAAAGCATTATCAATATAAAAGTTGACATGAGTAGTATATATGATTTGCTTGATGACGCCAAATACACTTCTCAGCATAAGCTATCAGATGCGGAACTTCTTCATAATCTGAGAACTAAGCTTCACATAGGGAAATATACTTTCAAATGGAATCCAAGTGACAACAAGATTTCAGGTATTGAGTACCATATGTACCATGATGATAAATATCATTGGTTTCAGAAAGATAGTCTGTTGCGGTAAAATAAGTCTGCGATTTTCTCTACCTGATGAATTCCCTGCTCAGGAAACGCAAAATATAAAACAGAGGTAGTCATCCTCAAGGTTTACAACTGTGCCTGTTATGGTATTTAGACGCATAAGGAGCATCAAAATAATGTGTCGAACAGTGATGCTTCGCTCAAATCTCGCCAGGACAGCTTGAAAAGAAGCTAAAGGATCTAAAGATACGGTTCGGCATGGGTGAGATTGATAAGGAAACCTACGATCTCACGTTTGATCACGTCAATCTTCAGCTACAGGAAATTACCCGTTAAATTGGCCGGAGTATTCCTGAAATATCTAACCTCGATAAATTGCTGGATGAATCATTCCAAAAGCTCGGCAAACTCAGTGTGGTGTGGCGTTCCAGCAATTTGGATGATAAGAGGCGTATTCAAAAAACGCTCTTCCCAGAGGGAATTTTCTACGATGCGGAAAATCACATTTATCTAACCGACAGACCGAATGAATTTCTAACTCTAATTGATTGCGTAACAAAGGAATGGACGGAAAATAAAAAAGGGAATTCCCAAGTTGATCTTGAAAATTCCCCTATAGTACCGCGTAGGGGAATCGAACCCCTCATTCCTCCGTGAAAGGGAGGCGTCTTAACCGATTGACCAACGCGGCGTCTATCTCAGTAGCCTTTACCGGAATTTTCCGTGAAAGGAGTGCAAAGA
>Ga0105239_10004258_pt1 | contig 17176 bp, 14 predicted proteins | sample KBSC44metaG_FD_92761 | JGI IMG/M metagenome (GOLD analysis project Ga0105239, IMG submission 92761) | Corn rhizosphere microbial communities from Kellogg Biological Station, Michigan, USA - KBS C4-4 metaG | ecosystem: Host-associated > Plants > Roots > Rhizosphere > Soil | place: Michigan, USA...
GCCGGTTCAAGGTAATCACCGCGACGCGATCCCGGATCGCGCACAGCAGTTCGTCCGTCCCCGTATCAACCGAGATGGATCCATCAGTCATGTTTCTGACCTTTCAACTCCCGCGGAGAACTCTCCAAAGTGACCCAGCGCGCCGTGCCCGTGTTCGCGCATCACCAATTTTCGTTGAATGGCCGCAGTTCCGTGAGAAACGACCAGGCCGAGCGATCCTGACCGTAGAGATGCAATAATTCGTCGGCGATCGCCGCCGGCTTGATGAAGAACTCATCCGGTTTGTCGCTCATCCGCGCGCGCATCCGGGGCGTATCGATAACGGCGTCGATGAGAACGTAGGAGACGTGGACGCCGAGAGGTCCTACTTCACGTGCGATCGACTCGGCCAGAATGCGCTGCGCCGCCTTCGTTGGCGCGAATCCGGCGAAATTGGCTTTGCCTCGGATCGAAGAGGTGTTGCCGGTCACCAGGATTGCGCCCTTGCCCCGATCGATCATGTCAGGCGCCACTTCTCGCGACAGGTACAACAGGCCCATCACGTTGACTTCGAAGTTGCCCTTCAGCATCTTCGGATCGATCTCGCGAAAACTCCCCCAGCCCCCTCCGACCGCGTTGTGGATGAGAACGTCAGCCGCGCCAAAGCGGCGCTTTACGTCAGCGACTGCAGTCCGCACCTGAGCCTCCTCCGAGACGTCGCAGGCCACCGCGTGTACGTCCGGAAGCTCTTGCGCAAGTCGATTGATGAGCTCCGCTGAGCGGGCAAGCGCGATGATACGAAACCCGCCAGCAGAGAAGCGCTTGACGATGGCAGCTCCCGTGCCTGGCCCCACTCCGGTCACGATTGCGATTGGTTTCTCGGTCATTCGACGCTCCCTTCGAGCTATTGTCCGGCCGCTCTCTTATGAATCCGCTCGGATTGCGACTGACAGGCGGCAGCTTCGTGCTCGGTCACCAGGGCCAGTCGAACCGCGACGTTCTTGTGGTAGGGCGTGCCCGCAATGGGATCGCGGTTGCCGCTCTCGGTGAGTAGATTGATGCGCGGTCCGTTGATCAGGCGCTCTCCGTCTGATGTCGGGTATGCCTGACCGTAGCCGTGCGGCAGCGCCAATTGGCCGTTCCGCATGGCGTCATCGACCTTGCAGCGGACGACGAGCCGCCCGGCCGCCGACTCCACCGCGATCCAGTCACCATCCTTCGCGCCCAACTCGCTCAGATCGCGCGAATTGATCAACAGGGCGCCGTCCGGGTCGTCGCGACGCCACGCGGGATCGCGAAATATCTGGTTGGCATTGAACATGCGGCGGCCACCAGCCGCCAGCACGAACGGGAACTCCTTTGGCGCGCTAGCGGCTTGCGGATCGAGACGCGCCAGCCATTCCAGCATCTGCGGGACGATCAGCCGAACCTTGCGATCCGAATGGCCGATCAGTGACCAGACCTCGTCATATTCGTGCCGTGTAACCGCCGTGCCTTGCCGGGAGGCCACGATGGTGTCGAACAGGAGATCTCCGAGCTGATGGTCCGCCACCTGTTCGGATGCGCCGATCGCCCGCCGCACCGCTTGCGGCGATCGCTTCGCGCAGGCCTGTGCCGCGCTCCACATCGGCGCCGCAGCCGCGGTACCGTCCGGAAGCGTCTGCCCCAGCGTATGGTAGAGCACCAGGGCAGGCACTGCCGCAGGGTTCTCCGCGATGAAAGCACGAAACGCCGCGGTGAATTCAGGTCGCGAGCGCCGTGCTATTTCGCGTAGCGGCGCGAGCACATTGTCACCCGGCAGAAGCCCCAGGGCAACGGCAAGCCGCGTGTAGATCTCGGGCTCCGGCAAGGTGCCGGCAAGTGGCGGCAGAACACCGGCGCGGACATGAAAATAGTTGGTCGGAAATTCGAAGTTGAACAGAGTAAATTCGGTTTTTTCGTATTGTGTGGAGGCCGGGAGAACGTAGTGCGCGAGCCGTGCGGTTTCGGTCATCGCAACGTCGACCACAACGCATAGCTCTAGCGATTGCAACGCGCGTTCCACCGCCACGGTATTTGCGGCGGTGTTGGCGGGATTGGAGCTGTCGATCCAGGCGCATCGCAACCGCTCTGGATGATCCTTGAGTACCGCTTCGGGGAAAATGTTGGGCGGCAACAAGCCCCCAATGATCGCGTCGCCGGTCGGCGCGAATGTCTGGTTCGGAGAGTTTCCCCATAGCGGTTGAAGCCAGCTATGCAATTGGTTGGTACCTTCGCGGCCGAAATTGCCGGAAAGCATGATCAAGAGCTTTTCAAGATAGGAGTTGAGTGTCGAGTTGACGCCTTGCTGGATGCCGAGTTCAACCCGAACCACCATGGCCTTCGCGGCTGCGATCATCGCGGCGCAGCTCTCCAGCTCCGCGATCGAGATATCGGCGGCGGCCGCCCATTCCTCAACGGGGATGTTCAATAGCGCTTGCCTCACTTCCGCGAAGCCGATCGTGTGCGCTTCGATGAACGCGTGGTCGATCCGGTCGGAGCGCACGAGCGTGGCCAGCAGCGCGCCAAGGAGAAACGCATCGGCACCGGGGCGAACCGCAAGATGCAGATCCGCCATCTCTGCGGTTTCGGTTCGACGGGGGTCGATGACGATCAGCTTGCGTGCTGGATCCTTGCGGATCTGATTGAGATGGTTGCGCGCATTGGGGAAGCCGTGCGCGATCCAGGGATTTGCCCCGATGACAAGCAAGAGATCGCAATGATGGACGTCCTCTGACGTGTGGCAGGTTTGGCTGCCGAACATGTGGCCATTGACCCAGAAATCGCCGGTTTTCTCCTGCGAAAGCGCGTTGAAGACGCTGCGCGAGCCCAGCGCGCGCAACAAGCCACTGGCGTAGGCACCGCCGGCGTGGTTGCCCTGCCCGCCGCCGCCATAAAGGGCAATACTCTTGCCGCCATACCTGTCGACGACGTCTCGAAGCCGCTCCGCGATTTCTGCGACCGCGACGTCCCACTCGATTTCGTCAAAGCCGCCATCGGCGCGACGACGTAGCGGGGTCGTGAGCCGATCCCTGTGATGCGCATAGTAGGGAATGCGCGCCGCCTTGTTGCACAGATAGCCTTGCGACTTCGGGTTTGAACGGTCGCCTCGTACCTTCTCGAGGCGCCCCTCATTCACCCAGACCTCGATGCCGCAGTTTACGTAACACAGGTTGCAGGCTGTCTTGAGCCACTTGCCGGCCGTCATGGGCACCTCCCAGATTATGGTTTGTCGCAGCTCATCGCCTTTGCTGTTCTACGCTGCCGCTTGTGAGTCCGGCCGCAGACAGTCATCCGTCCGGCGTCGAGAATATCGTCGGAAAGCTTCCCGGCGCCGACAGCACGCGATAGCACGATTGATCCAACCATGGTCGCAATGGTGCTCGTCGCGATTTGGCGTGCCTGTTGAGGACCCTCGGCGGGAAGCAATTCGACCAGGATGTCGATCATCTTCTCCAGCTTGGAAGCAAGCGCCCGTTGCTCCCTCGGGCTCGATCGAGCGACATCAGCGGCCAGGGCTGGAAGCGCGCAGCCTTGTCTGGGATTGTCGCGGTGGCGGGAACTGAGATAATCGGCGATCAACGTCCCGAAACGATCCTCATTCGCCTTCCGGTTCGCCAGTTTTTTCCACCGCTCGGCCGTTTGATCCATCGCAAACGCAATTGCCTCGCCAACAAGCGCGGCACGCGACTCGAAATGGTTATAGAACCCGCCGTGCGTAAGACCGGCGAGCTTCATCAACTCGACAACACTAAGCCCCTCGGCACCGTTTTGACGCAAGCCGTAGGAGGCACTTTCAACGATCCGGCTGTGGGTCTGGCGCCTATGGTCTCCTACGTAACGCATCTCCCCTCCGTGCAAGCTGCTCGGTGACCGGCCGTTCGACCGATCCCATCCACCAGCGCTTCTGGACCGCGCTTTTGAAGCGACGGCAATATTTCATTGCAATGTCGCCCATGTTATATGACTATCGTCATATAACGAAGTGATCAACAGGAGAATTCGCCATGGCCGCCGCTTCCGATCCCGTCGTCATCCTCTCCGCGGCCCGTACGCCGCTTGGCCGCTTCATGGGCGAGCTCTCGCCACTCAGTGCCCACAAGCTCGGCTCCCATGTGATCGGATCTGCTCTCGAACGAGCCAAATTGGCGCCCGAGCGGATCGACGAAGTGTTCATGGGCAACGTGTTGCCAGCCGGACAGGGCCAGGCGCCGGCACGCCAGGCCGCGCGCGGCGCCAAATTGCCGGATGCCACCGGCGCCACCACCATCAACAAGGTCTGCGGCTCCGGCATGAAGGCCACCATGCTGGCTCACGATATTATCAATGCGGGCTCCGCCGAGATCGTTCTGTCTGGCGGCATGGAGAGCATGAGCAACGCGCCCTATTTGCTGGCCAAGGCTCGTGGCGGCTATCGCGCTGGCCACGACCGCATCATCGACCACATGCTGATGGACGGGTTGGAAGACGCCTACGAGACTGGACGCTCGATGGGGGACTTTGGCGAGGCCACGGCGGAGGCCTATCAATTCACCCGCAAAGACCAGGACGACTATGCGATCGAGACCTTGACCCGCGCCCGCAGGGCGGTTGAAGGCGGCGCGTTCAAGGCTGAGATTGCTCCAATCACGTTGACCGAGAAGGCCGGACCCCGGATCATCTCCAATGACGAACATCCGCTCAAAGTCGATCCCGCCAAAATCCCCGGGCTGAAAGCCGCGTTCCGCGCCAACGGCACCATCACGCCCGCCGCCTCATCCGCCAATGCTGACGGAGCTGCGGCGCTCATCTTGGCGAAACGCTCGCTCGCCGCTCGCGACGGCCTTCCGGTGCTCGCCGAGATCAAGGGCCATGCCACCCACAGTCAGGAGCCACAATGGTTCACGACGGCCCCGATCCCCGCTATTCGCAAGCTATTGGACAAGGTCGGCTGGAGCGTTGGCGACGTGGATCTGTTCGAGATCAATGAGGCATTTGCCGTCGTCGCGATGGCGGCACAGAAGGATCTCGGCATCCCCAGAGAAAAGCTGAACGTCAACGGCGGCGCCTGCGCGCTAGGTCATCCCATTGGCGCCACCGGCGCGCGGCTGATCGTGACGCTGCTGCACGCGCTCGAAGCGCAAAACCTCAAGCGCGGCGTCGCGTCGCTCTGCATTGGCGGCGGCGAAGCTACCGCCATCGCGATCGAGCGCGTCGTCCGCTGATATGACGGCTGGACCGACGAGACGGACTCGGCGAGCGGCGCGAACCGCGTCACTCGCCACTTGATCTACCCATCCCCGCGACGAGGAATATCCATGGCTGATATGACGAACACCGCGTCGCGGGACATTCCTAGCTCCAGCGTCCTGCCGATCGCGATCCTTTCCGTGCTGGCCGCGATGGGAACGCTTGCGACCAACATCTTGCTGCCGTCTCTGCCGCAGATTGCGATCTCGTTGAATGTCACGACTGCAGAGGTCACGTCCGCCATCACCGTGTTTCTTGCAGTGTTCGGGTTAGGCCAGCTCCTGGTCGGACCGCTTTCGGATCGCTACGGAAGACGGTGGCCGGTCCTGATCGGATTTGCCGTGTTCTTCGCCGGCAGCGTTTGGTGTGGTCTGGCAACCGACCTGCCCAATCTCCTCATCGGCCGCGTCGTGCAGGCAACAGGTGCTTGCGCGACGTCAGTGCTGTCTCGCGCCATCGCCCGCGACATGTTCAGTGGCGCGGCACTGGCACGCGCGATGGCGCTCATCATGATCGTGATGTCCGCAGCTCCCGGGTTCTCGCCGCTGCTTGGCGGCGCCCTCGACCATAGCCTGGGCTGGCGCGCCGAATTCGCGCTGGTCGCGGCCTTTGCCGCCGTCGGCGCCGTTGCCTACGCCATCGTTCTTGGCGAAACCCACAATTCGATCCGCACGCCGTTCAATCCAGTTGTCGTCGGCAGGACCTATGCCGGTCTGATTGGAGACCGTCGCTTCGCTACCCCCGCTGCCGCCTCGAGCCTCACTATGGGCGGCTTGTTCTCGATGTTTTCCGCTGCGCCGCGCCTATTCATCGAAGCGCTGCACTTCACGCCGATCCAGCTCGGGCTCTTCTTTGCCGGCACCGTCTTCATCGTATTCGCCGCGGGTATGCTTGCCACAAGATTGGCACCACGCTACGGGCTCGATGGTCCGATCCGGGCAGGTTTGTGCGCGACGGCCGCCAGCAGCCTTGCGGTCCTGCTCATCTCGCTGATCAACCCGACTTTCTTGCCCTTTCTAGGCGCGATGAGCGTATATCTCCTCGGCATGGGCATTGTCAGTCCGTTGGCCACGGCGCGCGCGTTGTCTCCATTCGGCGAGAAAGCCGGCGCGGCCTCGGCGCTGCTGGGTTTCTTGCAGATGATGATCGCGGCAATCGGCGTATGGCTTGCTGCCACAGTGTCACATGAAGCAATGTTTGCACTGGGCGTGGTGATGAGCGCGTTTTCCCTGCTGGCTCTTGGCCTGTACGCGCGGGGCCCGGGGGTCTTGATGGGCGTATGACTCCGCACGCGTTTCCGTTCAGTCACTATCGGCTTTGCGAAGTCGGGCTTAGGCCTGTCGGGCAAAACGCGGCAAGGCTTGGCCGGCCCGACAATTGAGCCTGTTTCCAGCGCAATCAGGTCCCGTGGAATTCCGGCTTGCTGCTGCCCGCTGGGCGCTTCATCTCGAACATGTTCTCGGTCCTGACCTCGAGATAATCTCCACCCCGGCCGGCGCGCAGAATGGGACGCGCAAGTGCCGTGTTGTACACGCCGTCCTCGATCAACGTTTTGTCGATGTAGACCGCGACGACCTCACCAAGCACGAACCATCCTTCGACCTTTTCTCCGCGTGCGTTGGCCAGCTGAGAGACCTCGACGACCTTGCATTCCATGGCGGCCCTGCTCTCGCCCACCCGCGGCACAGCAACGTGGCGTCCGGGTATCGGCGTCAAACCGGCTGCTTCGAACTCGCTCACACCGTGATCGAGCGGCGTCGCTGTCACGTTCATGCGCTCGCCGAGATCCATGGTGACCAGATTCCAGACGAATTCGCGCGTCTCGCTGACGTTCTTGACGGTGTCTTTCCACGAAATCGAGGAAAATCCGATGATCGGAGGATCGTAGAGGAACGCGTTGAAAAAACTGTAGGCGGCCAAGTTCAATCGACCGGCTGCATTGCGCGATGAGATCCACCCAATCGGACGCGGCGCGATTATCGCATTGAACGGATTATGCCGGAGCCCGTGGCCTTTCGAAGGCTCGTAGTAGTGGAAGTCGGCCTGCTCCATAAATGCCTCCGAAGCTGCCGAAGGCCGTCGATCTGACCCGTTGAGCTTCAACAAAGATCGACGCACGCATGACCATGCGTGCGCATAGCCTCCGTCAGAACGTCCGGAAGCGGTATGTCCTCCCGGGCTAAGCCATAGCCCGAGCCGCAGCCGGCCGCTGTCCGGCGCCGTCGAGGAAACCAGTCAGGCGCTGCCGGATGAGTCTTTCCGCATCCGCCATGATGCGGTCGATCAGTTCCTTCACGGTCGGAATGTCGTGAATGAGCCCGACGACCATGCCGCAGCTCCAGGCGCCCGCATCCATGTCGCCGTCGATCATCACCTTGGGATAGACGCCAGCGACCTGGTCGTGGACGTCCTCGATCTTGAGGCTCTTGCCCTTCTCGCGCTCGATCTCGAGCAGTTGCTCGACGCCCTTGTTGTTCAGGACCCGCTCTGTATTCCGGAGCGCGCGCATCACGAGCCTGGTGTCGAGTTCCGTCGCCGCGACCAGCGCCTTCTTGACGTTCTCGTGCACCGGCGCTTCCTTGGTGGCGATGAAGCGCGTGCCCATGTTCATGCCCGCAGCGCCCATCGCCAGGGCGGCAACCAGGCTGCGCGCATCCGCCATGCCGCCCGAGGCAACGAACGGGATCTTCAGTTCCTCCGCGGCGCGCGGCAACAGGATCATGTTCGGCATGTCATCCTCGCCGGGATGGCCGCCGCACTCGAAGCCGTCGACGCTGACGGCATCGCAACCGATCTGCTCGGCCTTCAGTGAATGCCGGACGGAGGTGCATTTGTGGATCACCTTGATGCCGCCCGCCTTCAGGGCCGGCATGTACTGTTCGGGGCTGCGCCCGGCGGTCTCGACGATCTTGACGCCGCCCTCTCTGATGGCCGCGATGTACTCCGGATAGGGCGGCGCGCTGAAGGTCGGCAGGAATGTCAGGTTCACGCCGAACGGCTTGTCCGTCATGTCGCGGCAGCGAGCGATCTCCTTGGCCAGCAGCTCCGGCGTTCTCTGCGTCAGGCCCGTGATCAAGCCGAGCCCGCCCGCGTTGGAGACGGCCGCCGCCATTTCGGCGAAGCCGACATAGTGCATTCCGCCCTGGATGATCGGGTGCTCGATGCCGAACAGTTCGGTAATTGCTGTCTTCACGAATGATCTCCCGCGTTCCCGCTCAGTGGATGATTTCGAACAAGCCCGCCGCGCCCATGCCGCCACCGATGCACATGGTCACCACGCCGTACTTCGCCTTGCGTCGCCGGCCTTCGATTAGGAGATGGCCGGTGAGCCGCGACCCGGTCATGCCGTAGGGATGACCGATCGCGATCGAGCCGCCGTTGACGTTGAGCTTGTCCGGATCGATTCCGAGATTGTCGCGGCAATAGATCACCTGCACCGCATAGGCCTCGTTCAGCTCCCAGAGGTCGATGTCGTCGATCTTGAGGTTATGGCGCTTGAGCAGGCGCGGGATCGCGGCGACCGGGCCGACACCCATCTCGTCCGGCTCGACGCCGGCAGCGACGAAGCCACGAAAAATGCCAAGCGGCTTGAGGCCCTTTCTGGCCGCAATCTTGTCGCTCATGATCACGCAGGCCGAGGCACCGTCCGAGAGCTGGCTGGCATTTCCCGCGCTGATTGTCTTGCCCTCGAACACCGGCTTGATCTTGGCGAGGCCTTCGGCGGTGGTTTCGGGACGCGGGCCTTCGTCCTTTGTGAGCGTCACTTTCTCGTAGGTGACCTCCTTGGTGTCCTTGTTGAACAGCGCCATCCTGGTCGTGAACGGCACGATCTCGTCGTTGAAGCGGCCGGCCTGTAACGCGGCGCCGACGCGGCGTTGGCACTCGAGGCTGTATTCGTCCTGCTTGTCGCGGCCGATCTTGTAGCGCTCGGCGACGACCTCGGCCGTATCCAGCATCGACATGTACATTTCGGGCTTCATCGCCATCAGCTCGTCGTCGACGGCGTGGAATTTGTTCATGTGTTCGTTCTGCACGAGGCTGATCGACTCGATGCCGCCGCCGATCGCGACCTCGACGCCATCAAGCATGACCGAGCGTGCGGCCACCGCGATGGCCTGGAGGCCGGACGCACATTGCCGGTCGATAGTGGTGCCAGCGACTGTCACCGGCAGGCCAGCGCGGATCGCGCCCTTGCGCGCCACGTTCATCACCATGGTGCCCTGTTGCATCGCGCAACCCAGGACCACATCTTCCACCTCGCCCGGCGCGATCCCGGCGCGTTTCACCGCTTCGGCCATCACGTGCCCGGCCATGGTCGGGCCGTCCGTATTGTTGAGCGCACCGCGGTAGGCTTTGCCGACAGCTGTACGGGCGGTGGAAACGATTACTGCTTCAGTCGTCATGCCTGCCTCGCTGCTTACGCGGCCGCGTCCAGCTGCGCGTAACGCAGCACGTGGAACGCGGGATCGCCGAACTGGATGTTGATGGAGGAGAGCCGCTTGAAATAGTGCCCGACGTTGAGCTCGTCGGTCATTCCCATGCCGCCATGAAGCTGCACCGCTTGGTCGGCAACGAACTTGCCGGCATAGCCGATCTTCGACTTAGCGCCGGAGGCGAGCCGCGACAGTGCGGAATCGCCGGCGCTGAGACTGAGGCTCAGATGCTGCATCAGGGAGAGCGCTTCCTGATGCGCGATGAACATGTCGACCATCCGATGCTGCAGTACCTGGAAGGAGCCGATAGTGGTGCCGAACTGCTTGCGGGTCTTGGAATAGTCCAACGTCGCCGAGTTCAGCTCACCGATGGCGCCGACGGCTTCCGCGCAGAGCGCGCCGATGGCGCGATCGCGGCAGGCTTCCAGCGCGGCAATACCCTCGCCTTCCGCTCCCAGCAATTGCCCGCGGACATCGCGCAGGCTGACCTCGGCGGCGCGGCGGCCGTCGATGGTCTTGAAGCTCTGGAGATCAACGCCGGTCGCGCGCCGATCGACCACGAACAGACCCACGCCGCCGCGGTCACGGTCGTCGCCGGAGGTCCGCGCCGAGACGATCAGATAGTCGGCCCATGGCGCGGCGATCACCATAGTCTTCGCGCCGGTCAGGACGTAGTCGCTCCCGTCACGCCGCGCCCTCGTCGTGACATCGGCAAAATCGAAACGCGATCCCTTCTCCGTCCAGGCCAGCGTCCAGATCTTCGAGCCGTCGATGATGCTCGGGATGAAGCTTTGCTGCTGCTCCGGCGTGCCCACGTGCTCGATCAGTCCGCCCGCCAGCACCACCGTCTCGACGAAAGGCTCGACCACGAGGTGACGGCCGAACTCATGCATGACGATCATGGTCGACAGCGGACCGCCGCCGAGACCGCCGGCGGTCTCGGAGAACGGTGCAGCCAGCAGTCCGAGTTCGGCGAAAGCCGCCCACTGCTTCCGGCTGAAGCCTTCTTCGCTTGCCACGATCTTGCGCCGCGCCTCGAAATCGTACTGGTCGCGCAGCAAACGCTGGACGCTCGATCGCAGCAATTCCTGCTCTTCCGTGAACTGAATATCCATCCGATCCTCCCGATCCGCCGTGGCTAGAGCCCGAGCACGGCTTTGGCGATGATGTTCCGCTGGATCTCGTTGGATCCGCCGTAGATGCTGAGCTTGCGCGCGTTCAGATATTTCTCCGACGCGGTATGGCCGTAGTCGGGACCGGGCATGAAGCGATTGGCGCTGACCGGATGCTCGCGGATGGCAAGGCCGTAATTGCCGATCGCGCGATGGGTGAGTTCGGTGATGGCCTGGAAGATTTCGGTGCCGCGGATCTTGAAAAGCGAGGCGGCCGGGCCAGGATCTATGCCGCGCGCCATCTGGGCGACGACGCGCAGCTCGGTCGCCTCCAGCGCCAGCACGTCGAGCTCGACGCGGGCAATGTCCCGCAGAAATTCGAGATGCGCGGGATCCTCGGCCGGTATTTCGGCCCTCACGATCTGTTTCAGCTTGTTGATGTAGCGGGTGGACCGGCCGATGCCGGCCATGCTGGTGCGCTCGTTGCCGAGCAGGAACTTGGCGTAGGTCCAGCCCTTGTTCTCCTCGCCGATCAAATTCTCGGCGGGTACGCGGACGTTCTCGAGGAAGACGTCGTTGACCTCGTGGCTGCCATCGATGGTGATGATGGGCCGCACGGTGACACCGGGCGACTTCATGTCGATCAGCAGGAAGGAGATGCCGGATTGCGGCTTCGCGCTCGGATCGGTGCGCACGAGGCAGAAGATCCAGTCGGCATGCTGCGCCAACGTGGTCCAGGTCTTGTGACCATTGACGATGTAGTGGTCGCCGTCGTGCACGGCCTTGGTCCTGACGGTCGCGAGGTCCGAGCCGGAGCCAGGTTCCGAATAGCCCTGGCACCACCAATCCTCGCCAGACAGGATCCGCGGCAGAAATTTCTTCTTCTGCGCTTCGTTGCCGAAAGTGTAGATCACCGGCCCGACCATGGTGACGCTGAAGGCGAGCGGCGGCAGCGTGCCGGCGCGCGAGGTCTCCTGCTCGAAGATGAAGCGCTGCGTGACGGACCAGCCCGGGCCGCCATACTCCTTGGGCCAGAGCGGGGCGATCCAACCCTTCTTGTGGAGGATCCGGTGCCACAGCAGCGATTGCTCCTTGGTCAGGTCGGTCTCCGGATTTGGAACGCGCATTTCCGGCGGATAGTTCGCCGCAATGAAACTGCGCACCTCGTCACGAAACGCGGCGTCCTCGCGGGAAAGCTTAAGCTCCATCGCAGCAGGCTCCGCTACCACTTCTCGCCGAAGGGACGGATCTCCAGCTCGAACGTCCATGCGCTTCTCGGCTGCTGGTAGAGCTGCCAATACGAAGTTGCGACGGAGGACGGAGGCATCAAGGCATCCGGATCGTCCAGCGCGGTGGGCCCGAGAGCCTCCAGCCGGCGTTGCCGAACCCACTCGGTATCCACGCCGGAATCGATGATGAGATGCGCGACGTGAATATTCTTCGGGCCAAGCTCGCGGGCCATGGCTTGCGCGACCGCACGAAGGCCAAACTTGGCGCTTGCGAAAGCAGCATACCCGCTGCCGCCTCGGAGCGAGGCGGTCGCCCCGGTAAAGAAGATGTTGCCACCCCCGCGCGGAAGCATGAGGCGGGCCGCCTCCCGGCCGGCCAGAAAGCCGGAATAGCAGGCCATTTCCCAGACCTTGCGGAAAACGCGTTCTGTGGTTTCCAGAATTGGGAAATTGACGTTCGCCCCGATGTTGAAGATGCAGACTTCCAGGGGCGCGTGCTTGTCCGCATCGTTGAGGAAGGAGATGATTTCGTCTTCCTTGCGAGCGTCGAGCGAGCGTGCGTGAATCTCTCCGCCGGCAGCCTCGATATCCCTGACGAGCGGAGCCAATTTTTCGCCGTTACGACGGCCGGCGAAGACCGTGAAGCCTTCTGCGGCGAATTTTTTGGCGATCTCGCCGCCGATGAAGTCTCCGGCGCCGATGACGGCCACGGTTGCGTTTCTCTTCTGCAAGATGTCCTCCCGGTAAGTTAGATATGTTGCCTGCGGAATTCGGGCGTCTGCACCGCAGGGGCTGCGCCACCTTCGCGCAAGCTCTCCGCGAGCTTGTGCTTGAGTATCTTGCCGGTCGATGTCGCCGGCAAGGCATCAAGGATGACAATTTCGGACGGCCGCTTGTAAGAAGTAAGCTGAGACCGGACAAAATGCATCAGGGTCTCTGGTGTCGTGCAAGATCCTGGCAGCAACTGCACAAAGGCCACGATCTCCTCATTGCCGTCCGCGGCACGACCGACCACAGCGGATTGCACGACGTCCTTGTGTGAACTGAGGACTGCTTCGACCTCCGCGGGATAGACGTTGAAACCGGAACGAATGATCATTTCCTTGGTGCGGCCGACGATGTACAGACAATCGCCGTCGAAACGTGCGAGATCGCCGGTATTGAACCAGCCCTCGCTGTCAATCACCTTCGCGGTGAGCTCGGGGGCACGATAGTACCCCAGCATCACGTTGCGCCCGCGAACATGCAGCTCGCCGACTTCACCGGATACAGTCGGAAATCCTTCGATGGTTCGCACCCGCGCTTCCACACCAGGCAGCAGCGTTCCAACAGCCTGATCCGAGCGTGGCCTATCGAAACGTACGCCTGATATTCCCGGCGAGCATTCGGTGATCCCGTAGCCGTTGAGCAACGGAAGCCCGAACTCTTTTTCCACGCGCAACTTCAGGTTCAAATCCAGCGGCGCGCCGGCGACGGCAATCAAGCGCAACGAGCCTCGGGACAGTTGTTCCACGCCTGATACGCTCTTGTACTCCAGCAGGCGCTGATAGGTGGCAGGCACGCCATTGAGGATGGTGACGCCCTCCTCCGCGACGGCCTTCGCGGTCGCGGCAGGATCGTATTTGCTGACCATCCGCACCGTGCCGCCAACCATCAGCGTCATGATCAGGAGCGAGATGCCGACGATATGCGAGATCGGCAACACAAGATAGATCTTGTCCTTCTCGTTCATCCTGCGGAAGTACGCAGTGGTCTTTGCGCTGATCAGAAGATTGTCATGCGAGAGCATCACGCCCTTGGGAGTCCCCGTCGTCCCTGACGTGTAGATCAAAACCGCGACTTGCCTTGCTGGATCGGTCTCCACGGGCTGGACTGTCGCGCTTTCGTTGAGCGGGCCAACCCCAATTTCCGCCAGCGGGCCAATTCGCCAATTCTCGGCGCCGTAGCGTGAGGCGTGAGCAGCGGCCTCCTTCGAAGTACCGGACGTGAAAAACATCCGCCGGGCGCCGCTGTGATCGCGGATCTGGTCCAGTTCGCGCGCCGACAAGCGCGGGTTGGCGACAATCGCCCAGGCGTCGAGCCGGCTTGTCGCAAGCAGCAAAGCAGCAAGCGCAATACAGTTTTCGCTGACAATGATCATCCGATCGCCGGCCCTGATCCCCAGCGATGAGAGCACGGTGGCGATCTCGCCAACGCGCTGCTCCAGTTCTCGATAGCTCCACGAAGCTCCGCCCTCGACCAGCGCAATCCGGTCGGGCGCTCTGGCAACCGGTCCTGCCGTTACTTCATGGATTCGGCTCGGCAAGCCGACAGCGATCTCGTCGACACTGATCGTCTCTGAAAGCTCCAGCACGACTGACCTCCCGACCGACCGTGCCAACTTTGCAATGCGGCACACTTGGGCTTCGGTTTATAGTTCTTTTTTAGAACTCGTCAATCGCTAAATCGTCGTCGGACTTTTTCCGGAGTCGAATGGACAATCCGTCTCTGAGCATGGTTTTACGCGGCTCATAAAACCGTCGTTTACAACGCATCATCGGACAGCTAGTCTACAGTATCAAATAAGAACTTAAATGGAGGATCGAGGATGGCGGCGAGCCGCGGTGTAGCGATACTTGTTGGCGCAGGCGACGCCATTGGCGCGGCGATCGCCCGGCGTTTTGCCCGAGGCGGCTATACGGTTTGCATCTGCAGGCGCGATGCCTCCAAATCGCAGGGACTAGTGGCCGAGTTGAGGGCTGCGGGGCATGACGTTCACGCATTCAGCGTGGATGCGCGCCAGGAAGCTGAAGTCCAAGGCATTTTCGCGCGGGTCGAGAAAGAGCACGGGCCCGTCGAGGTTTGCCTCTACAATGCCGGCTCGAACGTCAACAAGCCTCTGCTCGACACGACGGAGAAGTTGTTCTTCAAAGCCTGGGAACTCGCCTGCTATGGTGGTTTCCTGGTTGGACGTGAGGCTGCCCGCGTGATGCTGTCGCGCGGACGCGGCACCATCTTCTTTACGGGTGCGACGGCAAGCGTGCGTGGCGGCTCGGGGTTTGCAGCATTTTCATCAGCGAAGTTCGGACTTCGAGCAGTGGCCCAGGCGATGGCGCGCGAGCTTGGACCGAAGAACATTCACGTCGTGCATCTCCTGATCGACGCTGGCGTGGACAGCGAGGCGATTCACCAACGCATGAAGGCAGCGAAGGGGATCGAAGCAAGCGATATTCCGCCGGATAGCCTGACCAAGACGTCTTCCATTGCCGAGGCCTATTGGTTCACCCACCAGCAAAGCAAAGATGGCTGGACCCACGAGCTCGATCTCCGTCCGTCCGTGGAGAAATGGTAATATGAATGCGACACCAGACCTGACCCTGTGGGGCGTTGGCACGAGTCGCACCATTCGTCCGCACTGGGCCATGCACGAACTGGGCTTAGCCTACAAGACAAGGCCCATTGGCCCGCGAACCGGCGAAACGAAGACCGCAGAATACACGAAGCTCAATCCGCGCCAGAAGATCCCGCTGCTTCAGGATGGCGACTTCCGTATCGGCGAGAGCGCAGCGATCGTTGCCTACCTGTCGCGCATGTATTCCACGCCGGAACGATCGCTGATTCCGGAAGCCCCGCGAGAGTATGCCGCATGGCTGGAATGGTGCTTCTTTATCGTCGCGGAGCTGGATTCCACCAGCCTTTACGTGATGCGTCGCCATCGGGCCGACGCGCTCGGACCGATCTACGGCATTGCACCTGAGGTCGTTGCCCAGGCCGGCGAGTATTTCCGCCAGCAGTTGCGCCATGTCGAAGTCGCGCTCGCAGACGGCCGAAAATTCCTAATGGGCGACCGGTTTACGAGCGCAGATATCCTGCTCACGACCTGCCTAGAGTGGGCCATCGCCTATGGCGTCGGCATTTGCGACAACGCTCAGCCCTATCTCGAGCGCATCCGGAAACGCGAAGCCTTTCAGCGAGCCGTTGCAGCGAATGTTCCGATGGCACCGATCACGCCGGCGCCGGCGAAGGCCTAGAATACGTCGCCAACGGGTTTCGCGGTTAGACCGCGACGCGCACGCTGCGCTCGGCGACCATCTTGTCGATGGCGCCATCGTCGTACCCCAGTTCGTGCAACACGTCGCGGGAGTGCTCGCCGACCCGGGGAGCCGGCCCGCCGATCGCGGCCTCGTTGATCGCAAAGCGCGCCGCCGGCTTCGGCTGCCGCACCCGCCCGACCTTCGGCTGGTCGAACTCCGCGATGATATCGCGCGCCACCACCTGTTCATTGTGAATGATCTCGCCCCGCCGCAGGATCGGCGAACAGGGGACGTCGGCGGCATCCAGACGCTCAAGCCATTCGGCGGTGGTGTGCCGGCTGATATACTCCGCCATTTTGTTGATGCGTGCCGTGGCGTTGACCGAGCGCGCCGATGGCGTCGCAAACCGGGGATCCTTGGCCAGCTCGGGGTCGCCGGTGGCGCGGCAAAAACCCTGCCATTCGGAATCGGAAATAGTACCAGCGGTGATGTAGCCGTCGCTGGTCTTGAACACGAGATCGGGCCGATCGTTCGGATCGGCAGCAGTGGCCTCGGCACCCACCACCGTGTATTGCATCATGCCTTCCGGCCACAAATACGAGATCATCGCGTCCAGCATGGCGACCTGGATGTGATCACCCTGCCCTGTCTTCTCGCGAGCGTAGAGGGCTGCCGCTACCGCCTGGGCGGTGAACACGGCGGTGGTCTTGTCGCATACGATGGTCCGGATCATCTGCGGACGATTCGTGACCGGCTGCGACTGGATATCGGCAAAGCCCGAGAGGCCCTGAATGATCGGATCGTAAACACGCTTCTTCACATAGGGTCCGGTGTCGCCAACACCGCTGATCGAAACATAGATCAGGCGCGGATGGTGCTGGCGCAACTCTTCGACGCCGAGACCGAGACGCTCCATGGTGCCCGGCCGGAAATTCTGCACCAGCACATCCGCCTTCGCGACCAATTTGGCCAGAACCTCACGGCCGGCCGCGCTCTTGACGTCGATGGCGAGCGAGCGCTTGCCGCGATTCGACGAAATGAACAGTGCCGAAAACTCGCCATCCTTGTCGATGGTGGCGCGGCTGCGCCGGGTAATATCACCGCCGATCGGCTCGATCTTCAGGACGTCGGCGCCCTGATCCGCCAGGAACATGGTCGCGAAC
>Ga0105239_10004259_pt1 | contig 17175 bp, 20 predicted proteins | sample KBSC44metaG_FD_92761 | JGI IMG/M metagenome (GOLD analysis project Ga0105239, IMG submission 92761) | Corn rhizosphere microbial communities from Kellogg Biological Station, Michigan, USA - KBS C4-4 metaG | ecosystem: Host-associated > Plants > Roots > Rhizosphere > Soil | place: Michigan, USA...
ACCACCCAGTCGCCAGGCTTCGCCCCAGACTTGCGCAGCGCGCTGTAGACCGTCACGCCGCCACAGAGCATCGGGGCTGCCATGTCGCTGGGTAGACTCTCAGGGATGGGCGTGACGTAGTGAGCTGGTGCAAGGACGTACTGCTGGAACGTTCCTGGGGTGTAGTATCCGCTGACTTTGGCGGAGGTGCAGTTCGCGTCCGCGCCCACCAGGCACGGCTCGCAGTTACCGCACGCCGACGCGATCCATTTGATGCCAACACGGTCGCCCACTTTCACGTTCGAGTTCTCTGCCCCCGCCCCGAGAGCGGCGATCACGCCGACGCCTTCGTGTCCGCCTACTTGGCCCTGTGCAGTGGGTGCGGGGAGCCATGCCCATGAATTGCTTTATTGTCACGTCTTGAGTGTCAGCGATCCTCCATTGTGGTAAGCAACACACGCCCAGAAGGAGGGGTACATAAGACATCACGCTGGAAAGGTAGGAAAGAAACCCAAACCTACCACATGACACCCATATCTGAATGACAGACCCCCGAGTGAGTGAGGTTCACAAGCACCTCACCCACGCCCGGTTTGGGTGTTTCAATCTCCTCGATCTTGGTCGAAATACTGCCTGGGTTGTCGTAGACCAGGGCTTTATGCCGTGCGGGAACTTCGACCGAGCCCATCTTGTCTTGTCGTATTGGTGAGCGGTTTACAATTCGCGCTTCGAATGACTCCCAGCGGGGTCTCAAGCGTTGGTATTGGATTACTACTGACTTATCCGGAATGTTCGATGATTATCGAGAAGCGAGGCGAGGTCGTGCGAGGATGGTATAAGGTACAATGGGTAACAAGGTCGTGAATGGTACTCAGATCTTAGAACGAACAAAGCTACCAGGCCCACTGCAGGTACCTAGGATATATGAAGCAATCAAGTATTCCCACGAGTACATGAAGGAACTCACTTCTCCGAGAAGACGAGACACCAGTCCCAGCTAGCAAGCATACATTATATACATAGTATCTCCCCTCCTTATCTCAGCCCTGGCACCCGCACCAAGGACGCGAATGCCACATCCGAGCCCGAGGGTAGCGTCTCCATCATCTGAGCACTAATCTGTCATAGGACTCTCGTTGGTTCGCTCGCTCATAGGGTGGTGGTTGAGTGAGGAGGGGTTTTCTCCGCAAGAAGTCAATCCGCATTGCCCTGATGTGATGAACTACTCGGTACATCATGCTGGTCGTGATAAATGGGCGCGCCTGGTCGAGTCAGCAGAGCATCTGTCATCCCTGCATCACCCGGAAGCGGGCAGGGGTGCAGGGTGGCATGTAGTTAGACAAACATTTTGAGTTTGCCGTCAATAATGGGGAAGATGTGGCCACTCGTACTCCCCTCCCTTTATATGAGTCCTTTAATTACCTCGGCTTTTCCTCGACATGGAGTGAGTGGTGCAGTATGATGGCGAAGGGGGGCACTTTTTTATTTACCCCACCATCAGTGATGAGGAAGTGCGTTCATGGTAGTGCGGAATGTGGTGGTGTCAGCTATCATCATTTAACCTACCGACGTACCTGTACCTATGTAGGTTGGAACTCATTAGGCACAGCTACATTAAGTCTGAGAGACACGGTAAGTAACTCACGAGGAATGCTTCCGAAATGCTTAGTGGAAGCCTGGTCCTCAAGCCTGGAGGGTCATTCATTTGCCCGTTCCCTCTACTAAGACACCTTCCGACGCCGACAACATGTATGTTTTGTAGAAATGGTATTCGAAGCCTATGTAGCTAGGTGTTGGACTAATATTAACCCGAAAAGTAGACATGACTGCGTTGCAGCGCAATGTCAAGACTGTAAGAAATTTGTCTGGATCAGTTCACCAGGTGAGTGAGGAGTGGGGTGTCGGCAGAGCCAACCAACATAAAGTAAACACTATCGAAACCAGGAAATCTTGTCCCCGACAAGGCTGACTCCCCCTCGATCACAACTCCTCGGTAGCGAAGCAGGAACGCACCATCCTTTCGGCACGGATTTGTTGCACATCCGACCTGGGGTTCATCAAGCACGGATCTGGACGGTGAGGACCTGCTCCCACTTCACCACCGTTCCCCTTCTCGCACAACTCTGCTCGCTAGACTTGCTCATGCATATCGGGAGGAGCCCTCATTCCCCGTGATGCCAAAACAACTGGTAACGCCTCTATCTGATGCAGCAACCCCAATTGTGTCACTAGACTAGGGACATTAGCTTTCGGTTGCCAACATTTCAAGCAAAATTTCGTCAGCACCGACCACACCCAAAAGGGCAACTCTCTCCACAGCCAACAAACACAATTGTCAAAACTAGATTGAATCCAACCGATCTCGATAGGTCTTCGGGGCGCCATTGGCAAGAAGGGTCCCTGAAATCTGCCGTAGGCTGTTTCGCATGCCAGTGGTCCTGAACGTTGCTGGAGCTAGCATTTTGATTGCCTCGAGGGCAGGGAGAATAAATACAGGATCGTTCGAGCGAGCGCCATGGATGAGATGATGATAGAGACTAATCTCAAGTTCCCCTCCCGACGACCTTCGTGTTCGGGTGGTGCCATGTCTGCGCACACTATCCATATTTCTCTCACATACTGCTCCCAACGCAGAAAGCAACGCTTGTGCAAGGTTATTCAAGCCTTCAGACACTTCCTCGAGATCACTGCGTGCAGCTCGTGAAAGAGTGCGCATGGTCTGGGAGATCTCCTCGACCAAGGCACGTCTGTCTGTTTTGTCTCTCTCCAGAGGCACCTCTTGATCGTATTTCTGGAGCGCGGCTCTGAAGAGGCGGTGGATCTTTTGCCCAAACTTTCGCATACGTACGTCTGCCGGCTCCAACTCATTGAGAACCACCCACGTGGCAGCATCATGGCAACCTCTTTGCATGAGCGATCCCTCCAAGTCGTCGCCAATAATCCATTCCGATGACGGCCTTCTAGCTTGCTCTTCGTCAATGCTTGAAAAGATATCAGTCCTATAGGTGGATGGGATCTCGTCCCTGTCGAATGAGGCGAGGATCCCTCTGATACGCTTCTTCCTCTGTGACAAGCTTGAAGCAGCAAACCGCATGTCGTCGGGTAAAGAGAGTTTGGAGAATTGTTTTGTGGGAATGGCCATTTCTGAGGAGGAAGTAAAGACAGAGGAGCCGGAGATCGTAAGCTCACAGTATATCAAGGTTTGGCTTCTCAAGCTCCCAGGTTGTCGGGCACTTAAGACCAGAAGGTCCATTGCGATCTATTGAAGCCATTAGTAACGGCCACCCTGAAGGTGAAGAGCAAGCCATGCTCCCGGTCGGATGTATACCGTAGCGAATAGCTACTAGTAGAAGATTGTTGAATGCATCAATTCAATACAATCATGCAGACTAGCTAGCCCCCAAGCTCGTCACCATGACCCGCTCTCGCACGGGGAGCCGCATCGAGGTGCGCTCGGAACCTATGTAGTGAGAATTAACCCTTCCGAACCTTGCGAGGCATACTCTTCCTAGCTTTAGTACGAGCCTGGAATGAACCTCAAGCAATGTGGAATTTCAGTAGGCACAGACGGGGAGTGGGGGCCGTCTAATCACGTGACTAGGGGTCGCATGGCCGGCGGCTGCAGCTTGGACTGTGGTTGGCTGCGGTCCATTTGCCAGTGGGATCCCTGCGAGATGGGAGGCACTGCAGGGACTGCAATGCCCCGAGGAGGGACTAGAGAAGGTGAAAGGACAAAGGAAGACCTAGTGGCCGCAGATGATAGCTTCGGCTGCGCTTCTTGAGGAGGGGGGAACCATCGTTATTACTCCGCCTTGACAGCCATTTTGCCAGCCTGTATGCCGGTGAAATGGCCTCTTTGCCGACGGCAAGGCAAACTGACATTGCAGAGACAATCTGGTGGCCGCGGAAGTGGTTCAATAAGTTATGGGTGTAGGAACAGTGTGCGGAAGAACAACGTTTATTGTTGCGAAGAGTCAGGGCTCCTTCACTTGCCAAGAGTGGTTGTGATATTGAACGTGATTGCCTACTTGTGGTAGGTGATGTGCAGCGGACTTCGGGTAGGTGTACTCCAAGCTAATCGAAATGTGCCATACCAGGCCCACCGTTGTACACTCCTCGCATGGGACTGGCTTCCGGCGTACACCGCACCAGGAACGGCGGACAGAAGTTTGATTCGATCTAGGCACGGTAGATAGGTGGAGCTTAGCATTGCCAGCTGCTTTTCCATGACCAGCCCAATAAGCAAAGAATGAGGTAGGGATGATGCCCGCTATCTGCTCCCTCTTGAAGCTAGGACGACAGATGCTCCAGAAAGTACGCTTCCATTAGCTTCTGCAAATGTTGAACATGGTCGGCGGTTCGCTAAGGAGAGTTTCTGCCTTCAATATCGGAACGAACGGGATGGAGGGACGGGTCGGTCCAAGTGTTGATGTTGCAGGCTTCATGCAGTTGATTCTCGTTTCCCTGTTGGCTGTTCCCATGATCACACATGATGTGGTTGCAGCTTGGATGGCTCTTCGTCACTGGCAGAGAGCTAGCAACTCACTATCCGAAGGCGACTGCACCCTCGCAGCGAGGTAGGTCTGGAATCGAACTTGAGGGATGATTCGGTCACCGCTCCAGGGTTAAATCAATAGTCTCCTTTGAATGAATCATACACACACCGACCGCTAGATGAGTCGTGCGTGGATCGCTTCAAAGGTTGTTGTTCCATTGTCTCTTACAAACATGGCGTTTGATTGCTCGAGCTAATCGTCAGCAATTGGGTTATATCAGTCGCGGCTGTTACGCTTTCTCTATGGTGATGGCAAGGGCGAGGACGAATATGGTAAGGACAACCTAAGAAGGTTAGTGAGTGATCCCTGCAACGCACTGCATAACGGGACAGTCACCATACCAGAGCCGTGAGAGTTCCAGCGCATTTGACCTCCCATCCACCGGCCACGGCGTGACCACGAGCCATTTCACTTTGAAGCCGGAGGAATCTTACGGCCCCTAGAAAGGAGAAGGAGATTGCAGAGGCGTGGCACACACATGAAAGTGGTACACTGATGACAAAGTAGCCTAAGACCGGGTTTGGGGTGGGACTATGCTGAAGCCGCATAAGTTGAGCAATCTATCGATCGAGGTAAGTCAGCATAGACAGAATGGCCAATGAATTTAGTCGAATGTGATCTGTGTTAGAAGAGGTTGGTTTGGCAAGTCTGCATCGTATTGCAGGGGTTTCATGACCTACAATCACACCCAGCATTGCAAAAGCCTGGCCAGTCCGGAGGTATCCGAGAAAGGTCCTTTCGTTTGCTGCATTCAGCAAGTCAGCTCGGTCTTGACCAGAATGATATGGGTGCAGTACCCAGATGGTCTCGGCAAGCAACATGAGGAACTGCTAGAAAGACATATCTCTTCCACCATTGGGAAAGTTTATGAGATCCATGGCTTGTTCCAGTGACAGTCGGAAATATCGAGGCCTCGTATGGTTCGAGTTCTACAGCTTCTTGATCCGAGACGGTTGAGATCGTTTGAGCAGCGGAAATGATGCTGCTTTCCTGATGAACATCATCGCGGTCGCGATCGTTGTCGGTCTCAGCCATTCGTCAGGATGGATCGAGAGGATCTAGCACCTTCAGTGCTGGAGCTCCCACGATGTGTCTCGTAGTAAGCGTACACAGGCTCTGGCAAAGCCACGTCAAAACGGCCAGGCCAGGTGAGATTCAGCACTGCACCAATTAGCGAGGCCGAATACTTGGTATCAGACTAGTTAGATGAATGCATCGATAGGAGGTCGTGTTATGAGTGCAGAAGCAGGAATAGGCGAATTTCAAAACGTGGATGGAAGTTCATCACAGGAGGATGGCTGAGTTGAAAATATGCAGGGATGCGAGGCCGTGTGGGATGAAGCAGGAATTTGAGGCGAGGGGCAGCATCATCAGTGGCCGCTTTATCCTCGGCACCAACCCGAGCCGTGGTTGAAAGCTTGTCACGTTTCACCAATAGGAGAGCCTCGAGGGGCCCAGGACGATACCGAGACGATGGCATAAAAGGTTTAGATAGGCACTAATGCCCCAAGGAACCCCGCCTAACACAGGCTGCCTAGGCGCTATCCACGGGCGTCAACGTGCTATGACGGCAGCGGAGCGGCCCAAAGTGCCAGGTTCCAGGTAATAAGTTCCAGGCAGGTTCCAGGCATGACTTCACCAAAACCCCTTGCCAGCCACGAGTTTATCTCAACACCAGTTTAGCATCGTTAGTATTATTCCTGCTGGAACCATTCCCAGCCTCCTCACCCACTCTCCATTTTATTTCCCAATCAATTGGAAAAATCCCACACCGAGTATATAACTCTTCGCTCGAAGTGAGTTGCTCCTCGTTTCCCCCTTGCTTGTGCTCCCTCGTTGCCATCTCCACGTGGACCCGCCTTATCAATTGTTTGGTACTCGACATTCGGTATCCATAATTCGATACTCACTCGGTGCAGCAAAATCAAAGAGCAACGAGGCAACAAGCCACCCTGTGCCCCAAGCTCACTTCACCTCGAGAAGTTTATTCAAGATGCTTGGTGGACTACTCTTCTCCTTCTGGAGAATTTCCGAGATCATCACCTTAATTCCAGTGATTGGCATGCTGGTAAGTCGACGCCGACGGTGAAGGCCTCGCTCCAACTCAACCCCACCCAACTAACCATGGAGTCAACAGGCTTGGTTCGTCAACGGCTTCAATGAGAATAATCAATTGACTCCCAACTTCATCCTTGTCCTCTTCATCGTCTCCGTCCTTGCCTGCGCCTGGGCCATTGCGACACTCCTGCGACTCGGATCCACCCGCCGCTCGGCTCTATTTGTCGCCTTTATCGACCTCTGCTTTGTCGGCGCATTCATCGCAGCTGTCTGGTATTTGCGCGGTATATCGAGTGCCAACTGCAGCAACTTTTCCACTGGCTCCATCTACATCGACCTTGGTCCATTCGGCTATTATGGCCGCAACAGCGGCTCTTCATGGGCCCTCAACATCAACAAGAACTGCGCCATGCTCAAGGCCTCCTGGGCTTTTGGGATTATGAATATCATCTTTTTCTTCATTACATTCATCCTCGCTCTCTTCCTCCATCGCCACGAGAGAGTCGTTGTCACCAAAGAGGTTCGCAGAAGGCACAGCCACAGCAGCAGGAGAGGCCATTCTCGTTCAGGTTCGAGAAGAAGCTCCAGCCGCCGTCGATATTACGTCTGAAGAGGAAATGTGATCCAATCGATATTACAAAGCCTTATAGTCGTCGTTGGATACAGACACTATTCCCTGGCATGTTAACGAATTTCCTTATTTGCAACGTTCATTGGCCTATCTCTCGGTCAATGGAACTCATGTATTAGCGAAGCAGCGAAACCTCTTCTTTCATTGCGAGTCACGATAATGTTGCTGGATTTGCCCCTTTTCAGCTTACGAATGATGGAATTTACTAGGAACGTCGTCTATATATAGCCTTAGGTTGGGAGGTATAGTAAAACTAGAAGCCTGGTCCCCAGTCGTACAAAATTAAAATCAGCCATGCCTCATTCAAGTTCTTGCTGTTCGTCTAAACTCAAGGCATCGAGATATTTCTAATCAATGCAATATCATGGGTGTTAACCAATTCTTCCTTCCCATCACTTAGATGACGCTGTGGGTATCTGCAGATGCTCCATGACTCATCCTCGAAAAGCCAACTGAGTATCTGGCACCTGTGGCGCTTAACCAATATGCACATGTTTCCACTCCATATATCCGTCATATCCGTTGTAGAAAGAACGCCATTTATCCAAGGGCACGCATGGTCAGCTCAACCCTGAAGACCACCATCAGTTGGATAGCTTGAAGGAAAGGAGGGCAAAAGTACTCACACAGCAAAAGTGCCCGCACTGACGGGCATCGCTCTAGCCAATGTCGGTCCAATACCTTTCCAAAATCCGCGAGCACCCTCTGCCTGCCATGTCTTTGCGAAACAATCACGCATCGTCTTGTATTTCTGATCCTTGCCGAATCCATCACTCTGCATCTTGCTCTTGATCACGTCAAATGGATAACTGGCGATCCAGAGCGCTTCGCCAGCAAGACCTCCATAGAAGGCGACCTTGGGCGATGAGACTTCCGATCGCTGGATGTTATTTCGCTTCATGTCCTGTGCCATCAGATACTCGAATGTCAAAAACCAAACTCCATAGGCTTGCGCCTCTCGGTACAGGGTTACTGCCTGGCCACGATAAAGACCGCCAAGTACACCCCCATTGGCCGAGAGCTTCTTGATACAGTCCAAGGGACCGTTGTATAGTCGATCCGCGCCGTGAGGCTGGGTCTGCAGTCTGATCCTGACGTGTTCAATCGGTCCTGAAAGCACCGAGTTGGTCAAACCGGCAAACGCACCTGCCATGTAATATTGGCCGTACGAGAGTTCCCCAGTTCCTTGGGGATTAGCATGCAGATTGCGATCCTCAAATGCCCGACGAGCATAGTGAAATGCCCCGAACTGTATGGACACGCATGCACCGATACCTATCAGCGGAGTAAGAGTGCCCTTGTAGAAGGCCAAAGGTCCCTCATTTTTGAAGATGGATGTAGCACATGCGACTGCATTGGGATACGTTGTTGTCGTTTGTAGGCGAACCTTGACAATATCTAAGGTGTATGAGAACTTGTCTTCAGATACTTGATGGTTTGTTGCTTACCAAATGGCTGACCTGTGAGTTGTGATTAGCGATTATTCACGCGACCGTTTTTGACTTGACGTCGTATCGCATCGCATCGCATCGTGCGCGCGAGCTCCATCATCTCAAAACTCACCTATAAGCACCTGAGCAACACCTCCAGCAGCTCCAGAGACGAGATCTTTCGCTGTCCTTGCCCAACTCCCTATCTCCGCCTCCTTCGCCTCAAGCTTGCCAAGTTCAGCCATGGTAGCTATTGATGAGGGCGATTTTGAAATTCCCCTCCTCGACTTCCTTGACTTGTTGACAACGATCACCTCAAACTCACCTCATAGCCAGGAGTTCAGAAGGATGTGTGCACGGGCGTTGTCAACGAAATATCTTTTTTTATTTTTCTTGGGCTCTGCTTTTCCCCGGTCTCCGCGCACGCCATTGACAGTTGTTGCCAGTCTCAGCGCTGATTGGTGGGAATGCCACTCCCGGCTACATTACTCCTTACGAGGCACCCGCCGATTATAGCGTCGGCTTTGTCTGCGAGGTTTTGCTGATGGGGGAAGTTTTATCATTTTCAAGTATGTGAACGCGTTCCTTCACCAATACACCCACCAAGTCATAATGAAGAACATCGTCGCTATGATATACGATTACTTGATGACCACTACGATTAAGTTGTATTCTCAGAGCTAAGGTTAGGTTGGTGGACCTTTCACGCATGGAAATCTTAAGCCTGGAATGGTATCTCCTGCTCGATACTTGGGGTCAAAAGACCTTTCATCCATATAGAGTCTACATGCCTTCCCCGACAATTATTCGCCGTCTGGACTCTGCATACTGGGAGTACGAAGAGTATAGGATTGGACTATTATGTACCCACATCTCTCACCATCTGCAGCCATCACGTGTCAAATGGTCTAGACTCAGCTTCAGCATTCTCATTGGCGGAAGATGGATGGTGCATCGGAATCTCTTATGATCCACCGTAGTCTTGGCCAAAAAAGTGTTGCATGCCAAAAGCAATCACCCGATATGGACATTCTCGCTGCTCGAATCCTCCAAGGTCCAACTCCATCAAGGGTCACCATCAGAGCAGTGTTTCAAGGGAGTTCTACGGATACACAATGCGTAGAGCGCTGGGTCAGAAAGTATATACTCCATACCTCGTCCGAACTCTGCAACATCAGCTAATCTTCTCAAGCTGCTCCCTCGACCAGATGTCTGCTTCTTTTGCGCCATCCGGTCGACCCTGAGATCTCAACATCCTGCTCAGTCTCTACCAACCCAGCGACGAGCCTATCAGTCTTCTCCCTCGTCTCGCCGTCCCGCCGCAGCCGCTCTCCGGATTGAGGAGGAAGAAGACGCTACCTCTCAACAAAGTCGAGAGCCACTTGGCTGGAGATGTCAATGCAAGCACGTCAATAGACTACAGAGGTCCGAGTGCACTTTATGTCTCGTTGCAAAACCACAAAAAGCACCTCTTGTTTATAAGGAAGACAAACCACCAGCCCCTCCTCCACCTTCACCTCCTCCGCAGCCACAGCCTAGAACTGTGTCGCCTCCAAACCCTGGTACCCGTGCTCTACCTAATCTTACAGCTCCATCCAACAATAGCAGGCCTCAAAATTCCGCCCAGTCTATATCTGAAACCATATTCGGTCAGATCGGAAAGACCAGAGGTCAAGATAGCCAGGGTCCTGCAGGCAGATTTCCTCGCACCGCAGGTTTCAGTAGGAATGATCAACAATCCGGTCCTAGAAGGGACTCAAGATCTCAGAATAATACCAACTTCGCATCCAGACCCGCATTCGGCTCTGTGCGTGAACCAGGGGCCCTCTCTCAGGCTCAGGACCAGGGGCTAGGTCGCAACGGGGGAAATGGAGCGACTTTTGAACCGTTTCCCCCGGTTTCTCGCGCCCGCTCTAACGTAAGAAATCCACGGGATGGAGTATTTCAAAATGATGCACCAACTGGCTTTGTCCAGCCAAGACGTACCGTATCTCGTGCCGGATCCAATGATGGATGGTTTTACCCTGATCAATCTGAGCCACCTCAATCTGCTCAACTATCTCAGCGACCTCAACCTACAAGGCGTGACAACACGCCCATGACATGGAATCCTTTCGGTGGCTCGCGCGGACAAAGCGAGCCCCAGGACCGAGGGATGGGTTCTGAACGGCGGTCCAATTCCCACCAGTTCCGGTCAGAAAATGCTTTTGGTCAGCGCGAGCAATCTGGCTACCAGAATCGACCAGGATTCGAGAGCAGCTCTAAATTCGTCCGACGTGAGCAATTCCCGGATCGTAAGGGGGCCCAAGGGCGCGCTGGTGATTCAGTATTAAACAGATTAGCCTCCGGAAACCGATTTGATCGCAAGGCTCTCTCTGAGGCTGACTCCCAAGCAGCTGAAGGTTTGGAGCAGTCTGCAGAAATTGACACATACGACATGGGAATCCAATCCATGGGCGACGAAGACTTCGGTCAAACACACCGTAAAAAACTCATGGCGAGAGATGAACATAGACGGAGCCGTATTTATGAGGTTGACGAAGTTGAGGAAGCAGCTGGGCCTATGCCGGCCTTCCGGCCATCTGCCACCCGATCCCGTACGACAGGACTTAGCAGACATAAGCGGGACATTGACGATGAAGATTTCGATACCGTAAGATCAGCCCGTGATTCAAAGTCAAGGAGATCGCGACAACACTCCGCGTGGGCTGACGAGGTGCCCGATGAGGCTGAACTGGATTCACCGAAGCAGAGAAGAAAAGCAGCCAAGAAGCGAGCCCAAAAGATCTCCACTGATGCAGCTCGTCCCGAAATCCATATACCCGAATTCATCAGCGTCGAACGGCTAGCCCAGATGTTGAAAGTCAAACTTGATCCTTTCATTGCGCAACTAGAAGCAGAGGGATTCGAAGGTGCAAGATATGATCATATTTTGGATGCTGGTACCTCCGCCATGTTTGCTGATCATTACGGATTTGAACCCGTTATCAACGACACTGGTGGGGATTCTCAAGATCTTGTGGCGCGTCCTACTCCGGATCCAGAGGTTTATTCATCCCTTCCACCTCGGCCTCCAATCGTCACCATCATGGGTCATGTTGATCATGGCAAAACGACGATCCTTGATTACCTGAGGAAGTCTAGTGTTGTCGCATCAGAACACGGTGGTATAACTCAACACATTGGTGCCTTTTCCGTGGTTATGCCTGGATCGGAGAGGAAAATCACTTTCTTAGACACGCCTGGCCATGCCGCCTTCTTGGATATGCGTCGAAGAGGTGCTAATGTCACAGATATCGTCGTTTTGGTCGTTGCCGCAGATGATGGCGTAATGCCGCAGACCATCGAGGCTATAAAGCATGCGCGTGACGCGGGAGTGCAGATTATTGTTGCCATCAACAAGGTTGACAGAGAAGACGCTGACATTCAGCGAGTGAAGTCAGACCTATCTCAGCATGAAATCGTTGTAGAAGACTACGGCGGTGAATATCAAGCCATTCCTGTAAGTGGTAAGACAGGTCAGGGAATGGCTGAGCTCGAGGAAGCCATTACCTTGCTCGCTGATGTCAACGACTTCAGAGCTGAGATTGATGGCCCAGCTGAAGGGTGGGTCATTGAAAGCAAAGTGACCACCGCCGGTCGCGTTGCTACTGTTCTTGTGCGTCGAGGCACTTTGAGGCCAGGGAACTTCATCGTTGCTGGTACCACCTGGGCCCGTATTCGGACGCTCAAGAACGACGCTGGTCAATATATCGAAGAGGCGCCTCCTGGAACTCCCGTTCAAGTTGATGGGTGGCGAGGTGAGGATCCAGATGCTGGACTCGAGGTCCTACAAGCCGATAACGAGGCACACGCCAAAGAAGTGGTCGCCTACCGCACAGAACAGGCCGAAGCAATGCGAGCAACGACGGAGGTCGCTGCTCTTAACGTCGCTCGCTCCGAAGAAGCAGAAGCTCGAGCTAAACAGCTGGACTGGGAGCGAGAACAAGGTTACTTGAATATGGCTTTCCGGCGGAGACCTAAGGACAATGAAGGCTGGGTCGAGAAGGGCTCCAACGGGCCCCAACGCGTCAATTTCGTCATCAAAGCAGACGTCGCCGGAAGCTGCGAAGCCCTCGTCGGCGCCGTGAGCGCTATAGGCAACAACGAAATCGTCGCCAATATCGTGCACAGCGGTGTGGGCGAACTCACCGAATCAGACATCAAGATGCTCGCCGCGACGGGCGAAAAGGGCTACGCCATCTCCTTCAACCAGTCGATAGAAAACTCGATTCGACGCTTAGCTGAAGTCGCCGAGCTCCAGATTCTCGACCACAACATCATCTATAAAGTCACCGACGATGTGACGCAAAAGCTGACCGACGCATTACCCCCGTTGATTACGCAGCGGGTTCTCGGCGAGGCGGAGATCGGCCAGTTGTTTGATTTTACCGTCAAGAGGAAGATCATCAAGATCGCGGGTTGCAAGGTCACGAATGGTACCATTAGCCGCTCGAACTCCGTCCGTGTGTTGCGGCGTGGTGAAGTGGTGTATACCGGTGAGTCAAACATTCCCAGGAACCATTTTGTTTGTATCATACTAATTTCGAGCTTCTTCTTTCTAGGCATGCTCCAATCCCTCAAGCACGTCAAGAAGGACGTGACGGAGATGCGAAAGGGCACCGAGTGCGGCATGGCATTCGAGAACTGGGAGGACTTCCAACAAGGCGACCAGGTCCAATGCTTCGAGGAGATTAAGGAGAAGCGGACCTTGTAACACTAACATTGAAATAACACTACTACTACTACTATACAACAATAAGCTACCTATGTACTACTAAAATATAGCGTTGAACAGTCAGTCAACCAATCAGTCAGTCAGCCAGTCTCACCACCACCACCACCACCACCACCACCACATCCTTCCTACATCCGACATCTTGCATCTTGCCCACCGCTCACCTGGAATCGAAAATCGAAAATATCCAAAGTCAGCAATCAACCCACAAAACCCTTCTTGTCAGTCATTCTTGTCATTATCACTACGAATGCAATGCGGTATGAAATATCCCCCAATGCATATGAAGGTCTGCATAAATGTATGTATGTAACATTACAAAACGCCACCGCGTCGCCCGAAGAGGGAGGGAGGGAAGCAAGCAAGCAGGCCTGCCTTCTAGGTGAGCATAACATCACCGCTCAGCTCAGGGACACTGGCTGGCCATATCCTCAACACCCACCCTCACATACAATGCCATGCCATGCTATGTATCGCATTTTACCTTTCATCTCCATACGTACATACATATATACCTAGGTACCTAGGTGCCTCCATACAACGACATTCAATCAAAAAATTATAATTATAAATTATAAATTATAGTTATAGTCAGTAGTACCATGTTCCTTTCCCTTCCTTTCCTCTCCTATCCTTACCTATCTATTTTCCTCTCTTCTCACGATACTGTACATTGCTGTACCAAGTTACAAGGACAGGGACAAATCAATACCTAAGTAACAAGAACAAGAACAATAACAATGTGAACGTGATTTCTTTTTTCCTTTTCGTCAACGCTGGATCATACCATGTCCCGCAGCGCCCATCCCCCATCATCCCCCATCATCCTATATACTATATCTACACATATTACATATATTATGCTCATATCCTGCAGGGAATGTCGAGTACCCGTTTTAGATCTTCCCCCCCCCCCTCTTCCTCTCTCTTCTAATTGCTACTGTAATGAGACGGGAAATAAAGCTAAGCTTTTTGGGTGCTCAGTGAGTCAGTCACAGAAAGGATCAATTAGTCATGGACTCATGGCATGGAATTCACCCGATCGGACCGGTCCATCATAGATAATTAGATGATATAGCTATAGATAGCCTCATTTAGCAAATCAAATACTTGCAGCCTATTTGCCGACAAAGACTCAACGAGCAGGCTAAACATGCTTTCTGTCCAACTACCGCCCGATTCAATCCGTTGAAGTTGTTTAGTGCACCTAGGATCATCATTTGAATTGGATCATTTCCCTCGGAAGCAAAGATCAATATATCCGGTCCCGGGTGTGCCTGAATCGAGGAAAAATTGGCCGGATGAACGAATTGGTAGTTCTCAGTCTCGATACAAAGCCTTTCGGTCGTTTTGTGTCGGCATGATCCCCGGAAAACTAGTTTGGAAGTTGATACCAATATTCTATAAGGATCCACTGCGACTAACGTGCCATTTGTCTGCTTTGTTGACATCGTTGTGATAAGACAATCCCTGTCAATGCTTGTTCTCCACTCATATTCTACTGAATTGAACTGAGAAGGAGTCTTAACCTGGCTATAGGGCACTATGGCGCGTGCAAGGAAGGGGGGAGTGCAGCGTCTGCCGATGATGGCGCGATATCGAGGGCCATAAGGCCGTCCGGTACGGTTGAAGAAGCCGGGTATTATCAGCAATCCTAGACATTTTGGGGGATCTAGTCGAATGTTTTGAAACATCCGTGGGAATAGTACTTGTCCGTGAGCTGCAGACGCAATTACTCCTCCTTTTGATGAAGGCTCCGGTGCCTCGCTGTCCAGCAATCGATGCATTTGTTCCAAAACAGCAGGCATGCCGACAAATACCGGCAGGCTTTTAAATGCGAGTCGGCACAGAGCACCATAGAAGTCAGTCCCGTTTCTAGTAGACTCCCAGTTCAAACTCCCGTCAAAGTGTAGTCGAATATCCTCCAGATCAGTCTCCACCAACGATAGAAGAAGAATGTTATTTGCAACATGCGCAACTTGAGTGACGAGATGGTCTCGTAGATGAAGCTCTGGTAAATGGATGTCCGCTCTGTATAATTTACCAAATTGACATCTCCTGCAAGCACCTTGAGACTCCTGAGCCCACTGTTGCAAAACCTCCAGATCAGTGGCTGTCAATGTTATAGTTAGCGCCACGAGAGGAATGATTAGTATCAAAATACTTACGAAATGCCCCTGACGCCAAATCTTTAAGGCGACTGATTTTGAATCCAGTATCACCCAGGTATACAGAAGCTGCAAGCAAAATCTTCTCAGTCGAGAAAAACTCAGGTGAGCATCGTGCCCAGAGAAACTCCTCCTCAGTTGGGCTAGAATAGGACTTGGTCAGAGCAATACCACGCGGGACATCCAGGCCATCACAGGTTGGTATGACCCATTTCTGAGCTTGCCCCAAGAGATATGAAAGTGCTTCGACCATAGCCCTCAAATTAGAGCCAGAAATACAGTGGAGATCTTGTAGAGTTTGCAAGCCGTGGCTTCTCACGCTGATTATACCATGGTAGTTCCTTAACTCTTCATCATCCGTCAGCGACATCGGAACAGTAAAAACGTCCAGTAAGGATTTCGAGAGAGTAAAAAGCTCGACCTGAACATCTGAACCCATTCGTTCGTCAGAACAGACCACTAGTGTGACTGGGGACTCTGGCGCAGCTAGAATTATGCCACCGCTAGCATCGCAAATATTGGGCACAATGCCTGTACACCATTCAACAAAGGCTATGGTCCATGATGTAGAAGAGCGAGATTTGATGACCATAGAGTCGGCACGTCCGTCTCCAATCCGGAACAAGCATCTCAAGGCGGCGACGAGAGCTTCCACACCGCGTGAAGATGGGTAGTGTTGACCTCCGTATCTCTGGGTTCCTTCATGGTTCTGTAGCCATCTGGCCCATTTATAACATGACTCAAGAAAGCCTGTACGTACCAGCCTTGGCTGTAGCAACTCGATGATGTTGAAGATATGAAACTCGGCTGGGACAAGCGTTTTATCAGTTGCAGTGCTGTCGATCATGCGTTGAATGGATCATGCGTTGAATGGATGTTGCAGTTTCTTCAGTGCCAGATGTAGACACCAGCGCAGCAGCAATTGCTAGAAAATTTAATCCAGCAGTATTACTGGCTAAGTGGTTGAATGAGCTCCCCCCCCTGATTGATGAAAGCTTTTGAAAATGTCAGGAAGACAGGATCTCGATTGGGCCGAGCTTCCATCTCAATTACCTTCCGCGTGTTGTGACAGATGGGAAGAGTGGAGCCGAATCTCTCGCAAGCAAGCAGGGCAGAAGGTTGAACATTGTCGCCAGTGGCAACCTGGAGGAGTTTCAATCCGATCTTGAGGGCATTTTCGGTGGTTGAGTCTAGACTCCATTGCAATTGTACTGCCTGCTGGGACATTGTCAGGGAGCCGGTGACTAGATTTGAAGATTCAAAAAAGTTCAATGAGTCGGCAGCTCTTCTGATGAATGAAAAAGAAAGAAGCAGGTTGGACGTCGTTTAGTTTGTCCAATTGCGATCATAAAGCCTTTCGCAGGTTGCTCTTCAGCCTCGTCACATCGAAGGACTGCTACTTTAGCAACGGAATTTGCTCACTAGGCACGCTCCTTCTCGTGACTTAAAGGTATAGATGAAACATCTCCATCGAAGCTAGAAACTTCTCCATTGTAGGAATATGATATCGATGCGGCGAAGAAATGTAGACTGCCCAAACGTATGTTTGGTGGTGAGGCTGACCGCACAGCGCCAT
>Ga0105239_10004261_pt1 | contig 17166 bp, 11 predicted proteins | sample KBSC44metaG_FD_92761 | JGI IMG/M metagenome (GOLD analysis project Ga0105239, IMG submission 92761) | Corn rhizosphere microbial communities from Kellogg Biological Station, Michigan, USA - KBS C4-4 metaG | ecosystem: Host-associated > Plants > Roots > Rhizosphere > Soil | place: Michigan, USA...
AGGTGGAGACGCGGACGTATCCCACGGCGAATTTGCCGGACTTACGTTTGAGATCATGCACACGTCCGGCGTTATCGGTGACGCGGGTGATTAACGGCGTGGAGCAGGCCGCCTCCATCGCGCCGTTCTGTAGCGTGCGAGCGAGGCGCGGGTCGAGGCGTTCGACGTAGGCGATAACTGCCTCAATGCTGGGTGCTTCGGGTAAACTGTTCAATGCGGAGTCCCTCCGTATGGTATCAGCCGCGCGCCGCCCCTGCCAAGAGGACGCGCGGCTGTACTATTAGGTACGCTCTGCTGTAAAAAACCAGTTCCCGAACCCACGTCTGGCACTATGCCCAGGCGGTCGGACGAATCTTTCCCGAACTGGAGCGCTACACCCGCGAGCACGTCGATTTCGGCGCGGCCTTCCATCCCGAAAACGGAGAGATCGGCTACCGGGGCGAAGGCACCGGCCCTGCCGTCGATGGCCAGTGCGGCCGAATCCTGGGCGTCTACCGCGAACACCAGATGAGCCCCGATTCCGCCTTCCTCACCCGGATATGGCCCTCCGTACGCAAAGGTATCGAATACCTGATGCACCACGACAGCAACAACGACGGCCTGCTCGACGGCGCGCAGGAGAACACTCTGGACGCCGCCTGGTACGGCAAGATCGCTTGGCTCAGCTCCCTCTACGCCGCCGCGCTGCGAGCCGGAGAAGAGATGGCAAAGGAGGCAGGCGACCCCGATTTCGCCGCGCTCTGTCGGCGCAAATTCGAGCAGACCCGCAGCGCCATCGAGGCCGAACTGTTCAACGGAGAGTACTTCATTCAAAAGCCCGAGCCGGGCCACGAGAAGAGCCTGGGGACCTACCAGACCTGCCATATCGATCAGGTGCACGGCCAGAGTTGGGCTTGGCAGGTCGGACTGGGGAGAGTGCTGGATCGAGAAAAGACCGTCAGCGCGCTCCGAGCGCTCTACACCTACAACTTCACGCCGGACGTCGGCCCCTTCCGCCGGAAGAATACCGCGGGCAGACCCTATGCCATCGCAGGCGACGGCGGGCTCATCATGTCGAGCAACCCGAGAGAACTGCACGATGCGTTCGGCAATGTCGCGGACTGGCAGTTCGGCTACTTCAACGAGTGTATGAGCGGCTTCGAGCACCAGGCTGCCAGCCACATGATCGCCGAAGGACTGGTGCAGGAAGGGCTGGCCGTCACCCGCGCGATCCACGACCGCTACCACGCCTCCCGCCGCAATCCCTACAACGAGATCGAATGCAGCGACCACTACTCCCGCGCCATGGCAAGTTACGGCTCGTTTCTCACCGCCTGCGGGTTCGAATACCACGGCCCCAAAGGCCATCTCGGCTTCGCCCCCCGCCTCACCCCCGACGATTTCCGCGCCCCCTTCACCACCGCCGAAGGCTGGGGAACCTTCGCCCAAAAACGCACAGGCAAAACACTCCAGGCGCATATCCTCCTGCGCCACGGCAAACTCAAACTGAACACCCTCGCCCTCACCGGCCCTGCCACCCACGTCACCGCAAAACTTCAGGGCAAAGCCATCCCCACTACCCTCACCATGCAGCAGGGCCGACCAATCGTAACATTTGCCAACGCCATCACCCTGCAATCCGAACAGGAACTCACAGTCATGCTCTCCTGAAACCCGATGTTTTGCTGCAATAAAGCAGTTCCCTCCCGTCGGTATCAAGGAGTTTCCGTCGGAGCCCCTTTGTTCAGTTCCGGTTTCAGATACCTCTCTATCCAGAGATCATAGGGGAGCCACTCTTCGTTCTCCCATTCGCGCGAAAAAGTCTCGTGCCATACGGAAGCCGCAGCTTCCCTGGAAGCGTCGATCACCCAGAGTTCCTGCGTGATATTCTGGCATCCAAAGGGGAAGTAGGGATTGAACAGCTCCTCCGGATCCTCAAAAGCATTCTGGTAGATCTCCTCAACAGCAAGAGGATGGTAAATAACCGCATCGAAGCCCGTCACAGGACCATACTTGACCTCCGATACGGAAAACTCTCGCCCGATAAAGGGAGGATCACTACCGGGAGCGCCCCCAACCGGGCCATATCCGATTTCAACGAGAAGCCTGCGATAGAGGGCAGGAAGTTTATGCCCCAACAAACGCTCTATTTCATCGATTTCTGAGTAGGTCAGTCTGGACATGTTCAAGCCTCCTACAGCCTCACCGGTTCCCTATCATCAGGGCGATTTGCGCCAACCTACCGCCTTATTGCCAAATGCAAACGGAGCCATTGCTGGATGCACCACCTCTTTCCAGCCTTCCCCGATGACATTATCATAAGCAGCACGCATCTGATGCGCTGCAACAGAGTACGGCATTCTCCCAACCCCCGTACAAAGTCCCGGTAGCGCAATCACGCGAATAGGCGATCCCTGCTGTGCATTGTGCCGGTGAACCGCAACCAGAACCGCCCGCATCGCCAGATAGGCGTGAACAGTCTTGGAGACATCCTCCGGCGTCCGCATCGTCGGAGCCGCAATGACAAACGGGATGCGTGTGTTACTCATCGGCACGATCGTCGCCATCCCCACCGGCAACTCTCCCAAAAACTCCTCACTGATACGCTGGACAATGGCTTCCTGCGCCGCACCCTTATAAAAGTCATCGATGCGCTTATCAACGCCACCGCCCATATCGCCAAAACTATTAGCCGGGGAGACAACTGCATCCGCCCCCGTTTCCATCAGGTCGCCTTGCAGGATCTCCACCGCCTTCACCCCAAAGAAAGCGTCCAGCCACGCATCCGTCATCTCTGCGCTGATGTCACACAAACTCAATCGTAACCCACTACGCAAAGCCCCGCTTCCAAAGGATTGAACGACCTTCATATGTCTGTACCGAAACCATCGAGAGAGTGAAAAAAGCATAGCATTTCAAGTCCTTCAAGGATGAGCATCCCTCCCCATGTACCTTCGGATGACTGAACCGCTCACCACTTTCCACTCAATCAGAGGAGCCACAGACAGTGTGCCCGCTGATGATCTTTGCCGCCCTAATCCGATAAGTCCAGCGAACCAAGCCACCCTGCTGCGATCGAGGAAGCAACACAGTCTGGAAGTTAGAGTTAGCGGAATAGGCTGTCAAAGATCATAAGCGGGCAATCCTCTAGCGCAGGGCTTCAGCCCCGCGTGACGGCATGCCTGCTTTCTATACGGAAAAATCTGCCCCTCACGACACAACCCTCTGTCCCCATAAGCGCACGCTTCGCAATCAGTCTACCGGTGCCATGTACAGATCGTCTTTATAGACAAAACTGATCCGCTTCCCATCTGGAAGCCACCGGAAATCCGCCAGGGGCCTCCACCTCACCAGCGTTCTGCCCCATTTCTGTTCTCTCACCGGAACCGAACAGAGTTCTCGCATCTCACTGCCATCCAGACGACTGACATAGACGGCCTGATCTCCCTGAGGCGGTCTATGGCTTCCCAATTGCAGACGATCGAGGAACCGCGCGAGCGGCGGGGCCTGTTTCTCCACAATCCACAAAATGCGGTCCGCCTGCGGAGATAGCAAGAGATTGCCCCGAATGGAGTACGGAGGCACAGCAACCTTCCACTCCCGGGAGTTCTGCGCAGGCGCGGCAGGATCGAACTCTAACAGCAGCACCGTGGGATAGTTGCGAACGGTATTGTGGGATCCGAGTTCCGGCCCTTCATAGGATTCGTTTCCAAGCGTGGAGATCGCATGCCCCTGCGTGTTGACTCCCAGCACATAGGGATACCAGGCACGCAGAGAGGAGGTATCTAGCTTACGAAAAGGCCTGCCATCGAGACTGTTCAGAAAGTCCCCGTCCGTCCGGCTGACGATCCAGTGTGTCCCGTCCGGCATCCAGACCATGTTCCGCATCCAAAGCGCCGGGAGAATACGATCGTCTTTCCCACCTCCGGCAAGCCAGTGTATATCCGGATCATGAATGTGCTGGGCGTTCTGAGTCTGATACAGCAGACCGCTGCCATCCGGGGCCGGCATTAAGAGAGACGACCGGGCAGGAAGATGTCCATCCTTTGGAAACAACGTTGCTGAATATACGTTCGACGCATCTCCCAGGCATCACGCATTTCCCAATACACGAATGGCCTTATGGCGTTCAGTCTACCGGCGCAATGTACAGAGCGTCCTGGTGGACAAAACTGATCCGCTTGCCGTCCGGAAACCAGCGGATATCCGCGAGGGGCCGTATCAGAATGACATTCTGACCGCGCTTCGAGCGTTGCGTCGGCCCGGAAAAGATCTCTCGCATCCCTGTGCCGTTCAACTGACTGACATAGAGCGCCTGATCTCCGAAATAGGGCCGGTAGTAGCCATACTGCAGCCGATTGATCCAGGTGGAAACCCCGGATCCCTGCTTCTCCACAATCCACAGAATACGATCCGCCTGCGGCGAAAGCATAAGCTGGCCCCGCACAGAATCGCGCGGCATCGTCACTTTCAGAGTCTTGGGATTGCGCGCAGGCGCGAGAGGATCGAACTCCGTCAAGATTGCCGTGGGATACCGAAGGCTGTTGCGGCCCTGAAAAGGAGTCGGCGGTTCGAACATATCGCTCCCAAGGGTGGAGATCGCATGTGCCTGCGGGGTCACCCCCAGCACGAAGGGCGCCCAGGCCGAAAGGGAACTGGTATCCAATTTGCGTGCAGGCGTGCCGTCGAGACTGTTCAGATAGTCCCCATCGATGCGGCTGACGATCCAGTGTTTCCCATCCGGCATCCAGGCCACATTCGTCATCCAGAGCGCCGACAGACGCCGGTCGTCATTTCCGTCCGCATTCCGCAAATGTATCTGAAGACTCTGAGGTTTCTGCCCCTCCATCTGCCCATAGAGCAACCCGCTGCCATCCGGAGTCGGGCGCAGAAAGAGAGAGTTGGCGGCGATCATCACAGGTGGGGCGGGGTCAGGCTGCAGGGTATTGAATAGCGTCAGGTGGTCCCGCACGATCAGCGTTGAGGAGTCCGGATTCTGCTCCAGATGCAGGAGATCACCGTTCGTCGTCCAGAAGTAGATCTTGGGGTTCGACGCAGGTCGCGCCGAGATGCTCGGCTCTTTCCATAGCGAGACGGAAGCGAGCTTAATACTGCCCTGCGGCAGCACATCGCCCCCCGGATGCGTCACAAACCACGTCCAGGCCGCGGCGACGCCCAGAAGCACCGCCACGGCAAGCCGCTTCTCCCGCTTCACGGCACCGCTTCCACACTGGTCAGAAAGCGGGCTTTGAGATCCGGAGTGGGCAGCATACAGGCCTCGCGCTTGCCGAATATCCGATACCGATTCCTGCTTATCAGATCGTAGCAGAGATCTCGAATAGGCCGCGGCACAACGATAAACACGAACGCGAGCGGCCACCCATAGCCCAACAGACGGGCGCTGCGGAGCGCCGCCGTCGATTTCGTAAAGGCCCGATCCCCCTCGATCAAAACAAACGTGTTCAGCGTCTCAGTAGGGAGGCCAAACCGTTGCAGCAGCGCCTGCCCGACAGGCGATTGCAAAGCCGCGAACCGAAAGCGCCGCTTCGGATCGTTGCGAATGATGAAAGTGACCGCGCCATTGCAAAGATTGCAAACCCCGTCGAACAACACGATCGGCGCACCTGACGTGGGTACTGCCTCAGTCATACCGAACCTCCGGATATCGGACTGCTGCCGCGATAATACCAGACATTCCGAAATTCTGTCAAAACAACGAAGGAGCATACTCCTCTTTGGGATACAGGTGGGGGCCTGTCGTTAATTACCATTGTTTGCCCTGAAATCGATTTATTCTCTCGATAGAATCGATAGCGTTTAGACGCACATTGGCATCCATATCGTGGCGAGCTTCGATCAGAGCTGGAATGGCCCTGGCATCTCCTATTTTCCCGAGAGCCTCGGCAGCACGATAACGAACGCCATCGTCTGTATCCTTAAGGATTTCCACTAACGCAGGAACCACTCTTGCATCTCCGATCTTTCGAAGAGCATAAACGACACGATAACGTATATCAACATCTGGATCTTGGAGAGCCTTGATCAACTCGGGAATAGCCGCAGGTCCAATCTTGCCCAACGCATTATCTATACTCCGACGTATTTCCTCATCAGTATCCTTGAGAGCGACTATCAATGCAGGGACAGCCGTAATATCCCCGATCTTCCCAAGAGAATCAACTGCGCAATAACGCACACTATCATTCATATCTTCAAGGGTTTCTATTAAGGCAGGCACAGCCATAGTCGCCCCAATCTTACCGAGAGCCTCTGTAGCCCGATAACGCACACCGTCATCTACATCCTTGAGAGTTTCTATTAACACAGATGCAACCCTGGCATCTTTCATCTTTCCCAGAGCACAGACAACCCGATAACGCACATCAGCATCCGAATCGTCGAGAGCTTTGATCAATGCAGGTATAGCCTCAACTCCAATCTTACTTAAAGCGTTGTCAGCACTCTGGCGCACATCATCAGCACCTTTATCAGCATCGTCTATATTCTTAAAATTTCTCAATAACGCAGGCACGGCCCTCACATCTCCGATTTTTCCTAAAGCGTTGGCAGCACTCTCACGGACACTATTATTGGGATCCTCAAGAGCTTTGACCAATGCTGGAACGGCTTTGTGCTCGCCAATCTTTCCAAGAGCATCGGCCGCGCGATAGCGCACATCAGGATCTACATCCTTAAGAGCTCGCACAAGTGCGGAGACAGCCTGAGCACCCCTGATTTCCCCCAGAATATCTGCAGCGAAGTAACGCAATTTATCATTGGTGTCTTTAAGTGTTTCTATGAGAGGAGGCACAGCCGCAACTCCAATCTTACCGAGAGAATTCGCAGCACTCTGACGTACACTATCATTTGTATCCATGAGCGTCTGGATCAGTGCGGGAACTGCCTCTGCCACTTTAATCTTTCCCAGAGCATCAGTGCTATGGTAACGCACATCGTCGTCCGTATCACCAAGGGTTTGTATAAGTGCAGGTACAGCCCGATCATCACCGATTTTTCCAAGTGAATCGGCAGCACTCCGTCGCATTTTACAGTTTGCATTTGTGAGGGCCTCTATCAAAGCAGGCACAGCCGCGCCGCCAATCTTTTCCAGTGCATCCACACCACTATAGCGTACGCTCTCATCTATATCTCCCAGAGTTGCTATCAATGGAAGGATCGCCTTAGGATCGCCAATATTACCAAGCGCATATGCAGCATGGTAACGTACGTCGGCATCCAAATCCGTAAGGAATTCTATTAATGCAGGCACAACTATCATTCCGATCTGTCCTAAAGCATCGGCGGCATCTCGACGTGCGTCCTCATCTTCCTCCTTAAGGGCATCCAACAACACAGGAAGCGCACAGTAATCACGGAATTTCAAGTGGATGAACTGAATACTCTGCGCAGCAAAAAAATGTATGAAATGCATAGACCGAGCAAACATAAGAAATTCGTGTGTTTGAATACCGATCAATGCCTCTACCTCAGAAATGCGGAGATCAGCATCAGGAGACAAAGCCTTCCTCCACATTCGCGCTGCGCATTGGTTCAGCCAGAGGCGTGTCTCCTCTTCTTCAAAAGGTAATATCCTCCTGCTGGCTTCGTGAGCAAAACGTTGCGTGATATAAAAGTCGAAGATCGTGGCAGCAGTTATTTGCGAGTTATTCAGCGCCTCTATTGAACGCCCTTCTCCTATTCCTCTACTCAGAAGAGCCAGAAGTAGTGGAGTACGCGCTAGCTCTAATAAATTCATGTCGGCGGAGAGAACAGCCCAGAGTTCAGACTGATTTTGGCTCTTCAAAAAATGTTCGATCTGGGCAGGTTCGAGAGGCAGGAGAGTTACTGCTCCATCCAACATGGCCTTCTCCCCTATCTGCTGGTACTCCTGTTCACGACAGGAGATTACAACAGATGCCTCTGGCAATTCTTCTTCGATAGCTCTTAGAAACATCAGGCGCGGATTGAGTTGCTTTCCATCAGGAAATCGAGGGTCGATCGGCCGCTCGCCACCTAATTCGTCCAGGCCGTCAAAAAGATAGAGAAACCTCTGGTACTCGAATGCAACACCTCTTAGTGACTTTAGAATCGTAGTTTGTGCCCATTGCAATAGTGGAATTGTCTGATCCCATTGACGTATACTGATAATGATCGGAATAGGGCTCTCTGGAGAGTTCAATCGCGCGTTGGCAGCCGTGCAGGCAAACTGAAGAAGAGTCGTCGTCTTTCCCGCTCCTGGCGCTCCCAATAATAAAACACGTCTACCGAGAGTCTCGAAGGCGGCCGAGAAGTTATCGAAGACTCGAGAATGGGAATGACACGATGATTGAGGGCGCATATTAGGCAAAGAAGGGGGAAGAGTTAGATACTGCAATATTCGGGCAGAAGACTCGGTTGCAGAGGGCGTTTCTCGAACAGGAAGAAATAGCATCTCTTCCAGGCGACCTTCTATCTCCATGAGGAAGGCACGCAAGTATTTTTGGATACTCGCCTCATGCACTGATAGATTCGTTAATCCCGGCGTGACAAAATCACTTGCACGCGCACTTCCCACCCCTGGATAGCGAGCCTTCACAAAAAGGTCCTCCACCCGGTCGTGAGCCATCGCCCATTCTATGAGATCAAAAACTATTGTATTAAGATTGTCTCCCCACGGAAGCGCCGGACGACTTTCCTCTATATCTGTTGTGACATAAAATTTTAGGGAGGCAACATCAGGAAAAACCCTCAGAAGCGCTTGATGTAGTTGTTTAATTTGCGCTCCGCTTAACATCATCAGGAATGCCTCAGCATAGTTTCGCAGATAAAGAGATCCGTCGTCGCAGGTCCTTGGAGCGGAATGTCTCCGAAGCAGCGACACGGCAAAGTTAACTATCTTCTATAAAAATTCGCGATAGAAACTGTCTATTCCTGCATTAAACGAAGCCAGCCAGCATGAACTAATAGGACTTACTCCTCTGTGACATCTAAGGAGATTGCCCACTCGTCTTGAATTCGCGGAGAAGAGTTACGATGTCTTGATGCCCCTGCCTTCGAGCGGCGGCCAGTGCGGTCAGTCCTGCCTTATTCTTCGCGTGTACATCGGCTCCCGCCTTGAGCAGGCGTTGCACGATAGAACCATAGCCGTCCGTTTTCAAATTCTTATCGATGAACTGCCAACCGGCGGCCAGGATCAGCGCTGTGTTCCCCTCCCGGTCCCGCCCATTCACCTTCGCCCCCGCATCCGCCAGAACCTCGACTGCTTCCTTCACACCATATTTTGCATACCGCATCAGCGCCGTACTGCCTCCAATATCGCGTATCTCTTTGTCGGCCCCGGCACGCAGCAGAATCTTCAGGATCGCAACCCGTCCTGAGGGCGGAGCAACCTCCGGCGTCTTAGACACGGGCGGTACTTCAGAGAGGACTGCAGGCTGGGGCGGCTCCCGCACCGTCATCAGCGCCGTCTCCCCAAGTTCGTCCCGCTCATTGACCTTGACCTTCCTATCCAACAAAAACTGAACCGTTTCCGGATTTCCCGAGAGCGCCGCGAACATCAGCAGCGTGAGATGGTCATCAAACTTCCGGGTATCCAGCCGCGCGCCATGATCCAGCAGTGCCTTCAGCAATGCCGTCTGGCCATGATACGCCGCCATACAGGAGACCGGATTGCCGTCGATCGTCGCATCCGGAGCCGCCCCCGCCTCCAGCGCCGCCTGCGCCGCCTTCAGATCGTCCCCCTGCACCGCCTTCACAAGCCGCGCATTCGGAGAGTCCTGGCCCTGCGCCGCCCCTATCCCTCCGCAAGCCATCCCCCACGCGATGAAAAGCATAAATCGAGACACACGCACGACCCGCCTCTGCCTTCCCCAATCAGATCCGTTCCCAAGAACAACAATCAACTGCCTTCGCAGGGCGGAAAAGCCTCCTCTCAGACGAGAATACATGACGAGATCTCTCCTTCTAAACACGTTCAAGCCGATACCGCATCGGCACTGCCGCGAACCGCTGCACCCATATTGGAGCCACTCACCGAATTTTCCTGCCTCAACACAATGCCCGCCCGCCAACGCCGGAACCACGACGTGTCTGCAGATTTTACGCAACAGAACCACCGGATCGCAAATCCAAAGAAGGAGTTTCGCAACTTTCGCCGAAGCGTATGGAACGCGCTCCCAGAATCTCTCCTCTCCCGAATACGCAGCGATCCGACACTTCGCGCAATCCGTACACGCGGAGCAGATCAAGCCGATTTCGATACACAGTGCAAAGGAGGTCCCTTCCATCATGCCATCCATCCCAAATTTGATCGGTGCCGCGCTCTGGTGCCTTACCGCTTCCGTAACCGCACAACAGACCAACACCACTCCGCAATCCCCTGCGGTCACCGAGCAGCCCAGGAAAGCGCCCTTCGAAGCCGAGATCGTCGCCTTCGAAACCGCGGACAAACAGACTCCGCCTCCGACCGACGCGGTCCTCTTCATCGGAAGTTCGAGCATCCGCCTCTGGACATCCCTGCCCAAAGACTTCCCGGAACTGAAAGTGATCAATCGCGGCTTCGGCGGCTCGGAGATCGCCGACAGCGTGCGCTACGCCCCGCGGATAGTCCTGCCCTACAAACCCAAAATGATCGTCTTCTATGCCGGCGGCAACGACATCAACGCCGGCAAGACTCCCGAAACGGTCCTGAAAAACTACAAAGCCTTCGTCGACGAAGTCCACGCCGCCCTGCCGAAAACGCGCATCATCTACATCTCGATGAACCCCGCCGTCTCCCGCTGGAAAAAAGAAGCGCAATTCGTCGAAGGCAATCGCCTCATCGAAGCGTATGTGCAGGCTGCCGCCAAAAAGGGCATACCCCTGAACTACATCGACTCCCACTCCAAACTGCTCAGCGCCACCGGAGAGGCCCGCCCCGAGATCTACCGCACCGACGGACTGCACCTGAACGCCAAAGGCTACGAACTCTGGACCTCTATCCTGCACCCACAAATCCTGGATCTGGCCAAAATGTACCCTGAGACCTCCAAACCCATTTCTCTGCCCGCCGCCCCTAATACCTCTTCAAGGTAGTTTCTATGTACGCCAAAGTGAGATCATTAAGCACCTGCGCCCTATCAAGGAGGATTTAAACCTACTACAATGCCGGCCTAGTCGCCCCTTTCACCCAACAAGTGGTGTAACAGACAACGAGCCCGCGAAGGAAATCCTTTACGCGGAAGTGAAGGATTTGGGGTGCCGCGAAGCGGCTACCTCTTTGACCTTCGGCCGAAGGCCCTTAGCGAAGGAATTCATTCCATCGCTCTGTCAAGAGGACACGATTTCATGTTCATGCTCAAGAGAGCCGCCCTGATAGGACTTCTGATCGCTCGATGCTCCCCCACCGCTAGCGCACAAGGGACACCCCGATACGACACCGTCTTCAAAGACGCGATAGCCGTCTGGCACATGACGGACCTGAAAGATAGTGCTGGAAAAAACGAACTCAAAGTCGTCGGCGCGGTGGCCCTGAATACCCCCCTGACCGGCAAAGACCGGGACGAATCCCTGGCTTCCGGCAGTGACGGCATCGTCGCACAACTCGACGGAGGCTACCTCGACGCCGGACAGGGGACCGCCGGCATGCTGAACCTGACAGGTTCCGCTTTCACCCTCAGCGTCCGCCTGCGCAGTCCCTCCGGCGTCTGGGGCAAACCGGTCTTCAGCAAACACGGCGGCCACAACCGGCTCGTCTACAACCTCTTCTCGTTTCCCACGGCGATCGGGTTCGAGTTAGGCACCCGAGACACCCCGGACATGACCCAGGTCATGGCGCCCCTCGCGCAGATCGGCGCAAAAGAGTGGCACACCCTCGTCTGCCGCTACGACGGCAAGACCCTCCGCATGATCGTCGATGGCGTCGTGATGGACGAGGCGAATCCGATCGGTCCCCTGCGCACCGGCAATACGGACCCCGCGCTCATCGGCGGAGAAACGAACGGCGGCACGGTCAACTCCGGCTGGAACGGTCAGATCGATTATGTCGCCCTCTGGAACCGCGCCCTCACAGACCCCGAAATCGAGCGCCTGAGCGGCGGGTCCGCCCGGGTCGCGCGCCACAAAAAACAGTATCTGGAGACGCACTTGCTGCCCACACCCACCGACCTGTACCAGGAAAAATATCGCCCGCAGTTCCACTTCACCGCCCGCCAGTGGACCGTCCATCAACTCAATCCCGGCCAGCGCGAAGAGGGTTGGCTCAACGATCCCAACGGCCTCATCCATCTGCACGGCGAATACCACCTGTTCGCCCAGCGCTGGAACAAATGCTGGATCCACGCCGTGAGCGCCGACCTCGTCCACTGGACCGAACTGCAGCCCGCCTTCTGGGAAGACCACCGCTTCGGAACCGGCGTGCAGTCCGGCGGAGCCGTGTACGACAGAGACAACACCTCCGGCCTCGCGCGCGATCCCAAACATCCGCCCCTGGTCGCTTTCTGGTCCGGCAACGACAACCGCAGCCAGTGCATCGCCTACAGCCTCGATCTCGGCCGCACCTGGACCAAATACGCCCGGAACCCCGTCCTCGTCCATCCCGAACGCGACCCCAAAGTCTTCTGGTACGCGCCCCACAAACACTGGATCATGGTGCTCTATGGCGACGGCTCCTACCACTTCTTCACCTCGCCCAACCTGCTGACCTGGACCGCCCTACCGGACTCCCTGCCCGACAGCTTCGAGTGCCCCGACCTGTTCCAGCTCCCCGTCGATGGCGACCTCCACCACCAGAAATGGGTACTGATCCGCGGCAACGGCAAATACTCCGTCGGGGAATTCAACGGAACCAGGTTCGTGCCGGAAACCGAACAGATCCCCTGCGACCAGGGACCCAACTTCTACGCTACCCAATCCTGGGGCGACATCGAAGGCGCTCCCGGTCGCCGTGTGCAGATCGCCTGGATGCGCGACGGCAAATATCCCGATATGCCCTTCAACCAGCAGATGACCTTTCCTGCTGACCTCACCCTCCGCACCACGCCCGACGGCCTGCGCGTCTACCGCAACCCGGCCCCGGAGATCACCAAACTGCACGGCAAACCCCGGGAGTGGAAAGACACCGTCCTGAATGCCGGAACTCCCTTATCTCTCGCATCCTCCGGCGATCTGTTCCACATCAAAGCGAGCGTCGAGATTCCCGCGGGCAGCGCTCTTTCCTTCCACTTCCACGGCGCGACCGTCACCCTCACCGACCACTCCGTCGCCTGCCAATCGCAGCCCGTTTCCCTCTCCAACAGCATCAAAACCGTGGAGATACTGGTAGATCGCACCTCAGTAGAGACGTTCGTCAACGCCGGTGAGGTCACCCTCTCCGCCTGCTTCCTGCCCAGCGACTCGCCAATCACTGTAGAGTGCATCGGCGGCAACGCCACTCTGCACTCCCTTCAGGTATTTCCGCTCCACTCCGCCTGGAAAACAGGCGCAAAATAGCGCAGAAAGCTCGTTCACCGCCCTGGGCACATCAAGCAAAATCGCTGCGTAGTCTATGCCGTTCCGCCTCCGGGAAGAGACAGCATAAGCCACGCAGCGAAGGATCGCATTCGTTCTTTCCGAGTTATCTCGGCTGTCCGCGACGCCTGCGGAGCCGCCGGAAACCGCCCAGCGTTCCCAGCGAGAGAAGGCTGCCGAACAGGGCCAGAACGCCAGGTTCCGGCGTTGGAGGAGCCAGCGGATACAGTGTGCCGGAAGCGGAGGTCATCGACCACCCTGTCACCGGGTTGCCGTTCGCATCCACGACCTCCATGCCCGCCAGCGTAAGCGTATCCGCATAGTTCCCGGTCGCCGAATAGCTGCTCCCGTCCGACTTTTGCGACACATACGTGGTCATCCCGCCATAGAAGTCCGCCGAGACATCGAAGGGCACGCCCCAGTCCACCTGATAGAACGGCGTGATCCATAACGCCGATCCCTGGTTAGTGCGCGGATTATACGGCAGTCCCCCCGGATCGCTCGTCGAGAAGTTCAGCCCCGCTTCCACATCGCCCGTGACCGCTCCTTGCAGCGCGAAGTAGTAGTTGACTTTATAGCCTGTTCCTTGCAGCCCCGTATACGTAAAGCTGTCGGACCATCCGGCGTTGCCGTGCACCGCGAGGAGGTCCGGAGAACCGTTGACATTGACATCGCCATTCTGATCGGTATAGGGCGCATTCGCGGGATTATAGTAGGAGTTCGTGACCGTGCCCGATCCATACACATGAATCTTTCCGAACTCCGCGGACGAGTAGGCCGTGCCGGTAAGCGTCATCTGCTGGAGATCCCCGTTCCTATCGTTGCCGGTAAAGGTGACGGTGTCGTGAAACGGATTCGAGGCGTCGTTGGGGCCGCCGTTCCCGGTGATGCCGGTAAAGTTGCCGAAATTCCCCGCGTAGATCCCCTGAAACGCCTCCAGGGAGGGAGTGCTCTGCGCGCGCGCCTGCGGAGCGCCTGCACTCACAAACAGGGCGGTCAGCGCCAGACACGCGCTGCCGGTGCCGAAGAGGTGCCGAAGTGTCATAGAAAGTCGTCCTTTCGTAAGAGCGCGCCTGTTCCCTAGGTTTGAGAAAACAGGACGGAAGCATCGGCATAGGGAGAGAAAGCCTGCAGGAAGGAAAGAAAAGGGAAGCGCACAGGCATCTCGACCAGGCTATGCTTGAGGACTACGATGACACAGCCGCGTTAACCGTCTATTAGCTCTCCGCAAAATTACGCGTTAACGACGCCTAATTTTCATGTTCCAGGAGAGGGGAGGAAGCGAAGTTTTCGGGGGGAGTCTGCCGGCCCTGTCGAACCAGCGAGTCGAACCGCTCGACGCCCAGGGTCGTCCGCAGATGACCGATCAGCTCCTGCAGCCAGTTCGGACGAAAGGACTGCGCCCGCTCCAGGCTAAAGCCCATCCGCTCCTGCAGCTGGAGAAAAGCGCCGAACAGCAGCGCCGCCTTATCGAAATCGCCGCGGATTCGGGCAATATCGCTCTCGTAAGCGAAGGAGAACATCAGTTCCGTCATGGTGCCGTTCGCGATCGCAAGCGTCTGGACCCGTTTGAGCAGAGGCAGCGCCTCGTCAAAACGTTTGAGGAAAAACAGAGACGCACCGGCCATCATAGAGGCCAGAGACACACGTCGCGAAGCGGGAGGAACGCGCGCGATCATCTCCCTGGCGAGCGCTTCCGCCTCTTCCAGCATCCGTCGCCCGGCCTCCGTCTCCGCTCCCAGCACCGCCCCATACCCATGGAGAGCGCCGCTGGTATGCGACAGGCAGGCCAGCAACAGCGCGGGACTGTCGAGATGTCGCGCACGCCGTAACGCGGCCCGTTGCTGATCGACCGCGGCCTCGAAATGCCCCGCCGCCTCCTCCACAAACCCGAGAATCACCTCCGCATGCGCGCTCTGGACCGCATTTCCGCACGTTTCGGCGTCGGCCTTCATCTCCAGGGCCGTCTGCCGCGCCGCCGCAAAGCGTCCGATATCGGGCAGTATCTGACACGCGGCATAGCGCACCCGAAACCGCACCTCAGCATCCGCGATGCCGCTTACGTGGGGCAGCGATGTGTCGATCCAGTCCAGCGCGCGCCGATGATGCCCACGCACAAAAGCGTGCAGAAGCGCCCCCGCCAGGCCGGCCCAGAAGATCCGGTCCTGCCTCCACGCTCCCCATGCGATCGCGGCCCGCAGATTCTCCTGCTCCGCGTCCAGCGGCCGCAGCGTACGCAGATCGTCCTCGTCCCCTTTCGCCGCGAGAGTAAGGAAATAGTGCGCATGACGCGCCGGCAGCGCGTCACGGTCGAGATCGGACAACTGCTCGGCGGCGAACTGACGCATGGTCTCCAGAAACACATACCGCACGCTACCGCTTCCCTCCTCGTCGCGAACGACCACGAGAGACCGCGCCACCAGCTCCTCCAGCGCCTCCGCCGCCGACAGATCGCCCGTGACGACACGTGCAGCCTCCGCCGTCCAGCCTCCCTGAAATACCGAGAGCTTCGCCACAAACCCCTGTAGTTCCGCTGTCAGCAGATCGAAACTGCCGTGAATGGCCGCGCGCAGAGAACGGTGCCGCTCCGGCAGAGCGCGCTGCCGTGATTTCAACTCCATCATATCGGCGGCCAGCGTCGAGGCGATCTGCACCGGGGTCTGCGCCGTCACCCGCGCCGCCGCCAACTCCAGCGCCAGCGGCATCCCCTCCAGACGGTGACAGATCTCCACCAGAGCCTCCGTCTGACGCACATTCAAGACAAAATCGGGACGTACGTTGCGCGCCCTGTCCAGAAAAAGGGCGATCGCCGGAAACTCTTCCAGCCGTCCCGGAGCCGAGGTGTGCGGTGGAGGCTCCAGGGGTTCCAGAGGCAGAAGCGCCTCGCCGAGAATATCCAGCCGATGCCGGCTCGTGACCAGCAGACGAAGCCGAGGCGCCGCTTCCAGCAGCCGCAGTCCCAGCATAATGACCGCCTCCAGCACGTGTTCGGCATTATCCAGGATCAACACGACCGCCTCGCGCTGCTGCAGCACCTCGATCAGTTGCGCGAGGGGGTCGGAATGCGCCTGAGGCGAGATCAGCAGCGCCTGCAAGACGGCTTCCGGCACACGTTCGGGGGAGGGCAGGTCGGCCAGAGGCACAAACACACAGGTTCCCGGCATCGTGCCCGCCGTCTCGACCGCCAGGCGCGTTTTGCCGATGCCGCCCGGCCCGGTAATCGTCACCAGGCGATTGGACTGTATCAGGGACACGAGTTTCTGCCGCTCTGCCTCCCGCCCAAAGAAGCGCGTCAGATAGAGTGGCAGTCGATGCACCGCTGTCGGCGGCGGGCAGGCGAGCGCCTTCTCGATACGCGGCCCCTTCTCACGGGAGACGTCTCTCAACTCCTCCCGCAGCGCCTCGATCCGCTCACGCGCCTCCAGCGCCCACTCGTCGTAGTAACCGGGCAGGAGGGTGCCCTGCGCCAATCGCGCCGCCTCTTCACGTCGCCCTGCCTGCAGCGCCTGCTCAAACGCCTGCACATCGCACCACGCCGTCGTCGCGCGCAGGATCACATTTCCCGGCGTGCCGATGTCGAGAACACTCCCAAAGGAGACTCCCGCAGGCTCCAGTTGGCGGCGCAGAGAGGCCAGCGTCACCCGCAGACGGTTGGACGCGACGTCCAGATCTTCCTCCGGCCAGAGCGCATCACACAACGTCTCCCGCGGACAGGGACGACCC
>Ga0105239_10004262_pt1 | contig 17166 bp, 16 predicted proteins | sample KBSC44metaG_FD_92761 | JGI IMG/M metagenome (GOLD analysis project Ga0105239, IMG submission 92761) | Corn rhizosphere microbial communities from Kellogg Biological Station, Michigan, USA - KBS C4-4 metaG | ecosystem: Host-associated > Plants > Roots > Rhizosphere > Soil | place: Michigan, USA...
GAAACGTTTGCACAAGATCTCAATGAACTGATCACCAAAGTTATGAAGGCTGCGTGATTCGCACATGAGTCATTTAGAATCCAATCCAGAACTCGCCTTTCAAGCGCTGATACTAAAAAACGTTCAGACGTTTGGTGGTATTGCGAATAAGGTCATAAAGGCAATGCTTGGTCCCTCCCATTCCTTAGGGCCAAGTGAATGGCTGACCGCTGCTCCTGTTCTCAAAGATAAGGTCGTCGTGTCTATCATGTTCACAGGAATGGTTTATGGCGAATACATCCTCGCAATTGATGAAGCGATTGCTGCCAAAATGGTAGATCCCGGTTTAAAAGTTGGAACGCAAGAATCACGGGAACTCATAACGGAAACATTTAGCGAGATTTTAAACATTATCGTCGGCGAAAGTATCGTCGAAATTGCCAACGTCTTTAAGAAGTTGACCATCACGGCGCCAAAAGTAATTTTTGGCGGTATTACCTATCCGAAAGTGAAAGCTGCGAGGGTTGCGCTCGGCTCAAGTGATGGCACGATGGAATGCTTCTTATATGTAGATCGAATGAAGCTCGATATCGCGGATTCTTATAAGGATGCGATGTCATCCTTAGTCCGCGCCAATAATGAGCTGCGGGACGCAATGATCAAGCTGCAAGAGCAGCAAAACATTGTCCTGCAAGCCGAGAAAATGGGCGCGCTTGGCACCATGGCGGCTGGAGTTGCTCATGAGATCAATTCACCATTAGCGACAATCAGTTTGCTCGGAAGTCAGCTTAAAGATTTAATGGATAATCCAGCTCAAATTGTTCGATCCGATTTTGTGCTCGCGCTTGATACGATCGAAGAAACCGTTCAGCGCATTTCAAAAATCACGAACAGCTTACGAACTTTTGCCAACGGCCTTCGCGGTGAAACTTATGGCCAACATTCGGTGAAGTCCATGCTCGACAATGCCATCACTTTAACTGAAGAGCATTGTTTGCAAAAACAAGTAAAGCTCATCCGAAGCGTTTTTGCGGATCTCGTGGTGGAATGTAAACCGATTGAGATTTGTCAGGTGATTGTGAATATCATAAACAATTGTTGTGATGCCGTTGAACAGTTGCCAGATCGTTGGATCAAAATTGAAGTCAATGATTCAAGCGGCGCCGTTGAAGTTCGGATTTTGGATTCTGGCAGTAAGATCCCGGCAGATGTACAGAAAAAGATGTTTGATCCATTTTTTACGACAAAGGCGCTCGGCAAAGGGTCTGGGTTAGGCCTTAGTGTTGCCAAAGGAATTGTGGATGCGCACTTCGGTTCTCTGAAGTTTGAACCGAATCATGCTCATACTTGTTTCGTTTTGCGTCTGCCCAAGAAAAGAATCAAGGTTGCCTAAAACATTGTTCCAGACAAACGACCGGCGAGCGTAATTTCAAGTGTCGCTCGTTTAAATCCGATAGTGATTTACAATGAATCACTTGTTGCAACCGTTGATTCGCATCGTGCTCAAAGCCACAAAACGTCTGCATTACGTTGGGCTTTTGTTCGTCATTGGTTTAATGATCTATGCTCACGTATCAACGCAAATGTCACAGTCGGTCTTGGCTGAATCAATTAAGCAGCAAGGGACTCTACGCAATCTTCTTTGGGCCAACCTCATCACACAACGAGCCATCGTGACTGAACTTTCAGGCCAGTTAAGTCATGACGAATCGGCGCTGGAAAAGGCTGTTTCGATGAGCCATGCCATTCGCGGTTTGATGGTTGATATGAGCGAGCATCAGGAGCAAGATCAAGAGCTTCTAGAGGACATTGCGCAAATTGAAAAGTTGTTCGATGACCTTCAATTGCATGGAAAACAAAATCTGTTTTCGACACTTCTTCGACCCGCGGAAACGCTCACGGCACGAATCAATGAGAAAGAAACACAACAATGGTACGAGTTGGCAGAGAAAAATAAACGACTGCTCGCCGAATTGAAAGAACACAAACGAATCGCTTACGTGACCTACGCGCTGTTTATCATTTATTTGGGATTTCTTGTCTGGATAGAAAATCGCAATCGCAAAGCAGAGCAGAGAATTCGTGAGGTTGAGGCGCAGCTCTCGGCTTCGGCAAAACTGTCGTCGCTGGGAGAAATGGCCGGCGGCATGGCGCATGAGATGAATACCCCGCTTGCCATCATTCAAATGAACATGGAGCACTTGCAAGAGCTGATCGACGATCCTACGTTGGATCGAGAACTGATTAAAGAACAGGTTGCATCCGCGATTGTCACGGTTGGTCGAATCGCTACGCTGATTCAAGCGCTTCGCTCCTTCACTCGTAATGGCAACAAAGAAGGATGGAGAGAAGTGTCGGTGCGCGCACTCGTCGAAAATTCCCTCCTACTTTGCCGAGAACGGGTGAAAGAAGCGGCGTTGGAAGTCGTTGTTGAGGAGATCGGTCGCGATCTTCTAATTAAATGTAACATCGCACAGATTTCACAGGTCCTCGTCAGTCTTATTGGCAATAGCTGCGACGCGCTTAAGGGACATCCGACGAAATGGATTCGTATTCAGGCAAAAGAGGTCGAAGATCGCATTCGCATTAAGATTACCGATAGTGGGAATGGAATTCCGATGTCGGTACAGGCCAAATTGTTTCAGCCATTTTTCACTACAAAAGATGTCGGCAGCGGAACGGGGCTTGGTTTAAGTGTCGCTAAAAATATTATCGAAAATCATGGCGGGACACTTTCGCTCGACAATCAAGCGCGCCATACATGTTTTGTTGTTGAGCTCCCGCGAGAGCATTTCGTCACGGAATCAAGCGCGGCCTAATCAGCTGTTTACGTTTTCTAGAACTACCATTTTATTTGCTTCTCTCTCAATTGCAATCCAAGATCTTTCCGTCATGTTTTAGGAGGATCTCTATGTTGAATTGGCGTCCAATTGTCATTGGCGTTTCGTTTATCTTCTTGCCTTGGAATTCCGCTCACGCGGATATCAAAGTTCGAGGCTTTGCCGATGTGATTGGCTCGAACACCAACACAAGTCTGCCGCTGACCTGGATCAATAACTATGGTAAACAATTTGTGTTTGATTCGAGTCGCGTTGGTTTGAATGTCAGCGCTGAGCTTTCGCATGAATGGGATTTTGCCGGGCAACTGGTCGCGCGTGGAGATACGTCCCCAGGGAAACAAGGATCGTATTTGGTCACGGCCGATTGGATCTTCTTCACTTATCGTCCTAATGACCATTGGCGATTCCGTGTCGGCCGCCAGATTTTTCCGCTGTATCTCTACTCAGAAGAGTTCGATGTCGGCTTCAATTACTTGTGGATCCATTTGCCGACAACCGTTTATGGCATTGTTCCGGTGAAGTCGTTTAACGGTCTTTCAGTCGCTTATTCGGAAGACTTTGGTGATTACCGCGGAATTCTTTCTGTCTTTGCTGGAACAGGATTTTTTGAGCAGTTTTCGTCTGGCATCGGTGGCGCCGTCATTCGAGACCAGTACGTGAGGGGAGCGAGCCTGGTTGTAAACGATGAAAATATTAAGGTCTCTGCCAGCTACAAAATCTCACATCCGGTCGGCAACATATACCAATCCAACGGTGGCTCTGAACTGACGATTCCTTTCGATATCGGCAATGTTCAAAACTGGAGCCTCGGCGTTTCGACGCATTTGAATTCTTTCTTATTTATCGCCGAGGGTGGGACGTCTCATACCGACATTCCAAATACTGATGAGGACAAGGGGTTCTACGCAACTCTTGGGTATGAACTTCTGAATGCGACCCTGATGCCCAACGTGACGTACGCTTATCAATGGACTAAAAACGCCACTGTCTTCTATCCTGACTCGGCCGTGTTTGCTTCCGATCCAACTGGTGCGCTTCAAAAAAGCCTGTCTCAACTTATTGTCGGGATCAATTATCGAGCGAACCTATCCACAATTCTGAAATTGAGCTACGAGCGTGATGAGTTGGCCTATCGAAATTCGAGTTTGAACTTCGGTGCCGATACATTTAGTCTTGCGGTAGATGCCATCTTTTAGGCGGAGTGAAAATCACGACATGAAGAATCGAATGTTGATTCGAATTGGTTTTATGAGTTTTCTTATCCAGGCGTCGATTTGTGAAGCCGCCGCTAAAATTGTCGTGATTGGAAATTTGACGAACAAAAATACTTCGATCGAAGCCAGCGAAGTCAGCAAAATTTTTCTTGGTAAGGTCAGATCGATGCCTGATGGAAGTCCCGTTAAGCCAGTTGACCAGCTGTCGGGCAAAAAATCGCGAGTGGAGTTTCTTGACAAAGTGCTGCATAAATCCGAGCCAGCATTAAAGTCCTACTGGGCCAGCATTATCTTTACTGGAAATGGTTCGCCACCGACGGCGTTGGAAGACGATAAGGCTGTTAAAAAATTCGTGTCTGAGAATACGGATGCGATTGGTTATATTGATTCAAGTTTTCTTGATAGCTCCGTCAAAGTCATCTATTCGCCGCCAGACTAGATTTTCTGGTGGTCACGCTTTCTTGAACTCTCAAATTGTCCCGAACTCCATTCAATAATGCTTAACATCTCCCGATAGGTATCACCGAGGTACCTATGAGCAAGCAACGTCATATTCTTCTCGTCGAAGACGACTCATCACTGCGAAACAGTTTGAAAATGGCGCTTGAAACATTGGGTTATCGAGTGAGCGCCGCCGCAGACGGTAAAGCCGCTTTGAGTTTTCTCACTGACATCAGTCTCAATTGCATTCTCTCTGACATTCAAATGCCACACATGACAGGGCTTCAGCTTCTGAAACATGTGAAAGCAAATTACCCAAAATTGCCGATGGCACTGATGACGGGATTTTCTGTTTTGGAAGAGACTCGGCAAGCCGATGAAATGGGTGCCGCCGGTTTCTTGTCCAAACCGTTTGTAAAGAATGATCTGCTCGCGCTTTTGCAGAAAATCTTTGAGAGTCCTGCGGCAGGTGGCTCTGCCAAAGCAGTGGCGGCTTCGGAAGGTGATTATGCCAAGGTGAGCATTGATGAATTCATCTCTGGTAAGAGCATGAAATTCGACATCTACATCATGCTGACGGGACCGAAATTCGTAAAGATCGCGACTGCGGGTGAGGATCTTTCGATGGATCGCATCCGCAACTACAAAACAAAAGGGCTTTCCTTTTTGTATTTGAAAAAAGAAGACCACGAAAAGTATCTCGAGTTTAACGTTCTTCTCGCAAAATCAATTGTGAAGGCCGATGTCAGTCAGGAAAAGCGTATTCATTTTTTGAAGCACGCCAATGACGTTGTCATGGAGCACTTGTATTCAACCGAGCTGAATCCGCAATCGTTTGAAAACGCGAAGACCGTGCTTGAAGCGACCATGAGCGTATGTTCGCAACAAAAAGAATCGATGGGGCTTCTTGAAGCATTGAACAAGCACGACAATCTCCTCTATGCCCACTCACTCGGGGTGAGCATGTATGCGGTCATGATTGCAACCGCAATGGAGTGGAAAGCGGCGGCGACGATCAACAAACTGGCGATCGGTGGTCTCTTTCATGACATTGGAAAAAAAGAATTGGATCCGGCACTTTTAAAAAAGCCGCGTAACGAGCTGAGTTCAGAAGAGATAAAAACTTACGAGAGCCACGCGGCCCGAGGCGTAGAAATCCTTTCGTCCATGCCAAATATTCATGACGACGTTCTTCAGATTGTTCTTCAACACCACGAAGACTGCCTCGGCACAGGTTATCCTGGAAGACTCAATAAACATCAATTTCATCCGATGGCCAAAGTCATCGCTGTTGCGGATGCGTTTTGCAATTTGGTTGTTCGCGCGCACAATACGGAACAGATGAGTCCTCTTGCAGCGGTGAAACGCCTGCAAACATTAAAATCACTCTATCTTGATCCAGCAGCTCTCGCGGCATTAGAAACTTTGTTTAATTCTGGGGCTGGCGTCACACCGAAAGCGGCCAATGGGTGAAAAGGTGAAAATCACTGAACGTCAATTCTTGCATGATATTGGGAGTCCGCTCGGAACGGCTCTTTTTTTAGTCGATACGCTTTTAGAAATGGCAAAAGAAAAGGGCGAAGAAAACGTCGAGTTTATGCAATTAACGAGCATTCTTGAAGCTCTCAATAAAGCGCGCACACTCATTGAGGAACGCCGCCAGATTGTCAAAGCAGAGGAACAAAAATGAAAGTCTTTTCAGCTCAGTATTTTTCTGGTCGTGGATGGTCTGCGCAACTCCCTAAATGGGATTCGCAGTCGACACTCATCATCGCGTTTGCGGCTCCCGAAATGGCCGACGATCAAACGTGGTTCAACGATCTTAAGGCGCAATTCCCAAACTCTGTGATCACCGGCTGTTCAACGGCGGGCGAAATTTTTGGCGAATCCATAGATGACAATTCTGTTTCGATTGCGATTACTCGATTTGAAAAAACGAGACTCACAGTTTCGTCAGCCAAGATAAGTTCTGCTTCAAATTCAATTGCTGCGGGCGAAGTTCTCGCGCGACCACATATTGATGCTGATTTAAAAGCCTTGTTCGTTATTTCAGAAGGTTTGAATGTCAACGGCAGTGCATTAGTAAAAGGCATTGGACAAGTCGTTTCGCCGTCGACGATCGTAACAGGTGGCCTTGCTGCTGATGGACCCAATTTCAAAAAGACTTGGGTTATACACGGTGATCAAATTGTCAGTGGCGTGGTGACCGCGGTTGGCTTTCATGGCGACGCCGTTCACTTTAGCCATGGTTCGCAAGGTGGTTGGCAGATCTTCGGTCCGGAGCGCCATATCACGCGTTCAAAAGGAAGTGTGCTTTATGAGTTGGATGGCCAGCCAGCTCTCGATCTCTATAAACAATATTTGGGTGAATTAGCAAATGAACTTCCCTCGAGTGGACTGCTTTTCCCGTTGCAAATTCGCGACAAAAAGAATTTGGGAAAGCCATTGGTTCGCACGATTTTAGCGACGGACGAAAAGGAAAAATCCATGACGTTCGCCGGCGACCTGCCAGAAGGATGGACCGCGCAATTGATGCGCGCCAATTTCGAATCTTTGGTGGACGGAGCCTCGGGAGCTGCCAGCCAAACGTCGATCGAAGATCACCATGGTCCAACATTGGCGATCGCGATCAGTTGTGTCGGCCGTCGCCTAGTTTTGCGTGAACGGGCCGAAGAAGAAGTTGAAGCGACGCTGGAAAAACTGCCAGCCGAAACCTTGCAAGTCGGTTTTTATTCGTATGGCGAGATATGTCCGTTTGAGAAGTTATTGAACTGCGAATTGCACAATCAAACCATGACGCTGACAACGATTTGGGAAGCCGCTTAATGCCGCATCGTTATCTCGAACGGCAATTAAAGAAATTGCATCTCAGTGCTGAGAGAGCGCCGGATTTATCGGGATGGCAGAAGTTTCTCGCAATGGTAAGTGAGGCCTATGAAACGTTTGATCGCGAAAGAAAGTTGATTGAGCGTTCTCTTGAGCTAAGTTCGAAGGAAATCCAGGAACGATGGGATTCCATGCAAGCCAATCAGCGTTTACAAAACGCGATTCTGGCTGCGTCTCTAGGAGCGATTGTTTTAATCGACGCGAATGGATACATCACTGAGTTCAATCTTGCTGCGGAAAAAATGTTTGGCTATGAGCGCAAAGACGTTCTTGGCGCATCATTTCTAGAAAAATTATTTCCTGAGGCTCTTCGGTCCCAAGTCACTCATGAGTTTGCTGAAATTATGGAGAACCGAGTTCCGAAAAGGATCGAGCTGCAGTCAGTTCGCGCTAACGGTGATGAGTTTTCAATCGAGCTTTCGGCCGCGCCTGTTCCCGTTGAAGAACGTTTCCTCATCTCAATGTACATTCGTGACTTGAGCGAGCAAAAACAAATGACTCGTAAACTTGAGGAGCAACAAGCCATCGTCGTGACGTCGAGCAAAATGGCAGCGCTTGGTGAAATGGCTGGCGGCATCGCACACGAAATTAACAATCCATTGGCGGTGATTAACAGTCTCTCTTCACAGCTCGAAGAGATAATGCAAGAACCAGAAATCGATCGTGAGTTAGTAAAAGAGATGACGGTCGAGATTGTTAAAACAACTGATCGAATCGCCAAAATCGTAAATGGTTTAAGATCATTTTCACGTGACGGCAGTCGAGATCCACTTGTTCCGACCAATGTGAAACAGGTCATTGACGACACTCTTTCGCTTTGTCGTGAACGGTTCTATAGTTCGCAAGTTCGTATTGACGTCAGTGATTTCGATCCGACTCTTGTCATATCTGCACGGGCGGTCGAAGTGTCGCAAGTGTTGCTGAATTTACTGAGCAACGCGCATCATGAAATTGCTGGCTTCCAAGATAAATGGATCAAGGTTGACGTTCGAAAAAACTCCGATTCGGTCGAAGTGGCGGTGATTGATTGTGGGCCGGGAATTCCTGCCGAAGTGCAGAGGAAATTGTTTCAGCCATTTTTTACGACGAAGGAAGTTGGCAAAGGAACCGGCCTGGGCCTGAGCATCTCTCGAAAAATCCTAGAAAATCATGGCGGTTCTTTACGCTATGAAACCGCACAAAATCACACTTGTTTTGTATTGAAATTCCCAATTCTCGAAAAGAATATAACAAAGGATCTGTCCCATGCCTCCTAGTCGCGAACCAAAAGACGTTTCGATTCTTATCGTTGACGATGAGGCGGCACTTCGTAAGGCCATCGTGTTCGACTTTAAGAGAAAAGGCTACAATGTTTTCGAGGCCGCGAATGGAAAAGAGGCGTTCGACGTCGTCAACAAAAACAAAATTGACGTCGTGTTGTCAGATATTCGCATGCCGGGCGGAGATGGGGTCGAGTTGCTCGACAATATTAAAGCCATGGATCCGCGTTTGCCAGTTGTCATGCTGATCACGGGTTTCGCTGACTTATCTCTTGAAGATGCTTATGACAAAGGCGCTGATGCAATTTTCTCTAAACCGTTTGATCGTAAGGCTTTGTTGAGTGCCGTTTCGAATGCGCTCGAAGAAAGAGATAAGGCCTGGCAGCCAAAGCCGGAAGCTGAACGGGTGAAGGTCGACATCAGTATGCAGCTAAAGTTCCCAGAGCTCCAGCAATCGATCCAAGGTAAACTGCTCAACATCGGTCGTGGTGGAATCTTTGTTTCGTTGGGCGAAAAAGTTCCTGAGATCGATTCAGTCATTCAATTTGATATCCAGTTTGAGGCGGGATCCGTGACACGGCTAAAAGGGGAAGGCCGTGTCCGTTGGACAAGGCCGATTGAGACGAATGGGCACACCGTGGGCTGCGGAATTGAGTTTATTTATTTAACGGATGAAGTTCGCGGAAAGATCATTAAGTTGATTGATGAGTTGAGACCCAAACCATTTCTTCCTAAGAACTAAAAAGCGCCCTTTTTAGGGGGCGCTGTTAAAAACTATATTTACTTCTTATTTAGCTCTTCGATTAAGGCATGATCTGGAACGTCATTACGCGAACCAAACCTTTGCTATTTTCGATCACAGTGGTTGTCACGTAAGTTCCACCAGCCGGAACACTTGCGTAGTTAGGTGTACCAGAGATCACGCAAGTTGAAGCGTTGATCACCAAACCAGTTGGAAGCAAAATTCCCGAACAATTTGGAGCTGAGATACCTGACATCGTTGGAACAACCGGTGACATGACCGCTTTGTTCTTCAGCTGAATGATCATTGCAGGATAACTCAACACCGGCGTTGCAGGAGGTGCAGGCGTAGGTGATGGAGCCGGTGCAGGAGCTGGAGTTGGTGAAGGCGATGGTGCCGGTGTCGGTGATGGAGTCGGAGTTGGTGAAGGTGATGGTGATGGTGATGGTGATGGTGATGTCACAACAGTTGAAGGCGGAGCCGAAGTCTGAGCGACGTTCAGCGAAGCACCATATGAAGACAAAGTCGACATCATCGGTTTAGCCGAAGACATATTGTACATCATACCGAAGTGGGCTTCTGCACCCGTATATTGTGGTTCGTTAAGCAATTCGTAAACGAGAACTTCCTCGATGTTGGCACTTGTTTGCTGCGTAAAAGTTTTAAGCATAGTGCTTAAATTCGAGTTACAAGTGTTCATCGTTGTTGAACCTGTCGAATCAACAAATGAAGCATCGTAAATTTCAGCGCAATTCAATTCGTTCACATGAACTGGCAAACCGTAGCTTCCCAATTTCACAAACAAGTTGAAGTTTGGTTGCACGCCACCCCAATAATTGTTTGGGTCAACGCCAGCATGTTCATAATAGTGGTAACCAAGGACATCGACTTTCACGCCTTTTGAGAGCATGAAATCGACGTAACCAAACATCGTCGAAGTCGTACCAACAATGCGACGAAGTTTCACATTTTTCTCAGCTGCCACTTTGTCGATAGCATCTGACATACCTTTTAATACCGATGCCCAATCATTCATGATCGACTGGCTTGCATATTCGGCAGCTGTCCAACCCTTACCGAAGAAAGGATTGCCAGAAGCATCACGCGCAACCAGGTTCAATTCGTTTTGTAATTCCCAATCTTGGATGTCGCCACCATAGGCACTCACGATTTGATAAGTGCGGTTGTAACCTTGTTGGTAAAGCGCATTGGCATCACCAGCAGGGTAGCGGCCGTTGTCGGTGCGATCACCCCAAGAAAATGGCAATAAAAGTCCTGGCTCCAAACGGATGCCATATTTTTTCGCCATACTAATAATATTGGGGACACGAGTTTGTAAGTTAGAGATGGTATCGTCAGCAACGATAATGTCGAAGCGATAGCGATCTAAGTGATTGGCCTGCAAAAGCTTAAATACGTCTTCATCACTAACAGAAGCGTAGGGGCTTGCAGTAAAGAGCGGGTGACCGCCAATACCAATTTGTGTGTTTGTATTTCCGGCTTTGTTGGCAAAAGCCGTTGAGCTAAAGCCAATAGTAAGCAATGTCGCCATAGCGTTGATTAATAACTGTTTCATAAAAATATCCTCTTAAACGTCCTACAAGGTTAGAAAACTCGCGTGGAGGCGAGTGGACTCGGAAGGGCTCCGACAAGAAATTTTGAAAAACTCCGCTCCGATCTCCGGGAAGAAATCGGTAAGCGTGCTGACCATAGAACTCTTCGGCCTCGTTTTACGATACTTGAGATCGATTTTGAGAAACGTCTCAACCTGAAAAGGTCAATACACGGTTTCTGCGGCGGTTTTCGCAACGGTGTATCAAGATTCTTTTAGGATCAAAATGAAGCCTACAATTATGAGACCTTTACGACTAAGCTCGGTGGAAAGGAAATCGTCCACGGTGGGACGGTTACGAATTATGCAATCTCTTGAATTTCAGCAGCAACATCTCGATCAAGTGAGCCGAAGCTTTGCGTTTTGTATCCGCAGGCTCCCACAGCCGCTTGGCCGGTGGGTGGGGCTGACTTATTTGGTCTGCCGTATTCTCGATACAATTGAGGACACGGTGTGGGCGAACGTTGCTCAGCAAAGCGAGATGTTTGCACGTTTTGACTTAGCGGTCACTGACGTCGCAGCCTGCGAATCACTTAAAAACTGGGAAGGCCAATTTACGATCGTGAGCGAAGGCGAGCGTAATCTGCTTCGCGATGCTCACCTGATTATGAGCGATTTGCATGAGCTACCGCAGGGTATTCGCCAATCGGTGCAAGATTTGGTTTTGAGCATGTCATCTGGCATGCGTCACTTTCAAAAACAAAACAAAAAGGGCAATTCACTTCGTCTAACGTCGCTCGGAGAAGTGAATCAATATTGCTTCTTCGTTGCGGGCCTCGTGGGTGAAGCGCTGACGCGTCTCGTGTCGTCTGTCGAACCAAAATTTCCGTCAACAGTTGGCAACTTGTTACGCGCCCATCACTTTGGCTTGTTCTTGCAAAAAGTGAATATTTTAAAAGACCAAGCAAAGGATGAAGAAGAAGGCCGCTTGTTCGTGCCGTCGCGCGAGCAATTAGAAATCAGCGCGAGCTCGAATGCGCGCGAAGCCATCGAATTCTTGTGTTCAATTCCCGAAAACCAAGTGGAGTTTCGTCAGTTCTGTGGTTGGTCACTTTTCTTAGGCCTTGAGACTTTGATTGTTTCACGCGCTTCGTTTTTAAAACGTCTCGTGATGAAAGTGTCACGCCCACAAACTGAAAAGTTACTCGCCCATATCGACGACATGATCCGCGACAACCAACGGCTAAAAGAATTTTTCTTCGAACAAGCTCGTCGCCTGAACTGGGATTTCTCAAACATCCAAGTCATCGAAGGCAAATCGCCGGACTGGATGTTCGAACTCTATCGCGGCCAACTCGATTCACCAAGTCTCGCACGCCTTGGAGTTTAATCGTCAGTCTTGCGCTCGTGGGTGTTGATCGCTCGTTTCGCGATCTTGTGGTCGATTGAAATCGGCCGGATAGAGATGATTTTCGATTATTGCCTTATCATCTTTAGAAACGATATCGTTGAAACCGAAGTCAGAAATCACGCTCAATAATCCAGCCCAACATACTTTGATCGCCGTTGAACTTACAGTCGGTGAGCCCAGCGCCCGCAGGGCTGTCGTTCTCATGTCTTCAGCGAGTAAGTGAGCGATTTTTTCTACGGGTGGAGAGCTTTTGAACACGGCATTCACTTTCGTGGCCGCGTCTCCCGTTGCTGGGGTGAGTGAAGCGTTCTTTGTAACATCGAACTGTAAACCTTTGTCGCAAATTTGGCCTAAGATGGGATCATTCAATATGATTCGCGGGCTTTGGTCTATCGAAGGGACAGAGAATAGAAACTGTCGCAACTGATGATTCTGATTTTCTGCCAAGACCAAAATCTCAAGTTCTCCCTCGTGTGGATCCTTCGGGGTACGCCATGAAATTGCGACGTCGGATGCACAGGCGGAACCTTTTACGGATTTCGACAAAACGAGACTCTGTGCTTCGGTCGGCGTCACACTCAGGTTTCGTTTGTCGAAACAAAAATTTGCATTCCGCATGAGCCGGGATGAGTCGAGTCCGTAGGCGCCATTTTGAAAGAGTAAAATTAAACTTATTAGCTTTAGGTTTTTCATATCGTCCTTAATACGGTATTTTCTGAAATAATGGCGAGCCATTTTCTAATTTTTTTGTAGAAACCGATGGAACTACCAAGCCCTGGTAAACTTGCGTGGGTACAGCCGCCGCGCCTGTTCCCACGTCATATCGAGAACCGTAACTATTGGCGCCTACAATGACAGTTTTCCCGTCGACATTTGTATAATAACCCGAACCTGAGCAGCCGCCCGAACACATCATATCCGTGGTCAGCTGATGGGTCGTTGGATCGTAAATCATCGTGCCGGTGGACTCTGTTAAGTTGTGAGTAATGTCCAAGGTGGAAGTGTCGAATTGGGCCGGGTAAGCCCACATCGTGACGGGTTGGTTGGTGAGATTTTTAAACCAGCCTTCACCACAAGACATCACGTAGCCACTGGTCGTGCAGGCGTTGCCTGAATTTGAGGTATCGAGCGTTGCATAGTAAACAGGATTTGCCGGGACTGGCGTGCTCAGGGTGCAAGTTGAAATATCGGCCTGAGTCGTCCGCGTGAACTGTCCTGTGCTACATGTCGCATCGACATATCTCAGGGTACCGCTCGCATCCGTGACGGCGACCATTTGATTCGGACTCGAAAGGCTTTGTGTGCAATGGCCAACCGTTAAAAAAGTGCTACCATCGCCGAGTAGCGAGCCGCCGCAATTGCCGCTTGTCCCATCCGCATTCACGAACTTGCCCGGCGATGTTGAGCCAACATCGGGACGGCCATCATCCGGAGCCGTTTCTTTGAAAGTTTGCTTTCCAGTGGGATCGAAATTGCAAACGCGGTTTCCAATATCATTGTTAACACAATAAATCGTCTCTGACAGAGCCTGACCCGTTTTAATATTCATACTGCTTGCCAAAGTCTGGCGGGCGACGAGCTCCGATTGGGCTCCCATTTTTCTCCAGCATTCTCCTTGTGGCCGATCGACTTTCAAATAGAAATCGATCGCATATTTCTTGATCGCCTCGGCGTTTCCGGCTTGATCTGCATCAGCCGGGTCGGCGTAGTTATGTTGAGCGGCGATTCTTTCCTGATTGAACCAACAACCTTGATTACGGTTCGTTCTCCTTGCCTCTTCAACCATGCTTTGGTTCGTGTAGCAGTTGCTCATGGCGAACTGACAGTTGGCCGTATTCACCATGCTCGCGATTTGATTGTCGATGGCGGCGACGGTGCCATCGCCCGGAATTGTGGCTGTGCCAGTCTTCGCACAAAAGTTATTCAGTTTGGGAGTCTGATCGCAATCGCCAAGGTGATAATTCGTGAGGCTAAAACATGTATCCAGCTCCTTGGTGTCGCCATGAATCCGCTTTTTCGCGCTCTCATAGAGTCCTTGATTGATTTGCTTCAGTTGATCGAGGGACTGGCTACACTCCGGGGGCGGGCTCGATTGCGCGAGCGATGTGCCAGAAATTATGAGGAGCATCTGAAATGTGGCAAGTTTCTTAAACACACTCCATTTTAAGGTTGGTTTTCGATGTTCACTAATTTCTTTTTATTTAGTCTCAACCTGAGGCTAGGTGATCGAAAAAGCGTTGTGAACGATGGCGCAATCTTTCAGACTAGACAGGTGAAACGTTTCGAACTCGCATTGTTTGTGGCGCTCGTCGTTGGCGCGGCTATTTTGTTTTTGCAAAAGCCATTGTGGCATCAAGACCAGATTGCCAAAACAGAAACCGTCAATCTCGCCACCGATCCACGGGCCGACGCGATCTATCAGCTGTCACCTGCTGATCAGCATCTTCTTGTACATGCAGTCGAGCACTTCTGCGTGCAAGAATACCACCGCGACACTTGCATTCATCATTTGATCACTTGTGGGACCCCTTGCCTTGTGGTGATCCCGAAACCGCAGAGAGCGAAGATCTTTGCAGACTACCAAGGCTTGCGCCAAAGCCGTGGACTCCCGCCAATCACGCCAATAGTTCGCGGAGACGAAGATCCGTAGAGGCAAAGCCCCCTCTTAAGCAAACTGATTCCATCGTAAACACATTTTGATTGCAAGCCTTTGCCATCCAAATGGCACGCCCCTTGCTGTTTTTGCTTCTTCGTCCGGAGGACAAAATGCTTTATTTCCCAGTTATAGCCCTAGTGATTTCAGCCTTTTGCGTGAATGCTCAGCAGGTGACGCCATTGGCAGTTCTTAAGGATCCTGAGGTGCCAGGAGTCAAATTGCGACTGACGAATGCGTCTTTTAGCCACGACGGGGCTCAAATCGTCACCTCCTCTGAATATGGACTTACGCGTGTCTGGGATGCGCGAAATTTTCAATCAAAACTGACCTGTCGACAACAGGACGTGATCACTCCTGAACATCAGCGTAAAGGCCTAAAAAAAGTAAACCAACCATGGGTTCGCGACGCTGAGTTTAGTCCTGACGGCCAACAAGTGGTGATGGCAGGGCCTTACGGCAATGTCTGGATTTGGAATCTCGCGCTTGGTGATTGTAAAAATCAAAACATGGTTTTTTTCAATGGCCACACCGATGACGCTAGGACGGCTGAATTTAGTCCCGATGGACAAAGGCTCGTGACGACATCCGACGATACGACAGTGAGAATTTGGAGCGTGACGGGAGAGCTGCTGAAGACTTTCACGGTGGAATCTTCGAATTATCCGAAAGCATTTACGACAAGTGCGCGATTTAGTCCCGACGGCAAAATTATTGTCGTCACTCGATCGGACGGATTTATGGCTAAAATCGATGTCGCGACCTACGAGATGACTGAGCTTCGTTCGGGGACCACGAACAACATGGCACTGTGGCAAGCGAGTTTTCATCCTAACAATGAAACCTTCGTCACGGCCTCCGAGGACGGCGAAGTGGCGCTATGGAATTTTGCTGGTGAGAAGTTGAAGTCACTTCGTGCGTCTTCATCCCATGGCGCCAATTCGGTGGCTTTTAGTCCGGATGGCCGTGTCGTCGCCGTCGGTGTTGCGGCGAAAAAAGAAACAGATGAGGATTCGTCGGCAGTTTTGATTCGAGTGGAGGATGGCCAAGTGCTCGCAGAGATTCCTGGTTCAAAAGAGTCGATCTCGAAAGTTTCCTTTAGCTCGGATGGTAGCTATCTGTTGGTGAGCTCTTACAATGGTGAAGCCACGATCTTGAGACTGAGAGGACTTTAATCATCCTCGATCTGAATCTAGTGGACATCGCTAAACAAAAACTTTAGTGATGTTCTCAATCGGGGGGATTATGAAAAGTCTAATTTCTATTGGTTTGATCGCATTCGCATTTCAAGCAACGGCAAAAACAATTTCAGTCAGCGTTCAGTGCTTCGTTCCTGGGCCAAGAATGGCGGGCTCCCTCGAGGTTCCTGATGCATTTGAAGGCGGTTGTTACTCGGAACGAAATACGATGCCTTGGCAGATCAAATCGTCGCCGCAAAAGTTTTCTCTAAGCTTTAATGATTTGGAATACGTTGAAACGGGAATGACCCTCGATTTTCAAAGCAGCTCATGCACGCCGCAAACTTTCCTTCGCGCATCGTCGGAGTATGGTTCCGCGACCGAAACTCACTCGCACTATAAGGCTGCGCTAACGATTGAATTCAATCCGTACAACGGCGTCTGGAGTGGAGAAATCAGCCCAGCTTGCACCTTTGCATCTCAGGCGCCCTAGAGCTAAACAGTCAGTGTTGAAAAATAGCGCTTCAACGAATTGTAGAGCGGCTGGAAGGCTGAAGGATCGTCGAGGCCTTTGAGCATTCCATAAAATCCCTCATGCGCCATGACCACGAAGTGAGCCGCGTGGCGCGTGTTAACATCCGCTTTCAACAAACCACTTTTTTTCGCGCGAATGAGATGCTTTTCCATTTCGTCGATCCAGAAATTTAAAGCGGCGTTAAGACGTTTTTTAAAGCCCGCATCCACTGGGGCCATTTCCTGCACCAAATTGTTGAGAGGGCAACCGAGTCGGAGCTGCGCCGGCGTCGCTTTGCCGATCAACGTCTTCAGTTGTTCGAGAATGCCCTCGATGGGGTTGTCGAATGCGTCGAGAGGCCGAATCCAACGTTCAATAATCAAAGGCGCGATCACATCGTCGACCAGGGCATAGCCAAGATCCAGCTTGGTAGGGAAGTGATGATAAAATGCGCCTTTGGTCAGCGAAGTGTTTTTAACGATGTCGTCGACGCTGAC
>Ga0105239_10004264_pt1 | contig 17158 bp, 17 predicted proteins | sample KBSC44metaG_FD_92761 | JGI IMG/M metagenome (GOLD analysis project Ga0105239, IMG submission 92761) | Corn rhizosphere microbial communities from Kellogg Biological Station, Michigan, USA - KBS C4-4 metaG | ecosystem: Host-associated > Plants > Roots > Rhizosphere > Soil | place: Michigan, USA...
CGTAAGGTGGATATGATACCGGAATTTGATCAATACCCGATATTCTACTTTACCAACCATAACGCCATACAAGGCCCGGGCCCTATACCGGCAATGCCCGACCATTTTAAAAAGTTGGATTTTGAGCTGGAAGCGGCAATAGTGATTTGCAAGAAGGGGCGTAATATAAAAGCAAAGGACGCTGATAAATATATAGGGGGCTTTATGATCATGAACGACATGAGTGCCCGCACCCTGCAGATGGAAGAGATGCTGCTGAACCTGGGCCCTGCAAAGGGTAAGGACTTTAGTACAGTGATAGGCCCCGTGCTGGTAACGACAGATGAATTAGAAAAGCACCTGGTACCTGCCAAGCCCGGCCATGTAGGTAATAGCTATGATATGAAGATGAAGTGCTGGGTGAATGGGATAGAAGTGAGCAGCGGTAATGTGAGCGACATGGACTGGACATTTGCAGAGATCATAGAGCGTTGCGCCTATGGTGTAGATATATTGCCCGGCGATGTGATAGGCAGCGGTACAGTAGGCACCGGATGTTTCCTGGAGCTGAACGGCACAGGCAAGCTAACTAACCCTGACTATCCCGAGCAATGGCTGAAAGACGGCGATGTGGTAGAAATGGAAATAGACTGCCTGGGACACCTGACCAATACCATTGTAGCAGAAAAGACGGACTTCAGTATTCTGGATTTGAAGAAGAAATAGAATATATAAGATGTGGCACACCTTTAAGGTGTGCCACATTTATTTAAATAGCGCAGATGCAATTAGATAAAAATACAATAGTAGGTGTAATAGGCTCAGGAGCCATGGGTGCTGGTATAGCGCAGGTGGCTGCGGTGGCGGGGCATACAGTGGTGCTGTATGATAATAATGCTGCCGCGCTCGATAAGTCGAAAGCGAACCTTGCTGCCACGCTCAATAAGCTACAGGAAAAAGGCAAACTGACCAATGCGCAAGAAGTGCTTGCTCGTTTCACCTTCGCGGGTGATGTAGCTGCTTTTAAGGATTGCGGACTTATTATAGAAGCTATTGTAGAAAAACTGGAAATAAAGAAGGCTGTCTTTACTCAGGTGGAGCAGGTGGTGAGTGATGCCTGCATACTTGCCAGCAATACATCTTCCCTATCCATCACTTCCATTGCCGCGGCATGCCGTATACCTGCACGCGTTATAGGGCTACATTTTTTTAACCCTGCCCCGCTTATGGCGTTAGTGGAGGTGATACCGGCAATACAGACAGCAACAGATCTTGTAACTTCAGCAAAACAACTAATGCAGCAGTGGGGTAAGCTACCTGTAATAGCAAAGGATACTCCCGGCTTTATTGTGAACCGTGTAGCCCGCCCTTTTTACGGCGAGGCAATACGTATCTATGAAGAAGGCATAGCTGATATAGCTACCATCGACTGGGCTATGACCGAGATAGGTGGCTTTCGTATGGGGCCATTCACACTTACTGATTATATAGGGCATGACGTGAATTATGTGGTTACTGAGACTGTTTTTCAATCATTCTTTTATGACCCGCGTTATAAACCATCCTTCTCCCAAAAACGCCTGCTCGAGGCTGGCTGGCTGGGTAGAAAGAGTGGCCGCGGATTTTATAATTATGCCGAAGGAGTTGCGCAGCCCGAACCTATTAAAGATACCGTGCTTGGTACACAACTCGTGGAGCGTATACTGGCCATGCTTATCAATGAAGCTGTAGATGCGGCGTACCTGAATATCTGTTCTGCACAGGATATGGAAATAGCTATGACCAAGGGCGTAAACTACCCCAAGGGCCTGCTGCAGTGGTGTGACGAATGGGGTGCAGCAAACTGCCTGGAAAAGCTCGATAGTTTGTATCATGAGTATCACGAGGACAGGTACCGTGCCAGCGCATTACTAAGAAGGTATGTAGCGGAAGGCAGAAAGTTTTTGAGCTAAATCTGCAACTGCTCAACAATTATCATTTATTTTTCCGGAGCTATTATTTACGATCAATAACATGTACCTTACCAATTATAAACAATAGCTAATGCCAACGCCATTGGTATGCGTAGCCGACGATGACCAACTGATACACTTCACTTTTAAGAAGCTGATAACAGGTGCGTCATGGCCTGTAGAGGTGCTACCTTTCTATGATGGCGAACAATTATTGAAATACCTTTCTGATAACGCAGATAATATCGATGCGCTGCCTGTAGTAATATTGCTGGATCTGAATATGCCGTTTGTGGATGGCTGGGAATTTCTCGATAGATACAAAGGGATAAAAACAAAACTTAAAAGAACGGCCGATATATACGTTATCGCTTCTCATCCTACAGAAAAAGACCTGGCGGCAGCGAATGCAGACCCCGATGTAAAAGCATGCATTATGAAGCCGGTCACCAGGGCGAAAATTGAAGCCATTTTTAAGACATAGCCATTTTGGCCGTAAAATTAATCAAGCTTTGCTCAACGATAGTGATGATGTCCGTGATGGTGCGATGAACCATGCGACATGTAATAATAATGTGGTCGGTGGTATATCCTATAGCGTGGGCGCACAAAAAAACAACTGCTGAAGCTTAGCATCAGCACAAACAACAGCGTTAACTGAATTAACTTATTTTTCATGAGGTTGCATCGGTAAAGTCCGAAAATAGTAAAAAATACCGAATACAGGTAATGAGCCGAAAGATAAATGAAAAAGCCGTCCCGGTTAAGCGGAACGGCTTTGTATAAGTATTTTGGTTTTAGTGTCTTGGGCCATAATGCCCACCACCTCCGTGGTGCCCGCCGCCGTGGCTATACCCACCATGATCGTGGTACCCGCCATGGTATCCACCACCACCTCTGTAATAACCATCGTGCCTGTATCTCCAGCCATGATGCCAGCCCCATCCACTACCTACATAACCGTAAGCGGGATAGCCATAACCATAAGAATGTGGTACAACAACGCATGAGCTAAGACCTGCTATCATCACTATAAATAAACTAGCTATTAACACTATCTTTTTCATAACATTTTCGTTTTACTACTACTTATAGTATATCAAACGGCACGCCAAGACATAGGCTGTAACAAAACATTAAGAGTAGACTTTAAACCGCTGATTTAACTGGCTGTTACCATTAATTGATCAGGTTCTGTCTATAACGGTATCACGTATAGATATGTGCTTATTCCTTAACTTTGGTGCCATGAATAAAGAGCAGCAAATACGGCAACTGCTGGAGCAGCGTATATTGATCATTGACGGAGCTATGGGTACTATGATACAGCGCCACAAGCTGGAGGAAGCAGATTATCGCGGTGAGCGCTTCAAGGACTGGCATACTGATGTGAAGGGTAATAACGACCTGCTGTGCCTTACGCAGCCTCACATCATACTGGATATACACAAACAATACTTAGAGGCAGGAGCCAATATCATAGAGACAAATACCTTTAATTCACAAACCGTATCGCTCGCAGATTATGATATGCAGTCGCTGGCATACGAGATAAATGTAGCAGCAGCTAAAATTGCGAAACAGGCCGTAGCAGAATATGAGGCAGCAGGTGGCGGCGCTAAGGGCGAGCATTTTGTAGCGGGCGCCATAGGCCCTATGAACAAAACACTTTCGTTGTCGCCTGATGTAAATAATCCCGGTTACAGGGCCATCACTTTTGATGAAGTAGAAGCTGCATATTACGAGCAGATAAGCGGCCTTGTTGACGGTGGCTCTGATATACTACTAGTAGAAACAATATTCGATACGCTCAATGCAAAGGCAGCGATATTCGCGATAAACAGGTATTTCCGCGATACAAAACAAAAGCTACCGGTAATGATATCGGGCACTATTACAGATGCATCGGGCCGTACGCTCAGCGGGCAAACGCTTGAGGCATTCTACATATCGGTTATGCATGCAAATCCAGTAAGCATAGGGCTGAATTGCGCACTGGGTGCGGCACAGATGCGCCCGCATATAGAAGAGCTGGCGCAGATAGCAGGTTGTTATGTGAGCTCATACCCTAACGCCGGTCTGCCAAACGCTATGGGCGAGTATGACGAAACCCCTTATGAAACAGCGGCTATAATTGGTGAGTTTGCAAAAGAAGGTTGGGTGAACCTTGTAGGTGGTTGCTGTGGCACCACGCCCGATCATATCCGCGCCATTGCAGAAACAATGAAGCAATATAACCCACGCCCGCTGCCTGAGTTGCTGGAAGCGTAAGCGACTAAATTACACTGTTGTTACGTCATTGTGAGGAGTGAACCAATCTAATGCAATACAGGTGAGAGAGATGCCTTTGCAGTTCAAATATTTGCCCGATTCAAAACGAAATGAGATACCTGCTACTTTCTTTTTTTCTTATACTTTCCTTCGCAGCACATGCGCAGAAAGTAAAGATACGCGGCACGGTAAAAAACTTCACATCTGATACTATAAGTATAAAGTATAACGACAGCAGGCTCATCTATCTGCCCCGCGACTTTACAGCGAGGCTGGATAAGGAAGGAAATTTCTCGACGGAGATAACCGTACCTGATGGAGTATATACGCAGGCCGAGCTGAAACAGGGCAGGCATATAGCAGACGTTATATTGCAGCCCGGCGATAATATTTCGGTCATTGTTGATGCGGCTCATTTTGACAGTACTATACATTACAGCGGAAAGGACAGTACGATACAAAACTTTATAGCGAAGCGTACCATCGAAAGAGGCAGGCTCAATCAATACCCTCTGAAAATAAAGCCCTATCTCGAGAAGGGTTACCTTGAATTTGAGGCGGGGCTTAAGAGTGAAGAGAATAAGGAACTGAAATTTATTACTGACAATAAAGAAGGATTACCAACATCATTCATTAAGTATTTGCAGGCATACTATAAATACTATAACTATTTTTTCTTAGGGCAATATCCGCAGTCGCACGAGTTAGCTATATTGAAAAGATATACCGATACCATCCCACAGGAAAACTATCGGCTGATAAAGGATATGCCTTATGCATACAACGATTCGCTGATACAGGTAACACCTTATCTTTTATACCTTACCGAAGTAACAGAAGTAAAGCTCCGGGCGAACGGCTTCAATTTTCCGAATGAAGACACAACGCGCAAACTAGAACTAGAAGACAGTGTGGTAACAAGGGCGTATCGCATGATGCCGCCGGCAACTGCTTCTTATTTTATCGCACAGCTTATTTACGCACGTGCCAAATATCAGCGTATAAACGAGATAGAAAAACTGCTGGCGCAATACAAAGAACATTTCCCGCAAAGCGAGTATATGCCGTTGCTGGAAAAACAAGTAGCAATGGCACGTAGCCTGTCGCCGGGGCAGCCGGCGCCTGACATGGATATCCGAAGCGCTGAAGGTGCGCCGATGAAATTATCCGATCTAAAGGGCAAGGTGGTGTACCTTGAATTTTGGGCAGAATGGAGCCGCCAGAGCGCAGGTGAAATGATCAGTGAAGCCAGGTGGAAGCCACAACTGGCAGATAAGCCGGTGGCGTTTGTGTATGTATCGATAGGCAGTGATACACTCAAAGATAAAGCGTTGATAAAGCGGTATAAAATAAATGGCTACTTTGCTAATGCAAGTGGCAGCTGGGCATCTAAAGAAGCCACTGCTTATGGTGTGCAGCAGCTACCTGCTTATTTTCTTATTGATGAGGAGGGTAAGTTTGCCATACAAACGCCGCCTACGCCCGGCAAAAGCGACGTACTGATAACCGAAATAGAAAAGCTAATAAAGTAATTAAAACTGCACCTGCACACTGCCGAATATCCCGAAGTAACGTGAGCGTGCTTCATTAGCTTCCGGCTTTGGCGTTACACGCCATACAAAGTCTATCCTAAATATCTGTAGTATGTTAGAGATACCTGTACCCAGCTCCAGGTAAGGATTGTTGTTCAATGTGCGGAACGGAAACCCTTTATTAAGATTCAGCTCCTGGTTATCCGCACTAAGTGAACCAAATACACCTTTTGCTGTCCAGAACTGGCGAAGCTTTAGCAGCTTTACGTATGGTATATGGTTAAAGATACCACCACCTATATTGTGCTCTATATTAAAGCCCGCATACTGGTCACTGATGAACTCATAAGTATTCATCATCTCAAAAGCATAGTAGTTATAATAGTAGTATTCGTTACCTGGATGTATCTCTAATAATGGATAAGGTAATGAACTGCCAAAATATTTACCCGCAAACAGGTTGTAATATAAATGTCCAAATGGCGGAATGTTTATGCTCTCGGCTACAGAAAAGCGTGCCTTCTGATAATTATACCCACTGCTCAGTACATCCTTCACCCCCGCGGTTAGCTGCAGATCAAAGACAGGGTACTTACTGCCAAGGTTCACACGCAGGTATTGCCCGTCTATATATTTTTCCTTGTAGGCAAATCGCAGGTCTACACCCACTTCAGTTGTGGTCACACTATTAGATGGATTACCGTTAACGTCTTTAAATATTCCCTGGTAAGGCAGTGGCGCATAAGGTGTGTACTCTCTGTGCTCTAGTATCAGTTTGTGGCTAAACCTGTTGTGGTATTGTTTGTAATACTCAAAACGCTGGTCGTCTGAGAAGGCGAGCTTCCATGGCACACCCGGCTTGCGGAACAGGGAGCTGAAAATATTATCAGAGCCGAGCTGATCGTAATAATTAGTGCTATGGTCTATGTCGTGTATGTAATAGCCATACAGATAGCTACGCGGATCGCGCTGCAATAACCAAAGGCCGGTCGCACCATATTTAAAGCGGTTGTCCTTATCTCCATAAGCTACAAAAGCATTGAGGTGCAGATTCTTTAAAGTTCTTGGCGTACCGAACGAAAACCGGAAGCGATTACCCTCTACCGGATTGCTGCTGTACAGGTAATAATATGGGCCTAATTGTATAGGCCCCACATCCTGCACGCCACTTACGAGGAAGGTGATAAGATGTTTGTAAAAAGTGGTGATGGGCATACTGGTGATAGTATCCACCATCTTATATATACCCTTCTCTGTTTTGCTCAGCGAATCTGGCCTATTGGCGGCCCACCATTCGTCAGAGCGGTGCCTGTCTGAATCGCTGATGATCACATCTTCTTTCCAGTCCTTATTATCGAGCGCACTATCTACAGACGGGCTGTTGATAACGATATTATGGTAGGTGGTGGTCTTCCTGCCTATCATACCCGGCAATTTGTGCGAGTTATATGCACTGAAGTTGGCAATAAATTTATCCTTAATGCAGAACCAAAAACTATCCACCGGCGCATATTCCTGATACAGGCTCACCCTGTCTACCCAGTCCACGTTTGCCAGCTTCGATACATCCATGCTGATGCGCTGCAGCGCATATACAGTATCTACTATCCAAAAGTCGCCGGTAAAACAATTCTCTCCCTCGCGCCTCGGCTTGAACTGTACGAGTATAATGTTATGGCCATAAGCCCGTTCCGTATCCTTTATGGTGTATTTATAATAAAACGGCCCGTTATCATTCAGGGGGCTGATGAACTTCTTATCGAATACGGGAATAAAGTTGCGGTACGCATTCACATTCTGGTACAGCGAGCCAAGGTAGCGCTGCACATTATTATTATTTACACCCTTTACCATGCTGCCCTTTATTATCTCGCGCTGTTTCTTGGGGTGTGTCCGAAAATAAAAATCTGATACAGATTCCGTCAGGTATAATGGTAAAAATGGTTTGCCACCTTCGGATGTATCCATGCCATTGTATATAAAGCTGTAGTTCTTGAGTATCGGCAGTTTGGAGAATGTCTTTGGGCCTAGGCGCTGCAGATCGGCCTCCAGCCTGTTGTATGCCTCATACTTATAATTCTCCGTCCTGTCGGGGTTATTGTATTCCTTATGCTCTATTACATGTCGCATCAGTACCAGTGCTGGATCCTCGCCACTTGCTACAACCACGTGTTCGCTCAGTTCATGATCTTCACGCTCCAATTCTATAATGTAATTGTAGGTATGCTGGTCTTTACGTAGCCTTTTATACATGGTCTTATACCCCATGCCGCTTATTACTAAAGTATCAGCAGGTAGTTGTCCCGCCTTGATAATAAAATTACCATTCAGGTCGGCAGAGGTACCGAGCGATGAGCGTGGAAAAAATATGTTAGCGAAAGGTAAGCCCTCTCCCGTATGTGCATCCTCTACCTTGCCATTTATAGTGTAGCCTTCGGGTGCGGTATTGAGAACGGTATGTAATGTAGTATCGTGCTGTGTAGTATCTATTATCTGTTTTTGAAGTGTATCGGTTACAGGATGTAAGGGAGTATCTGTTTTCAGTATTGTATCCCTGTGAGGCAGCGTATCGGCGGTCTGCGCCAATAGGGATACGTTGCCAAACAGGCAACAAACAATAAAGACAACCAACCTCAACTTCATAAGCCTATGCTCAGACACGCTAATTTGCAGCAAGTTAAATCTAAATGAAACTTTGTACAGCATAAAAAATATTCCACTATAAATATTTATCATGCAAACGCTGTACGCCGCATAGCCTAAAATAGTATATTTACAGCCCTTATGGACTTACAGAAATTCAGGAAGACCGCTGCAAGAAAGAAGAATAAGCTATCCGAGTTTTTAGATAAATTCGATAAAGTGGTGCCACACGACATGCCCAAGCTGGTAGCTCGTGTAGATGCAACTGTATGGCGCGATATCGACTGTATGCAATGCGCTAACTGCTGTAAGACCATGACGCCTACTTTCCGTAAGGCTGATATAATCCGTATAGCCGCACATACAGGCATGACGCCAAAGGCTTTCACAGACAAGTGGTTGCTGAAAGAAGAAGACACCGGCGACTGGATAAACAAGACACAACCCTGCCAGTTTCTCATAGATAACAAATGTTCTATTTACGAAGTGCGCCCTAAGGACTGTGCCGAGTTCCCGCATCATAACAAAAAGCCATTCGACGCCTACAACGATACATTTAAGAACAACCTCGTTCACTGCCCTGCCACCCTTACCCTCGTAGACCGGATGGAACAGATAGTGAATAAGGAGTATGAGTGGTAGAAGCTGGTTAGTCACCACAACGTCACAAAATCGGGTAAAATAGCGTGGTATCGTGCTTTCCGTACCTTTGCGCCGTGCCAACGGTTATAGCTAAGGTTGATAAAAAGCAGGAGTTATTGCATCGTTTCCTCGGAGAGGAGGCTCGTGTGGTAAATGACACCGTGCTGGATATCAATAACTGCATCAAGGCCGAGTGGTTTGACGTGATATTTGACGCACCCGAATCGCCTGAAGAGAGAGGTCATCTCTATCTCTTCCCGATAGACGACGGCAAATTCTGTTTACAACTATTTTATCTGCAGGACGGGGAAAAAGGCGGAACGGCAACCGTAAGTGTTGTTACCTTTTTACCATGCTTTTTTGATCAGTACTCTACTGATGTGCTGATGGGCAATCAGCCATTTCGTTTCGACCAAACCACCGATCACCAATTCTCCGTTTGCTCACAAGGCCGTTTATTATTAGGGCAGTTGCAGCAGGCTATAAATGCAACACCGTTTATAAAATCGTTACAGCAGTGTGAGATCGCTACACAATTGTTGCGCCGTGCATTGCAGTGCATCACAATGCCGTTCAATGCCTGCCAGGTGCCCGCCTGTCGCTTTCTTGCTTTTGAGAACGAGCGTGAAAAAATATTTGAGGCGCGCCTCGCCATAGAGCAAAACATAGACCAGCCGCAGACCATCAAAGAACTGGCGCGCAAGGTGGCGATGAACGAGTGTTACCTGAAAAAAGGCTTCAAAGCATTGGTAGGTAAAACGATACATGAATATCAGCAGGGCCTGCGTATAGCTAAGGCAAAGGAGTTATTGCAACAGCAAAATGTATCTGTAACAGAAGTAGCCAATACACTTGGTTTCAGCAGCATATCCCATTTCAGTACCGCCTTCAAAAAGGCCACGGGCATGAAGCCATGCGAATTGCTTTCTTAGTTGATGTACTTGCCAATGAGCGGCATACCTTTCAATTCTTTTTTCTCAGCCGAGTATATCAAACGAAGGAACAGGAACATGAACACACCACCGGCGGCTATACGTATGATGGCAATATGCGTCAGTGCCATCACGCCTTTTTCTGCGAAGAACAGTAATAGCATCACCACTATATAGCCCACTAATTTCTTGGTAGCATACGGTACAGGAAAGTACTTCTGTCCCATAAAGTAAGATATGACCATCATGCTGCCATAAGCCGCAAGCGTGGCCCATGCGCAGGCATACATACCATATTTAGGAATAAAGGCGAAATTGAGCACAAGCGTTATTGCCGCACCAATAAGCGTTATATACATGCCCATCCGCATCTTGTCAGTTATCTTATACCATATGGACAAGTTGTAATAAATACCCAGCGCCACATTTGCGGCAAGCAATATTGGTACTACACCAAGCCCGTTACGATAAGATGCACCCACAAAATATTTCCACACATCCAGGAAGAGCGACGTGAATAGAAAGGCAAGGCATAGCGTTATTACAAACCATTTCATTACCCGCGCATAAGTCTTCGGAGCGTTCTTGTCGGTCGATTGATTAAAGAAAAATGGCTCCGCAGACATGCGGAACGCCTGTATGAACAGCGTTATAAATATGGCCAGCTTATAGTTCGCCGAGTAGATACCCACCGCCATTTTAGCATCTTCAATACTTACCGGCAGCAGCTTGCGCAGCATAATACGGTCTATCGTTTCATTCACCATGCCACCCAGGCCCACAATTATCATCGGTGCGCTGTATATCATCACCTTACGCCACAGCTCTTTATCAAACCCGAAACGGAATGTGCGCCACTCTTTGAATAGCAGCAGAAAGGTTATTACGTTCTGTATCAATATCGCAAGCAGCAGGAAGCCCGTATTGTTGTACTGCACATACCAGTTGGCATACATAGTATTAGGATGTGCCGCTACATAGCGCGGGCTGTAATAAATAAAGAACAGTGTGAGGATGATGTTCACAAAAATACCCGCTACTTTGGTAAAGGCGTACTTACGTGGCCGCTCCTCCTGTCTTAATTTGGCAAAGGGTATGGTGCACATAGTATCTATGGCTATTATCCACACGCACCACGTAATATATTCGGGGTGCCCATCAAGTCCCAGGAACATGTCTATCTGCCCGCGGCATACCATCAATGCAAGACTGAAAACGATACTACTTACCAATAAAGAAGTAAGCAGTGTCTGGAAAAGTTTTTTCCTGTTCACGTCTGATATAGAAAAGCGGAAGTAAGCAGTTTCCATACCATAAGTGTAGATGACATTTACAAAAGCTATGGCTGCCATCAATACACTGTAATCGCCATACTCTGCCTGCTGTGTTTTACTGTGCAGCAGGTAGGTGACAATGGGCGTAAGTATATAATTGAGGAAGCGCGCGCCTATGTTACTTAGCCCGTACCAGACAGTTTGCCCCGCAAGTTTTTTTAATGAAGCCAATTTTTATAAGATATCTATAGAAGATTTTGCAGCAATAGCTACCTGACTGTACAACCTAATTAAGCATTTAACCTATTACCAGATAACTGCATTTATTTCCACATTTCCCACATCTCCACATTATTCTATCGTCCACGTTTCCTTGCCTTGAAGCAGTTTATCAAGGTCGCCCTTACCTTTCGTTGCTATCACTTCTTCTATTTGCAGTTGCATCTCATCTTCGTAAGTAGCACGCTGGTTAGCATAAAATACACCAAACGGACGTGGAAAATGCCCTTCCATATGCGGGTCGTCGAAGAAACGAGTCAGCATCTGTGCTTTAAAGATATCAGTTTCGTCGTGTATCCACAGGTCGTTAGGGTCGTATTCTGCGCCCAGATCCACCATTTGCGGCCTGTAGCCATCCAGCTTTATACCCTTATCTTTATTTGCTCCGTATATCAGTGGTTTGCCATGCTCCAATACCAGTGTTTCTGCGGCACGTGAACCCTTCTCGGTGAATATCTCGAACGCGCCATCATTAAAGATATTACAGTTCTGGTATATTTCTAAAAACGATGAGCCATGATGTTCGTTCGCACGTAACAGCATTTGCTGCAGGTGCTTGGGGTCGCGGTCCATGCTACGTGCTATAAAGGATGCGTCAGCACCCAATGCAAGTGCTAATGGGTTAAAGGGATGGTCGAGACTACCCATTGGGGTCGACTTGGTCACCTTGCTTACCTCAGATGTTGGTGAATATTGCCCCTTGGTAAGTCCGTATATCTGGTTATTGAAAAGAAGTATGTTCACATTGAAATTACGGCGCAGCAGGTGTATCGTGTGGTTACCGCCTATACTTAGCCCGTCGCCGTCGCCAGTTACTATCCACACACTCAGCTCAGGCCTTGTGGCCTTCAGCCCCGATGCTATGGCTGTAGCACGGCCATGTATAGAGTGCATACCATAAGTATTCATATAGTAAGGGAAGCGAGAGCTACACCCTATGCCCGATATAATAACGATGTTCTCGCGTGGTATACCCGTTTGCGGAAGTATGGTCTGTACCTGCTTTAATATGGAATAGTCGCCGCAGCCGGGGCACCAGCGTACCTCCTGATCTGTAGCGAAGTCTTTCGCTGTCAGGGCGGGGCCGTTGGCCGGTGGAATTGGTGTTACAACGTCACTCATAATATGCTCAAAATTACGGCTTTGGCAGCAGGCTATAAAACAATGACAGCTATTTTATTAAAATTTTAGAATATTACTTATATTGGTGTGAGAAAAATCAGTCTATTATGAAGCAAGCCTTACTATTCATTGCGGGTATTCTTATTGTTTCTGGCAGTTTTGCACAAACTGCTCCTGCAAAAGCGCACAAGGGTATGATGGCTGGTAAAGGCATGATATCGGGTTATATAAAGAACATGCACAATTACCCTATGGGGGATGTAAAAGTATTTATATACGCCGGTGATACCATTCTTGGATCGGGTTATACGGATGGAATGGGTAGATTTGAGACTAATGCTGTTGTAAGCGGAACCTATGTATTAAAGCTCGTATACCCTTCCATGAAGGCTGCCTCCATAACCGACCTGCCTATAAAAGCTGGGAAAGACCTTGAGCTGTATATTAATATCGATGCACCTACCACGGATACCACACTCGCTTATTCTGTAATAGCGCCGCCGGAGAAAAAAGGGAAAGCAAAATAGATCACTATAGAATATAAATAAACAGGCGGCCAATGGCCGCCTGTTGTCTGCAATTAACCGGTGAAATAGCAACCGGTTGGTTTTCATTAGCGAAATTCGGTTGACGATGGAACCAGTGTCAGCATACCTGTTTCCGTAAGTCTTATCTTATTATGAGCGCTGTTTGTATATTTTATATAAAACAGACTTATTAGCACATCTATATGCTGTAAAAGAACCGTGTTCTCGACATCAAATTTCACATTGATACGCTCGAGTGGAATAGCAACATCATAAGCAGGCAGTGTGGCAGCTATGTCCAATATAGCAGCATGTACTGTATGGCATGTCAAATTTGTGGTAAGTAGTATTGGTCTCATTTACACCGTAGATTATATCCTACGCCGATACAAAGTTGAGACAGCTTGAATTAGTGATTGTTACACAACTCTTGAAAAATGTTACATCATTCATACATCTGATGTACGGCACTTTATGAAAGAGGTGTATTAACAATTTAATATCACTACGCTATGGTTAATATCATTTTTGCTACATCCGCCGCTGAAGCAGGGTTTTGACCCGTAATAAGATTGCCATCCCTTACGACATGCGTTGTATAGTCTGCCGACCTGCTATAAAATGCTCCAATTGATAATAGCTGCGACTCTAAAAGAAATGGTACCGCATAAGTCAATTCATGCATCTGCACTTCTGCATTGCTATAACCTGTAAGCTTTTTATTTTTCACATAAGGCGAGCCGTCTGCTTCTTTTAACCCCACAAGCGCCACTACACCGGATCCTATTGCGCCGATAGGCTTGTCTGTGGATATAAAGCCGTTCAGGATACTGATCAGTGGTTTGCAGTCTTTCAGTCCCACATCGCACCATGACCGCCAATCACTAATATTATATCAAAATCTGCAGATTGAATAGTAGCAATGGGTAACGTAGCGGATAATAACTTCATCGCTTTGGCATCAGCCTGTAATCGTCTTGTGCTTTCTGTTTGAGCTTCGCTTGCCTCACTTACCGGGTCGATGTGCACTAAACCACCTTCGGGTGAGGCTAATGTCATTAAGGCTCCAGCATCGGCAAATACATAATATGGCCCTGCCAGCTCTTCGAGCCATATTCCTGTTGCAGGGTTATTTTCACTTGTAACGGAATAAGATGTTGTTACTATCAGCACTTTTAATGTTTTCATACTACAGGCTAATATTTTTTAATGTCTGGAAAAATGTTCCCTTACAAATGCGTGCTGCTGGTTTTCTGTCATCTTATCTGCCTGCATTACCTGTATCTGAATATTCGCAAAAAGGTGATCTTCTTTTAGCAGGTTATGCAGCTCCGCTTTGGCATTGGTAGGGCCAAAGAGCACTACTGACTCGTAGTTCTTTATAATGTTTGCCAGCGTTTTATAATACGCGCCCTGTTCGTGCTGTTCTTTATTGTGCATTAGGTTTTCATTTTTACTGAAGCTTTCTTCCTTTGCTTCATGGGTAAAACCAGATGTAACGATATTAGTCATCATTGGGTCTGCAAATTCTATTACATGTGCGCTTGCATGATCCATCCATATTCCTAAATTTTTTCCTGTCGACATTGATGCTGTATTTTTATGAGAATAATTAAATGAAGATATTTCTGTGGCTGCTGATTTTTCAAAATCAGTCGTCAACAAAGTTCCCTCAATTATATCTGTATATCATTACAGTATACCGTCAATAAGTTACATCATTCACACATTATAGCGCGATGTACACTATAAAGCTTAGCTTACATATAATCGATATTGTGCCTCAAGAACTAAATGAAGGAGCCTTTTGAAACTGTACATAAAGAATATGGTTTGCATTCGTTGCAAAATGGTTGTGAAGGCGGAACTGACTAAGTTGGGCTTGAAATATTCCTCCGTGGAGTTAGGGGAGGCAGATATATCTGAAAATATTTCGGCAAAGCAACTAAATCTTTTTAAAGCGGCTCTTTTAAGGGCTGGTTTGGAGTTAATGGACGATAAAAAAAGTCTGTTGATCCAAAAAATAAAAAATGTTGTCATCGAATTAGTACATTACACCGAGGAACCGCTTACGGTGAACTTTTCTGACCATCTAAGCGAAAAGCTGGATCACGATTATACATACCTCGCTAACCTGTTCTCTGAGGTACAGGGTACTACCATTGAAAAATTTATTATCACCCACAAAATCGAGCGGGTAAAGGAATTGCTTGTTTATAATGAGCTTAGCCTTACCGAGATAGCGTATTTAATGCATTACAGCAGTGTAGCGCATCTTTCTAATCAGTTCAAAAAAATTACAGGACTTACTCCGTCCTATTTTAAGCAGCTTAAAGATATAAGGCGCTCAAAGCTGGAAGATCTTTAAAAAATAAAATCTCAAAGATCATGGAAAACGAAAAAGTGAATGGCAAACAAATAAACAGCGAATTGGAAAAGGGCAACCCCCGAATCATTGTAGAAATAATTGAATACGTACCAAACGCGGTAGTAAGCAAAACGATCATAAAAAAATCTACCGGCAATATCAGCGTTATGTCTTTCGATAGTGGTGAAGGTCTCTCCGAGAAAATATCCCCTTTCGATACTTTCGCGCAGATCATAGAAGGCAAGGCAGAGATCGTAATTGATAATGTTTGTCACCTTCTTGAGACGGGTATGGGCATAGTTATACCTGCGCATGCATCAAACTACATAAAACAGGATGGCCGCTTTAAAATGATCATGACAGTCATAAAAAGCGGTTATGAATAGGGTATGAAATGTGCCGTGTCTTTATGCTAACTTTATGCTGAAGACACCACATCATGAATAACTACACGTCTGCAAGCTGGCCCAAGCTAAAATTTGAAGACCTTAAAGATACGATAACTACCGTGCAGCTTTGGTCGCAGGTAATAGGCAAAATAAGGTTGAAGAAGGCACCTGTATTGAATCATTCCTGGCATGTTACGCTCTATGTATCTGCTCTTGGCCTTACAACAGGAAGCATGCCTTACGACCGAGGTATGTTTCAGATAGAGTTCGACTTTATTTTCCATACGCTCAACATTAGCACAAGCGAGGGTGGCCTAAAAAAAATCGAACTACATAATGGCAGAAGCGTAGCCTCATTTTACAAAGCGGTGTTTACTGCCTTGCAGGAGTTGAATATACCGGTAGAGATATATGCCAAGCCCAATGAAGTAGTACCGGCCATACCCTTTAAAGACGATGATGGGCACTGTACATACGATAAAGATCAGATGCACACCTTCTGGCAAGCACTGATAAAAGTGAATGAAATATTTACAAAGTTCAGGTCAGAGTTTACCGGTAAGTGCAGCCCTGTGCATCTGTTCTGGGGCGCTTTCGACCTTGCCGTAACACGTTTCTCCGGCAGGCCCGCACCAAAGCATCCCGGTGGCGCACCCAATATACCGCTCGCTGTAATGCAGGAAGCATATTCTCACGAGGTCTCCAGCGCAGGCTTCTGGCCGGGCAGTGATGACTATCCACATCCTGTGTTTTATTCATATTGCTACCCTACACCCGCGTCTTTTTGTGAACAGCCGGTTGAGCCCGCCGCCGCATTTTACAGTAAAGAGATGGGCGAGTTTATGCTGAATTACGAAGACGTAAGAACAGCAACCGATCCTGAAGCAATGCTTCTGCAATTTCTACGTTCTACGTACGATGCGGCAGCTATTACAGGTAATTGGGATAAAGAGGCATTCACATTTAACGCTCCTAAATAGTTTAATACACAAGCTTGCTGTCGCTGTTATGTTCCTTTATTTTACAACTCCACGAAAGTCTTACTTTAGAAATTAAATCAACAAAACAGGCGGCCAATTAGCCGCCTGTTCGTTAATAAACCATCTATATTCTCTATGCTTCTTTTTCTGTTTCTTCCTTCTTCGCAGGTGAGTCAATAGCGAATACTATCTTCTGCTCTGCTTCGTTGAAGTCGGCAGTTACTGTATCTCCTGATTTTATGCGGTGGTTGAGTATCTCTTCCGCCAG
>Ga0105239_10004265_pt1 | contig 17156 bp, 16 predicted proteins | sample KBSC44metaG_FD_92761 | JGI IMG/M metagenome (GOLD analysis project Ga0105239, IMG submission 92761) | Corn rhizosphere microbial communities from Kellogg Biological Station, Michigan, USA - KBS C4-4 metaG | ecosystem: Host-associated > Plants > Roots > Rhizosphere > Soil | place: Michigan, USA...
CTACCCAATTGTTTCATAATATAAGCGGTAGCACAGTTGCGTGATTGTGCAAGCGCTTCGGCCATGGGAATGGTTTGATTGGTGCAGGAAGTAGTGGTAGCAGGCACAGGACCAAATCCTTCGAACATCTGTTGCACGTCTTCAACCGGTGTGGTAGGTGTGAAACCTCCGTTTTCGATAGCCAGAGAATACAATAATGGTTTTATGGTTGAACCTACCTGGCGGGTAGTATTGATATTAGCGTGATCGTATTTGAATGTTTTGAAGTCGATACCACCTACCCAGGCTTTTACTTCGCCGGTTTGGGGATCCATGGCAATGAAACCAGCCTGCAGCATTTGCCGACAGTATTTAATGCTGTCGTAGGGCGTCATGGTGGTATCTATTTCATGTTTAGCGTTCCATGCAAAAACAGTCATGGGTGTTTTTACAAAAAACGACTTGTGAATATCATCATCGCTGATACCGTCTTTTTTCATGTTCTTCCAGCGGTCGCTTACCTTCATGGCAGCCTCCAGCACATTTTCATGATCGCCCCATACCGAGCCGGTTTTTACATTCTTTTGCGCATTGAGTATCTTCTGCATGTAAGGAATATGCCTTGACACTGCTTCTTCGGCATATTGCTGCATACGCGGGTCGATGGAAGTATATATTTTCAAACCATCTTTATACAAATTATATGGCTTGTGCGTAACCGGGTTTTCATGGTTTTTACACCAGTCTTTTAATTCTTCGCCCAGTATCATGCGGAAGTAAGGGGCCAGACCGGTATTTTCATTTAGCTTTTTATAATTCAGCTTTATCGGTTCTTTGCTTAAAGCCGTTGCCTGTTCGGCGGTAAGAAAATTATTTCTTACCATTTGCTGAAATACGGTATTTCTTCTCTCCTTAGCCCTGTCGGGGTGAAGACGCGGGTTATACAACTGGGGTCCATTTACCATGCCCACCAGTAAAGCTGCTTCTGAAGTGCTCAGCTCTGACGGCTCTTTCTGAAAGAAGGTTTTGGCTGCATTTCTTATTCCATATATGTTATCGCTGAAGGCAACGGTATTGAGGTACAGTGTAATAATTTCTTCCTTTGAAAAATTACGCTCCAGCTTAATTGCAATGATGCCCTCTTTTAATTTCTGCGTAAGCCTTTTTGCAAAACCACTGTTAATCCAGTCGTCAGTAAACAGGTTTTTGGCAGTTTGCATGGTAAGGGTACTGGCGCCGCCTTTGGTACCGAAGGAGGCGAAAGATCTTAGCAGGGAGCGGCCATCTATACCATTGTGATCAAAAAAGCGCTCGTCTTCGGTAGCAACCAGGGCATTAATTACCTGTTTGCTGATATCCTGGTATTCTACATCGATGCGGTCTTCGATATAATATTTGCCCATGAGACTGCCGTCTCCGGCATACACCTGGCTGGCGACCAGGGCGGTGGGATTGCTCAGTTCTTTAATAGAAGGCATTTTTCCCAGTAACCCGATATTGGCAAAAACAATCAGTAAAATCCCCAATAACAAGCCACTGAAAAAGAGCCACCAGAATATTTTTACTGCCTTTTTCATAGTTAAAGATTAATAGGTACTAATCGAGACGAGTTTAAAAAAATTATTATATAATAAAAAAGTTCTTAGCTCCTGGCCTCAGGTCAGGAGCAGGCTACTAAATTACAATATAATGCCAAACTCCAAACCGGGAACCAAAAACCAGGAACTATAACTATTTAAAAATCTTAAAACTCAAATTCCAGGCTCCGGACAAATTCAAACTTCAAAATACCAGTGCTTTCTTTGGGAACTTGTTATTTGGGCTTTGTGATTTTCTATATAACTACTTTCTTCCTGGCAGCATTAACCAATACGTTTTTTACAGTGGAAGCGTCTTTACCGGATTTTTGTTGATTGCGGTATTTCGCCAGATTGATAAGCAGCACACTAAGCAGAATAACTGCTAAACCCACAATCTGCAGGGCGCTCATATGCTCTCCGGCAAACAATACCCCCAGCAATACGGCCACCACAGGGTTTACGTAAGCATAGGTGCTCACCTGTGTAGCGGGCCTTACCTGCAATAACCATACATAGGCGCTGAAACCGGCCAGTGAACCCATAGTAATAAGATACAACAGCGAGAGCCATGAACTGGTGGTTACCGCATGCACGTTAAAGGTGCTCCATTCATTATTAAGGAAGCTACTGGGTATAAAGGCTACTCCGGCAGCCAGCATTTGCCATGCTGAATTAATCGTTGCAGAAGTTGATGTTGATTTGTATTTGGAATATAAAGAACCACCGGCCCAGCTCATAGCGCCAATGATCAATACGACCAGTCCGATCACCTGGTATGCATTGCCTGTACCTAATGCTTTGGTGGTTTGTTCGCTGAATAATAAAATAACGCCTATAAATCCAACGATCAAACCTATTACTGTAGGGCGGCTGGTTAGGTTTTCTTTCCATTTTGGTTTATCCAGTACCACAAACCATAAAGGAGCTGATGAAACCAGTACTGCTACCAGCGAACTGGGCAGGGATAATTCAGCCCATATTACAGCGCCATTACCAACGAATAACATAAGCAAACCACTGACGGCGGCAGGTTTAATAACCGACCAGTTAAACAGCTTTTCTCCCTTTATAGCACACCAGCCGAGTAATAGAGAGCCGGCAATAATAAAACGAATGGCGCCCAGGATAAAAGGCGGAATGGTGGCCACTGCCCGTTGAATGAAAAAATAAGTGGAACCCCATACAAGGTAAACGGTAGCAAAGGCAATTACTACCATTAAGGATGAAGCTTGTTTTTTTGTGTCAACTGACATAACGTTACATTTTAGGAATCACCAATTGTTGTTGCTCTTTCACGGTTTCCAAAACGATGGTTGTTTTAGTAGAGGCGATATTGGGTATCTTTTGCAATGAGTTGCGCATTAAAGCCATCAGCGACGAAGAATCTGCGGTACGTACTTTAATAAGAAAACAATCTTCGCCTGCTATATGATGTACTTCCTGTACTTCGGGAATGGCCGCCAGGGCCTGGGCTGTATCGGTGTTGCAGGTGAATCCTTCTGACGAGCGAATAAAAATAAATGCCAGTAACTTTTGCTGTACAGCTGTTGGATTGATCTGAGTAGTATATCCGTTGATCACCTTTTTTTGTTCCAACTTTTTTACCCTTTCTAATACAGCAGAAGGAGCCATATTTAATTCGCGGGCCAGATCGGCATTGGAAATGCGGGCATTAGCCTGCATGCGTTCCAGTATTTGCAAATCGGTATTATCCAAAACAACGTCCATTCCGATGAATTTTCTGTAAAAGTAGTGTTTTTATGAATAATATTCTGGTAGTGCTAATTTTTTAAGAAATTTATTGTATTTTTGAGGTGTAAAGCCGAATGATCATCGGCAATAGCTTGTTGCGCTCTGAATCTCAGTTAATTACAGTTTTTCAACGTTTCAACAGTAAAGTTTAGTTATCAGTTAGTAAGTACCAGCCATGAAAAGGTAAAAAGTCATCTGTTGCAGGATGACTTTTTTATTTCTTCTAACGTAAAATGCTGAACCATTGCAACCGCGTTAAGCTTTGAGCGTTGAGCATTTTGCGTTTATTGTATTCTTCTAAACGATATAATACATCGAGTGCAACGAGCAGCCATAGCAGTCCGATAATATATCCGGCCATTACATCACTTGCATAATGAACGCGCAGGTATATACGACTAAAGCCGATCGCTGCAATTAATGCGATGAGCGTAAAAATAAGTGTACGTTTAAGCGGCTGATTTTTTACGGTATGAGAAATGATATAAATAAGCAGTCCGTAGAATGTAACGCTCATCATAGCATGACCACTTGGAAAGCTCAGGCCTTTCGCCGGTTCCAGCAAAGGGACCAATGGGCGCTTACGATGGAAGATGCGTTTCAGCGTAAACATCAGTATCAGGCTGCTTAATGCTACAGAAGCAACGCGTATTGAAAACCACGTACGTTTATGAACAAATAAAAAATAGAAGATCAGTAAAAGATTGGCCGGGATTAAGAACTGATGTTTACCCAAAAAGGTAACATCGAGCATTAACCGGTCATTTAATTTATTGATGTGTGGTTTTAATTCATCAAAAACCTGCAGATCGAGCTTTTTATGTTTGCGCATCCACGGTCGTACAGCAAACACCAATAAAGCTAATGCACCGGTAAAGGCAGCCATCGTGCCCAGTAGTTCTGCAGATACCAGGGCTGCGCCGGTCCAGAATCTTTTTTCTTTTGGTGTCATGAATAAGAACATGCAAATGATAAACCAACGCGCATCTTTCAATCAGTTAGCTATCGGATTCGCTCAGAAGACAATAGGCAAGGGATCTGAACGTTAATAAAAAAAATCAACTTAACTTTACGTAGCTAAAAACTCAACATATGTCATTGTTTAACACGAACAAGAATAAAGACAAAAAGAAAGGCAACACAGCTGGCAAACCATCTGCTATACCTGCCAAATCAAAAGGTAACAGTAAATCAGCTGCCAAAGCACAGCGTGTAACGGGCCGCGCACAAAGGGGTTCATAAATAATTATAACAGCTCCCTGTTTACATCCTGCAAGGACACATGTAATAATAACATAAGTACATGTGTTAATCTTGCAGGATTTCTTTTAAGATGTTCTTAACAATTTTTCTTCGCGCTGCTTATGTGAAGTGATGCACTCGTTATTAATGCTTCATTAATATCAAAATACTATCTGTATTCTCTTATTTCCCTGTATTTTATTCATTTATCCAGGTGCGCTGATGTTCACAGCAATGGTTGTTTTAATTCAATTATAATACGCTTTCTATTTCAACTCTATAGCGTTGAATAGGTGTAGAAGTACTGCAACAATTGCTGGCACAACTATCCCATTCCGGCACAGTTGTTGAAAAATTATGCATATTCATTACTATTTTAAAAAGGAGATTTCATATGAAACCAAAAAAGAATCTAACAAGAACGGAAACGTTTGAACTGGTGATTGACGGTACGCCGACGCTTGTAAAAGCCACCTCCTTTCAAACCTATACTATGGAAACGCAATACCGCGTGAGTGTGAATGGGAGCCCTGTTTATATTTTCGGCTGGAATGATGCGCTAAAGCGCGTTACGGTTCTTGGCAGTGGTAATGCGGCCGGTAATATGCCACCTAAAGTGGCTGAGGCGATAGGTAATCAGTTATATACCCGTTTGGCAGCAGCAGCGTAACGCTGTTAAATCAATAGTTTGCAAGAAGCAGGGATTTTGTTTCCCTGCTTTTTTTATTCCCCATAATGAGGTGATTTATTGTGTATTTCGTTGTATAACATGCGGTTTAAACTTTGGGCTATGGAGAGAAATATTTATGCTGATTTTACAACCCGTTTATTGGGTAGTGGTTACCTTCGGGCTATAAAATATGTTTTATGAAACCAATAAAGGGAGGCAAACATCCTGACAGTAACGATGAGCAGGCAGCACGCACTTTAGCCGGTATTTTTCAAAATATGGCTGCAGGCAGCAAAGCCCCTGTTCCTCCTGATTTACCATATTCTGAAATGTTAATACAATTGGTTCAACCATACATGCCTGAAGAGCCCGAAATTGAGGAACTGGAAGAAAAGCTGGAACTTGGCCAGATCGCCTGGAATTTGAGCGTGATGAAGCAGAAGGATGAATATTTATATCAGAATTACAGGGAAAACTTTCTGGCCGGCGAACTTGATGAAACTACACAGCTCTTTATAGATAAACTGGTATTGGATAAAGAAACCAGATTTGGCGAATACGATGCCATGCTTGATGATTGTGAAGTGATCGATGATGAAGAAGGCCAGGCAAATGTTCATGTATCGGTAAAATCATATGAACAGTTTATGCAGGATATTTTTCTCAGTGGCACTGAAGAAGAGGAAGACGAGGAAGAAGATGATGAAGAATTTGAGGAAATTGAAGGAGATGAAATAGATAATGAAGACGATGAAGAGGATGTAGTAACGCCCGAATATGTTAACCGCAGTTCGGTAGTAGTAATACCGAAACCAGCTTTCTGGGAATGGGCAAGAGCAACTTTTCCTGAAGATGAGCTGACTTCAAATCCCGAACAGGAAAGAAATATGTACCTGATCAACAGCATGGATGACGACAGTGAGTTTGATGAATGGCTGAAAATTAATTATGAGTATTTGTTTGAAAATGAATTGTACGAAAGGTTTGAAGATGATTCAGCCTGGCCCGATGAATTCACCCGGGAGCTATTTGACCAGTGGTTTGAAGTACAGTTCTGCAGCGTAGTGTACGATACAAAGAGCGCTGACATCACAAAGTTTTAATGATTCCCTGTAAATTTGAAAAATAACCTTTAAAACAAGCCGTAGAGGCTGTAACAGAAATATATTATTTATGGACATAAGCGGAAAGATCATTCAGTTATTACCGGTTCAAACCGGTCAGGGCAAGAACGGGACCTGGAAAAAGCAGGAATTTATTCTGGAAACCGGCGACAACTACCCCAAAAAAGTATGCATTGCAGTTTGGGGCGATAAAATAGACATGGGCAGTTTTAAAACCGGCGATATGGTAGATGTTTCATTTGATGTGGAAAGCCGTGAATATAATGGTCGTTGGTATACCGATGTAAAGGCATGGAAAATTGCATCGAAGAAAGCAGCGGGTGGTAGTACAAGTGCTACACCTAATAACAATACCAGCGAAGGGCCGGGTTATTTTGAAGCGGCTCCCGCCAGTGATGATGATCTGCCGTTTTAAAGTAATACGCAAAATGCGAAAGGCTTAACGCAAAACGCTTAATGCGAAACGCAAATGAAAACGCAGAACGGCTTTAAGCGTTCTGCGTTTTGCATTAAGCATTCTGCATTCTTTTAGCTAATCGGAATTTCCTGTTTTTCAGTTTCACTTCCTTCAATGATCGGCAGACTCACCTGTAAAACGCCATCGACATACTTTGCAGTAATGCGGGTGGTATCCATGCTGTTGTTCAGTAAAAACGTTCTTACAAAACCTCCTCGGCTGTATTCGCGCTGGATCCATTCAGGACGCGGAAAACCTTCGGGCGGTGTGTAGGAAATGGTAAGTTCCTTACCCCGTACATCAATGGAAAAATGTTCTTTAATGCGGCCCGGGGCAAACACCAGCATTTCGTAACTGGTATCGGTTTTGTAGACATTTACGGCTGCCCTTTGCATACTCCGGTAAAGCAGGTGCCGATTTTGACTGCTTCCGTACATTTCGCCTTTTGCGGCGCATGACTTGTTGTAGTGCATGTTGTTTCTTTTAAAATAATAAAATATCTATCATTAAGAATGACGAATGAACAACAGGGATATTTTATGTCCTCTGAACCGGAAAAAATAGCATTCAAAACCAGATTGAAGCTGGCCGGAGAAGCGATTATTGAGCAGCGAATAACAGCTGCACAAACGCTTATCAATAATGCACAGGAGGCTGCCAATAATGAAGAAAAAAGCTCTGCAGGCGATAAGTATGAAACCGGGCGTGCTATGAACCAGCTCGAAACCGAAATGCATTCCAAACAACTGGCGCAGCAGCTAAAGGAACTGGCCTTATTACATGATATAAAAGCAGATATTATTTATAGGGAAGCTACTACCGGCGCCTGTATTGAGTGTGCTGAAATGATCTTTTTTATTGCAGCCGGTTTGGGCAAACAAACAATAGATGGAAAGGTGATTTTCTTTTTGTCGCCCCATGCTCCGCTGGCGAAAAACTTACATCGTAAAAAAGCCGGCGATCAGTTTGTATTTAATGGCGCTCAAATAAAAATAGAGGGGGTATATTAGAGATGCGCCTTACAGGTTTCTGACTACAGACCCTTGCACCATGACCCTGCACCTTTTTCACGATTTCGACCTCATACGTTGACGATTCACCATTTACAACGTTACGGGCAGTTCTTCGAAGATGCCGGTCTGTCTGTTCTTCCGCACATTATCCCAGTTAAAGTAACGGCCGTTCATGGCTACGTATACTCCGGCAGGAAGGGATTGTACAAAAGCGAGCGCGCTGCCCAGATTGAATAATCCATCGGAGCTACCAAATTTGATAGGTATCATGGCGCCGGTAAGTACAATGGTTTTACCGGTTATATGCTGTGCCAGTACGCGTGCAGTTTCGGCCATGGTATCTGTACCGTGTGTTATTACGATCTTATTTTCTTCGCTTTGTTTGCATTCATTGGCAATAAGCATCCGGTGCTCCTGGGTCATTTCGAGGCTGTCGATCATCATCAGGGTTTTGATATTTACAGGAAGTCTGCTGCGGCCCAGTGCAAGCAGCTCCTGCATGTGCGTGTCTTTAAAATACAACTCGCCGTTTAATTCATTGTATTCCTTATCGAAAGTACCGCCTGTGATAAATATCCTGATAGCCATGTAGTATTTGTTTGGTGCGTTCATTGCAAAGATATTGGGTAAAAAAATAGCTAACTTGTAGAAGCGCCTTTTTAAAGTCTGTTTGGTGCAGAAATTGAATATGTAAACTAACGGGAAACATTCCTTAAAAAATCTTCATCAGCCAATAAAAAGCAATGGAAATTTTTTAACGATACCATGGATTGGGTGTGTTTGTGGCAATTAATTGTTGCGGAATGAAAAAGACAGACCTGATACAAAAGGTGTTACAGTTGCAGGGACTTACCGGGGAAGAACGGACCTGCCTCATTGATCTTATAAATAATCAGGCGAAATACGGACTGGTGTGGGACAATAAATCTGAAAAAGCCGCACAGCAGTTAAGCGAGTATGAGCCCGTGCTGAAAGAAGTACCTGACAAAAGTATTATAAACGGAAACCATTGTATTGATCATATTTTAATTGAAGGCGATAACCTGCATGCTCTCGCTGCTTTGAATACCGGTTATCATGGAAAGATTGATATCATTTATATAGATCCTCCTTACAATACAGGCAAAACTGATTTTACCTATCGTGATGCTTTTAAAGACAGATCGGCGGTGGCAGATGATCCCATGTTCAGGCATCATACATGGCTAAGCTTTATGTACAGAAGATTGGTATGGGCGAAGCAATTGCTCAGCAGCAGAGGTGTTGTTTTCATCAGCATAGATGATAATGAATGCTACCATCTGAAGTTACTGTGTGATGAAATTTTCGGCAGCGAGAATTTTGTTGCCAACCATGTATGGAAAAGTAAAAGTGGTGGAGCGGCCGATGCCAGCTTTATTGCAACCGATACAGAAAACATTCTCTTATATGCAGCCAACAAAGCCGAATTAGAAATAGCCAATGATACCGGTGCTATGGTTTCTACCTTGTATAATCGAACTGATGCGGATGGTAGAAAGTATGCGTTGGAAAGACTGGATAAGCAAAATATACGTTATTGTCGCACGCTTGATTTTACCATAACCGGTCCTGATGGTGTGCAATATCAGCCACGACATAAAAATCCGCATCATCCCAATGCCACCTGGCGGTGGGCGAAAGAAACCGTGAAGCAGCGGTTTAATGAACTGGTTTTTGAAAACGGGAATATCTATACAAAGAATTATGAAAAAGAAGGGTCCCGCCCCAGGAACTTATTAATGGAAGAACGTTTTGGAAGAACCCGTACCGGTAAAAAAGAGTTATCGGCCATTATTGGGCCCAGTGATTTTACGGCGCCCAAGCCATCGCGGCTTATCAGTTACCTGATAAAATTATTTCCCGCCAATGATTGTATTGTGCTTGATTTCTTTGCAGGATCGGGTACTACGCTGCATTCGGTAATGGCATTAAATAAGCAAGATGGCGGTACAAGACAATGCATTCTTTGCACCAATAATGAAAATAATATTTGTGAGGAAGTTACCTGGCCAAGAGTGCGTAATTTGATCATGGGGTATCAAAGTCAGGGTAATATCACCGATCTGTTATTTCATCAGGAGCTGGGTTTGAGGGAATTGAAAAAGGCAAAGCTATTGCTGTACCAGGTAAAAAAGATAAAGCAGCAGTATGCGGGAAAATATCATACCATTAAAACGGTTGTGAAGGAAAATGCATTGTATATGTGGGGCGAACTGAAAAAGGGTGAATGGATTCCGGGATTAAAAGAGAATAATTTGAGATATTGTAGAATAGAACTGATCCCGAAATAGTTTGTTGTTTGTGGTTATTGCCAGGTTTTGTAAAAGCTGATTAATTGGAAACTGAAAGTTATCAATCCAAATTTATTAGCACGTCGCAAGGCGCGAAGCATCTTCAAACAACAAACCTCAAACCCTACTCACTATTCACTTTTAAAAGATCCATACCATCAACCAGGCTACTCCCATTCCTATTATACCGCCGACGGCTGATGCCACTGCATCCATGACATCATACACGCCTATGCCGGTGAATTTTGAAAACAGTTCAAAGCCATAGCTGACGGCTATTACTATCATCAGTGCAATAAAAATTGACCAGTAAGGATGGCTTTGTAGTAACCAGAAGCCGGCTAGCTGTAATACCAGGCCCATAGCAATGCCTACATAAATATGTCTCCATTTATCGGGGGCAATTTTTTTGAACATAGGTAGAAGATTAAGATCAGTTTGATCGGCTTAAAAATAAGATACTTATTTTAAATGGAGCATATAATAATCGTTTATGGGTATTTGAATCAGATTAAAATATACGTGTTGAAGATAAAGTTACACAGTATAAAGGATTCTCGTTTAGCAGTGATACAATGTAGTTATTGTTGTTTCAAAAACGTTATCGGCCAATGAAAGTTTACGATCTGTTAACTGAATGGAGACGGAATTTGAAGGAAAGCAAACTTCATCTAAATGGGCTAAGATAACTAAGACATCACAGGATACCGCCGGCCGTGATATTAACGATCTTATCGATAAACACATTTTGGCGAAAGAACCGGGAGGCGGTAGAAATATCAGATATATTTTGAAAGAATTATAAGACGGTCCTGAAGTTTGGGACCGTCTTATAATTCCATTATTTCACAAACATGCTTTTATAATACTTCCCTGTTGCATAATCTATCACCTTTATTATATAGGTACCCTGCGGCAGCATACTTACGTTTATTTTCACCTGACTGCTGGACTCATTGAATTTTGTTCTTCTTAACTCTATTCCCGCCATATTAACCAGCTCCATTTCTTTGTTATTGAAATTATCTCCCGGAAGCCTGAGGTATATATCAGCCTGCGCAGGATTGGGTGAGATGGTTAAATTACCGGGCATGCTGCTATTCTTAATAGTAACGATTTGGGAATAGGCAGTCGTATTACCATGTTCGGTTACTTTGATGCGGTAATATTGTACTTCATTCGTGATGTCATTATCGACATAATCGTATTTTATATCGGCAGAACCCGTATTTGTTTTGTACGGAACTACTGCTATTGTTTTGAAATTATTTCCGTCGATGCTTTTTTCAACTTCAAAGTGATCGGCTGTATCGCTGCTGGTTACCCATTCTATATTATTGCCATTGTTAGTGGACCAGCCTTTACAGGACAGAATCTTTAAGGGCAGTGCCGAGGCGGGAGCACCAGACGACACATGCTCTGCAATCCCGGCATCGGGAGCATTTCCTAAAGGAACGGACTGGCCAAAATAGTCCAGATTAATACCGATGACCTGTCCGAAATTAATAGCCGCACAATATTGCCGTAACTTATAGTTCCATGAAGCAGGATTGCCAAATGTCGTAATGTCCATAAACAATGAATCACGCGGATTCAGTTTCAGCTCTGAGCCATCGACTGTATACCCCAGACTTCCGCCGCTCAAATGATACAGATTATTCTGATGAATAAGCTGTGGTCCGTTAAATGGCTGAGTCATAGGATCGGTGATGTTAATACCTGTGGTAACCCAGAAGATGTTGTTCTTCATACTTATAACATTCGAAATAGAAGGTGTTGTAAATATCCCTATGAGGCTGGTTACATCAGCAATACGCGGCGCATTTGTTTCAACGATATTGTTATTGAAAATCTGCAGATTGCGTACATCAACGTTGAAGCCATTGCCCGAGTTGATCCAGCAAACATCTCCATTATTGATGAGGAGATTATATGCAACGAGATTATTAAGTGCCTGGGCTCCGGTGCCGCTGCCAAATTCCATAAATCCCATATTATTAATGGCAGTATTGTACAGGATATTGTTACTGTTTACTGCGCCATACATTTCTACGGCGCCGCCATCGTACTGATAGTCGTAGCTGAAGGCCCAGCAATCCTGTATATTATTGTGGACGATGGTATTATTTGCGCCTCCCAGTGTTATACCGGTTGCGCCATAGTCATCGTAGTTAATATCGGGTGTATTAACGATCATTCGTAAATTACTGATGGAGCAGTCTGATATGGTGTTATATGTTCCTCCATCTATAGTGATTCCTCCGCCCAGTCGCGAGATGGTAAGGTTTTTAATGATATTGCCATAGCCATTATTGTTTTGGCCACCATAGATGTATACGCCATGGCCTACATTGGCGGTAATAGTATGATCATACTCAGGGATGCTTGCATCTGTAAGTTCAAAGCCATCGATCACTATGTAATTTGCCTGATTTAACCTGATGATCATGCGATTGGCTGTCGCCGCATCGGCGGGGTTCGCCAGATTATATTGAAAAACCGGAGCGTTCCCTGAGCCATATGGCATGAATACAATAGGAGTGCTGTAACTACCTGAGCTGTTAATGGAAAGCGTGCCGGTGAACTGCTGGCCTCGCCTGAAGAAAACGGAGTCGCCTGGCTGGAAATAATTAATCGTTGCAGGAATATCATCCAACGATTTCCAGGGGTCATTGAATGTTCCTTTGTTAGAACCTGATGCAGAAGGATCTACATAGTAATCCGTTGCATACGCGCACAAACCTGCCATTATAGCCAGGAAGCAGAAAATTAAGGTCTTCATACTAATAGAGCAATTAGAGAGTAGAGCAATTAGAGCAATGCTGTGGTTCCTCAAAAAAAAAGCCAAAAAGCGCTTCTTAACATAGTACTTTTTTGTTCAGTTGAAATTTTTTTTGAGTCATGTGAAGGTTGTGAAGCGCATACACCCCGCTCTACATGCGAAAAGTCAAGAGAAGAGAGAAATACTAGATCGTGATCAAGTGCATATCTTTGCATTCTATCTGCATGCAAATTTATACTACTATTAAAATTGGAGATTTTCACACCAATCATTGCGAAGACTACTTAATTACTGCTGAAGCCGGGAAACACAAATTGCTCTGTGCCGTTATGGATGGGTGTTCCATGGGCAACGATAGTTATTTCGCTGCTACATTAACTGGCAAAATCCTGAGGAAAATTGCAAAGGGATTAAGTTACAAAGAATTTATATCAAAGCAATCGGAGGATTTGCCTCTGCTGCTTGAAAACGTGACGAGCCAACTGTTCCACGAATTACGCAGTTTCAAAAGCTCCATTCAGCTTGAATGGGACGAAATTCTTAATACAGTCTTAATCTCTGTTATTGACACGGCTAATTGTGCTGGTGAATTTTTATGTATTGGCGACGGTCTGATTTGCATAAATGGAGCGCTGTATGAATTTGAACAAAACAACAGGCCGGATTATTTAGGATATCATTTGGATAAAGATTTTAAAACCTGGTATGTTAGTCAGAAACAAAGAATATCTGCGCAGGAGATAAAAGATTTTAGTATTGCAACTGATGGCATTTTTACTTTTAAAAAGTTTGATAACAAAGTATACCGTGAGTCTGATGATGTTATTGAATGGCTGCTATTAAATACAGAAGGGCATCAAAGCACAGGTATGCTTGATAGAAAACTTTTGGAAATCGAGTCAGACTGGGGCTTACGGCCTACTGATGATTTGGCTGTTATTCGGGGGATTATTGAATAAGCAGATTTGTTCTTTACATTTTATTTTATATTTTTGCGCACGCAAATAAAAGAATCATATAATCGTGATTACAACCTTAACATACAAAACTGGCATCATTGCAAACACTGCTACCAAAGCGGTAATTGCCAGTGCTTATATTGTCTTTATACTCAATGGGGAGACAAACCCATTACAGGATAAAAGAGGTTAATCATTACTATAATATTATTCAAGCCTCTTCATCCCGAAGAGGCTTTTTTGTTTGTCTCCCCACCTCTTTTCCAGGACTAAACATTCATTATTAATCAGCAATATGAAACTTATAATCAAAACATTTATCAGTGCATTTACAGGACATGTTCCGTAATGTTAGGTTTGTTTGCATATTGCTTAAGGCCTCTCGTTACGAACGGGGGGCTTTTTTTATCTCTTCTTTATTAAATATTTTATGAAACGGTTAAATGAATTCAGAAATATTGGAATTATGGCTCACGTAGATGCGGGTAAAACGACTGTTACCGAACGCATGCTTTATTATACTGGCCTGATACATAAAATGGGTAATGTTGACGATGGAAATACGGTTATGGATAGTGACCCGCAGGAAGAAAAAAGGGGTATTACAATTTCTTCGGCAGCTATCACTACTTATTGGAACCACGATGGCAATACTTATCAAATCAATATCATTGATACACCAGGCCACGTTGATTTTGCTGCAGAGGTAGAAAGATCATTAAGGGTGTTAGATGGCGCTGTTGCTGTGTTTTGCGCCAAATCAGGCGTACAGCCGCAATCAGAATCTGTATGGCGGCAGGCTAACCGCTATAAAGTTCCCCGAATTGTATTGATTAATAAAATGGATCGTCAGGGAGCTGATTTTATGCGGGTGGTAAAAGAAATCAGGGAACTGTTACATACCAATGCGGTACCTGTACAATTACCTATTGGTGCTGAAGATGCTTTTAGTGGGGTTATAGACTTAATAAGCATGAAAGCATTAATATGGAATGGTGATGATGGAAAGATGTATGAAGTAACAGATATCCCTGCTCATTTGCTGACTGAGGCAAAGGCACATCGCAGGCATTTATTGGAAGAATTATTGTTGGCCACTGAAGAACTGTTTGAGCAATTTACTACCAACGCTGCTGCGATTACGGAGGAGAGAATTTATGAAGCATTGCGTGCAGCCGTTATAAGTATGCAAATTGTGCCTGTGTTATGCGGAGCTGCTTACAAAAATAAAGGTGTTCAGCCGCTGCTTAATGCAGTTGTACAATACCTGCCATCGCCTGTAGATATACCTTTTGCAACGGGTATTAATCCAGATAATGATCAACCGGTAGCAGTGAAAACAGATTGTGACGCTCCTTTTGCAGGTCTTGCCTTTAAAATAATCACCAACGATTATACAGGCAAGCTTGCATTAGTAAGAGTGTATTCCGGTATTCTGCAATCAGGCGATACGATATGGAATAGCCGTACCGGTAAGAAAGTACGCGTAAGCCGTATCCTGAGAATTATGGCGGATAAATATGAAACAGTTGAACAGATAGGTGCTGGTGATATTGGCGCTTTAATAGGATTGAAGGAAATAAAAACAGGAGATACATTATCAAATCCTGATTTCCCTCTATTGCTGGAAAGCATTCAATTCCCCGAACCGATGATTGGGTATGCAATTGAGGCGAAATCAGGCAAAGAAAGTGGCAAATTGAGTGAAGCGCTATCGCAGTTGCTGGATGTAGATCCTACGCTGATGGTAGAAATGGATAAAGCAACCGATCAAACAATTCTAAAGGGAATGGGTGAACTGCATCTGGAAGTGGTGCTTGAAAAATTAGCTACTGAATACCAGGTTGAGGTTAATAAAGGAAAGCCGCAGATAGCCTATAAAGAAGTGTTTACACAGGCTGTTGAACACCGGGAAGTCTTTAGGAAGCAAAATGGTGGTTCCGGCAATTTTGCCGAGATACACTTTGAGCTTTCTCCTCGTGAGGATGACTTACCCGGACTTGAATTTATTAATGATATCAGAGGTGGAGCTATTCCCAGGGAGTTCATTACCTCGGTAAACAAAGGTTTTGAAGTGGCTATGCAAACCGGAATTCTGGCAGGTTATCCCGTTCAATCTATGCGGGTGCGACTGTTCGATGGAGATATCCATGAAAATGACTCTCATGCGCAGGACTTTGAACAGGTAGCATTGATAGGATTCAGGGCCGCAGCCACAAAGGCGATACCGAGATTATTGGAGCCGGTTATGTTTGTGGATGTTACTACTCCTGAAGAATACACCGGTGCTGTAACGGGTGACCTGAATCGTCGTCGTGGTATCATCAGGGAAATGGAAATGAAGCATAACGTGCAGTGCATAAAAGCAGCAGTTCCTTTATCAGAATTGTTCGGATATGTAACTGTGTTAAGAAGCCTCACTTCCGGAAGAGCATCTGTTTCATTAACCTTTCAGGATTATCAACTAGTGCCTGATAATCGTACATAGCGGAAGTTGAATTATACAAGATCGCCTTCAAAAGGCGGTCTTGTTTTACAAGTACATAAACTGCATATTCATCAAATATCAGAAGAGAAATATTTTGTTGTATTGTTTTGGTATTTGCATTCTTTTATTACTTTTGCATCATGATTCGCACAAATTCATATTTACTGTCTTTATCGCTCAGTTGTTATAGCAACAGGCTGAAGGGCAGTTATATTCATGCGAATAAAAGTTGACGATAAACTAAATTTATAAACGCATAAAAAGCCCTTCAGGTAAGCACTTGAAGGGTTTTTTGTTTTTAGCCCCTTAGCCCAACGGAAGAGGCTTCTGTCTTAGAAACAGAACAGTGTGAGTTCGAATCTCACAGGGGCTACTGCTATGCATAACCGTATAGTCCAACTGGAAGGAGACAACAGTTTTAAAATCTGTATAGTCCGGGTTCAAATCCCGGTACGGCTACCAATGAGCGGGTACTCAATGCTGGTATGGAGATTGGTCTGCAAAACCAATTGAACATGGGTTCAATTCCCATCCTGCTCTCATCTATTTGGAAGGTTAGCATAACTGGTAATGCAGCAGTCTTGAAAACTGCCGTACGTGTAGTAGCGTTTGCAGGTTCGAGTCCTGCACCTTCCGCTTTTGCCCGCCGAGCTGTAGCGTAGGCGAGCTTCGCTTGTAAGTGTTCTGAGCTCATTTTTTAAGGCGAGCTTCGGCGGACAAAGCCCGCCTGATAATACTGGAGAGTAGGCAGATATTGGTTTGCTGCGGCATCCTGCTAAGATGTTTCCCGTTTAACCA
>Ga0105239_10004267_pt1 | contig 17151 bp, 17 predicted proteins | sample KBSC44metaG_FD_92761 | JGI IMG/M metagenome (GOLD analysis project Ga0105239, IMG submission 92761) | Corn rhizosphere microbial communities from Kellogg Biological Station, Michigan, USA - KBS C4-4 metaG | ecosystem: Host-associated > Plants > Roots > Rhizosphere > Soil | place: Michigan, USA...
CCACCATTTGAAGAATCATATCCGCCACCGCCGCCACCACCGCCCCACGCTTTAATGGTGAGAGTGACCGCGCCTACAGGAATCGTAAAGTTTTGTACGCCACCATTGTAAATAAACGTTTTCGAACCAACGACCGGAGTTGGCGTTGGAGTCGGTGTTGGCGACACCGGGCCAGGCATTGGATCTGTGTGCGGAACCGGAGTCGGAGTTGAACTTGGATTTGGCGACGGCGTCGAACTCGGTGAAGGTGATGGCGTCGAAGATGGTGACGGCGCCGGATCTGGGGACGGAGTTGGCGTCGAACCTGGCGATGGACTTGGAGTTGCGCCCGGATCTGGAGATGGTGATGGATCAGGAATCGAAGACGATTTCTGCGCGCTCACCTGATCAAAATCGACGCTGGAGCAGTTCTGAAATCCAGCCGCTAGAAAAAGCGTCGAGCCGACTATATATATCGCTCGCTTAACTCTCCGGTCCAACTTCAGCTTCAGATTCAACTTCCAACGTTTTGCCATATATGACTTAAGTCGGCACATACGCGCAGAAACTTGATCGAAAATGAGTCAGATTGAATTAAACGAAGACTATTTAGGCCCCGTCTCATTTTGAGACGGATGGGCATCGAGACTTAAGCTTTTCTGCTTCAACCACGCCGCAACAATCGCACGTCGACTGGCCAAATCGGTCGATGGATCGCCCTTCAAATCATTTAAAATTTCCTGAACGGTTGGGAAAATGTCGTCATACGCTTTCTGAATCTCCGGGAGCTTATATCCCGCTCGCCACAAAATTTCGCACGCGTAGCCTTCAGTATTCGCATGTTCATAATCGGTAAATGGAATCTCTTTTCCCTCCACCATAATTGGCATTGGCCCTAGCGGTCCATCGTGATCGGGAAAGTCGTTCATCGTGATGTCGAAAATGTAATGTGCAAACTCGTGCGCAAAAAGTGCCGCAAATACGAGATCTGGATCCGTCGTCTGTTTAGTAAATTTTGTCAGAATCGTAAGATCGACAAGAATATATTTTCGCTGTCGATCACATCTCAAGTCGCCGTGATCGACAAGTTTTAACTCAAAGTCATCGACAACTGGTTTTATAGACGCCTTGATTCGATCAAAGATCGAAAGTAAATGCGGGTAAGGCTTTTCATTCAAAACAGGCGTCGAGGAATTCGGCGAAAGCAGAGACGGCAACGTTTTCTTATGAACGGCAATATCAATGCCGCGAGAAAACTCATCGACGATCGACTCCGACCAGACATATTGGGAATTAATAACCAAAGCGAGCGCCGCTAACAGCAGACCAAATTTCATAGTTCGGATTCAGTACCTCGATGATCTCCTCTCGGCAACGTGGGATTGGCACGACGTCTGCAAACTCTAACGTCATATCACTGAGTTGCATTTTACGGATCCTCACCTTCCAAGGCGTCAGAGTTTTGACGGCGAAGTGACGGATTCGTTGGGGGGACCATGAGCAACCTAGCCAAACATCGAGATCTCACCTTTCCCGACACTCGGTACATGGGAAGTAAACGAAAGCTGTTGCCCTCGCTGCACTCGATCTTTGACCAGCTGAAATTTAAATCCGCACTCGATGCGTTTTCGGGCACTTCATCCGTTGGTTATCTATTAAAAACGATGGGCAAGGCGGTCGATACCAACGATTATCTGCGCTTTAATTTCTACATCGCGCAAGCGTTGATCGAAAATAACAATGTTCGATTGAGCGATAAAGAAGTGCTCGAAATCATTCAGTTCACGTCTGACAAAAGTGATTTCATCGAGAAGGAATTCGCCGAACTTTATTTCACAAAACGTGACTGTCGGTGGCTCGACTCCGCGGTTTGCAATATTGAAAATCTTAAGAACCCTTATAAACGCGCGATTGCCTTTACGGCCCTTTGTCGAGCCTGCATCAAGAAGCGGCCACGCGGCATCTTTACTTACACGGGCATGCGTTATGACGATGGTCGTAAGGATTTAAAAGTCGAACTCGCGGATCACTTTGTTGAAGCCGTGAAAATGATCAATGCTGCCGTGATCGACAATGGAAAGAAATGTCGCGCTCACAATAGCGACGTCATGCAGCTCAAAAAATCGAACTACGATTTGGTTTACCTCGATCCACCTTACTTCTCGCTCAAATCAGATAATGAGTATTCGCGTCGCTACCATTTTCTTGAAGGTTTGGTCTCGTATTGGAATCACGTTGAAATCAATCGTGCGACCAAAACAAAAAAGTTCGATCGCCTTGATTCGCCGTTCACACATCGCAACACGATTGTTCCCGCATTTGAGGAATTGTTTGATCGCTATAAGAAAAGCCAGATCGTACTATCGTATTCATCCAACTGTTTCCCCGACGCCAACCTCTTAAAACGACTTTTGAAAAACAGTGGACATGCTGTCGAACTCATTGAGATCGATTACGTTTACTCGGTCGGCACGCACGGACACAAAAAAAATAACCCTTCCAACCGAGTCAAAGAATACGTATTTTTAGGTCTGTAAACGGCTCTACTAATATTTTCGATGTTCAATCAAAAGACAGCGATTTGAAACCACGCGGAGGCCAGCGGCCTCGGCCCGCTTTTCTGCTTCAGGATGTGAAATCCCGAGCTGGAGCCATAAGACTTCAACACCACCAACGCTCAAGACTTCATCAACAACGTCAGGAATCCGGTCGCTACGGCGAAACACATCCACAAACTTACGATGCTCGAGTGGAACGTCTTTGAGCTGTTGATAAATAGTCATTCCGGCGATCTGCTTTTCTTTCGGGTAGACGCCGACGACATCGTAGCCATGCGATTTCATATAAAGCGGAATTTGATGGCTCGGCTTACTTGGGTCAGGACTTAAACCTAACACCGTGATGCGTTTATAGTCGGTGAGAATTTTCTTAATGCCGTCTTGATCTACATTCATTTCTATAGACACTATCACGCCCACAGATGAAAATCATCTCATGGAAACAACTGCAGCCTCCGAACAATCGAATTTTACCCATCCACATCCACTTAAAAAATTTACTTCGTATCAGAAGTTTGTCGTTGGACTGCTCGCATTTCTGCAGTTCACGATCATCCTCGACTTCATGATTATCTCACCGATGGGTGCGATTTTGATGCCGGCTTTGAAAATTACACCGGCACAGTTTGGCACCGTGGTTTCGGCCTATGCCTTTGCGGCCGGAACATCTGGAATCTTGGCCGCCGGTTTCGCTGATCGATTTGATCGCAAGAAATTGCTGATGTTTTTTTATACGGGATTTTTAATCGGCACACTTCTTTGTGGTGTGGCCAATAGTTTTCAATTTTTATTTTTCGCGCGCATGTTCACCGGATTCTTTGGCGGCGTCATTGGTTCAATTGTTCTCGCAATCACAACCGATCTATTTCCTTTCGATATGCGCGGTCGAGTGATGGGCGTGATTCAGACGGCATTTGCCGCGAGCCAAGTGCTTGGACTGCCGGCCGGGCTCTATTTCTCCAACATCCTTGGCTGGCACGCACCGTTTTTGATGATCGTGGCACTCGGTCTCGCGGTGGGTGTGGTGATCGTGATGAAGCTTCAACCCATCGATGCCCACTTAAAACTTCAAACCGACCACAACCCGTTCGTGCATATTTTCAACACCGTTATCAATCGTGATTACACTCTCGCTTTTTGTGTCACGGCACTTTTGAGCATCGGCGGATTTATGTTGATGCCATTTGGAAGTGATTTCACTGTTAACAATCTCGGCATCGACATGAAGCACCTGCCGCTGGTTTATCTGGTGACCGGAATCGCTTCCATCTTTATGGGCCCAGTGATCGGTCGCCTGAGCGATCGCTTTGGCAAATACAGTATGTTCGTGGTTGGTTGCGTGATCTCATCCATCATGGTGGTGATCTACACTCACCTTGGCATTACACCACTTCACATGGTGATTTTGGTGAACGTGCTTCTCTTCACTGGTGTGTTCTCGCGCATGATTCCATCGCAAGCTTTAATGTCGGCGATTCCATCTCCAGCCACCCGTGGATCGTTCATGTCGGTCAGTGCTTCGCTTCAACAAATGTCTGGTGGCATCGCTTCTGTCGTGGCAGGACTGATCGTGGCCGAGACGGCAGAGGGAAAACTTCTGCATTTTGAAACGATCGGCTACATCATGGTCGGCACCAGCTTGACAACCATGATCATGATGTACTTCATTCACCTGAAAGTTCTGAACAAAAAGTGAGTGAAAAATGAAATGTCCTTGTGATTCTGGAAAGCCCTTTGAAAGCTGCTGCGAACCCTTCATCACCGGAAAAGCGCAACCCGAAACCGCCGAACAACTGATGCGTTCGCGCTACACGGCTTACACCAAGCATGACATCGGATATTTGAAGAAAACTTTAGCGAAAGAATCGCAAAGCGACTTTGACGAAAAAGCCTCTAAAGAATGGGCTGCAAAATCCGAGTGGTTAGGCTTGCAAGTTCTCTCCACCCAAAAAGGAACAGCTGACGATAAAACCGGCGTCGTCGAATTCGTTGCGACCTACAAACAAAACGGCTCGAAAGTCGAACACCACGAAGTTTCAAAATTCAAAAAAAATGACAAAGGCGAATGGCGCTTCATCGAGGGCGACTCACACGTCCACAAAGATGGCGAAGGTCATCATCACCATCATCACGCTACCGAGCCTGTCGTTCGCGAAGGTCCAAAAGTTGGCCGCAATGACCCTTGTCCTTGTGGCAGCGGCAAAAAATATAAAAAATGTCACGGGGCCTAGGGTAGATCCCATACGAAGTCCTCGTTAACTAGAATCCGAGGCTGGACATCCCACAATTTGCGACGCGCCTATGGCCGCAGGTCGTCTTCGGATTGCATCATCGCTTCGCGATGCCGCAACCCGGATACGCCCGTGCACATAGGACGATGTCGAAATTCTGGGATGTCCAGCCTCGGATTCTAGTTACGCCGCCTTGATTGTTTCAAAAAAACGCTCCGCGCTTTTTCTTTCGGTCGGAGATGCGGCGGTTGTGAAGAGGGAGCCAAAACCGGCGCCTTCTGCGCTCGCAATGAATCAGCGGTTGCGGAGTTTTTGGATTTCTTTGAGGGTTTCTTTGAGTTCGGCGCGGGAGTTCATTGTCTGCAACTCTTGTTCGGAGATGAGTTTTTGCGCTTGTTGCAGGCGTAATTCGAAGGATTGCATGACTTGGTGTTGGCGCTCGACCAATTCGTGAACTGATTCTTCGTGGTTGCGGGCTTGGTTGCTCGCCAAAGTTTTTACCACGGTTTGCATTTCGCGGAACGCGGTTTGAATCGTTTCGTATTGGCGTTGCAAGTGTGCTTGCATTTTTTCGATGCGGTTTTTATCAGATTCTTCGTTGAGCATTTGTAGCTCTTGTTCAGAAACCACTTTTTGCCATTGCTGCAAGCGACCTTCAAAGGCCTGAATCATTTGGCGTTGTTCTTCGATGTGTTCAAACATCGTTTGGTCCGCCTGATGGCGTTCTTTTATCCAGCCGGTTGCCACTGCGACTTTGGCTTGCAGATCCTTAAAGTGCGCTTTGTAGAGCTCGTGTTGTTTTTGAAAATGCTTTTGGATTTTTTCGAAGCGAAATTCCGCCGTCGACAAAAATTCTTCCCAACGGGCAGCCAACATTTCCATGCGTGAATCGAAATCGCGACGTTCTTCTAATTCCTTAACTCGCTTTTGCATCAACTCAAGTTGATAAGTCAGCACACGTAAATCATCTCGAGTGGCCGCTGGAACACCCGTCATCGTAGAATGAGCGGGAACATGAGACGGCATGTGTGCCGGCATGTGCGGAACTTGCGTATTCGCAGGCATCTTCTCAGTCAAAATCGGAGTCAGCTCGCGCGACATTAATGGATCAAATGGATCACCGTTCATGGCATCTCCGTCCCGTGAGAATTAGGCGCACGCATTTTTGCTGACGCATTCACAAACTGACTCATGTAAAAGCGAATCATGTGATCGACTTGAATTGGATGACCTTGGTAACTCCAACTGAGTTGGCCAAATGCCTTTAGCTCAGGAGTGAGCGCATGTTGTGATGCGGTTTCATTTCCCGTCAGTCCGACGTGATGAGAAACCATGATGCCGCCGCCATGCTGTAAACTAAAAATCAATTTAGCGCCGTTACGAAACAGCATGAAGTCCGCTTGCGTTTTTGCAATCGAGTAAACGCGAATAGGTCCAACGCCGGAACTACTGAGTTGATTGAAGGCCGAAGTCACTTTTAAAAATTCGAGCTTTAAATCTTGCAGAAAATCGAGGCTGGCCGCTTCTAAATGCATAGACGGATCGTCAACAATGCTCAGATCCACAATGCCGGCATCTTGCATCTGTTGATCAGCTGCGACCAGATTTTTGATCCAACTGAATTTGTCCACCATGACTCCTCAATGCATCCGATCCGATGGATGCACCACAGCATATAGGATTTCGTGCATTGCCAAAATTGTCAAGACTGGCTCAGCGAGCTAATTTTAAGAGATGAAAACTCTACTTCTCCCGCTGGTTTCGTCTTTTGTGCTTTCAACATTTGCCTTTGCTCAGATTCCGCAACAAGACACGCCAACGGATATGCCGCCTGTGCATACTCGCGGCCACGGTAAAAAGAAAAACATCCTAAACAAACCGGCACCCAAAAAAGCGAGTGATCATATCGTCGGCCAATGTGTCTTACTGGCTGGCGGTGGTAATTTGATGAACGCACCTTGCTCCGAAGTCATTCTGACTCTCGAAAGTAAAGGCGATCCGATCCACACTCGCACTGATAAACTTGGACAATTTGAATTCGTGACGGAACAAGGCGCGGAATACAAACTTGTTTCGGGCTCAAAATTCTACGAGATGGTTCAACCCGACAGACCGGTTCATAGTGGTGACAGCATCGAAGTTCACCTTAAACAAAAGTAAACGTCGCCACCCATTCGGCATGTGGCGAATGCACGAACTGGTCGACAGCGGCCAGCTCACTTAACTGATATCCCATTTCCTTAAGTCGTTTCGCATCGCTCACGAAGCTTTCGCTCCAACAAGAAACATAGATCAATTTTTTAGGTTTAGACTGGGCAATCGTATCGATTAGATTTTTCAGTCCCGAGCGAGGCGGATCAACGAGCCAAGCATCGCCTTGAAGTTCAGTTGGGTGATAAAGATCTTTTCTCAACACTTCAACGTTGAGCTTTTGTTCTTCGCAAGAGCGTTTCAGGCCTTCAAGCGCTGTTTCATCCATTTCAATGGCGGTCACATCAAGTCCTGAACCAGCAAGTGCGAGCGAAAAATTTCCGCTGCCTGAGAAAAGCTCAAGCCAACGTTTCTCACCCGACTTTTCTGCTTGCCGCAACACTTCGCCCACCAACGCACGGTTCGCTTTGAAGCCAGCTTGAGTAAATCCCGCAATGGTTGTGTAGATCGGGAGAGCTTTTCCATTTCGATCGTAAGTCTCAAACCAAGCTTCAAGTTTTGGATCACGAAGCTTCGGTTGGCCCTCTATCCACTCGAATCGCTTTCGCCGTTGTCCAATTTCGACGATCGCGTGCTTTGAAAGCCACTGCAAATATTCGCGTTCCTCAAAAAGTGTCTTCACATCTTGGTTAGCAAAATCGAGCCAAGCGCCACGCACACCCGTCGGCGATACCCGCAAGCGAACCGAACCTTTTTTGATGGGTGGCTGTTTTTGGCGATAAATTTGAAACCAAGTCTCGAGCGATTCTGACAGCATCGGGCAGGTTTCGAGATCGAGAATCTTGCGTTCGCCGAGCTCAAATAGTCCGAGACGACCTTCTTCCCAAGTGAGGTCCACGCGATCGCGCAAACCGCTTTGACCGCAGTCCACCCATTGAACAAAATTGGCAGAACTTAATACTGCGAGGCCGGAGATCTTCTGTTGGCGCTGTTCTTCGGACGACTTCCCAAGCCATGCGCAGCCTGAACATCGACCCTGATAGCGGCATAAATTCGATTTCATCTCCGTAAGATGCCAAATTGGAGGCATTCTTTGAAGAAAAACAGTGCTAACAAAAAAATCGCTTTGGTTCCCTATAACGTTTACACACCGGGTTGACGGTTGCTTAGAAATGCGACATTTTGGCGATGCTTCTAACGAAGCAAACGTTGGTTGAAACTGTACGTTTGTTGAAGTTCTCCTACTTGGATCCTAGCGGCAGGCGCTTTCCCCCTCCCCCCCTAGAAAGCTGAAGCGTAAAACCTTCTTTAGTTTGCCGCTGGGGTTTAAGAGGTTATTTCCATAACCTCTCGAAACTCGAAAAATCGATAATAGAAAATTAGGCTTCGGTCGGACCGGTTTTTGTGACTGGGAAGAGTTGAATGTTCAATTGGAACACGCGATCGCCTTTGTCGGCACTTCGTGCAACGGCGACATCTTTTGTCCAGCGTTTGCGGAATTGTCTTAATTCGAATTTTAGTTTTTCGAATTCTGGTTCGGTCAATGACACGGTCATTGCGCCAAACTCGCGCTCTTGTGGCGCATCTTGGAACAAGCTTTCTAAACCTAAATAGATGAGTTCTGCTTGCAGCTTGCGAACCAAAGCCACCGGAACATTTTCTGAACCGCTCATCAACTCGCGACCACGAACAATCGAGCCGTCTTCTTTGCGCACCAATTCGCCGTCATTCATTAGCTTTTCAAGGCTACGACGAAGGTCTTCTGGTTTTATTTTGCGGCGGATCATATCCGACAACTGATCCACGTTGTCGAAACTAACATTCTTTTGATCCGCCATGGCATAAAGAACCCAAACAACCCAGCTCGGAACTTTTTCCCAAGTCTCGGCTTTGATTTCTCCACTTTTGAGCTGATGACGAACGCGAATGTCGGCGAGAGTTTTTAAGAAGCGATTGCGTTCGAGTGGTTCCGTTGATTGACCGTAATCCACCAGAGCTAGAAACTCGTCGGTTTCGTCTTTTGAAAGACCAACCGCACGCGCGAACTTTTTCGTCATATCGCTCGAGAGATTGCGCTCACCATCGATAATCAATTTTAAGTAGTTGGGCGATTTGATATCCGCTGCTGCCGCGAATGTGGCGTAGGAGTAGGGACGCAAATCTTTACGGGTCAATTGACGTTTGTACTCGTAAAAGTCCCGCAAGTACTCGCGAAAATCCGTGTAGGCGGCAAGGCGTGGTCGCACCGGCGCGCCGTCTTCGGATTTCAATTCATGAGTTGTTACATCCACGAAGATCTCTCCAGTTCGTATCTTTCCACGAGACGAAATGAAGAGACAATACATTTGTTCGAAGGCGTTGCGTCTACTGCTTTTTCTCAGATTTAGGAGCACGAGTGAGCGCGAAATTTGATGTAACCGAGATTCGTTCGCTTTCATCTGCATCACCGAACGAAATCTTGAAATTTAAATCGCCGCCGCCGTCGTTGCTGATAAGCTGCACTTGCTTGTCTTTAAACCAAGCATCGCGTGCTTTTTCTGGCGAACCTTCAACAACTGAGAACATGATTTGCGATTGATCTGGAACGGTTACGAGTTCACCACGCAAAACCAAAGCTTTTTTGAAGTAGAGGTCATCTTTTGGTGTGTCTTTCGGAAAAATCACTTCTGCCTGTGATGGACCACCCGCAACTGCCCATACATGCATGATGGCTTTGTCTTTCGAGTCAGCTAAGAGTTGATTGAAGGCTTGGTGAGCTGCACTCTTTGCCTGATCTTTAGCATCTGTCGTAATCACGGCTGCTCCCAAGCGATTCACGATGCGAGCCATTGCCACAGGTTTTGCTTTCTTAAGATCGGCTGCACTTAAATTTTGTGCATTCAAATCTAAGCGTTTGATTTCGATGATGACGTTTTCGCAAGTCTTGAACAATTTGTCCGAGCAATGTGCAACCGCGAAGTAATGATATTTCAATGGAGCTGCACTTTTCGAATTCTTATCGAATACAAGATCAAATGTACGAGATTCGGCAGCCAAGTGAGCGACGTCTTTTACTTCCGTCTCTTTTACCTTCGCATTCTTCTTTGTACTTTTCTTTGTTGTCGCAGCTTTTGCTGCCTTCGGTGCGTTGGCAGTTTCGATTTCATGCAACACTTTGCCTAAATCACGGTGGCCATTGAAAACGAGCTGAGCCCAGTTGCCATCTTCTTCGATATTCACAGCGACCGTGTAGGATGTGACGTGATTTTTTTCGTAACCAACGATGTGCACGTCGCGAACTTGTTTTGCGAATTCTTCGTTACCTTTGATGAGATCAGCGTTCGAATTGTACGCGTTCCAGATCGTTGCCATGATCGAATCGAATTTTCCGTCTGTGTAGGCCGCTTTATCAGCGCGAGAAAGTTGCGTGAGAATGGGTTGCGTTGCTGGCTCGTGCGGAAGACCTGGCGACCATTGAGCATCGTCAGCTTTTACCAAAGTGATCTTTGCTGAACTGATAATGTCGAACTGACCGGGCGCCGAAGTTGGCGCTGCAGTCGCTGTCTCCGTCGTCGCTGCTGGAGCTGTTGGGGCTGACGTTTGCTGACCATTAATATTGATATTCGGAGCCGGTGCATCCGTATTTTGCGTCACGGTGACCGAATTGCCGCTTTGATCGGTTGATTGATAAGTCGTTGTATCGCCTGATTGTGTAACGCTTGTCTCCGCTGCTGCCGCAGGCGCCGCCGGAGCAGTACTTGGTTGGGTGACAGGAGCTGGAGCTGCAGCCGCTTGCTGAGCGACTTGCGCAGCCTGTGCCGCCGCCATTTGTTTTTGTTGCTCACGTTGAGCATCAGCGATGATCAATGGATCGATATTGTATGGAGTGTATTTTGAGGTCGCAGTTCCAGATGCATCGTCATAAGAATAATCATTAAAGCTTGAACCAGGTACTGGAGCCGTCGAATTCGCTGCTGTTGCTCCGCCACCAAGTACTGGAGGTTGAACGTCTTGTGGGTCTTCGACTCGTTGTGCGCGAACTGTGCCGCCGCCCGAGTTTTGCATCGCCACTTGGTTCGCATTTCCGTTCGCCAACATCGCGTCTGAGCTACCGCCACCGACAAGCGCCGGGTTCACACCACCACGATACTGTTGATTCACAGGCGTCTTATTTGAATTTCCGCTGCCGTTCGACGAACATGCCGCCAACATTAAGTTGGTCGTAACAAGCGAGAACAACGCAATAGCGCGAACCATAAAACTCTCCGATAAGAACGGCGATCTTTTTGAGATCAGCCTTTTCGTTTATTCTTAAACAGAGCAAGGCTTGTTCCAGTTTTAAATCAAACAAATTGAATTTGGCGCGTGAGAGAGCCGTTTTTTGTTACTTCTGAGAGATGGTGCGAGGCTTGTTTTTAGGAGTTTCTTTGTCTTTTGGTGTGTCTTCTTTCTCGTGAGTGACTTCCACAGTGCTGAGGCAGCGATCGAAAGCGCCATTGTAGCTTGCGCGGACCGTATCGCCATGATTGAAAGCCTCACGTAGAGACTTCACTCGCTCGCTTTCTGCGAGAGTGAAATCGCCGCCCGGATAGATCGAGCAGACTTTAAATGTTTCGGTACTCTTTCCATCAGAAATGCGAACCAGAATCTTATCGTCATCGGTCGCGATAGAGACAACCTTGCCTGTAACAGAATGCGCTTCGATATTGGCCTTTTCCCAAACACTCATGTCTGCATACGCAGACGTTTGAGCAAGGCAACAGACGCATAATAATAAGGTGGCGGTTAGGCGAACCATGTCTTTCTCAAGAGCATTGAACGTGCCAGCCGAATTCATAAAGAATTGAATTCGGGAGTTAAGCGAGGATTAAGGTTGTCTAAGGAATTGACACCCTGGCGCGCTTTGGCCGCGTCAGTGACAGCGACCAACAAGCGTTAGAGTTGGCTCATCGTTCGAATATTGAAAGAGCAAATCGACTGCGAAATAATGTTCCTTAGGCAAGAGCGAATTTCCTAAGCGCAAAGAATCAACAACCGCTGCTTTCACACCATCGTCATAGTCGCCGGCAATAAAGTCATTGCAGCGCTCATACAACTCCGAAGTGATGGGCTGACGAATCGTGACGTGCTTTGGTTCGAACGGTCCATTATTTCCACCCACAAGAACACGCGAGATATTGCTGAAGTAAGTTGCAAGATCATCCGTGCGAGTTTTCGTGAAGTTTTCCCACTCGATTCTGAGGGATTCATTGCCAAGTGCTGCGATCGCTTTTCCCATTCGGTAAATCCAGTAGGATGTTGCGCCCAAGAGCACCACAGTGGTCCCTAGCTCCAACTCTGTCTGGATAACAGGATGTGGGGTCATCATAGAGTTAATGCTTCCAACAATGGCTGCGACTCCCGCCGTCGTCCAGATCGTCGGCGCGATCATTCTTCTTAAACCGCGAGGAGTCACAAGATTTCGAACATAATTACTCAATGAAAGTGGCGGGCTGAGTTTATCGATTTCAGCCTGAACGACCTGTTCCGCATCTTCTTGTTGTTTTACAAAATTGAGAATTTCATCTGAACCGCTAATCACTCTTGCGACTCGAACAGTTGGTTCTGTTTGAAACTGACGTTGACCAAATTCTTGATCCAACTGAGCTAGCTTTTTCATTTCAGCGACTTGAATTCTTCTTTTCGCCCGAAGATCTTTGCTTCCTCTTGCGACCTCTGCTTTCACCATCGAAGAATCGCGGTAAGCCATGTAACCCTGCACTTGGCGCCATGCTTGGGAAACATCGTCTTCTTGTGGTGGTGGAGCCGCCGTCAAAAGCGAATGACATACCGCCAAGATATTCGGTTTCAACTCCAGCGGAGCCGCTGTCGAAACATTCGCATAAGAAATGGAAACGATAAGGCCAATGACCAACGTTTTCCAATTTCGACTCAAATTCATAACCCTGCTCCTAGTGAGCCCAAATGCGGTAGTTTGGGATGAGTAATTTCTGTCCAAGACGGCAGTTTTTCACTACCACAAACTTGAAAGGCAAAAAAGGCGTGATTTTTCAAAGCGAAAGACTCTTTTGGCTTCGGCCACCCACAGGCAACCATGACGTAACGACGAGTCTCCACCTCTTGCGGTGAGAAATCGACGGAAACCGCCTCTGGCAGCACGATCTTTTTCTGACCAGACACAAACAAAACCCTTAAATTTGAGTAGAACGCGGTCCACTGGCGCAATGATTTGAGGACGCGATCTTGTAAATTTGGATCGTTCACTTCGACGGTTAGATCAAAAGCGAGGGGAGAATTCAAATCAAGCGCGTGTAAGGTTTTGGTTAGGGCTTTTTGATGAGTGTCGCCTTGGAGGCCCCACGAGCGAAGAAGCGCCATCGCCATGTTTTTTGTCCATTCACGGCGGTCGATGGAAAGTTCTTCAGGGTTTGCCTCGAGGGAAATGTGTGTTTTTAACAGCGCCTTGAAAAACGCGATCTGATTTGGGAACGACAATTCTTTAACAAAACTCCAGATTGTCCACGCCACAAGTGGGCGAAGCGTTTGTGGACCCGAAACTTCATTGGTTTCTTTGAGATCGCAAGCTTCGAGATCATGCAGCGAGCGAAATGGCGATTGGCAGTAATTGGTGGACGATGCGGGCATAAGAGAAAAGCGAAGAAGCGTCTTCGGAGAAACGATTTTGTTGGTGGTTGGATCACTCCACTCTGAGTCACCCATCACCATCCAGGTGAGGATGTTGGCCATCACTTCTTGCGTCGTGAGATCTTGCTCGGGCCAATTGGTCTGAACCCAACCAAGAAGTGCCGCATGCTCGAGTTGTCCCGGTTTTTCTGCGAGCGCGAAACCGATCGTGACGAGTTGATTTTCAGTTTGGAAGACATTCGGATTTTTTTCGTCAATCTGAATGGAGATCGGAGTGCTGGTTTCTTTGATCCACTCCAAACGATCGAGGCGATTGAGTCGTTGCGACCATTCCAGCGCAGGTTCTGTTGCGATCGGACGACGTAAGCGGCTGACTGAAGCGCAGGCTGGGATCGCTTGTTCGCGGAAAGAAAGCTCACGCAGGCCCTCCCAACTCACACACGTGCGACTCGGTTCGAGCAAGCGATGAACCACAAAAACTCCGGCGAGGAGGCTGAGGCTGATCGCGATCGTTAAGAAGTGTCCTTGAAATCTCCGCATTTTCAATGACTTGGAATTACAAAAAGCGGGCCTTGTGAGATCGCACTAATAGGTTTTAAACGATCTGAGCGCGAGTTTTTTTCATGCTTGTCGAAGGGCTAATGACAGATGGGTGCGTTTGGCTCTTTGGAACAAAGATAGGCTTTGATTGCCGCGTTTTCTTGTTTGAGCGCCGAAATTTCCTGATCGTGCGCGAACGCCAGATTTTTGATCACGTTATAAATATCTTGGACCGCTTTGATCAGAATGGGAGTGATCGCACCGTACGCGATGCTCTTCATGTGGTCTGCATCGTCCGCCGTCGAAACGATTTCGGGCACGACTTGCTCGGCTTCTTGCGCGATCAATCCAATCTGATGTTGCTGAGCCCATTTTTGTGATTGATCGATCCAGTTGAATCCCACCGGGCGAAGTTTCAAAACTGTGTCGAGCCCGTATTGAATTGGCTCGATGTCTTTCTTCAATCGAACGTCTGATGTATTCACGAACGCGCCGGCTCCCGCAACTTGTCCACCACGTACGTCTAAGGAGTAGGCTGGTGAAGTGGTGCCAATGCCAACAATCCCTTTAAAATAATTCTTCATGGTACCGTCTACGTAAATACCAAAATCGTTTGTCGCAGTTCCCGTCGGTGGTGCGATGTAAATCCCGAATCGATTTGTGACAGTGCCGCCGCTGTTCGTAGAATTAATCTTCAACCCGACGGCGTTCGTGACAGTGCCTCCATAAATGTAGTTCTCTGCATAAAATCCGGCAATTTCACCTACGGTACCGACATCCGATTCCGCGCCAAAATATCCACCAAAAAGGGTGTTGAGCGTGGCTGCGCCGCCATTGTATGCATAGCCAGAAACCGCAAAAAGTTTATTCAACGTGCCAGTGCCGTTATTTTCGACATAGCCATTCACGCCCATCAATGTATCAATTGATTTAGTATTAGTCGATGGAACGGTCGTATCTGTCGCAATTGATGCGCGAGCGGCACCCGATGTTTGGTTTGCAGTGGGCGCTACAGTATGAACAATTGAGATCCCGTCAATTTCCGAAGATGTCGTCCCTGTCGACGTCGTATCGACTTCGAGTGGTGAAGCCGGGGTTGTTGTTCCGATTCCGACGTTACCTGGGATGATCATTCCATTGGCCGGCGGCGCGTTCACCGTGGCATAACTGCCAGTCGCGATTCCCGAACTTTGATCGATCTCAAAGGCTGCGGATTGCGTGTTTGTCCCATTTGGAGTGATGTAAAAATCAAAACGAGAACCGGCGTTCGACGAGGAATGATTTTCTGTGGCCCTCGCTCGAATTTCTATCCCTTTGGCATTATGGTTATAAAATCCGATGCCACCCAGTGTATCCCATTGCTGCATGTAGGTCGGAGAAGCGATTGTTCCGCGAGATTGATAAGTGGAGAACCACGGATATCCTGCGCCGGTAGGATGCGCAGTATGTATTCCCATTTCTCCGAATTGGCCATCGTTCGTCAGATTGAGGTTTCCGGTCCAAACATCAAGCTTCGCTTGTGGCGACGTGGTTCCAATCCCGACGGAACCGCTTGCTGAGATCCTCATACGCTCAACCGCATCCGCGTTTCCTGGACCCGCCGTTGCGAAAGTGAGATCGGTCGGGAGAGAGCCAGAGCTGACGCTATCTTGAAAGGCGGCGATGTAGGCGCCGCGACGGAGTGTGCTGTCGTAACCAAAATAATTGAAATATCCGAGGCTATCGTTAGCCTGAGTGTTCGCGTAGGCTCGACTCTTCCAGAAACTAAATGTTGGCCCCGTGGAGGTCGCGCTGTTGTTTTCGAAGGCAGCTGTTGAAGTCGTATGGAACGTGCCGTTTACATCCAGTGTATAGGCGGGCGCGGAAGTTCCGATACCAACGCTGCCACTCCCCACAATTAAACCGTAATTGTTTGTACCGCCACTAGCGGTAAAATATCCTGCTACGTTCGTGGAATTAGTTCCTGTCGCTGTGACACTCGATTGAATCCCATAGCGAGTGACACCCGAAGTCGCGTTCGCGCCGGTGATCGAAATATTAAGCCCTGTATTGCCGGTCGCAGCAGCCGTCGAACTTGAAGAAAGATTGAGAATGCTGCCACTGGTTAATCCATTAGCCGTTACCGATTCAACATTCGCGGTCGTAACTGAGTTCGCAGTCAACGTGCTCGCAGATGTTGTTGTACCGGTATAAGTTTGCGAGAAGACTCCAGCGCCTGAAGCCATCGTCAAGTTGTTGCCAGCCGCGATCGTCGTGTTTCCACTCAATGAGACCGCGCCTGTCGACGGAATGTAATTCGGACTCGAGCCACTGAGAAGTGCCGTAAGCGCCGTGTAGTTCGTCGTTGAAAAAACGTTTTCGAGGTTGCTTTGACTGAGAACCTCGGAACCTGAGTTGTTCACTTGCAACAGAGCCGAAGGCAACATGCCTTGAAGTGTTTCGGCTCTTTCTGCCACGATCGCGTTTGGCGATGAGTCCAATGTTAAATTCGGTGAAAACACTTGCGTCGTGCTCGAAGGTGGCGTGACAGTGATTCGTACATAACGAACGTCGCCGCTCGCAGGATTGTAAGTACATGCCGTTCCGCCTGAAACCAGCTTCCCGTTAGTGGTGGTGATCGTATTCGAATAAACGGTCGCCATCGCATTGCCAACATCATTAGCGCCGCGTTTTGTCGCGGATGAGCCTGTCGTCAATGAACCAACCTGAAGAGTGAAGTAGCCATTTGTTGTCGATGTATCAACTGTTTGCGTTTCCTCATACAAAATACAAGTTTGGTTTGTCGGCTCGAGAATTTGAACCGTGACGGAAACGCCAGATGACACGAGTGGAGTTGTCCCCGCCGTATTAGAAAAAAGTTGGCCGTCTAATGTAAAAGTTTGGGGTGCTTGTTGTGCATAAACATTCCATGCATAGATAAACAACAAAACTAGACCAAAGCTTTTCCAACAAGGGTTCATGATTTCTTTATCGGCGCTCAAGACAGTTAATTAAAAATTCCTAGGAAAAACCGGGCCCGACCGCGGTCGGGATTTACTTATAATCAGAAAAGCACTGCCGATAGAGGC
>Ga0105239_10004268_pt1 | contig 17150 bp, 14 predicted proteins | sample KBSC44metaG_FD_92761 | JGI IMG/M metagenome (GOLD analysis project Ga0105239, IMG submission 92761) | Corn rhizosphere microbial communities from Kellogg Biological Station, Michigan, USA - KBS C4-4 metaG | ecosystem: Host-associated > Plants > Roots > Rhizosphere > Soil | place: Michigan, USA...
ATCCCTTAAAGAGCTAGGCACCCTTCCAACTGTTTTATTCTGATGTGCCGCCGTATACGGGTCCGTACGTACGGTGGTCAGAGGGGACGGCGCAGGAAATAATCCTGCGCCTCCCACTCACTTAAAGCTGATCTTTCTCACTCTGTTGTTCATCGCATCCGCCACGTAGAGGTTGCCGTCGACGTCTATTGCCAGTCCGGCCGGGTAGTTGAATTGGGCCGTTGTCCCGTCCCCGTCTGCATAACCTGTGGTGCTGCCTGCGATGGTCGATACCTGCCCTGAGGCGTTTACTTTCCGAATGCGGTCCCCATCGGTCAATAGTATATTCCCTTCCCTGTCCATCACCATATCGTAGATGAAGAGGAATTGGGCAGTACCGGCGTCACCGTCGGCCATTCCGTGGGTGCCTGCGCCGCTAAACCGGGATACCATGCCCGCGGGAGTTATTTTACGAATGAAGTAATTCCCGTTGTCTGCTACGTACATATTTCCCTGTTTGTCGAAGAGGATGGCATTGGGATCGAGAAATTCTGCTACTGATGTGTCGCCGTCTACAAATCCCTTTTGCTCTCTGCCGGCGAATGTGCTTACCTGCCCGGCAGCGCTGATCCTGCGTATGCGGCCGTTGTTCGTGTCATCGATATAGATGTCTCCCCGGGCGCCTATAGCAATGCCGCCCATGCCTTCGCCGAACTGGGCGACGGATGCGTCTCCGTTCCTGAATCCGGGTACCCCGGTGCCGGCGAAAGTGGAGACTATTCCGTTGGGTGCTATCCGGCGGACACGGGCGTCTGCCATATCCATGACGTATACATTGCCGACGGGATCTACCTCGATACGGAAAGGGTCCACGAATTGGGCCGTGTCACCGGCCCCGTCCCTGGTGCCGAAGTTGCCGTCACCGGCGAGCAGGGAAACCTGTCCACCGGAGATCTTTCGGATGCGACGGCCGTTGTAGTCGGCTACGTAGAGTGTTCCGCCGGCGGAGATGGCGATGTCGACAGGCGTGTGGAATCTGGCGGATAGTAACGGGCCATTGAGGTAAGCGTCTGTTCCGTCGCCGGCGAAGGTGCTGACGACCGCTGTTTTTGGGGATGGAGGAGGCTGATCGATTGGGGGATGGTCTTTTTTACAGGCTACGGCTGCAGTCGCGAGCAGGGCGATGAATAGAATATATTTCATGATTGCCAGGTTTGTACCGGCATTGATGAAGAATGTCAGCCTGGCGTTGTATCGGGGTGTAGCAAGTTTTTCACCGGCGGGCCCGGGTTTCCGAATGGTGGGGTTATACATGGTTAACAAAAAAGTCATTTGGTTGGTTTGAGGATATTTTTATTTGCAAATCAATTGTTTATGGAGGTGTAAAATTCTTATCTTGGATAGCTTTCGCTACGGGAAGTATAACGTTAATGGGTATCTTAAAAATTGAAAATATGGGCACTTATGTACTAAGTTTTCAGGAAATCGACCGGGCAAAGGTCATGGTCGTGGGAGGCAAGGGGGCTAATCTGGGTGAGCTGTCCCGGATCGCGGGGGTGCGGGTACCGGATGGTTTCTGTGTTACGACCGAAGCGTATAAGAAAGTGACCGGGAATCATCGGGAGCTGAACGGCTTACTGGATGAATTGGTACGTTTTAAAGCAGAAGAAAGGAAAAATATCAGCGAGGTCAGTGCAAGGATCCGTAAAGTCATTGAGGGAGCGTCTCTTTCCAGGGATATAGAAGAAGAGATTGTGGGTTGTCTTGAACATTTTGGTGCCGGGGACTCGTATGCTGTCCGGTCCAGCGCTACGGCGGAAGACCTGCCGGCGGCATCCTTTGCGGGACAGCAGGACACATATCTGAATATTATTGGAAGGCAAGCGATCCTGGACCATGTTAAGAAATGCTGGGCTTCGCTGTTTACGGATAGGGCGGTGACTTATCGTCTTCAAAATGGCTTCGACCACCGGATGGTCTACTCGTCTGTGGTGGTTCAAAAGATGGTTTTACCGCAGGTATCGGGGGTCCTATTTACTGCTGATCCGCTGAGTTCCAACAGGAGAGTGACGTCTATTGAAGCGAGCGATGGTCTCGGCGAGGCTCTCGTCGCCGGTCTGGTGAATGCCGATAGCTATAGAGTTCGCGACGGCCGGATTATCGGGTCTGGTCAGGAGGGCAGACGTACGCTGACGGATGAGCAGGTGCTGGAGCTCGAGCGCATAGGGAGAAAGATCGAGAGACATTTTGGTTACCCCCAGGATATCGAATGGTGTCTTGCAGATAGCGGCTTCTATATTGTCCAGAGCCGGCCGATCACTACATTATACCCTATACCCGAAATAAATGATAAAGAAGATCATGTTTTTATATCTGTCGGCCACCAGCAAATGATGACCGACGCTATGAAGCCTCTGGGCTTGTCTATATTCCAGCTAACTGCCGGCAGGCCTATGTATACGGCTGGTGGAAGATTGTTTGTGGATATTGCACCCTATCTGGCTACCAGTGCCGGAAGAGAAACGATGCTGGGTGTCCTGGGAAAATCCGATCCACTGATAAAAGGTGCGCTTTTAACCCTTATAGAGCGGGATTTTATCAAGCTTTTGCCGGGCGATGAAAAAGAGGCAGGGAATAGTGCTTCGCCGCTGCCGGATTTTAAGGCGCTGAATGACTATGACCCCGTAATCGTTGATGATCTGATAAGGGAGAGCCAGGCATCGATAGGCGAGCTGAAACAGTCCATCCGAACGAGATCGGTGTTGGATGTGTTCGATCTAATCGTGGAAGACATCCGGAAGAGAAAGCAGGAATCCTCTGATCCCAGGAGTTTTGGTGTGATCATGACAGCCATGAATGCCGGGTCATGGATCAATGAAAAGATGATGGAGTGGTTGGGCGAGAAAAACGTAGCGGATACGCTTTCTCAGTCTGTACCCAACAATATCACTTCAGAAATGGGGCTGGAGCTATTGGATGTCGCGGATCTGATCCGCCCTTACCCGGAAGTAGTTGCGTATCTGCAGCAGGTAAAAGATGATAATTTTTTGGATGGGCTGGTTGGGCTTGAAGGTGGACAGGAGGCCAGGGACGCGATCTTTTCTTATCTGGATAAATACGGAATGCGATGCGCCGGGGAGATCGATATTACGAAGGCCCGCTGGAGCGAGAAGCCCGGCACCCTTGTCCCTATCCTTCTCGGCAACGTCAAAAATTTTGAACCGGGTGCCGGCCGACGGAAATTTGAGCAGGGCCTTCGGGAAGCGTTGAAAATGGAGCAGGGATTGCTACAGCGGCTGAAGCAGCTGCCTGATGGCGAACAAAAGGCGAGCGAGACTAAAAGGATGATCGATCTGGTCCGGAATTTAGCCGGCTATCGGGAGTATCCAAAATACGGCATTGTGAGTCGGTACGCCATTTACAAAGAGGCTTTAATGAAGGAAGCTGAACGGCTTGTGCAGGCGAACGTTATTCAGGAGAAAGAAGATATATACTACCTCAGCGTTGACGAGCTTCGGGAGGTCGTGCGGACGAACAGCGTGGATCGCCTGCTTATCCGCCAACGAAAGGACGAGTTCAGGGTATATGGGAAATTGACACCGCCTCGTGTTATCACGTCCGACGGCGAGATCATTACGGGTGTGTATCAACAGGAGAGTCTGCCGGCTGATGCTATCGCGGGTCTGCCTGTTTCTTCCGGGGTTGTGGAAGGACGGGCGCGTGTCATCTTAAATATGGAAGCTGCTGAACTGGGAAATGAAGACATACTGGTCACCGCCTTTACTGACCCGAGCTGGACCCCCTTATTCGTATCGATAAAGGGTCTGGTCACGGAAGTTGGTGGACTGATGACCCATGGGGCGGTTATTGCGCGCGAGTATGGTCTACCGGCGGTTGTGGGAGTGGAGAATGCGACCGGGCTGATAAAGGATGGCCAGCGGATCCGGGTGAACGGGACGGATGGGTATGTGGAAATACTTTGAATTGGGAGGTTGCGCCCGCACCCCACTGGGTAAGCAGGGGCGGGAGGGTGAAACTGTCCGGATGTGAACAAGGAGTGGCCGGTAATGAACGACGAGGGCATTCTGTTTTTCCTATATAATTGAAGTGCAATTAATTGAATGATTGGCATCTGTTTGGCAGGGTAACGGCAAATCGACATTATGTGCTGGAACATTTTCCGGATCGCCATACGGCAGGCCGTCAGAAATAAAGAACAGACCCTCATCAAGATCGGAGGTTTGGCGATAGGAATCGCGGTATGTTTGGTCATTTTCCTGGTCGTCCGTTTTGAAACGAGCTTCGACGATTTCCACCCGTCACGGGATCATATCTATCGCGTGGTCTCGGTTTTCAGGACACCCCTTGGGATCGGCTACGAGTCCGGAGTGCCCTTTCCCACGGCGCCGGCGTTGCGCCGCGATTATCCGCAGCTCAGGAGTGTCGCATCCATCCTAAGCCTGGGTGGGGACGGCCTGGTCACCACCGGGTCAGGCAAAAAGTTTAGGGAAACGAAAACCATTCTTTATGCCGAACCCCAGTTCTTCGAAATGTTCGCGTTTCGCTGGCTCGCCGGGAATAAGCAAAAGGCCCTGACAGAACCCAATATGGTGGTGTTGACCCGGTCAATGGCCAAAAAGTATTTTGGTGATTGGAGCTCGGCCGTTGGCCGTACGCTGAAGCTGGACAACAACAGGCTGCTCCAGGTAACCGGAGTGCTGGAGGACGTGCCCGCAAATACCGATTTCCCCCTGAAGGTGGTGATCTCCTATGCTACCCTTCGGACTACGGGTGTCAGCGGCGCACTCAACAATTGGGTCAGCATATTCGCACAGCATTACTGTTTTGTAAGCCTTCCGGATAATTTGTCCGAGGCTACATTCAATAAAGATCTGGCTGGCGTCGTGAAGCGGTATAAACCTGCGGAGAACTACAACGAGGGGATGATGCTGCTGCCACTGAAGGACATGCACTACGACACCCGGTTCAACACCTTCAACAACCACCCCTTCAGCCGGGCGCTGATAAATACACTTGACCTCATTGGTCTTTTCGTGCTGCTGATCGCCTGTATCAACTTCATCAATCTGTCCACCGCCCAGGCCATCAACCGTGCGCGTGAAGTAGGCGTCCGAAAAGTATTGGGAGGGACCCGGTTGCAATTACTCAGGCAATTCATGGCCGAGACCTGCCTGCTGGTAATTATTGCTACTGTTGTGGCGGTCGGAGGCTGCGGGCTGACGCTGCCCTGGCTCAACCGGCTTTTGGATGCAAACCTTACGCTGGACGCGATCGCCGGCTGGTCATTGCTCGCCGTGGCACTGGGAACGACCCTTCTGGCGGGTTTCTATCCTTCGGTCGTCTTGTCCGGTTTCAATCCGGTGACTGCCTTTAAAACCAAGGCGGCTGCCGGCAACACCGGCTCAAACCTGCTGCGTAGGGTGCTGGTGGTGCTACAATTTACCATCTCTCAGGCGCTGATCATTTGCGTACTGGTTATCGTCGGCCAGGCCGATTACTTCCGTACCGTCGCCCTGGGCTTCGACAAAGACGCGATCCTTATAACCCATATGCCGGACAACAGCAAGATGGCCCAATTGCGCAACCAGCTGCTTTAAATTCCGGGCGTGGAAAAGGTGAGCTTTAGCTACGCCAGTCCTCTCGATGTGAATTCCGACTGGAACAGCGATATCATCTACAACGGTGTTCCCCAGCATGACTTCGGCGTCAACCTCAAATGGGCCGATTCAGTATATCCGGGCCTTTACCGCTTTCAGCTTCTTGCGGGTAGCCTCTTCCCCGGCCCCTACACGATGGTCGTCAACGAATCCTTCCTCCGCAAGCTGAATATCCCTCGTCCGTCGGACGCGATTGGCGCCAGGGTGATCATCAAGGGCATCGGCGATACAAGCACTATTGCGGGTGTCGTCAGGGATTTTAACATCGCGCCGTTAAATGACACTATCCGGCCTGTGATCCTGGAAAACTGGAGCCGCGTCTATTCTACGATCAATATCAAGCTGACACCTGCAATGATCCCGCGGGCGCTCTCCGCCATCGAGAAGGTCTGGAAAGACGCCTATCCGGATGACGTCTACGAGTACCAGTTCCTGGATGAAAGCATCGCGCGCTATTATGTACAGGAAGACCAGATGGCCTCGCTATATAAGATATTCGCCCTGTTGGCGGTATTTATTTCCTGTCTAGGACTGTACAGCCTTGTTTCCTTTGTCGCGGCTAACCGGCGGCGGGAAATAGGCGTGCGCAAGGTTCTCGGGGCATCGGTCGGTAATATCGTTCATATGTTCTCCCGCGAGTTTCTCCTGCTTGTGCTATTGTCGTTCCTGCTCGCAGCGCCGGTTGCGGGAATTGCTATGCAAAAATGGTTGGAGAATTATGCGTTTCATTTCAAGCCGGGGCCCGTATTGTATTTTGAGGCCGCGTGTATCTCCATGGCCGTCGCCTGGCTGTCGGTTGGGTACAGGTCGTTTAGGGCAGCCAGGGCAAACCCGGTGGAGAGCTTGAGGACCGAGTAGAATACTTTCCGCATTTGTTGAGTGTAGACGCTGCGTCCCAGATCACCTGACCGGCCGATATTCGAGGATCAGAACGCCGTTATCGAGCGCCCGTGAGTTGCTGAGCCCGAATTTCCTTAATTCCCGGTTGTCATCGAAAAGCCTCAGTCCGCCGCCGACTGAGACGGGGCACAACATCAGCCGGAGCTCGTCAACGAGGTCATGGCGAAGCAAGGCTTTCACGAGAGTGGCGCTTCCATAGACGAGAATATCACCGCCGTCGGTCTTCTTCAGCGCGGCGACGTCGCTGGTCACGTCACGAAGAATATGGCTGTTGTTCCAATCTGCCTTTTGCAGGCTTCGGGATACGACATATTTCGGTAGCTGGTTCATGCGGTCGCCGAACGGGGTGCCGACCTCGTTGGGCCAGGACGTGGCGAACTTTTCGTAGGTAGTTTTGCCCAACAGCAAGGCCTCCACGCTGGAAACCTCTTCAAACTTGTATTTCCCGCCTTCGGGATGGCGGAATTTCGTCTGCCAGCCGCCATGAGGGTGAGGGGTTTCATTGCCGCCGGGCGCCTCGACAACGCCGTCGAGGGTGATAAATTCGGTAACGATAATTCTCCGCATCAGTTTTTTTATAAAATTAGCGAACGTTGCCGGTTCCAACAGGGGGAGAAAGAGACATTCAATGGGGGTGAATGCGCCGCGCGCACGCAACATCCCGCTGTTTGCTGTGTCTTTTCAGGAAACCAGCTAAGGACGTATGTTAAACAACTATCTGAAGCTGACCTGGCGTCGCGTGGTCAGAGACCGGCAATTCACGGCGCTCAATATTCTGGGCCTTTCCACCGGTCTGGCCTGTGTGGTCCTCATTTATATCTGGGTGAGCAGTGAGCTCAGCGTGGACCGTTTTCATGCCAATAATGACCGTCTCTATCAGGTGATGTCGCATATCAAGCTACCCGACGGCATCCATACTCAGAATTATGGGCCCGCACCCATGGGCCCTGCCTTGGCCAAGGACATGCCGGAGATCGAATCCGCGCTCCGGGTGAATCCGGCTTACGATCTGCTCACCATCGGAAAGGTCAAATTCAATGTATCTGCGGAATTCGTGGACCAGAACTTTTTCCAGGTCCTGTCGTATCAGTTGCTGGAAGGGAACAATGATCAGCCTTTTCCCGATAAACACAGTGTCCTGATCTCCGATGAACTGGCCATGCGGTGTTTTCATAGGGTACAAGGGCTCACCGGAAGAACGATCAAATGGGGAGATGATAGTATCCCCTTCGTCATCTCCGGCGTCTTTGCCCATCCGCGGGCTAATTCGTCGGCCCAGTTCGATCTGCTGTTCAATTTCGAGCAGGAGCTGGTCTATAATCCAGATCTGAAGGACTGGGGGAATAGCAATCCTGACACGTATATTGTCCTCCGGCATGGCGCCGAGCCAGGTGGTTTACAAGAAAAGCTGAGGGGGTATCTTCAGACCAAAGCTTCTTATTCGCCGCTCAGCCTGTCGCTTCGGAAGTATGGCGACAAATACCTCTATGACACCTATGAGAACGGCGTTGTCGCCGGCGGCCGTATCGGCTATGTTCGTCTATTTTCGGTTATAGCTCTTTTCGTTCTGTTGATCGCCTGTATCAATTTCATGAACCTTTCTACAGCGAAGGCTGCGCGCAGGGCCAAAGAAGTGGGCGTTAAAAAGGTGGCTGGCGCAGGTAAAGGCCAACTGATCGCCCAATACCTGGGTGAGTCACTGTTGATGGCTTTTCTGGCGCTGGTGGTATCCCTGGGCCTGGTCCTTGTCCTGTTGCCCGGATTTAGCGCCATTGCCGGCAAACAGCTGACCTTACAAGGCACTGCCGGTTTTTGGAAAGCAGTTTTCGGGATCACTCTATTGACGGGGCTCATTGCCGGCAGCTATCCTGCCTTGTACCTTTCGGGTTTCAAGCCCGCCTTCGTTCTGAAAGGCAAGCTACCGCACTCGCCGGCCGAGCTACTTATTCGTAAGGGTCTTGTTGTTTTTCAGTTTGCGCTTTCCATGATATTTATTGTATCGGTGCTGGTAATCTACCGGCAGATCAGGTACGTGCAAACGGCGAATTTAGGCTATGACCGAAGCCATATCGTCACTTTTTCCAGTGATAAGGAACTTAGCAGCCATTTTCGACCCTTTGTAAACGATATCCGGCATGTGCCCGGTGTGACAGGTGTCGCGAGTGCAGGTGCAAATATGACGGGCGCAGTCAGTGGCAGCACTGAGAAGGTCGATTGGGAAGGAAAGCTGCCGGGGCAGGAGCAGCTGTTCTACGCCATGGATATCGATTATGGTCTAATCGACCTTCTGGGCATCCGGATGGTGGAAGGCCGGAATTTCTCTCGTCAATTTCCTTCCGACAGCGCCTCCGCAGTGCTGTTGAACGAGGCGGCGGTTAAAGCTATCGGCATGAAGCATCCGCTTGGAAAGTACTTCCGGGTCTGGGGTGGTGATTATCGCATTGTCGGTGTGGTGAAGGATTTCCACTTCAAATCCCTATATGAGCAGATAAAGCCTTGCTTCTTCCGGCTGCATCCCGCAGGTAGCACCTTCTTCGTTAAGATAGCGCCAGGACAGGAATCAACTGCCCTGGCCATGCTCACAAAACTTCATGGAGCGTATGATCCCGGTGTTCCCTTTGATTGCCGATTCATCGATCAGGCTTATGAAGCCCTTTACAGATCTGAGCGACGGATATCCATTCTTTCCCGCTATGTCGCCGGGTTGGCGATCCTGGTCTCCTGTCTCGGCCTTTTCGGACTGGTGGTTTTTACTGCGCAACGACGTCAAAAGGAGATCGGGATCCGGAAAGTGATCGGCGCCACCGTCAGTAGTATCGTGGTCATGCTCTCCAAAGACTTTCTGCAGCTTGTGGCTCTGGCTGTGCTTATCGCTTTCCCGATCTCATGGCTGCTCATGAACCGCTGGCTCGACAATTTTGCGTATCATATCGAGATCGGTCCGCTGGTCTTCGTGGTGGCAGGCATGTCGATCTTCCTGATCACGGTGTTAACGGTCGGCTTTCAGGCGATCAGGGCAGCGATGACCAATCCGGTGAACAGCTTGCGGGATCAGTAAAGTTTACATGGGCATTCATTGATTGGTGGCAGAACATCGATATGATGTAGGTCCGCATTAGATGGCATTAGACTCGAGCAGCTCTTCGAGGTTGTCGAACACCATCGTGGTGCCGGCGAGCATTCCCGATTCGGCCATTGTCTTGAGGTCGGCTTCGTTCTCGAATTTTAGCGTTATGCTGACCATAGTGCCTGTTGGGATGGCTGTGAATTCGGTGAGCCTTTGCATCGTTGGGAGGCCGCCGGTAAGGTTGGCATTTTCGTCGCAGGGCCCGCCGGTGGAAGTGAAGCTGCGTAGCGGGTCGACCGTTAGGATGTTGGCGCGCCACCAATAGCGATCGCCATTCGGGCCGACCATACAAAAGTGCCAAGTGCCGCCGGGTTTGAAGTCGAGGGATTTGGTCTCCATCTTCCAGGGTTTGGGCGCCCACCATTTATCGAGGATATCGCGTTGGGTAAAGGCGCGCCAGACCTTCTCGGGCGGCGCGTCGAAGGCGCGGGTGACGACGATTGTCTTACCTGGCAGGTCCTGGGTGATTTGGGCTTCGTGCTTCATAATAGCTTGTGTCATGGTGGTTAAAGTTTATAAGTCGTTTAGCAGGCCGTCCAGCTGGTTAAAGCGGTCCTCCCATTGTTTGCGGAGCACCTCAAGCCAGTGATCGATCTCTTTCATTTTTGTTGGATTGAAGTGGTAATAGATCTCCCGGCCGGTGCGTCGCTGGCTGATGGCTTCGCATTCGGCGAGGATCTGGATATGTTTCGATATGGCCTGACGGGTGATGTCGAAGTGTTCGGCGATGGCGTTTGGGGTCATCGCCTGGGAGGCCAGCAGGATAAGGATATTCCTGCGGGTGGGGTCTGCTATTGCATGAAATATATCGCGACGCATGGTATGTGCAACCTTTTATTTGCAAATATATATGCAAATGGTCAGTTGCGCAAATTTTTTCAAATTTTTTGGGTCGTAAGAGTCTTCATTCTCCGAAAGCAGGGAGGGGGCTGGTTGGAGTCGGGCGCTTCCAGCGCAGGAATAATGGGCGATATTTGACTATGAACTATTTAACACGGACCGTTTGGATATTGTCGTTTGTAAGCCTGCTTACTGATGTAGCTAGCGAGATGTTGTATCCGATAATGCCGGTCTATCTGCGCAGCATTGGCTTTTCGGTGTTGTTGATCGGGATTCTGGAGGGGTTGGCGGAGGCGACTGCGGGGTTAAGCAAGGGATATTTTGGGAAGTTGTCGGATAGCAGGGGAAAGCGTGTGCCTTTTGTAAGGCTGGGTTATGCGTTGAGCGCTCTGTCGAAACCGATGATGGCAGTTTTTGTTTACCCGGTCTGGATATTTATGGGCAGGACGATGGATAGGTTGGGCAAAGGAATTCGCACGGGGGCCCGGGATGCCCTGCTGTCGGATGAGGCCACGGAGGGGACCAAGGGGCGTGTCTTCGGGTTCCATCGTTCGATGGATACGCTGGGGGCGGTGGCGGGGCCTGCGCTAGCATTGGCGTGGCTGTCGTTTAATCCGGGCCGGTATCGGCTGTTGTTCCTGATAGCTTTTGTTCCGGGGGTGCTGGCGATTGCCTTGTCAATGCTGCTCAGGGATAAGGCGCGGGCTGGGGTGAAGAAAGAAAGGGTATCGTTCTTTTCTTTTTTGCATTACTGGCGGTACAGTTCGCCGGTGTACCAGCGGCTGGTGGTGGGGCTGTTGGTCTTTGCGCTGTGCAACAGTTCGGATGTGTTTTTATTGCTGCGGGTAAAACAGGCGGGTTTCAGCGATTCGTTGACGATCGGGGTCTATATCTTTTACAACGTTGTATATGCGTTGTCCGCATTTCCTTTTGGCGGACTGGCCGACCGGATCGGGCTGAAGCGGGTATTTCTGATCGGCCTGGCGTTGTTCGTGATAGTTTATTCCGGGATGGCCTGGCGTGGCGGGTTCGCCTGGTATATGGCGTTGTTCTTTATTTATGGCTTGTATGCGGCGGCGACGGAGGGGGTGACGAAGGCCTGGATCAGCAATATCGCGGACAAGTCGGATACGGGGACGGCAATCGGCGCATATACGGGGATGCAAAGCATTTGCGCCTTGCTGGCAAGTACCCTTACGGGATGGATTTGGGGGCAGTTTGGCGCCGGTGCCGCTTTTTTGCTGTCGGCGGTAGGGGCGGCGGGGGTGCTGCTGTATGTGGGTTGGGCGGTTGCCTGGGACCGGCGTTGATCACGGGCCGTCGCGCGCATCGAGAGTAGGTGAAAAATTAGCAAGACATTTAGTTTTCGTTGATTATATTGGGTCAACCTATGCCCGTTATATGACCCGACTTCCTGCCTTATTGGTAACCGCTATCTTTCTCATGCCCGTCATCTTCTCCTCATGCGCCACGATATTGAACGGCCCGGCGCAAAATATCCGGATTGCTGCGGACAAAAGGATCAAGGACATATCTGTTGAAAATGCCCTTTTTGTAGATAGCCTGGCACGCGAGCCGCATGGTTCCGGGGTCTACTCGGTCCGGAGGAGCCAGGCGCCCTTGTCAATCTATGCACAGCTGGATTCCGGCAAGAAGATCATCCGCATTTGGCCACACAATTCCATCGCCTGGTGGGCCAATATCGAGACCTACGGCGCAGGCATGCTGGTCGATAGGAAAAATCCGAAGCGTTATGCCTACCGGCACTGGAATTACCTGACGCTAAAAGATACCATGCTAGTGTGGCGGCGATTTGCGCCGATCTCCAAAGGAACGGTATATGGCTCCGTATCTGTCCCTCTTATCAATACTTTCAACATGAGATCGCCGGAAGGTCAATCCATTACCGGGGGCCCTATTGGGCTGGGGCTTGGGATTGACTATTTTTATAGCACCGATCGTTTTCTTTCTTTTTCTGCAGGCGCTGCAACCAGTGCATTTGTTGATCATATTGGTAAGGGATACTACAACATGGGACGCACAGTTTTCGGCAGCATCAGGAATAACCTGATCGTCGGCAGCTTTGACCTGGGTTATGGGCTGAGCGTCTCGGACCTTTTGTGGTCGAAAATCGGTAATGGTGATTCGGTGAACGGTGAGAGGTCTTTTAGGAATACCGGAGTAGGATTCAGTTTTTCAGCTCACTACCTGCTTGGCAGGTGCTTGAGGTTGGGCATACTTTACCAGCCAACTTTATTCTCGGTTGATCATTCATTGTCGTTCGGATATCAACACTACCTTTCGGCGGGATTGACCTGGAACTTGCCGATCAAATGATGGGCAAATGACCATCTCGCGCCAGATCATAAGGTCAAAATTGGTCACCATTTTGAATTCAAGTTTGAGAACCTGTCGCGCTTTAATTTTTCTTTTTTTAGTTTCCACCGGTAACAGAGATAAAATCGCTTTGACCTAATTCTGCATTTACGTTTGAATTAGGTTTCAAATAGCGTAACAAGTAAGCGCCCTTAAGTTCAAAGATATACCTGTTTTTTCTTGTACTATCGATTTCTTTAGTGATATCGAATTCAATGTCATAAATTGCATATATCATCCGGGATTCCCCATACTTTATATAATTTATTCCTAAGGCTGCAGGCATTTCACAAATGAGATAACTATTTTTTTTATATTTTTTGAAGTAGGGTTCAAAACTGACAGCATATTTAAGATAAGTGATCATTGGCGTAAGAAACCAAATTTTATCGTGTATTTTGATGGGGGGGCTGCTTATCTTGTTACTCATCGATGGATGCCAAAATACGTTTGCGTATTGAAAAAGCATATCATTGGGAATTATATTTTCAACTTGTAACATCCCCTGATCTTTATCCAGAGTCTTAAATGATAAAATAGGGAATTGCTCGCCTTTGAAAGTATATAAACTTTGTTTCAACGCGATATTGGTAGAAATAAGTTGCGATACAGTCACAATAAGTCCCGTGAAGCCTATCACTATGGTAAGAAAGTTTACGATGTATTGGTATTTTTCAAGACCCTGATTGAGGATATCAAAATAATTTTTTCCTTTTTTAGGCATATCTGAATTTTTATCTAGCTATCAAACGAGGAATTGGGTTTATTTGGATGGATTCTCAAAGACCACTTAATCCCCCTTCTGGTTCGATACCTTTCAGGAAATACAAGTCGAGGGTTAATCTTACAAATCCAAAATAAAAATCATTCGGTGCGGAGACTTTTAATGGGATTCATCAGGGCCGCTTTCAGGGCCTGGAAGCTAACCGTACATAAAGTTATGAAAAGCATGCCGGCGCCAGCCAGAATGAAGATCCAGGGCGAGAGATATGTGTGGATCGTGTAATTCTGCAACCATTTGTTCATGGCCAGCCCGATCAGCGGCATGGCGATCGCCATAGAGAGGGCGATGAGTTTCAGGAAGTCGCCTGATAGCAGCGCCCAAAGATTCACGACGCCGGCGCCGAGGACCTTGCGGACGCCAATCTCTTTTGTCCGTTGTTCCGCGACGAAGGAGGCGAGACCGAAGAGGCCGAGGCACGAGATGAGGATCGCCAGACCGGAAAAGACGGCGGCAAGGTTGCCGATCCGGGTCTCGGTGACGAATTTTTGCGCATATGCGTCATCGTTAAAATGATAGATAAAAGGACTGGCGGGATTGTATTGTTTGTAAACGGCTTCGATCGCAGTGAGCGCGGTACGGATGGGAGTGCCGGGTTTAATGCGGATAATGTCGACTGAGTGTCCACCGTGACCCAGGAAGACGGCGGGTTGGACCTTATCATATGGGCTGTTGGAGATCATGTCCTTTGTTACCCCGATGATCGTCCAATCCGTGTTATTATATCGGAAGGTTTTGCCAATCGGGTTGTCAAATCCAAGGGCGCGGGCGCCTTCCTCGTTGACGATGGCTGCTGTGCTGTCCGTTCGGTAGTCCCGGGAGAAGTCCCGGCCCCGGAGCACCGTCCAGCCGATGGTGGGACCGAAATCGGCGTTGACCTCTATATCGCGGAAGGATATGTTTTTCTGCTCCTCGGTCATGCCTGGCCATTCCATAAAGTTATTCTGGTAAAACGCTGTCAGTAGTGTGGAAGAGTTCGCCACATTGGCCACTACACCGGTGTTGAGGAGGCTGGTGCGGAGGGACTCATAATGCCGATCCAGCGAATCTGTGTTGATAGGAATATTGATGAGCCCGGCTCGGTCATAGCCGACGGGTCGGTCCTTGGCATACTGGATCTGCCGGAAGACGACGAGGGTGCCAATGATCAGGCTAAGCGAAATGGAGAACTGGGCTACCACCAGGACCTTTCGCGGAAGGCTTGCGCCTTTGCCGGCCTTGAAAGCGCCTTTCAGGACTTTTACGGGTCGGAATGCACTCAGATAAAATGCCGGGTAGCTGCCGGCCAGCAGGCCCGTGATCCCAGTGATGGCGAGGGAAAGGGCCCAGAAGATCGGGCTGGTCAAGGGAAGGGTCATGGGTTTGCCGGAGAGTTGGCTAAACGCCGGGAGACTTAGCACGGTTAGGCCGATTGCGAGAACAAAGGCAAAGAAGGCGACAAGAAGGGACTCGCCCAGGAATTGCGAGATGAGTTGGGTTCTCAGCGAGCCCAGCGTTTTGCGGATACCGACTTCCCTTGCCCGTTTTTCGCTTTGGGCCGTAGAGAGGTTCATGAAATTGATGCAGGCCAGCAACAAGACGAAGACACCAATGATCCCGATGAGCCGGACGAAGCCGATGCGACCGCTTCCGGCGACGCTGCCGGATTCGTCGTAGTGCAGGTACAGCTGATCAAAAGGAAGCACGGTGTAGGTCTCGATGTTGTATTTGACAAAGGGTGTACAGAGATCCTGTATCCGGGTTGTGGCCTCTTCGGCGGTGGTACTGCCGGCGAGGCGGGCGAAGATGCGGCAGCTATGGTTATTGAAATCCGTGTTGTGGGTGAGCCAATCCATCCATTTGTGCGTGATCGGCGTGAAAAAGTCGATGTCATGAAAGGAGGAGGTCTGGGGCAGATCGGCATAGACGCCTCCGACGGTGAACAAAAGCTGGTTATTGTATTTAAATGTTTTGCCCACAGCCTTTTCGGTTCCGTAGAGGGCGATGGCGGTGGATCGGGAGATCAGCGCCGTGGAAGGGTCACGCAGCGACTCCGCGTTCCCACTTATAAAGTGATAGCCGAAGAGGGTGGGGAAACTATGTTCAGCCCAGGATCCCTGGCGGGAAATGCTTTTGTCACCGTTGACCAGCAGGCCATCGCCGGGCCATTCGAACATCGCCGTTTCAGCGAAAATGTCTTTATAGCTCTTTTGCAGAAAGGGCTCGAGGGCGGAGGAGACGGTTGTTCCTCTATAGGTGATGGGCGAACCCGGTGGTGTGCCTTTCGGGCGTTGGTCCTGCATGATCTCCACGATGCGGGAGCGGTCGGGATAGGATTTGTCCACAGCGACTTCTCCGGTGATCCAGATGCCGATAACCAGGGCGACGGCCATGCCCATAGCGAGGCCGACAACATTGATCAAGGTGTAGCCGCGGTTGTTGCGAAGTTGGCGGAGGGTGAGAAGGAGATAGTTTTTGAACATGCTCTTAGTTTAAGAATACAGCAGAACAGTAGCGAGAAAAGTACCTATTTTTTTATATTTTAATAATCAATTAGTTGCGATTTATTTGATTTTATTAATTGTCCGGTTCCGCACACTCTATGTTCAGTTTTATAGTTTTTGAATATCCCTTTCACCATTCGGCCAGTAGCTTATTGCGTGCAGTATCTGGCACATTAACTCATCCAGCTTCTTGCCGAAAACGGCTTTATAGGACCATGTATTCACGATCACGGCCCCACAAAAGCCATCATGCGTTCTGACCACCAGGGGCTGTAGCCCCGGAAAGCCGCCACCATGAGAGTAATCGCCGTATTTGTTTACAAGCCATCCCTTGGCGTAGTCCGGGTTAACCGCGGGTGGCGAGAACATCGTGTCCAGTGTGGCCGGTTCCAATATATCTGCTTTTCGACTAATTTCATGATGGCTGTAGCAGTAAAGGTCTTGCTGATACTGGCAATCCGGAAACGGTTGTCGGGGTTCATCAATTCTTCTGCGTCTTTATCGGCATAGCCGTAACACCGCTCGATCTTAATGCTGTCTTTTCTGGCAATGGTGAACGATAATCTTATATTCTCTGGCAAAAAACCGACCGGTACAGGCTCATCTGCTTTTAGCGGCTGCTTGCATGAATTTATCATTATTGTTACTGTGCATAACAAACCGAAATAATAAAATCGCAAATTATTCATGTGACAAAGAGTTATTTTCTTTCACAAAGAAGCTGCATGATAAGCGCACGCTCTCTGTTCACTATTGGACACCCCCACAGGAAATTTTAGAATGGAGAAATAATAATTAGCTGTATACCAGATTGGCTATTATAAAAAAAGACTATCTCGAATGGAGATAGTCTTTAGTCTTTTGTGCCACAAAACGTGAGGTGTACCGCGTAGGGGAGTCGAACCCCTCATTCCTCCGTGAAAGGGAGGCGTCTTAACCGATTGACCAACGCGGCGATTGGCTTTCCTTTGACGTTTTTTTCGTGA
>Ga0105239_10004269_pt1 | contig 17142 bp, 14 predicted proteins | sample KBSC44metaG_FD_92761 | JGI IMG/M metagenome (GOLD analysis project Ga0105239, IMG submission 92761) | Corn rhizosphere microbial communities from Kellogg Biological Station, Michigan, USA - KBS C4-4 metaG | ecosystem: Host-associated > Plants > Roots > Rhizosphere > Soil | place: Michigan, USA...
AGCGACGGCACCGACGTCGGCCTGACCGGCGTCTACCGTTACGACGTCAACGAGTTCAGCGACGACCGCAAGCCGGACGGCAGCGATGCGTTCGAGGATGCGCACACGAACCGGCGCAAGGAGTTCGGCATCACGCTGAAGAAGAAGGGCGTGTACGAGGCGATCGTCGATTACGAGTACCAGGGCAAGACCTGGCTCGACACCAACGTGCGCGTGCAGTCCAAGCCGTTCGTGGGTACCGACATCGGCGCGTTCCGCTTCGGCTACTCGAAGACGCCGGTCGCGTTCGAAGGCGTGACCGGGACCAAGGCGACCTCGTTCCTCGAACTCGCATTGCCCGCGCAGGCGATCTTCGAAGGTCGCCGCACCGGCGTCGATTGGCAGTTCGAACGCCCCGCGTACATCGTCAACCTCGGTTACTACTGGGGCCAGGACCTGCTCGGCGACAACGACGGCACGACGGTCGCGGGCCGCGTCGCCTGGACGCCGCACAAGGCCGATGGCGACGTGATCCATCTCGGCGTTTCGGCGTCGCGCGAAGATCGCGACGGCACCACCGACGGCCGTGGCGTCTACCACGATCCGAGCGCGCGCCTGTCGACGCCGCCGGAAACCGGGCTCACGCCGGTGCGCCTGGTCGACACGGGTTCATTGTCCAAGGCCGATCGCGTCGAACGCAGCGGGCTCGAGGCGCTGTGGATCGGTGGGCCATGGTCGGTGCAGGGCGAACTGCTGCGCGCGGACGTCTCGCGCTTCGGCGGCAATCCCGATGTCAGCGCGAGTGGCGGCTACGTGTTCGGCAGCTGGGTGCTCACCGGCGAGTCGCGCCCGTACAGCGGCGGCAACGTCGGCAACATCAAGCCGAAGGGCACGTGGGGCGCGTGGGAACTGCTGCTGCGCTACAGCGAGCTCGATCTCAACGACGGGCCTGTGCGGGGCGGCAAGGAACACGACTGGACGATCGGCGCGAACTGGTACCTGACTCAGCACTTCAAGTTCCAGGCGAACTACATCCAGGCGACGAGCGACAAGGGCAACCTCTCGCTCGATCCAAAGATCTTCGAGCTGCGCGCACAGATCTACTTCTGAGCCCGGCACGCGCCGATCGCCGCGGCGAGGAGCGCGGGTTATCGATGCGTCACGGGGGATCGACGCTGGCGAGGCGCGATCCACGGCCGAAGCTGCGCGTACACCAGCGGGCTCGTCAACAGGTCCATGTGGCCCATGCGCGTGAACACGCTTCGCTGCCCTTCGGGCAGCACGTCGCGTGGCGCATCGTCGCCTCGCGCGAGTGCGCTCGGCACCGGCACGAGGCCGTCGCCGATCCAGCCGGCGCGCAGGCCGTGCGCGCGGCTCGACAGGGTTGCGGCAACCAGCCGCCAGCGTACGCGCGTGCCGAACGGCAGCTGCGCCGGCCTCGTGGCGTTGTGCGTTCCACGACGGTCGAGGTCGCTCGCCCAGCCGTGGCGCAGGTCCTTGACGCCCGCGCTGCGTGCGTCCGCGACCGCGGCGATCGCGCGCGTGTACGGGTTCGCCGCGAGCAGCTCGGCCAGCGATCCACCGAGGCGTTCGAGCGGCGCGCCGAGGTGCGGCGTACCGAGGCAGATCACGCTGTCGAGGTCGTCGGCCCAGGCGAGTCGGTGGCGTTGCGCGTGCTCGCAGGCGCTGCGGCAGACCAGGCCGCCCATGCTGTGGCCGACCAGCACGAGTCGTCGCGGCGTGCCCGCACGCGACTCGTGCAACGCCTGCAGCAGCAGCGAGAGGTCGCGGCCGTTGGCGGAAATGCGTCGTCCGCTGTTGTAGCGCAAGTGCAGCGCGCATGCGGCGCCGTCGCGTTCGAGGCGTTCGCCGAAACTCGCGCCGTCTGCGTCGCGCCATTGCAGGTCGCTCATGCCGAGGCCATGCACGAACAGCGCGAGGGTACCGCCCGCGCCGTCGATCGCGCGCTGCAGCGACGTCGATCGCGCGTCCAGCGCATCGCCGTCGCGGCACAGGCTCATGTCGATCGCCAGCGGGTTCGCGCTCGCTTCCAGATGGTCGCCGATCGCGCCGTTGAGCGCAGCGAGCCACGCGAGGCCGCTCGCATCGGCCCGCGCATCCGTCGTGGAGGGCAGGTGGCCGGCGAGCAGGCCGAGCACGCCGTCGCTGCCGCGACGCGCCACTTCGGCAATGTCGCGCACGCGCGCGTAGGCGAAACGCGTACCGCGCATCAGCAGCGCACCTCCCGGCAGCAGGCGCGCGATGTCGCCGGCGATCGCCAGGTGCATCCGTTCGACGGTTGCGATCGCGCCGAGCACGCCGTCGCCGGCGAGTCGGGTCGTGCCTTGCAGCAGGGTCATGCGTGATTTCACCCGCGTTGTATGCCATCGATGGCTGGAGCAATTGCACGAATCCGATCCAGGGGCATGACTTCCGGCAGGGTGTCGCCGGTCACCCCGACCGACGGCACGCGCACGGGTTAAACCTTCGCGTGATCCTGCGCATCGAAGGGCCGACACCCGACTGGAGGATTGCGCATGTTCCGTTTCGCCTGCACCGCGGCGCTCGCGCTCGCCGGGCTTTCCGCCGCCCACGCCGAGGTCGACCTGCACGGCGCCGACTGCGGCCTGCACAGCGACTACTCGATGACGATCAAGCCGGACGCGCTCGTGTTCACGCGCAAGGACGGCACGCCGGGCGAAGTCGTCATCGCCAACGGCGCGCTGCGCGTCGACGGCCGCACCGTCGACCTCGGGGCTGCCGATCGCCAGCGCGTGCTCGGCATCGAGCACGGCGTGCGCGACGCGCTGCCGGAAATCCGCGCGATCGTCCACGACGCGGTCACGATCGCGTTCGACGCGGTCGCCGAAGTGTCGGCGGCGTTCGCGCGCGACACCGATGCCGCGCGTGCGAGCGCCGAACGCCTCGCGCGCATGGCGGGCGACATCAACCGGCAGATCGACGCGAACGACAGCCTCGTCGACTGGAACAAGGACAAGATGGACCGCATCATCGAGCAGGCGGTCGGCACGCTCGTCGCCGAAGTCGTCGGCAACGTGGCCGGCCAGGCGGTCAGCGTCGCGCTCAGCGGCGACGAGCGCGCGGCCGCCGAACTCGAGGCGCGCGCGAACGGCATCGACGCGAAGGTCGAGCGCCTCGTCGCCAAGCGCAGCAAGGACCTCGAAGCGCGCGCGGGCGGCATGTGCACGCGCTTCCGCAATCTCGCGCGCCTCGAAGCGGAACTCGAAGTGCGCCCGCTCGGACGCCGCCTCGACCTCGTGCAGGTCGACTGAGGTCGCGCACATCGGCGGCGTCGCCGGGCACACGGCGACGTCGTCGCGTGCTGCACCGCGCCGTCGCGCGAGCCGCGCCGGTGGATTCCTGCGCGTTGCGGCGCAATTACTTGATGCAACTTGGGGGGCGTGGCACTAGCATTGCGCGATGGCATCACGCGCAGAGCAGGTCCTCCAGTCCGTCTTCGGTTATCCCGCGTTCCGCGGCGAGCAGCAGGCGATCATCGAACATGTCGCGGGCGGCGGTGATGCGCTCGTGCTGATGCCGACCGGCGGCGGCAAGTCGCTCTGCTACCAGATCCCCGCGCTGCTGCGCGACGGTTGCGCGATCGTCGTGTCGCCGCTGATCGCGCTCATGCAGGACCAGGTCGACGCGCTGCGCCAGCTCGGCGTCGAGGCCGCGTTCCTCAATTCGAGCCTCGACGCGGCCGCGCAGCGCGAGGTCGAGCGGCGGTTCGCCGCCGGCGCGCTGAAGCTGCTGTACGTGGCGCCCGAGCGCCTGCTCACCGAGCGCTGCCTCGACCTCGTCGCGCGCACGCCGGTCGCGCTGTTCGCGATCGACGAGGCGCACTGCGTATCGCAGTGGGGACACGACTTCCGTCCCGAATACCGCCAGCTCACGCTCCTGCACGAGCGGTTCCCGTCGATCCCGCGCATCGCGCTGACCGCGACCGCCGATGCGCCGACGCGGCGCGAGATCGTCGAGCGCCTCGCGCTCGAATCCGCGCACGAGTTCGTCGCGAGCTTCGATCGGCCGAACATCCGCTACCGCGTCGTCGAGAAGGACGACGCGCGACGCCAGCTCAAGGATTTCCTCGGTGCGCACGAAGACGCGTCCGGCATCGTCTACTGCCTGTCGCGGCGCAAGGTCGACGAGATCGCCGAATGGCTCGCCGGCGAGGGCGTCACGGCGCTGCCGTACCACGCCGGCATGGAGGCGAGCCTGCGCGCGCGCAACCAGCAGCGCTTCCTGCGCGAGGACGGCGTCGTGATGGTCGCGACGATCGCGTTCGGCATGGGCATCGACAAGCCCGACGTGCGCTTCGTCGCGCACGTCGACCTGCCCAAGAGCATGGAAGGCTACTACCAGGAAACCGGCCGCGCCGGCCGCGACGGCCTGCCGGCCGAGGCGTGGCTCTGCTACGGGCTCGCCGACGTCGTCACGCTCGCGCAGTTCATCGCGCAATCGGAGTCGGGCGAGGAGCGCAAGCGCGTCGAGCGGCGCAAGCTCGACGAGTTGCTCGGCTACGCCGAGACGACCGCGTGCCGGCGCCAGCGCCTGCTCGCGTATTTCGGCGAAACGCTCGCCGAAGCCTGCGGCAACTGCGACAACTGCCTCGATCCGCCCGAGACCTGGGACGCGAGCATCGTCGCGCAGAAGGCGCTGTCGTGCGTGTACCGCACCGGCCAGCGTTTCGGCGTCGGTCACCTCACCGCGGTGCTGCGCGGCGAAGCCGACGAACGCGTGCGCGCGCTGCGACACGACCAGCTGAGCACCTACGGCGTCGGCGCCGACCTCGACAAGCAGCAGTGGCGCGGCGTGTTCCGCCAGCTCGTCGCTGTCGGCCTGCTCACGCCCGACGACGAGGGTTACGGCACCCTGCGCCTGACCGCGGCGAGCCGCGCCGTGCTGCGCGGTGAACAGGCGGTGCACCTGCGCCGCCAGGCCGATCGCGGCGAACGCCGTGCGCGGCGCCAGCAGGCGCGCGGCGAACGTTCGCGCGCGAGCCTCGACATCGCGACGCACGAGACGCCGATGTGGGACGCGTTGCGCGGCTTGCGCGCGCGCCTCGCCAAGGAGCAGGGCGTGCCGGCGTACGTGATCTTCCACGATGCGACCCTGCTCGCGATGCTGCGCGAGCGGCCGCAGACGCTCGGCGCGCTCGGTGCGATCAGCGGCGTCGGCGAGCGCAAGCTCGAGCGCTACGGCGAAGCGTTCCTCGATGCGCTGAACGCGCGCGCGGCCTGATCCGCGCGCCGCGTCGCGCGCTCGGCGATGTCCGAACCTCCGTTCCTGCGGCGTTTCCCGGGTTCGTCCACCCCTGGGAACAGCGTCCATGAACAGGAACCTTCATCCCGCTCCGTGCCGATCGCGCCTGCATCCGCTCGCGGCTTGCCTCGCCGCCTGCCTGTGCGTGGCCGCGCCGGCGCCGCACGCGGAGTCGCGCTTCGACGCGCTGCGCGCGCGCATCGCCGACGGCACGCTCCCCCTTTCGCCCGCACTGCTGCAGCGCGTGCTCGACGCAACCGCGCCAGCGGTGCCCGCCCCGGCGGCGACCACGCTGGTCGTCACCAACTGCGACGACGCCGGCGCCGGCAGCCTGCGCGACACGATAGGCGCGGCGAGCAGCGACGACACGATCGACTTGACCCAGCTCGCCTGCAGCCGCATCACGCTCACCAGTGGCGCGATCCTATTTGGCCAGACCAACCTCGCGATCAAAGGCCCCGGTGCGCATCGCCTGGCGATCGACGGCAACCTCCACGACGGCGTGTTCGTCGATCTCGGCACCGGCACGCTCAAGGTCGAAGACGTGTCGCTGGAGAACGGTTTCAAGTACCGCTCGACCGACGATGCGCTCGGCGGCTGCGTGCATGCGCAAGGCAGCGCGATCCTCGACGGCGTGGTGATGCGCAACTGCAACGCGCTGAGTGCGGTCAATCACGGCGCGCTCGGCGGTGCCGTGTGGGCGCAGGGAGAGGTCCTGCTGCAGAACAGCGTGATCAGCGGCTGCATGGCGAAGGCGACCGGCTACGGCTACGCGAGCGGCGGCGGCGTCTACGCGCGCGACGGCCTCGTCAGCATGTACAGCACGGTGTCGAACAACGTCGCGATCGGCGAGAGCGCGACGCCGTCGTTCGGCGGCGGGCTGTTCGTCTGGAACGGCGGGCTCGTCCTCGGCTCGACGATCTCCGGCAACCAGGCGACGCGCATGGGCGGCATTGCGACGAAGGGCGCCTCGACCTACACGTTGACGATGATCAACAGCACGGTGTCCGGCAACGTCGCGAACCGGTTCGGCGGGATCTTCTCGGTCGGCAAGCTCAACCTCTACAACAGCACCATCGCGTTCAACACGTCGCACGAATGGGACGTCGGCGCCGGCTACTATCTCGGCGCCGGCGTGCACCTGAGCGTCTCCGGCGAGATGGACAGCACGATCATCGCCAACAACGTCAACACCGGTGCGCCCGCGCAGTACCCGACCGTCGACCTGACCGGCAAGCCCGGGTCCGGCTTCAACGGCGGCCACAACAACGTGATGCTGTGCGGCGCACCGTGCCCGAACGACACCACGCACGAGGATCCCGGCCTGCATCCGCTGCAGGACAACGGCGGCCAGACGCGCACCCACGTGCCGACGCCGGGGCAATGGGACACCTTCGGGGGCAGCAACGTCCTCGGCTGGTCGTGGGAGCAGCGCGGCATCGGCTTCCCACGCCAGTCGCCGCCCGACTGGCCCGAGATCGGCGCACTACAGATCAATTCCGACGTCATCTACGCGAACGGCTTCAACTGAGCCCTGTTTCGTTCGACCCTGCGCCCGCGGGGGCGTCGGCAGGCGCGGCGCGATCGGGCGCCGCGCCTGCCGCGCATCGCCGTGCGGCAGCGCGGTTCGGTTAGACTGGAGGCGGCCGTCGACGGCGGCCGCTGCCCGCAAGTCGACCGCTCCGCATGCCAGACCCCCGTACGCCGAACCCGCCGCGCACCTCGTTCCGTCGCCGTGCGTGGCTCGTTGCCGTGCTCTCGCTCGGCGGATGCGCGGTGGCGCCGTTGCCGACCCTGCAGCGCGACACGCCGGAGGCATGGCAGCATGCGGAACGCGACGATGCGCCGGCGCCGGACCTGCACGGCTGGTGGAAGGCATTCGGCGACGCCGGGCTCGACCAGCTCGTCGACGCGGCGCTCGCCGACAACCTCGGCATCGCGCAGGCGCGCCTGCGCATCGAGGCCGCGCGCATGCTCGATGCGCACGCGAATGATGCCTCGCTGCCGCAGTTCGGTTTCCGCACCTACGCCGAACCGACGCCGGACAGCAGCGCGAGCTATTTCCAGGCCGGCTTCGACGCGAAATGGGAATTCGGCCTGTTCGGTCGCGCGCAGAGCCGTGCGCGCGTGAGCGCGGGCGAGCTCGGCATCGCCGAGAGCGACGGGCTCGCGGCGCGCGTCAGCGTCGTCGCCGAAGTCGTGCGCGCGTACGTCGAGCTGCGCGGCGCCGAACGTCGCGCCGCGTTGCTCGAGCAGGTCGCCGCGCGTGCACGGCACAAGCGTGAACTGCTCGCGACGCGCGAAAGCCTGCGCCTCGCCGCCGCGCGCGAGGTCGCGCGCGCGCGCGCCGAAGAGGCGGTCGCGCAGGCCGCGCTGGCGGAGCCGCGCGCGGCGATCGTGCGCGCGCGCCGGCAGCTCGCCGCGTTGCTCGCGCGCGACGACGAGGACGTCGTCGGCAGCGGTGCACCGCTCGTGCTCGGCGCGACGGCTGCGACGGCCGACGTGCTGCCGGCGGACCTGCTGCGCACGCGCCCGGAGATCCGCCGCGCGGAGTACGAGGTCGAGAAGGCCGCGGGCGAACTCGGCATCGCCGAGTCCGACCTGTATCCGCACGTCGGCCTCGGCGGCGCGTTGACCTATGCCGCACGCGTGATCGGCCACACGCGCCTGTCGGACGCGGACGGCATCGTCACGTTCGGTCCGGCGATCGAAATCCCGTTGTTCGACTGGGGCGCGCGCCGCGCCGCGAAGGACGCGCGCGCGAACTCGCTGCAGGCGAGCGTGCTCGCCTATCGGCAGGCCGTGCTCGACGGCGTCACCGAAGTCGAAACCGCGATGGCCGCGCTGCACGAGCGCACGCGCGCCTCGCGCGCACTGCAGGACGGCGTTGTCGCGCTCGATGAGGAGGCCCGCTCGACCGCGACCCTGCAGCACCTCGGCCTCGCGGACGGCCTCGACCTCGCCGCGTCCGACGCGGCCGCGCTGCAGGCGCAACTGGACCTGCTGCAGGCCGAGCAGGAGCGCAGCCTCGCGTTCGTCGCGCTGTACAAGGCGCTCGGCGGAGCGCCGTTGCCGCCCGCCGACGACGGTGCCGGCTGATGGTGCCGCTCGCGCGCAAGACCCTCGTGCACGAATGGCGACGCTTCCTGCCGTCCGCGCTCGCGGTCGCGTTCTCCGGCCTGCTGCTGCTCGTGCAGGCGGCGCTCGTGTTCGGCATCTTCAACAGTTCCGCGGTGTACATCCGCAAATCCGGCGGCGATCTCTGGCTGGGCTATCCGGGCACGCAGAGCATCGAGCTCGGCCGGCCGATCCCGCAGCAGGCGGAGATCGCTGCGCTGATGGACCCCGCGGTCGGGCGCGTCGAGCCGTTCAACTGGATCGACGGCGACTGGCGCGGCCCCGCCGACAAGGGCGGCGTGTCGGTGTTCGTGTCCGGCATCGACACGCGCGCCGACGCGCTGATGTTCGCCGATGCGCTCACGCCCGCGCAGCGCGCGCTGCTCGACGAGCCCGACGGCGTGATCGTCGATCGCGCCGACCTCGCCAAGCTCGGCCTCAGCGTGGGCGGGCAGGCCGTCATCAACGGTCATCGCGTGCGCATCGTCGGCGTCGGCAGCGGCCTGCGCGCGCTCGGTGGCGTCAACATCGTGACCTCGCTCGCGACCTCGCGCCGCCTCGACAACGGCGACAGCGGCGGGCGCGTCGCCTACTACGTGGTGAAGCTGCACGACGGCGCCGACGCGGCGGCGGCACGCAAGCGCCTGCAGCCGCAGGGGCAGGCGCGCACGTTCGAAGTGTGGACGCGCGACGCCTTCGCGCGGCGCGCGGTCACCTACTGGATGTTCGAGACGGGCGCGGGCCTCGGCGTGGTGCTGCTGGCGATCGTCGTGTTCGTGGTCGGTGCGCTGATCACCAGCCAGACCTTGATGGGCGCGGTCGCCGGTTCGATCCGCGAGTACGCGACGCTGCACGCGCTCGGCGTCGGTTTCGCGCAGTTGCGTCACGTCGTGCTCAAGCAGGCGGCGTGGGTCGGCGCGTTCGGCCTCGTCGTCGGCGGCGTCGCGACCGCGCTCGTCGTCCTGCTCGCGCACCGCCGCGACGTGCCGGTGCAGCTCGACCTCGTCACCATCGCCGTCTGCGCGACGCTCGTGATGGGGATCGCGCTGCTGTCCGGCCTCGCCGCCGTGCGCGCGCTGCGCCATGCCGACCCGGCCCTGCTGCTGCGCTGACATGAAAGCCGCCCTCGTCGCCGACGCTCTGTCGAAATCGTTCACCACGGGCGCCGTGCGCACCGACGTGCTGCGCGACCTCTCGATCGAGATCGCCGCGGGCGAACTCACGCTCGTGTCGGGTCCGTCCGGTTGCGGCAAGAGCACCTTGCTGGCGATCCTCAGCGGGCTGCTGCGCCCGGACGGCGGGCGCGCGTTCGCGCTCGGCCAGGACCTCGCGCGCCTCAGGCCGGCGGAACTCGAACGCTTCCGCCTGCACCACACCGGTTTCGTGTTCCAGGGCTTCAACCTGTTTCCGGCATTGAGCGCGCTCGAGCAGGTGATGCTGCCGCTCGGCTATCTCGGCCTCGACGACGCGATCGCGCGCCGGCGCGCGGCCGATGCGCTCGCCGAAGTCGGCCTCGGCAGCCGCCTGCAGCTCAAGCCGGCGGAGCTGTCAGGCGGCGAGAAGCAGCGCGTGGCGATCGCGCGCGCGCTCGCGAAGGAGCCGCAGCTGCTGTTCGCCGACGAACCGACCAGTGCGCTCGACGCGGCCAATGGCCAGATCGTCATCGACACCCTGCATCGCATCGCGCGCACGCACGGGGCGACCGTGCTCTGCGTGAGCCACGACCCGCGACTGGTCGGCCACGCCGACCGCGTGCTCTCGATGGAGGACGGCCGCATCCTCGCCGATCGGCGCACCGGTGCGCCGATGCCGGCATGAACGTCGCCGTGATCGGCCGGTTCGCGTCGGCGTTGTACGATCCGCCCTGCGCGGGTGTCGCGGATGCGCTCGTCGCAAGGGGCGCGCTCGTGCCGCCGGCGGCGCGAGCGTGCGGTGCTCGCTTCGTGAACGCTTGTATTTGCTCGGCAGGCGCACCCGCGCCGGCCGGAGGTGAGGTGGAATGATCATGAGGATGCGTGCAGGCTGGATGCCGCTGCTGTTGGCGCCGGTGCTGCTGCTCGCCGCGTGCTCGGACGACGCGTTCGACCGCAAGGCGTCGGCGGCACCCGCGAACGGCGCCTGGATCGCGATGGCGCGCGGCCAGGTCGACGTCGAAGGCGGGCTCATCCGCATCGTCGCCCCGCGCGACGGACGCATCGAGGACGTACGCGTCGAGGACGGCGACGTCGTCAGGCAGGGCGACGTGCTCGCACGGCTCGACCAGCGCCAGGCGCGCATCGCGGTCGGCGTCGCCGACGCCGGTGTCGCCCAGGCGAGTGCGCAGCTCGGCGTGCTCAAGGCGAAGCTCGCACCCGCGGCACAGGCGGCCGACCGTGCTGCTGCGGCCGCGAGCGCAGGTGCGGCGAGCGGCCAGTCCGCCGACGACGCGGGCACCGCGCTCGCCGTGCTGAAGGCCGAAGTCGCCGTCGCGGAAGCGGCCGCGAAGGCCGCGCACGCGCACCTGGAGGAAGCACGCGCCGAACTCGACGCCCGAACGATCACTGCGCCGTCGGCGGGGCGCATCGTGCGTCGCTCCGTGCACGCGGGCGACGCGGTGTCGGCGCAGGCGGCGACCGAATTGTTCCAGTTGCTGCCCGATCGCCCGCGCATCGTGCGCGCCGAACTCAACGAAGCCTACGTCGACCTGATCAAGCCCGGCATGCGCGCCGAGGTCGTGCGCGATTCGGACCAGGGCACGGCGATCGCCGCCGAGGTGCTGCGCGTCGGCGACGTGTTCGGTCCGAGCCGCCTCACCGACGACCCGGTCGAGCGTGCCGGCGCGCACGACGTCGAATGCGTGCTGCGTCTCGACGGCGATGCGTTCCGCATCGGCCAGCGCGTGCTCGTGCGCTTCGTCAAGCCGGGATGAGGCCTGGCTGCGCCGGCCCGATCGAGCGCGAAACCCGCCCGAAAGGCGCCCGCCGCTAGGCTGCGGACCGGATCGGCCCCTTCGGGCCGCTGGAAAGCGTTCCGTGTCCCACTGGACCATCCTCTGCGATTTCGACGGCACGATTTCGGTCGAGGACATCACCGACTCCCTGCTCGAACGTTTCGGCCGGCCCGGCTGGCAGGCGCTGGAACAGGCGTGGAAGCGCGGCGAGATCGGTTCGCGCGATTGCATGGCGCAGCAGGTCGGCCTGCTCGACGCCAGCGACGCCGAACTCGACGCGCACCTCGACAACATGATGATCGATCGCGCGTTTCCCGCCTTCGTCGCGGCGACGCGCGAAGCCGGCGTGCCACTGACCGTGCTCAGCGACGGGCTCGACTACGCGATCCGCCGCGTGCTCGGCCAGCACGGCCTCGACGACCTGCCGATCATCGCCAACAGCCTCGAGGCGGTCGGCGAGAGCGGCTGGCGCCTCGACTTCCCTCACGGCCGGCCGAACTGTCGCAGCGGCAACTGCAAGTGCGCGAGCGCGGGCGACGCGCACGCCGAGCGCAAGCGCGTGCTGCTCATCGGCGACGGCACCTCGGATTTCTGCGTCGCCGGCGAAGCCGACCTCGTGTTCGCCAAGCATCGCCTGATCGAGCACTGCCGCTCGGCCGGCATCCCGTACGTGCCGATCACCGGTTTCGCCGACGCGCTCGAACTGCTGCCGACCCTGCTCGCGGGCGAACTGGCGACGCACGGCCGCGACGCGGCGCCCGCATCGTCGCAGCAGGTCGCCTGACGCCAGCGCGCGGACAACACCGCGACGTCGTCCAGACATCCCGACCAACGCCGCCGCGCACGCGCGGCCGAATCGCCCGGAGCCATCTCCTTGAACATGGATACCTCGAACCATCCTTCCGTCGCGCGCCTCGTCGACGGTCTCGACACCGCGCGCAGCGCCGAGCTGTTCGATGCCGCCTGCCGACTCATCCCCGGCGGCGTCAACAGCACCGCGCGCGCGACCTGGTCGGGCTGGAACCCGTATCCGCTGTTCGTCGAGGGCGGGCAGGGTTCGCGCCTGCGCGACGTCGACGGCAACGAGTACATCGACTACCTGCTCGGCCTCGGGCCGATGATCTTCGGCCATCGCCCGCCGCGCGTGACGCAGGCGGTGGTCGACTTCATCCAGCAGCGCGGCACCGTGTTCGCGCTGCCGACCGCCGACGAGGCACGCCTCGCGCAGAAGATCGTCGATGCGGTGCCGAGCGTCGAACGCGTGCGCCTGTGCAACACCGGCACCGAAGCGGTGCTGTACGCGACGCGCCTCGCGCGCGCGTTCACCCGGCGCAACAAGATCATCCGCTTCGAGGGCATGTACCACGGCTTCTCCGACGGCGTGTACTGGAGCAAGCACCCGTCGATCGAGAAGGCGGGGCCGGACGCGCGCCCGATCCCGGTGCCGCAAGGCCCCGGCATGCCCAAGGGCGTGGAGGAGAACCTCATCATCCTGCCGTGGAACGATCCGCAGGCTCTTGCCGACGCGATCGCGCGCGAGGGCGACAGCATCGCCGCCGTGCTGACCGAGCCGGTGATGTGCAACACCGGCTGCATCCTGCCCAAGCCCGGCTACCTCGAGGCGATGCGCGAGCTCACGCTCGAGCGTGGCATCGTGCTGATCTTCGACGAGGTCATCACCGGCTTCCGCCTCGGCCTCGCCGGCGCGCAGGGGCGCCTCGGCATCCGTCCCGACCTGTCGGTGTTCGCGAAAGGCATCGGCGGCGGCTTCCCGGTCGCGGCGATGGGCGGCCGCGCCGACATCATGGCGCTGGTCGCCAACGGCACGGTGTCGATGGCCGGCACCTACAGCGCCAACGGCATCGCGATCGCGGCGGCGAATGCGGCTCTCGACGAACTGAACACGCCGGGCCTGTATGCGCAGCTCGACGCCGTCTCCGACGAACTGCGCGCAGGGCTCGGCAAGGTATTGGGCGATGCGGGCCTGCCGGCTTACGTGGTCGGCCTCGGCCCGCTCATGCAGGTGTGGTTCGCGAAGGAAGACATCCACAACTACCGCGATGCCGAACGCCACGCCGACCAGGAGATCTTCCGTCGCTGGTGGCAGGGGATGCTCGGCAGGGGCGTGCTGTTCCACCCGGGTGCGTACGAGAACCTGTTCGTCTCGACCGCGCACACGCGCGCGGACGTGGCCGCGACGCTCGACGCGGCGAAGCAGGTCGCGACGGAGGTCGCGCGCACGCTGTGACGCGCAGGCCGGACGCGCGCAGCGCGGCCGGTGGATGCGTCGCGATTCGGTAACGGTGCCGGCCGACCTGCGGTCGTCCGGCCCAACCGACGGCTGCGGCGCTTCCTAACCGAAACTTGACGCGTCGTGTCGCCGTTTCGGGAACACTCCGCGTCCCCTCGGATGGATTCGACTCGATGCGTCGTCTTGCGCTCCGCGTCTTCGCCGGCATGCTGCTCGCGGGAATGGCCCATGCAGCCGCCGTGGAACCGTCGTCGACGAACGGTTCGTCGCTCGAAACAATCGTCGTCACCGGCGAGCAGCCCGGCCCCGGCCTGTGGAGGGTGTCGAAGGACGACCACGTGATGTGGGTGCTCGGCACGCTGTCGCCGCTGCCCAGGCGCCTCGAATGGCGCACCGCCGAGGTCGAGCGTCGCATCGGCGAATCGCAGCAGGTGCTGCTCGCGCCGCAGGTGAAGATGGAAGCGAACGTCGGCTTCTTCGGGCAGCTCGCGCTACTGCCGTCGTTGATCGGCATCCGCGACAACCCGGGCGGCGCGAAACTCGCGGACGTGCTGCCCGCGGAACTCTACGAGCGCTGGCGCGTGCTCAAGCAGCGCTACATCGGTCGCAGCGGCAAGGTCGAGCAGTGGCGACCGATCTTCGCCGCGCGCGAACTTTACGAGTCGGCGATCGGCGGCGCGGGCCTCGCCGAGAAGCCGATCGTCACCGATGCCGTGCGCAAGGCGGCGAAGAAGGCCGGCGTGCCGCTCACGCCGGTGCTGCTCGAGATCGGCATCGATTCGCCGAAGGCCGCGCTCAAGGATTTCAAGAAGGCCGAACTCGACGACCAGGAATGTTTCCGCCGTACGCTCGAGCGCGTCGACACCGACCTCGCGCACATGGCCGAGCGCGCGAACGCATGGTCGACCGGCGACCTCGCCGCGTTGCGCGCGCTGCCGCACGTCGACGAGATGGGGCCTTGCCGCGCCGCGATCACGAAGCTTTCGATCATGCGCGAACGCGGCCTCGACGACATCGAGGCGAGATTGCGCGATGCGTGGCTCGAGGCGGCGACGAGCGCACTCGCGCATGACGCGACCAGCTTCGCGGTGTTGCCGATGCACCTCGTCGTCGACGCCGACGGCTACCTCGCCGAGCTGCGCCGCCGCGGCTACGCGATCGAGGCACCCGACGACGGTGACGCGCCGCTCGCGTCGTCATCGCCGTGAAGCGAAACGGGCGGCCCGCTCGCGCGGACCGCCCGTCCGACGTTCAGTCACGCATGGAAGGTGGCTCAACGTTCCCAGCGGCCGCCGTAGTAGCGCCAGCGATCACCGTCGCGATCCCAGCGCGACGGCACGTAGTGATAGCCGCGGCGTTCGCGCGCCCAGTGACCGCGACTCCAGTGATGGCGATGGTGGCTCCAGCCCCAATAACCCGGCACCCAGACGTAGCCGTGGCGGGGCGCCGGCACGACCTCGTCACGCAGCGGCGGCGGGGCCACGTTCGCATAGATGTCGACGTGGACGCGCGCCTGCGCCGGCGTCGCGACCATCGCGCAGGTGCCGCCGAGGGCGAGCGCGGCGGCCAGCAGCAGTTGCTTGTGGACGTGCATGGTTTGACCTCCAGGTTGCGCCCGGCGGGCGCATCGAACCGGCCTCCACGCTAGCGATCGCGAGCTGAATGTGCGCCGAGTCCGTCGCGCGTCAACCGTGTCGCGTTGCCGCCCATTCACGTACCGCGAGCACGAAGCGCAAGCAGTCGATACGACGGTTGTACAGCGGCGTCGGTGCGGCGCGGATCACGTCCGGCTCGCGCCAGTCGACGACGATGCCGCGCCCGTGCAGGTGGTCGAACAACGAGCGTCCCGCCTCGCGCGGGCCCTTCACGCGCAACGACAGCTGGCAGCCACGCCGCGCCGTCTCGCGCGGCGTGGTGATCGCGAGCACGTCGCCGACCTGCTCGCGCACGAGCGTGTCGAAGTAGGCGGTGAGCGCTTCCGACTTCGCACGCAGCGCCGCCATGCCCGCACGGCGGAAGACCGACAGCGACACGCGCAGCGGCGCGAGCGCGAGGATCGGTGGATTGGACAACTGCCAGCCGTCGGCGCCCGGCGTGGCGTCGAACTCGGGTGCCATGCGGAAGCGCGTCGCCTGGTCGTGGCCCCACCAGCCGGCGAAGCGCGGCAGCGAAGCGCGCGCATGGCGCTCGTGCACGAAGCAGCCGGCGACCGCGCCCGGGCCCGAGTTGAGGTACTTGTAGCTGCACCAGACCGCGAAGTCGCAGCCCGAGTCGTGCAAGCGCAGCTCGAGGTTGCCCGCCGCGTGGGCGAGGTCGAAGCCGACCATGCAACCCTTCGCGTGCGCCGCGCGCACGATCGCGGCGAGGTCGAACGCCTGCCCGGTGAGGTACTGCACGCCCGACAGCATGACCAGCGCGATGCGCGGGCCGTGCTGCTCGATCGCGCGCAGGATCGCCGCGTCGGACAGCGTGCCGCCGGGTTCGTCGGCGTCGAGTTCGATCAGCGCGGCGGCGGGATCGTGGCCGTGGAAGCGGATCTGCGATTCGACCGCATGGTGGTCGGACGGGAACGCGTTGCGCTCGATGAGGATCGCGTTGCGCGTCGCGTCCGGCCGGTAGAAGCTGACCATCATCAGGTGCAGGTTGACGGTCAGCGAATTCATCGCGACGACTTCGTGCGGCTGCGCGCCGACCAGCGCGGCGAGATCGTCGCGCACGAAGCCGTGGTACGGCATCCACGGATGGCGGCCGCGGAAATGCGCCTCGACCGCGAGGCGGTGCCAGTCGTCGAGCTCGTCGAGCAGCGCCGCGCGCGTCGCGCGCGGCTGCAGGCCGAGCGAATTGCCGCACAGGTAGGTCTGCTCCGAACCGTCGTCGTTGCGCGGGATGAGGAACTCGTCGCGGAACGCCGCGAGCGGATCGCGCGCGTCGAACTCCAGCGCCTGCGCCTCGAGCAGGCTCGTCGCGTGTTCCGCCATCGTCAGTGCTTCAGCGAAGCGACGACCGCAGCGCACGCGGCGTCGAACTCGCCGTTCCACGCGGCCGGCGTCGCCGCGAGCAGCGGCCGCTGGCAACGCACTTCGACCGCGATCGTGCCGCTGAGCTGGAAGCTGTCGCGCACGAGGTATTTGGTCTTGCCGCGCACGACGAAGTACTGGTGCACGGAACTGTCCTTGTTCGCGGGATCGGTTTCGTAGCCGCCCTGCGCCTTGGAACGCTCGAATTCGTCCTGCACCGTTGCGGCGAACTCGCCGGCGTCCTTGAGCTGGCGCGTCTTGACGGTCACGTTGGCCGAATCCTCGCTGCCCTGCGCGGTCGCGTCGGGCACCTGGAACGCGACCGCCTGCGGATTGCCGTCGGCCTTCTCCATGATCGCGGTCCAGCTCGCCGGAACGTGGAAGCGGATCTGGTCGCCGTTGAGCGAGTAGTCGGTCTTCGCCTGCGCGTGCGCGGCGGAGGTGGCCAGCGAGGCAAGCAGGATGAGCAGGGTGGTCGGCTTCACGGGGTCACTCCGTATCGTCGGCGAAACGCGAAAGGGGAAGGCCGAGCCATTCCAGGGCGGTGCCGTGGAACAGCCGGGCCT
>Ga0105239_10004270_pt1 | contig 17141 bp, 15 predicted proteins | sample KBSC44metaG_FD_92761 | JGI IMG/M metagenome (GOLD analysis project Ga0105239, IMG submission 92761) | Corn rhizosphere microbial communities from Kellogg Biological Station, Michigan, USA - KBS C4-4 metaG | ecosystem: Host-associated > Plants > Roots > Rhizosphere > Soil | place: Michigan, USA...
CAACCCTGATCCGCACCCGGATCCACCTACGAAAAGAGCGCCCTTTCCTCCACGGAAGAAGGGGCGCTCTTTGTGCCGATACGCTCAAGATGGTGGGATCAGCGCTCGCTGGATGAATCGAGCACGCCTACCGTGCCGTTCCGCCGAACTCCCAGGATCGGCGCGTTCGCGACGGTCGCGTTCAGTTTTCCCCGCGACTCGTCATCAAACACGCTTTCGCGCGGCGGTTTGTTGTAGGCGAGTTCGTAGATCGCCTGCTGATGACATTTACAGACGACGAGCGGAATCGTATCCCCGAATTTCTTTACCTGTTTGGGGTATCCCGCGGTCAGCCATTTAAAACCGTAGGTCTCCGGTATCATCTTTCGGTTCAACTCAAAGCCTCCTCGCTCCAGGCGTATCTTCTGCTTATCCAGGCGCGCCGCGGTCGGACACAGCATCACACTGGGATCGGAGAGATATTTCGGGAACAGCGAGGGCAGGTCCGGCGGATCGATCCCTTTGTGATCCGCTCGATACTGCTTCCATGCCGTATAAAAAAGAGCGAGACGCGCCTCACACTCTTTGCGCTCGGATTCTTCCGCTTTGGCCTCCGCCTCCGCACGCGAAGCAACGCCCATCGATTTCGACATCGTAACGCCACCGTAGCCCAGACCAATCAGCACGGCGACGATCAGTAAAAGAAGAGGCACTTTGGATTTCGACATAATCTCCTCCACGAGATAGTGCTGCCCACAGGCAGTGGATCGCCCGGGACAACGGATGATAGACAGGAATTACGAGCCTATTTCGACGAACTTGCGTGACGCCTCTGTTTCAGCAGAGGATCGGGGACAGCGCCCTCCGATTCCGTCACCAGATAGTAGTGGTCGGCGTTTAACGGCTTGACGGTCTGATGTGCGCCGGAAGGCCAGACAATCTCCAACCGATCCACATCGGTCGCGGCTCCCAGGCCGAACAACGGTCGTATATCGCTATGCGAACAGTAGCTGGAGCCGCTATGGACCACCCGAATCTGTTTCTGCGGCCCGGACCAGAGAGTCAACTGCGCTCCGACCCCATCACGGTTACTTCTTTTGCCCTGCAACCGAAATCCGATCCAGTGGTTATGGTTTGCGCCGACACTCCGAAAAAGCGTCAGGGGATCGCCCGGACCACTGACCAGTACGGAGGCGTGTCCGTTGTTCAGATCGTCTCCAACCGCGAGCCCACGCGTGATACGCGGATGTCCGAGGTCTCCGGCAAGTCTTTTGTCTTCCGTGAACCGCCCGTCCCCGGAGTTATGCAGGAGCTGCTGCGGCTCACGATACCGGACCTCGTTTCCGAAATTGTCGACACTATCGTTGATATGGCCGTTTCCTACGACGATGTCCAGGTGCCCGTCCAGATCGTAGTCCAGGCTCTCCAGTCCAAATGCCAGATAAGGCTGTCCGCCATCCCCTACGCCTCCCCAGCCGCTGGCCCAGTGAAAAGTCCCGTTGCCGTCGTTAAGATAGTAGGAGCGCGGCTGATGGCTGAAATTGCCGACGAAGAGACTTTCGTGTCCATTTCCTGCAAAATCGCCGACGGCGATGCCCATTCCGGAGAGTGCGCGCCCATCGCGGCCGACGGCCACTCCCATTGCGGCTCCGACCTCCTCGAAGGTGCCGTCATGCCGATTGTGCAGCAGCCAGTTCGCCGAGAGATCGTTGGTCAGGTAGAGATCGGGCCAGCCGTCGGAGTCGTAGTCCAGGCTCACGGCCCCAAGAGTACGGCCATTGAGTTTGTCCACGTGTGACTTCTTCGTCACGTCCGTAAACGTGCCGTTATGGTCATTGTGGTAGAGGACCGAGACATCCCCGGGATAGCGCGACGGCACGCAGTACATCGGCCGTTCATTGTCATCGTAACAGGGCTGATCGACGTCCGGAAACCAGGAAGCGTAGTGGCAGACCAGAAGGTCGAGCCAGCCATCGCGATCGTAGTCCAGCCAGACGGCGCTGCTGGCCCAGTGCGCGTCGTCCTTCTGCACCAGGCCCGCCTGCGCCGTGATGTCCTTAAAATGTCCGTGATCATTCTGCCAGAGATGCACGCCGCCATATTTGGTGACAAGCAGGTCCTGCCAGGAATCGTTGTTGAAGTCGGCCACCGCGACTCCCTGACCGTAGCCCATGTCGCTCGCCAGCCCGGCCTCCGCCGTCACATCCTCATAGGTTCCATCGCCGCGATTGCGATAGAGCGCGCAGCGGGGCGCATTGGGCGGACGTTTTTCGGAAGCCGGTCCGCCCTGCACCGCGAATATGTCGAGATTCCCATCGCCGTCATAGTCCAGGAACGCGACGCCTCCGCCCGTCGTCTCGATAAAACGTCGGGCGGGCGTCGCGTCGTTGTCATATCGAAAATGTAGTCCGGCGGATCGAGTCACATCGCGAAACGCCCCCGGTACATAGGCGTCGCTATGCCTGGTCGATAGGTAGAGGTACCGACCGAGAGCACACAATCCCAGGAGTCCTGTAGTAGCGACCATGATACAGAGCAGTTTTGCTCTGATCCCCATACAGTTCCCTTCTGAACGGATCTAGCCTACCGTCATGGTCGAGTAGACGGCTGTAAAGACTTCTTTGGGCGTCGTCAAACCTGCGGCGATCTTGGAGTAGCCGTCTTCCAGCATGGTTCGCATCCCCTGCTTGGTTTTGACATAGTTGGTGATGTCCGTAATGGTAGCGCGGCGTGCGATCATCTCGCGGAGTTCCGGAGTGCTGGTGATGATCTCATAGAGGCCGATGCGGCCTTTGTAGCCGGTGTTGCGGCACTGATCGCAGCCCCGACCTTTGTAGAAGGGAACCCCTTGCATCTTCGCCGGTTCGAGACCGATCTCGATGAGTTCGGCAGCCTCGGGAGTGTAGGGCGTTTTGCAGCGCTGGCAGATGGTACGGACCAGACGCTGCGCCATGACGGCCTGGAGGATGGAGGCGATCAGGAAGGGCTCGCCTCCCATATCGATCATACGGCCGATCGTCTCGATCGAGTTATTGGTATGCAGGGTACTCAGGACAAGGTGGCCGGTCAGGCTGGCCTGCATCCCGATTCCCAGCGTCTCGGCATCGCGCATCTCTCCCACGAGCATCACGTCGGGATCCTGGCGCAGGAAGGAGCGCATGACGCGCGGGAAGGTCATCTTCTCAGAAACCTGAACCTGCGTAATATGGTCGGCGAACTCGTATTCGACCGGATCTTCGACCGTCACAATGTTGCGTTTGACACGCTCCAGTTTGTTGATGGAGGCGTAGAGCGTCGAGGTCTTGCCGCTCCCGGTCGGGCCGGTCACCAGCACCATCCCGTAGGAGGACTGCACCGCGTTGGTCCAGCGCGCCAGGATATCCGGGGCCATCCCGAGCTTCTCCAACTCGACCTTCGCCCCCATCGGATCGAGAAGGCGCATAACGACCTTCTCCCCATTGAGCATCGGCAGACAGGACATACGGGCGCTGAGGCGACGGGGGCCATACTCCATATCGAGACGGCCGTCCTGCGGTTCCCGGCGTTCGTCGATATGCATTCCGGCGGCGAGTTTCAGGCGCGCCAGAATGTTGGGCACGATCTCCAGACTGTACATGCCGACATCGTGCATCACGCCGTCCATACGGTAGCGCACCAGCAGCCGATTGCGCTCCGGCTGCAAGTGGATGTCGGAAGCGCCCAGATCGAGCGCCTGCTTGAACAGCAGGTCTACCGCGCTGACGGCTTCGGTCAGATCGCCGCCCATTTCGCGCGCCACCCCCGCTTCCCGCATGATCAGTCGGAAGCTGCCCTGTCGCCCTTGTGTCATCGTAACTTACTCCTACTTGCCGAGATACTGGTCTACATTATCTTTGGTGACAATCACCATGTCGGTCTTTACGACCTGCGGCGGGGTTTTGCCGTCGAAGGCGTCCTTCATGGTGTCGATGATCTTCACACCGATCAATTTCGGCTGCACGGCCAGCGTCGCCGTCAGTTTGCCGCCTGCCTTGATATCCTCAAGACTCGTTTTATTGCCGTCTATTCCGATTGTGATCAACGGATGGCTCGCCTTCGCCGCGGCTTCCGCTGCGCCCTGTACCATCGCATCGCTGCATCCGAAGACCAGATCCAGATCTTTGTACTTCTGAAGCCAGGTCTGCGTGATCTTCGAGCCGGGCTCCCGGTTCCACTTGCCGTTCTGCTCGTCGACGATCTTGATGTTCGGATACTGCTTCAGCGCATCGCGGAACCCGCCGGCGCGCTCGTTGGTATGGTCGCTGGGCTCTCCGTCCAGGATCGTGACGGTGCCTTTGTAGTCGCCGTTCTTTGCCTTCAGCAGTTCCGCCGCCTTCTCCCCGCAGAGTTTGCCGCCTTCGCGCTCATCGTATCCGATGTACGCCACGACCTGTCCCTCTTTGATCGGAGAGATCTGATTGTGTACATAGACCGGCACTTTGGCGTCGTTGCAGAGCTTTACGATGTTGTTGAGGGCATCCGGGTTGATTCCGCAGACGCTCACGGCATCCGGTTTCCGCTGCAAAACCGTCTTGACGAGCGCGACCTGGGCGGTGTAGTTGTCTTCCGCACCGGGCGCCTGATCGATGATCTCGTTCCAGCCAAGTTTCTTGGCCTCTTCCGCGGCTCCCATCGGCAGCTGTTGATGAAACTCACTGGTCTTGGCCGGCGAGATGATGGCGACCGTCTTCGGGCTCCCGGCCGGCGGGGTACCGGGGCCGGAGGTGGTAGGCCCGCCTGCCGTCGTGGGAGGAGCAGGATTGTCGGCAGGCTTATCGTTACATCCCGCCAGCGCCACACCGCACAGCGTGATCAAGGCCATCCCAGCAAAAGTCAAACGCAGGCGCTGTCCCTCGCCGGACACCGCAGAATTCCTTCTCATGCTCGCACACTCCTTCTCTTTTGAAACTGATCGAACCCGACCGCGATCATGATGATCGCGCCGATGGCGACGCGCTGCCAGTTGGAATCGACGCCGCTTAAAATAAGGCCGTTGCTGATCGTCTGCATCAGCAGGGCGCCCGCGAACGTGCCGGCCAGGCTGCCCTGTCCGCCCGTCAGACTGGTGCCGCCGATGACCGCCGCCGCGATCGCATTCAACTCCAGGTCTTTGCCGGCGTCCGGGACCGCCCCGCCGACGGTGCCGACCTCGATCAGGCCGCCAAGCGCGGCGAGCAGGCCGCCCACGATATAGACAATAACCTTGACACGCTCGACATCGACCCCCGAGAGCAGAGTGGCGATCTCATTGCCTCCCGTAGCATAGATCGCGCGACCGATCCGCGTGCGCGTCAGGATCAGATGTCCGGCAATGAAGACCACCACCATTACCAGGACGGCTGCCGTGAGATTCGAGTGCGATCCGTCCGCCGTCCTGACTGAAACCAGATTCGTGGCCGTAAACTTATAGGCAGCCGGCAATCCGGACGAGATTCCGGAGCCTTTGGAGACCAGAAACGCGATGCCCCGCACGATGCTCATCATGCCGAGCGTCGCGATAAAGGGTGGCAGCCGGAACCGGGTGATGGCGAGTCCGTTCACCGCTCCCGCCGACGCTCCCACCAGGAGCGCGATGGCGATGCCGAAGGCGGCAGAACCTGCCATGCCACCGAACCACCCTGGATGCTTCGTCATGACCCAGGCTCCCAGAAACGGAGCCAGTGCGGCGACACTGCCGACCGAGAGATCGATCCCACCCGTCAAGATGATAGCCGTCATACCGACCGCGACGACTGCGATCTCGACGGACTGATCGAGCACATTGAGAAGATTGGATGCCTGCCGAAACTCGGGCAGTTTCACGGCAAAGATGAGAATGACGACGACGAGGGCGATATAGGCTCCCGCGTTGCGCCAGAGATTTCGCATAGTATCCTCAGTTGGAGAACGGGATCGTACAGGAAGGAGGCGGCACGTTCGCAGCAAGGCCGCACGCCACCAAGATTAAGCGATTATAACATATCGCGAGAACCGCGTCAATTGAACGCATCTGGTATTCACTCAGAGGCGGATTGGTCCGCATCAGAATCAGGCGCGAAGCGTGAGAGACCTCCCCCAACCCCCTCCTTCGTAAGGAGGGGGCTTTGTTCTGCTTGCTACCGATCTCTCCGCGTAACCATCGCTTCTAATGAGAGCGAACGATTGCTTGTACCGAGAGAGGTCGCTAAGGGACTGTGAGCCCCCTCCTTACGAAGGAGGGGGTTGGGGGAGGTGAACCCCAAGACATCCACCACTTACAAACCACCGAGCAATCGAATGGCATTGACAGCGACAACAACTGGGGTTACAATGAGGAACTGAAGTGGAGTGTTGTATGGAAAGGGACGGCGATGCAGAGAGTTTGCGTGTTTTGCGGTTCGAGTCCGGGTGCCGACCCTCTCTATATGCAGGTAGCGCGCGAGGTGGGCGTTCTGCTGGCCGAACGCGGACTGGGCCTGGTCTATGGCGGAGCGCAGGTAGGTCTGATGGGGGCGGTCGCGGATGGCGCGCTTTCGGTGGGCGGCGAAGTGATCGGTATCATCCCGCAGTCGCTGGTGCGCAAGGAGGTCGCGCACAACGGGCTGGGCGATCTGCGGATCGTCGGCTCGATGCATGAGCGCAAGGCGCAGATGGCCGACCTCTCCGACGGCTTTCTGGCCCTGCCCGGCGGATGCGGCACCTTTGAGGAGTTTTTCGAAGTCGTGACCTGGGCGCAGATCGGCATCCATCGCAAGCCCTGCGCGCTCTTGAACATCGCAGGCTACTACGATCCCCTGCTCGCGCTGCTGCACCATGCCGTCGAGGAGCGCTTTGTGCGCCCGGAGCATCTCAAGTTGGTGCTCGCCGATACAAATCCCGCCCTTCTGCTCGACGCGATGAACGCGTATGTGTCGCCGCTGATCGACAAGTGGATGGACCGAAATCAGACCTGAGGAGAGAGTAAAGCATGATCGCGCAGTTGACCGGAACGATCCTTCGTATCGAGGGCAATGGGGTGGTGTTGGATGTGGGCGGCGTCGGGTACGAAGTCATCGTGCCCATTCCGACCCTGGCGGCGCTACCGGAAGCGGGCGGTAAGGCGACATTGAGGACGCACCTTGTCGGGCGGGTGCAGCCCGATTTCGACATGACTCTCTACGGCTTCATCGATCCGCAGGATCTGCGCGCCTTTCGGATCCTGCTCGGCGTCTCGGGGGTCGGAGCAAAGGTCGCGCTGGCGATGCTCTCCACGCTGAAGGTTGACGATCTGGCACGGGCGGTCTCCACCTCCGATACCAAGACGATCACCAAGGTACCCGGCGTCGGCCCGAAACTCGCGCAGCGCCTCTGTCTGGAGCTCGGCGACAAGATGGCGGCATTCGTCTTCGAGCAGAAGGTGGATCGGGCCGTCGCGAGTCAGCAGACCGCGGAAGAGAACGCCGTCCACGAGGACATCATCGAAGCGCTGGTCGGGCTCGGCTACGGCAGACCCGACGCGCGTCGCGCCGCCGACACGGTCTTCGCCAAATCCGCCGACAAGACCAATGCGGCCTCTCTTATCTCCGCCGCCCTTCAACTTCTCACCTCCGGGAAAAGATGATTCGGTCCCCCATTTCCGCTTTCTTTAGCAGCGCCGTAGTGACAACCGATAGAGAGCGCGGACAGAGGCCGATACGGGATGCCCGTCGGCCCTGAAATCTGTCCGCGACTGAACCGGTACGACCGCCCTCTGGCGCTTTTTTGCTCGTTTCTCCCTAAATGTATGGGTTAAAGCAAAAAAAGTCCCTAGATGTACTTGCCAAAACCATTTCTATCGGCTATGATAGAGATGTGGAAACTTTCCACGTCGGGAATCGGTCTTGATAAGTGTACGGTTCATTCGTACAGTGACGCAGCGCCCTTCGGGGCCTTGCAGTCCTTCCGCCGCGCCCTCTGTCCTCCGGTCGGACAAGCGCGACTTGCGTACCTGCCGCAAGCGGGACGCCTTATCACTATCGCGGACACAGACCGAACAACAGGGTCCCGACACTGCCGGCATCAGGCGATCGTTCGCTTCTCCGGCACATTCGGGTCATCTTAATGCGGTGCATTCGTCCGCCGCCCTTTGCGACCTCTTCCGGTAGAGTGCGCAAAAAGGAGTGGTCCGAAACCGTTCCATGACTACACAACAAATGACCCCATTTTTGAATGTATCGGCCTCCTCCGGCCCTGGATTGACGCTAGTTACCCCGGATACCGCGACCCGCTCACCGCTCGCCGCGCAACAGCACCGTGTTACCGATAATCTCGAACAACTCCTGGATACCCTTCCCGGCACGCTTCGCGCCAAGATCGAGGCCGGCGGGAATACCGAGGATCTGCTGGAGATCGTGATGGATCTCGGGCGTATCCCCGAAGCCCGCTATGCGGAGAACGTGCTCGAACTGGGCTCGGAACCGATCACGGCCGAAGATATCGCCTACGTGATCGAACGGGTCGGCTCGTTCGGCAAAGACAACCGCGCCGGTATCGAGCGCACCCTGCACCGTATCTCCGCGATCCGCAATCGCCAGGGGAAGGTCGTCGGCCTGACCTGCCGTATCGGACGCGCGGTCTACGGCACCATCGACATCATTCTGGATGTCGTGGAGAGCGGCAAGAGCATCCTGATGCTCGGTCGCCCCGGACGCGGTAAAACCACCAAGCTGCGCGAGGTCGCGCGTATCCTTTCTGAGGAGATGAGGAAGCGCGTCGTCATCGTCGATACCAGCAATGAGATCGCGGGCGACGGCGATATTCCGCATCCGGCGATCGGCAAAGCGCGACGTATGCAGGTGGCCGCTCCCGAACTTCAGCACAACGTGATGATCGAAGCGGTCGAGAACCATATGCCCGAGGTGATCGTCATCGACGAGATAGGCACGGAGCAGGAGGCGTTTGCCGCACGCACCATCGCCGAACGCGGCGTGCAGTTGGTGGGCACCGCCCACGGCAACAGCCTGGAGAACCTGATGATGAACCCCACCCTCTCCGATCTGGTGGGAGGGATTCAGGCGGTGACCCTCTCGGACGATGAAGCCAAACGGCGCGGCACGCAGAAGACCGTTCTGGAGCGCAAGGCCCCGCCCACCTTCGACGTGATCATCGAGATCATGGAGGTGGACAAACTCGCGCTGCATCTGGATGTGGAGCGCACCGTGGACAAACTGCTGCGCGGCATCGCGCCACGACCCGAGATCCGCGTCCGCAACGCTGATGGACAGATCGAAGTCGTCCAGAAGTCGGACGAATATACCGGCATACGCGAGGTACCGGAGCGCACCGACTATCGAGAGCCGAACGGACGCGGCAGTCGCCCGGAGCGCCCCGCGCCTCAGGCTCCGGCAGCGCGCACGCGCCAGCCGGAACTGCGGCAGGAGTCTGCAGAGCGGACGCCTTCGACGGGGCGCCTGACACCCCGCTCGACCTCGGTCGCAGCGCAGAGCGCACACGCGAATACGGCGACGATGGAAGCCTCGGCTCCCGCCACGAAGCCGCTCCCGGCGACGGTCCGAATCTTTCCGTACGGCGTCAGTCGCAGCCGTCTGGATCGGGCCATCATCGAGAGTCGGCTTCCGGCCTACATCGCCCGTGACATCGCCGATGCCGACGTGGTGATCGCCCTGAAAGCGACCTACAAGCGTGAGCCCGGCAAGATGCGGGAAGCGGCCCAGCGCCGCCTGCCGGTCTCCGTCGTGCGCAGCAACACCTACGCGCAGATCGCCAACAGCGTCCGCGAGATCTTCGGCATGAAGCCGGACATCCTTGAGGAGTCTGAGGACGAACTCGACGAAGGGCTGAACGAGGTGCAGGACGCCGTCGAACTGGTGAAACGCAACGGAGAAGCGATCGAACTGGCCCCGGCCAACTCGTACACGCGCCGTCTGCAGCATCAGATCGTCGAGCGCCACCAACTCACCTCCGAAAGCGTCGGCGTCGATCCGCAGCGCCGCGTCCGCATCCTGCCCATCGGCAGCTAACGTGTGCTCAAACCCTCTGACCCCGCCTTCCCGATACGGGAAGGCGGGGTCCTTGCGTTAAAATTGGAGAAACGATGAGTGGCCTATTCGTCACGTTTGAGGGCGTGGAGGGCGCGGGGAAGACGACGCAGATCGCGCTGCTGAAGAACGCGTTGGAGAGTGAAGGGCGGACGGTCTGTGTGACGCGGGAGCCGGGCGGCGACGCGTTGGCGGAGGCGGTGCGCAGACTGGTGCTGCACGAGGAGATGACGCCGCGGGCCGAACTACTGCTGTTTCTCGCTTCGCGGGCGCAGAATGTCGAGCGGGTCATTCGGCCTCGGCTGGAGACGGGAGATGTGGTGCTCTGCGATCGGTTTACGGATTCCAGTCTGGCGTATCAGGGTTATGGGCGCGGGCTGGGGCGGGATGCGGTACATATGCTCAATACTTTCGCCACGGGCGGGCTGTTTCCGGACCTGACCTTTCTGCTGGATCTGGAGCCGACGGTCGGTCTGGAACGACAGAGTGATCGCAACCGTATGGAGAGCGAGACATTGGCATTCCACGAACGCGTTCGGAAGGGATTCTTGACCGAGGCGGCGAATGATACGCAACGCTTTTGTGTTCTGGACGCCACGCAGCCGGTAGAGGTCTTACACCGACAGATCCGGGCACGACTGCACGCACACTCCGTATCCGCCATCGCTTCTTGACGGCCGGGCAATCGTTCCATTCAGGGGGTACTTCATGAAACTGGTCATCACCGTCGTGCACGACCGCGACAAAAATAAGATCACAGAGGCATTGCTGCGCAACGGGTTCAAGTTTACGAAGATCGGCAGTACCGGCGGATTCCTGCGGGAAGGCAATGTGACCCTGCTCATCGGAGTCGAGGGCAAAGAGGTCGAGCGCCTTGTCCAGGTCATCAGCGATAGCTGCAAGACCCGCGAACAGTTTGTCAATGTCCTGCCGCCCGATGCCGCGCCCGCCGGCACCTTTATGCCCAGCCCCGTCAAAGTCCAGGTCGGAGGCGCCGTCTGCTTTGTAATGGACGTCGAACGCTTTGAAAGGTTCTAAGAAAGACCCGATGATACTCGTCATTGACAACTACGATAGTTTCACCTACAACCTGGTGCAGTACCTTGGGGAGTTGGGCGCCCAGGTCGTCGTGCAGCGCAACGATAAGATCACGCTCGACGAGATCGAAGAGTTGAAACCTGAGCGCATCCTGCTCTCGCCCGGCCCCTGCACTCCCAATGAAGCCGGGGTCTGTGTGCCCCTCATCAAGCGGTTCGGCGGCCAGATCCCTATCTTCGGCGTCTGTCTGGGCCACCAGAGCATCGGAGCGGCGTTCGGCGGCGATGTCGTCCGCAACGACCGTATCATGCACCGCAAGACCTCGCTGATCCACCACACGAATCAGGGCGTCTTTGCAGGTCTCCCCGATCCCTTCCAGGCCACGCGCTACCACTCGCTCGTCATCGCACGCGACACCATGCCCGAATGCCTGGAGATCACGGCGGAGACCGAAGAGGGCGAAGTCATGGGCGTCCGCCATCGCGACTATCCGATCGAAGGCGTCCAGTTCCATCCGGAGTCGGCCCTCACGCCCAACGGCAAAGAGATCCTGCGTAACTTCCTCCTCTCTTGACAGGGACTCTTGATCACGCCGAAAGCACGTGGTAGGGATGTACCAGTTCGTAGATGCCTTTGACCGCGACCGGCTCACGGGCTTCGACCTGAAACGTCTCATCCAGAGCCGCATAGACCGCTTCGCTGATAATGACCTCCCCACCCGCCGCCAGCGTCTGTAGCCTCGCGCTGACGATCACGGCATGGCCGAGCGCCGTGTAGTTGATCTGATGCTCCTCATTGCCCACCAGACCGATCATCGCCTCCCCATAGTGCATGCCGATCCCGAAATGCAAAGCCGGTTTGCCCTGTTCGGAGCGCGCCTTCGAGATCTCCAGCGCCGCATCGCGCATCGCCAGCGTTCCCCGCACCGCCTTCTCGATCTGCCGCCGGGAGTTGGGGTCGGAGGGAAACCAGGCCATCAGTCCGTCCCCGGTATATTTATCCAAAACCCCGCCGTAGGCATGGAGCGCATTGGTCAGCGCGGTCATATACTCGTTCACCGCCGCGAAGACCTCTTCCGGTCGATGCCGTTCCGCAAAGCCGGTAAAGTTGCGCACATCCGCGAAGAGAACGCAGACGTGGCTGAGTTTGCCCTCCAGCCCCAGGCGGTCAGAAGGATGGTCCAGCATGGCGTCCACAAACTCGGGGGCGACGAAGCGCTTCAGTAGATCGCGGTCCTTTTCGCGCTGCTGAGTAAAGGCCAACTGCGTGACAAGGAGATAGGTCAGCAGGATCGCTGCCAGGGGAACGACCGCATCGAGCCAGAGCGTCCACCTCATATAACAGGCCAGCGAGGTAAATAGAACCAGCCCCGACATCATGATCATGCGTCCAGCGGCCTCAAAGGGAGTACGATGCGCGCACAGCATACCCATGATCGTCCCGATCAGCAGTGTCAGGAGCAGACTCCGCGAGGTGGAGACTCGCAGTCCGGGTTGGTGTGCCAGGACGGTGGCGGTCCCGTACGCCAGCACCTCGCGCGCGGGCAGCGCTCCGACCGGAGTTTCATGAAAATGTGGGGCAGGAGAATCGAGAAAAACGATCCTTCCACGAATGCTCTCTTCCAGGCTCTGCCACTCGCCACGCGGCGTCAGAATAAGATTCGCCGTCGGCTTATCCGCCGGATCCTGTATGAGCAGACTGGAAGCCGTGACATGCAGAAAGTCGTGTCCGGGCTTCGCATTGCGAAAATCTACCGGAATTAACCTGTGCTTCTTGAACGCATAGTCGCCAGGCCTCCGGGCGCGGCGGGAGTACAACTGTGCAATAGAGATCGGCAGCGACTTCATCCCCTCCTGATCCCCGCTCTCCAGCACCGGCAGTCGGAGGGAGCCATACGAGACCAGTTGTTCATCCCCCGCTTCCGCGGTCGCCCCGATCAAAGCGCTGAATGGACTCTCCGCGCGTGCGCCCCGCGGATTACGACCCGGTACGGCGAGCACGACATTCCCGGCAGTTCGGATCGCGTCGATCAGGAGCGCTTCATCTTTCCGGGAGCGTTCCCGGCCGGCTTCGGTGGTCCTGGCTGTCTCGCTCCCCGCACTGTTATCCGAAGGTGGTTCCGGTTGTTCTTGAGGCGGCGTCAGAACGATCACCGACGCTTTCAGAGTTCGCAACCGCTGAATGAGTAACGCCTGCAGGGCCGCCTCCGAGCGCACGGAAGGCAGGTCGAATTCGTCACGCGGCGGTTTCGAGGAGGGGGCAGTGGAAGGTGCGAAGGCCGCACGCAGGACAGGCGTATCGAGGTCGATCAGAACCATTCTCCGCCGGAGCCTGAGAATATCTTCGTCCTGTTTCCTGAGTTCCGATCCAATGAACGACGCCAGATCATCCGGGCGAGGGCTGTTCCAGGCGCCGCGCGCCTCCTGGTTTCGGACTTGAATCATCCAGACCAACAGAGAAGCGCTGGGAGCTTTCAGTAGGGGCCGCGAGAGGGCGAAGACAACCGCAGCCACCAGAAGGCCAAGCAGTGCGCCGCGCAGATCGACCGCAAGCGTGCGGCCACGCCAACGCCCGCGGAATGTCAGGTAGCGGGTCAATCGATGCAGGAGCCGCTCAGTAAATCGCCGTAACTCCCATTCCGGATTTCGCGCCAGCCAGCAGGCGAGCGCAGTGAGGAGCGGAAGCGGCGCGACCACGTGATAGACGCCGTCCGGAGGGGAGGTTTCCCGCGCGCGCGCCAGCTCGTAGGCCGTCGCCACGGCGATCAGATAGGCGACACTCAGCAGCCACCAGATCGTAACGCCCACGCCCGTCAGGCGCTCGCGATCCTGCCAGCGGCGCACGACAAAGGCGCTCACGGTCGCGCCAAGCCATCCATAGAGCATCAAGAAGCTCAGTAGGAAGGGCAACATGATAACGATGGCAGCCAAAACCCCTGCGGTCGGCAACGTGGTCGTCAGACTGGTCGTCCATTCTGAAGCGAAGGCACAACCCCCGAGTGTGATGACAACTGCGACGCCTACTGCCCATCTCCAGACAGCTCTGCGTACACGCAACACGCTGCGAGGGTGAAAAACTCCCCACCCTCCGGCTGCCAGACAGAGAAGGTTGCTGAGAATCCCGATCAGACCGAAGAGACCATTTCGCAAGCCGGGAGTGACGGCGATGACCACGCAAATCGACACAGCCGCCAGATACCAGCCCACCCGTACCTTGCGATCGGAACTGTATCTCAGGTTCCATAGAACGGTCAAACGGTCGCGCACCGGGACTCCTTTCCGCGCGGCACACCGCGGCGCCTACCTCAGGCCGATCACCGCGGTCACAAGTGGCTTCTGGAGCAGAGGAGTTCTCAGTCTCTCTGGTTGATGAGGTGGGCGAGGAAACCGCCGCCGAAGCCGTTGTCGATATTCACGACGCCTACCCCGGAGGCGCAGGAGTTCAGCATCGTCAGGAGCGCGGAGAGGCCATGAAAGTTCGCGCCGTAACCGACGCTCGTCGGGACGGCAATGACGGGCCGGGAGACGAGGCCGCCTACGACTGAAGCCAGCGCGCCTTCCATCCCTGCAACGACCACCAGCACATTGGCGGTTGTCAGGCGCTCGTGGTGCCCGAGCAGGCGATGGATTCCCGCCACGCCGACATCGTAGAGACGTTCGACCGGGCTGCCCATTTCCGAGGCCGTCACCGCTGCCTCCTCCGCGACCGAGATGTCCGCGGTTCCCGCGGAGACGACCAGCACGGTGCCCTGCGCGGCGTCGCGGGCGATCTTCTCCTCACTCTGCGGCGTCTCACCTGGAATGACCAGCATCCGCGGCGCTTCATGGTAGACCGCCTTCGGCAGCGCCCGCTGCACCGCCGCCGCCACTTCCGGCGTCGCCCGCGAGGCCAATACCTTATGGGATCTTGCCGCCAATCGCTCCGCAATGGCGACGACATGCTCCGTCGCCTTACCGGGGCAGTAGATCACCTCCGGAAAGCCGCTACGCAGATTCCGATGGTGATCCACTTTGGCGAAGCCCAGATCCTCGAAGGGGAGCGCCCGCAAGGAGTCCATCGCCTCGTCTACCTGCGTCTCGCCCGATTTCACGCTCTCTAACAACACTCGCAGCCGTTCCGCATCCATCGTGGTACTACCGCCTTACCGTTTCGAGCAGGGTGATCGGCACGAGGTTGGGGCGCGCGGCCAGCGTGTCGTTCATCTTACCGGAACGATAGCCTTCCAGATCCAGGGTCACATAAGTATAGCCGAGTTCTTTGAAACGCGCGTTGATCGGTTCGCGGAGTTCGACGAGGCGCACGATGTCCTGCGGTTCCACTTCGATGCGGGCGACGGTATCGTGATGCCGCACCCGGAACTGCCGGAAGCCGAGTTCACGCAGATACTTTTCGCAGCCGTCCAGTTTCGCCAGCAGATCGGCGGTGATCTGGGTACCGTAGGGAAAACGTGAGGAGAGGCAGGCGAACGACGGCTTGTCCCAGTTCGGCACGTCCAGGTAGAGCGCCAATGCACGCACATCCGCTTTGGTAAACCCGGCCTCCCGGAGGGGGCTGCGCACGCCGCGCTCTTCCGCCGCCTTCAGTCCGGGGCGATGGTCGCCGGGTTTGCCGTCTTCGGCATGGGATCCATCGACGATCCAGCGAATTCCGCGCTCCTGCGCGACCTGCTGCAGTTCGGTGAAGAGTTCGGTCTTGCAGTGGTAGCAGCGGTTCGGCGTGTTGACAGCAAAGTTGGGGTTGGCGAGTTCATGGGTGCGCACACGGGTCACGGTGACGCCCATCTTCGCCGCGACCTCCAGCGCGGCATCGACCTCGCCTTGCGGAAACGCCTCGCTGTCTCCGGTCACCGCCACAGCATTTTCGCCCAGGACGTCGTGCGCGACTTTCATCACCAGGGTGCTGTCTACGCCGCCGGAGTAGCCCAACACGACCTGCCCCAACTCCCGTAAGATCGCCTCTAAACGCCTGTATTTGGTCGCCAACTCGGAGTCCAGATACTTCTCCGGTCTCTCCGTCGCGGATTCTGCTGTCAGCATACTCTCTCCCATCCGTTCGGTCTCCCTTCGGCAGACGCCGATCGTGCTCTGATTATATCACGATTCACCACGCGATACCATTTCCCCTCTTTCCCCACGCAAATCCAGGAAACACCGTCCCTGCCGCCTCCGCGCTCCGAGGAATGCTCGCTTCCTTGTACAGAATGCACGCTTGCGGCACCCGGGGCATTTGAACCTTGAGGAATAATGCTTGATTTTTTTTAAGCGACGTGATATACTTGCGACCACACTGGTGCGCGGCATGAGGCACACCACTTTCGCGTTTTTGCCGCCTGTATGTCAAGACGAATCCGTCTCCTCTACTTCCCACAATCGGGAGAAGCAAAGCCGATGAGCAGTCCTGTAAACCCGTATCTTGAGCGAGGCATCGCGTTCAAGGTGGAAGGCCGATACGATGAGGCCATCACCGAACTCCGCCAACTCCTTACGGACGATCCGAATTCGAGCGACGGTCACTATCAACTGGGGCTGGTGTATGGCTTCACGGGACTGTTCGACGAGTCTATCGAAGAGTTGAAGCGTGCTTCGACGCTTGCGCCTGTCCGTGTCGATATCCGTATCGATCTCGCCCTGACCCTGACGATGCTGGGTGAGTACGACGAGGCTCGCACCCAGTTCGAAGAAGTACTCCGCCGCGAGCCGAACAATAAACGCGCGCTCGACAGCCTCGTCTTCCTATCGGATCCCGCGTGAACACTGCACCCGATCCACCTTCCCCCTCGATCCGCCCTTCGGAATCGTTCCTGGCCCCGACGCCACGGCGACTTCCCCTCTGGTTTCCGCCGCTCTGCTATTTTCTGTTGGCCTGTCTTTTCCTATGGCGCTCGACCTTCGCAGGAGACGTCTTTTTGCCTGCCGGACTGCTCGGCCATTTCGCGCCCTGGAAAAATCATCTCGGCTTAGAAGCACTGCCGGTCTGGAATCCGTTGCGTTGGGATGGGATCGGGCAGTTCTATCCCTGGCGGCACTTTGCGGCCCAATCGGTGCGCGCAGGGGAGTTCCCCCTCTGGAATCCGTATCAGTTTTGCGGTACGCCATTTGTTGCGAACAGTCAGTCGGCGGTCTTCTATCCCGG
>Ga0105239_10004276_pt1 | contig 17130 bp, 7 predicted proteins | sample KBSC44metaG_FD_92761 | JGI IMG/M metagenome (GOLD analysis project Ga0105239, IMG submission 92761) | Corn rhizosphere microbial communities from Kellogg Biological Station, Michigan, USA - KBS C4-4 metaG | ecosystem: Host-associated > Plants > Roots > Rhizosphere > Soil | place: Michigan, USA...
CACAGTTGCTGGCGTCCACTACCTGCTGCGTCGCCACGGCTGGTCGTACCAGGCGCCGGCCCGGCCGCGCCGTCGAACGTGACGAAGCCGAGATCACCGGGTGGACCCGGGAAACGTGGCCGAACGTGGAAACATCCGGGCGGCGCTCGGGGCCTGGTTGGTCTTTGAAGACGAGGCCGGGTTCTCGATGACGCCGCCGACCGCCCGCACCTGGTCTCGGCGCGGTCGCACTCCGATCATCCGGGTGCGCGGCCGCTCGCGCCGTCGTCTGTCGGTAGCGGCGCTGGTCTGCTACAAACCCGGCGAACGCTCCCGGCTCATCTACCGCCCGGCACCGGACCGCCGCGCCGACGAGCGCAAGAGCTTCGCCTGGACCGACTACCGGGACCTGATCAGCGTGGCACACACCCAGCTCGGACCGATCGTGCTCGTCTGGGACAACCTGAACACTCACCTGACCACTGGGATGAGGCAGTACATCGCCGAGCATGACTAGCTGACCGTCGTCCAGCTTCCCGCCTGCGTCCCACAACTCAACCCGGTCGAGGAAATCTGGCCACTGATCCGCCGGAACCTGGCGAAGATGGCGTTCACCGACCCGGAACACCTGATCGCCACCGTCCGCCGGGAACTGCGCGAGATCCAGTACAGGCCTTGGCTCATCGACGGCGTCTTGGCCGGCACGGGACTCACCCTGCGCTGCTGACCACTCCATCGGCGGCCACAGGCTCCGCAACAACTGCGCTGCGAATCAGACGGACGTCATGTTCGGTCCAGCAATCGGAGATTTCAACCCCGACCTCTTCCTTACAGCCTTGGCACAGCAAGTTCGGCCCGTCGAGACCGTCCAATCCGCAGCAGCCGTGCAACCGCGCGGAGTCGGCATGGCGCTCGAGCCGGGCTCCGTCCGAAGGGTTGATCACAACGGTTTCATGCGTCACGTCCCGGAAGCGGAACGGCTCAGGATCGATGGAGAAACCCCCGGCAACCACGGTGCTCGGACCAAGGCTGTGATGCTCCCGACCGCGAATCCTTGGCAACGGGCTCCAGGCGGTGTACTGCACGCCACCGGTCAGCACCGTGTGGCACTGCCGACACCGGAAGACGAGCGGCATCGTCAACTGGGACCTCCGTTGAGCGGAACAGTCAGCTTCCGCTCCCAGCATCTCATCCGAGGTTTGGCGGCCGCTGCCGACATCGCCTATTGAAGGTCAGTAGTTGTGGCCAAGGGGCCGCAGACTCGCGTCCTGCCGGCCCGGGCCCAAGCGTCAGTGCAGAGGGAATGAGCCCAGGTCGGATTGAAGCCCTTGATACTCCGCTCACACGAGTACAGCGATGTCGCACGCCTGTCGTCTTAAGCGGCTGGACGCGGCGATCAGAGCGACTATTTCGACCGAAAAATTTCGTCCATCACCCGGACCGGATCCTGAACTTCCGCCAATCTTAATACCGCTAGACGAATGTTTGCCAAAAACATATAGATCGGGGAATCCTTGGACACCAACTGCCCGCTCACAACTCGAAACTTTCTTCCAGGCACCGGCGTATAGCCGAACCCCGGAAGGTCTTGAAACGGACGCAGCATTCTGGACGTAGCCGAAAAACGCGCGGCCTCACCCGTGATCTCCAAGCACACGTCCTGGAGCGTGAACGCGATATTCATGGCACCACTCGAGCCGAGACCCGCTTCGATAAAGCTGTCCCACCTGAGGATGAGGTCCTGGAAGGCGCCCTCTCGGTCATCGAAGACATTCGCCTGCACGGCGGTCAAGAGCCTCGACAGTGTCTCCTGTCCCAATGCCGCAAGGTCCGGAGGTTCACCCTCGCCATACATGGAAAGGGCCCTGTTGCACACAATCCACACACATGAGAAGTAGCCTCGATCTGGAAGCGATTTCATATCGGCGAGGACTTGAGTAACGACAGCCTGCAGTGGAAGCGAGTCGCTCATTAAAATTTCGTCACTTTCTTGACTCGGACCGCCAGCCGGGGGTCACTCATCACGCATCCAGTGCCCACCGCCTTCGGGGCCCATCATATGTCCCTCTGGCAAGCCTCCAGCACCCGCCCCCTCGACCGCACCGCCCCCAGAAGCCGAGGCATCCGCCGCTTCCATGCCCGCATACAGATCTTCGATAACCGCATTCACGTTGTTGATGCTCTGGTCCGGCAGACGCGGAACATCCGCCCTCATCTCCTTCACAGCTTGCGGAGTCAAAACAAAGTTGCCATCGGTCATCCCCATATCATCTTTAGAGATCACTACGTCGGGATCGCCGATATACTCAGTCAGACTTTTCGCACATTCATTGCTACAGGTGCCACGATTGACGATGGCATTTAGAACCCGCCTGATGGGACTGCCGAGCACCTCCCTCTGGGCAGCGACGTCTTCCCGGAAGTCCCGGGCCGCGGCTTCAGCGTGCCCTTCCGGGTTTTTCACACCCGGAGCCTTCGCAATTTCCGGTTGGGCGACCACTATCTTTATGCCCAACCTGTTGAACACGGCCTCGATCTCATCAGGAAGTCCGAATTCGCTGACGTAGGCCACGGTCTGCGTCATATCCGATTCGGTTTCTACTTCTGACAGGACGACAGAGAACCGCTCCTGGGCGCGACTTTTGTTTCTATTCATCCAGTCGGCTACGCTTTCCAGGCCCTCGGTCAGCGACCGGCCAGCCGACTCTGTCGAAGCATCCTCCGCCATCTTCGGGAGGCTTGTGCTGTCACCGTCGACGCTGATGATTCCGAGGCCACTCGGATCAGTGGAATTTACCGGAGCGTTGTCACCATACGTATAGCCGGCCAGCGACTGCGGGTCTTCGTGATTGAGTTGCGGGTCGACACTGATGAAACGACCGAGTGCCGGATCGTACTTGCGCGCCCCAATATCGTCGAGGCCGGTGGCCGCGGAAGCAGGCTTGTCCAAGAAGCCGTGGCTATCGGGCCAGGTTCCGTTTAAGGAACCGCCAAGGATGTTGCCATACGGGTCGAAGGAACGACGGGTAACGGCCAACGTGCTCGTGTTGATCGCCATCTGTGTCGTGGCATGCTGGTCGCCCAAAATATAGTCGGTAGAAGCAGACTGTCCGGTGAACTCCCCGACAGTGATTCCGCCGAGACTGTAGTAGCGGACGGCGCTGACGGTGCCGTTTGAGGCGCGTGTAATTTCTTGCCCCGGCAGGTACACCGTTGTCGAGTGCGGGTCATGGCGGATTGTCTGGTTGCCGTCGGCGTCATAGACATAGGTGGTTGTGCCAGCCGCGGTGGTGTCCTTAGCCAAACGCCCCTCGGCGTCCCAGTTCAGGCTCTGATTCTGCGACCCGGTCACATCTGGACGGCTGCTGGTGTCGCCGGATTGGTCGTAGCCGTAGGTGGCCCCGGTGGCGCCGTTCGGGCCGATGGTGGTTGTGCTGGCCAGGTTGTGCGTGCCGCCGCCGTTGTATGTGTAGTTAGTGGTCGTACCACCGCCTATGGCGCCGGGCAGAGCGTGCGAGGTCTGCGATGCGCGGTTGCCATTGGGGTTGAACGTCCAGGACAGCCAGTAGGGGTTGGCGCCACCGATGTTGCCGCCTGTGGCGTTGTTCGGGGTGTTGGCGCAGGCATCAGTCGCGGTCCAGGCCGAGTCGAGGCGGTCAAGGCTGTCGTAGGTGAAACACTGGTCGTCAACGGGTGCTGTGCCCTTCGGGCCTTCGATGTCATTGATCTGGGTAATCTGGCCGGAGGGATCGTAGCTGTACTGGGTGTCGTCGACCTGTGGAGTGGCGACCTGCGCGGTGACGTTGTCGTCGGTGACCTTCAAGGTCTGGACATCGTAGGTGAAGGAACGCCAGACGTTGTTGCTGGCGCCGCCGTAGGTGATCTGCCCCGGGAGCCCGTAGCCGTTGAGTCCTTGGGATGCGGTAATCGAGGTACCGGCGACCTCCACAGGCTTGCCGAAGGCGTCGTAGGTGTTGGTGATCGTCTCGCCCGGCACGCCCGCGACCGGCGCGGGGCCGATGGTCAGTTGTAGTCCTGTCGAGGAGTAGGAGTAGCCGGTGGTCCAAGTGCCCTTCAGGCCGGTCTCCTGAAAGGGCAGAGTAACGTAATGGGCCATGGGGTTGCCCATGCCGTCGTAGCTGGTGGTGCCGGTGACGTAGTTGCCGGAGGTGGTGTACCGGGTCTCGCTGGAAAGTTTGCCGGCCTGCAGGCTGTCCCAGGTCCAGGAGGCGAGCATGGTGCCAGTGGTTGAGCCGGAGTATTCGGCAATCTTGCGGCCGAGGTTGTCGTAGGAGTACGCGAGGGTCTGGCCGCGTGCGTCGGTGGTGGAGGTGACCTCGTTGTCCAGGTCGTACTGGGTGCTGCTGATACCAGTGTCCGGGTCGTTCTGCGAGAGCTTTTTTCCCAGCATGTCCAGCGTGTATGTCCACGTAGATCCTGAAGTACTGAGCTGGGTCTGCCGGCCCAAGGCGTCGTAGCTGTAGGTGGTCGGCTGGTATGAGCCGCCGCCGACCACGTTGCCACTGACGGTCGGAGGGACCGTGTACTGGTCGAGCTCGCTGGTTTGGCCACGGACGTCCTTGACAGTGGTGGTGATGACGCCGCCGGTGGGCGGGATCACTGTTGTCCGGTCGCCGCCATAGACGGTCTGGGTTGTTTGCGTAAGGTTGCCCAGCTTGTACTTGCTTGCCAACGTGACCCGGCCGGTCCCGTCGAAGGTGTTCACCGTGCGGGCGTCGACGGCGTTTACGGCGACGCTCTGCACGACACTCGACGGAGCCTGGCTGATGAGGTAGTGGTCGTTGGTGGCGACGGTCCAGCCGTGGCCGTCGTAGAAGTCGTCCGAGACCTGGGATCCGCCGCCTTCGGTCGCGACCTGAGTCTGTACCAAGCGGCCGAGGCCGTCCCATAGCTTGACCGTCGTCACGTAGTTAGTGCCAGTGCCGTAGTCGACGAGCACGTTCCCGGTCACGATCTCGGGGCCGTTGGTCTGGATCATGTAGGAGTAGGTCTCGTTCGGGGTGTTCGTGCCCTGTACTCGGCCCGGCTTCCACAGCTGGGTCATCCGGCCCAGCGCGTCATAGGTCGCCGAGGTCACGTGGCCGGCGATATCCGTACTGGAGGCGATGGTGCCACGGTCGGGATTGACTACGGTTGTCGTGGTCTGGTTGGCCGGATTTGTGACCACAGTCTGGGTCAGTACGCCGCCGTCCGAAGGCGTGTACGTGGTGTTCGTGCTTCGGTTGAGCGCGTCGGTCGTGGAGAAGACTCGACCAGAGGGATCATAGCTGGCGGTCGACTTGGTGAAGAAGGCGGCTGGCGCACCGTTGGTGTCGTTCAGCGCGTCGGTTCGGGTCGCGTTGCCTGGCCCGGTGAGTTGGCCGAGGGTGGCTGAGCTGTCGTAGAAGGTGCGGGTGTCTGCCAGCACATTGGCCTGAGCGGTCCCGGCTGACGGGCACGCCTGCTGGGAGGCGATCACTTCGGAGGGCTTGTTCCTGATCCACAGTGCAGCGTTGTCGGCGTAAGCGGTGGTAGTGCACACCTCGGGCACATTGTCGCCGCTGGCGTCGGATGCGGTCACCCGGCCGAGCCCGTCGTACCTGTTGACCGTCGTCGCGGTCTGGTACGTACCGTTGGCCAAGTCCGTGAGCTTCCTGGTCCGCGACGTACGGACGATGTCAGCGGTCAAAGCCGGAAGCCCGGTACGCGGCCTCGTGGCCGTCGTCGCCACGACGGTGAAGTCCGTCAGAGCGGCCGAGACCCTCGCACCACCGTCGCCGTTGAACACATCGGTTTCATACGGCGTGTCCATGTACCGGTAGTCGTCGGTTGTCGTCTCGCCGAGGCTGTTGCTGACCGAGGCGCTGCGCGTCTTGCCGCCGGGCAAGGTGTCGCCGTTCATGCCGCGGTAGTAGTAGGTCGCTGTCTTGGTCAACTGTTCGCCGGCGTTGGGATTACCTGTCTTGACGTCGACTTCGCCGTATCCGCGGAACTGGCCGTAGGTGCGGTTCGCAGGCTTGACGACCTCGTTGTCGTCGAAGTGCCAGGCGGCAGGTCCTATGTAGTTATAGGTGGTGACCTTCGGCGGAGTGATAGCGGAGCCGTCTTGTTCCTGGACGGTAGTGACGACGTACTTGTTGAACCAGTCGAAGGTCGGTGTGCTGTAACCGGGTGGGCTCCAGTAGAGCGGCAGGCACTGCGTGCTGTTCGTCGATGCGTTTGTTGGGATGGTCGTGGATGAGCAGGAGGTGGAGTAAGTGATGGAGGTGGCGGCGCCGGTGTCGCCGAAGATGTTGGTGAGCCGCCAGTGGAGCATGGCCGGCATGCTGTTGTAGTTCGGTACGCGGTTGGCCAGCAGCTGGCCCCGAGTGGTGATCGTCGGCATGGCGATCGACGAGCCGTCCGCGGCATATCCTGTGCGGGTGATCGAGCTCAGCCACAGTGCCGGATCACCGCCGTTGGGGAACTGGTGCCCGAGGTCGTAGGAGTCGACCTTCAGATAAGTTGTGCCGTTCCAGTACTGGGTAGTGATGTTGGACAGCATCCTGCGCGACCAGAAGGTCGGGCCGTGCACGTTGCAGGTGGATCCCGGCGCGCAGTTTTGATCAACTGGCACATCCGGCCAGTAGGCTGCGTTGGCCGTGGCGAATTGGGAGTCGGCGCATGTGTTGCCGGACGGTGTTCCTGGGATACAGCGCTCGGCTGTTTTGAACAGGATCTGATCCGGGGTGGCCGGGCCGTAGACGGTGCCGTTCTCGTCCCGCAGCCCGTAGTCGATCTTGTTGAGGTAGCCGCCACGGATGTAGGGCACGCCGGTGGTGCTGTTGTTCTGTCCGTAGTCGTTGGTCTCTGGCGTGTAGTAGAACATCGTGCCGTTGCCGTGAGTGTCCTCGACATAGTCGAGGTTCCAGCGCCAGGCCTGGGTACACACTGAGGAAGAGAAACCAGCGGAGCTGTTGCACGGGTCTGCGGAGTGTGCGCCGAAGACGGGTTCGGTCCAGGTGGAGTTGGTTCCACCTTGTGTTGTACGGCCGGGGCCGCCGTTGCGGCCGAAGAAGTACTGGGTGCCGTCTGGGGTAGTGACCTTCCAATACTCACCGTTGAGTGCACCGTTGCCAGCGCCGGTCAGGCGCTCGACGCGGGAGCCGTCATCGACCTGCAGCTTCACTTGCTGGCTGTTCGGGTCCCACACTAGGGCATTCGAATTGCCGTTGAGGTTCAGGGTGAGGATCTGTCCTGCCCAGCAGTTGTCTCCGGTTTGTGATGCTGTGGGCAGGTCGGTGAAGGTGGAACAGGTTTCATAGGTGCGCTCGATGAAACCCGGGGAGTAGTCCCAGCCCTCCCCCAGCCACGATGGCTGGTTGTTCGTGGTCGCGGTGCGTCCGTCGATGCTGGCTGAGTTGTAGGACAACTTGATCGACGGCGCCGCACCAGCCGCGACCGGCGGTACCGCGATCGGGTAGGACCATGTGAAAGCGCCGCTGGCCCCGCCCGCAGACCAAGTACCGGACGGGGACAGGGAAGTGGCGGTGAAGTCTCCGTTGGTGCCGGAGCTGCCCGCTGTCGCCGCCAGTACAACGGGCGATGCAGCCACGCTGGCGGTGCCCTCTGTACGTGCCAGGCTGACGGAATGCAAGCCGGAGGCATCCGCGCCGGAGCCCAGTGAGACATCAGCGATGATGTCTTGATGGGCGGTGTCGTTGTGGCCCCCCGAAATCGGGGTCTGCACCTGGCACGCCGGGTTGTCCGGCGTTGTCAGTGCACAGCTCGGAAGCTGCACTAATCGCAGGCGACTACCGAATTCGGCCCCAGCAGCGTTGGCGAAGCTCGAATAGTCGACGACCGCCGATACTTTCTGGGCTGTAGAGCCCCGCTGCGACGTCAGGGTGAACACCACGCCGCTCACGCCTACTTTCGCGGCAGCGAGTTGGTCCCACGTCTGAACATGCACGGTGGCTGCGTGAGGAAGCCCAGGACTACTCACGCTAGCTGGTGTTTGAGGCGAGGCTTTGAGATGCACGAAAGACGGTTTTCCGGCTTGCGGACTGCTCGAGGCGACGGCTCCACGCAGCGGGGCCGCGGCCGAGTCGCTTGCCAGGTCGGTGGTGACATCATCGGCACTGGCGGCCGGCCATTCGGCACCAGACCACGGGCCGGGCATCGCAACAGCTGATACCGCTCGGTGCAGCGCAAGGGGGTGCGCCTGTGCTCGCTGAATGTCTGGAACCGCTGGACGCTTGGCATTTGACGTCGCTGCAGCCACGACGCCTGTTCCCGTGATGGACGCTGCGATTGTCGCCCCACAGACGATGACTCCGAGAGCTCGTCTCCCTCTCATCGCTGCAGCCTTGGACATCCTGACCCCACCCACGTTGAACCCCACCCCATGTCGAGTCGACACCGAACGTGCGTGCCAAACAACGGTGCGCACGCACGATACAGGGCCCTGATCAACATCCGATAGGGCTTTGCCGGTGATCGCGCTACTACCCAGAGTGCGCGAAGTTGACCGGCCTTGAACCAGCCCACCCCGTCCCTGCCGAGACCAGTCCAAATACGAGGGCTGATTCCCATTGAGGAACGTCACCGGCAGCCGTTAGCGTGTTCGATCGTCACAGGGCCTCAGGCCCGAGCCGGGGTGGGGACCAAGGGACGGAAGAACCAAGTCCTGCCCTGGGCTACGCCACTTCCAGCTCATACGGAGACTTTGTGAGATCGTCTCAGGGTATGGGGTTGACAACGCGGCCAAAACGCGTCAAGACCCGTGCACGGCGACTCGCTGCGTTCATCGCAGCGACGGCAGCTTTCGGACTCGCGGTGCCTACCAACGCCGCCGGTGTTTCGCCTACGAGCTCCAGCACCAAAAACTCACCTACCTCACCACCGACCTCCGCGAGCCCGACCGGTTCAACGGCGCCTAACATCGGTACCCCGAGCAGCACGACGACCACGCCGACACCGACCAGCGCGCCAACTGTGTCGACCTCCTCGGCCAAAGCTTCGTCGTCCGCCACGCAGTCCTCAGCTCCAGCGGCGTCAGCCGCAGCTTCAACGACCGCTCAGCAGACCGGCCAGCCGGTAGAGGTGACCTCGCTAACTACTGAGACCCAGCAGATCGTGGCAAACCCGAACGGAACGTTTACCGCGACCACGAATACGCGACCGGTTCGTGTCAAGAAAAGCGGGAACTGGATTCCGATCGACACAACGCTAGTCCCGAACGCCGACGGAACATTTTCGCCGAAAGCCACGTTGACTCAGGTTGTATTCTCGGCTGGAGGTACCGGGCCAGCCATCACGATGACCAGCGCCGATGGGACAAAGTCCATCGCCGTGTCGTTTCCGGAAGCGCTGCCCGCTCCCCAAGTGACGGGAAACAGTGCGCTGTATCCCGACGTGCTACCTGGCATCGATCTTCGCCTTGCGGCCAACAGCGATTCCTATAGCGAGGTACTGGTCGTCCACGACGCCACCGCTGCCGCGAACCCAGCACTCGCCACATTGAAGATGCATTTACACGCCACCGGCGTGAGTGTGAGCACCGGGTCAGGCGACAGTATCGTCGGTGTGGACGCCAACGGATCGGAGGTGTTCCACGCCCCACAACCAGTAATGTGGGACTCCCACCTGGACCCACATGCCGGACCGACGCCGAACGCCGATGATCCGGGTTCTGGTTTGGTAACCGCGATGCCCACTGCGATAACGACTACGGCTCCGCTGGCACGCACGGCAGCTCCCGCAAACGGTTCGGCCGTCACCAGCGACGCAGACCTCACGATGTCGCCGCCCGCAATCGCGCTTACTGGCTCTGGCGTAGCCTATCCGCTGTATGTCGACCCCATAATGGGTGGCAGCAGTTTCCAGCAGCACTGGGACGAGGTCGACAATCAAGGCGGAGCCTCGTGGGACAACAACTCCTCGAACGCCAAGGTCGGGCTTTGTGACTACCTCGAGTGCGTCGCCCCCTGGCGCACCATGCGGGCCTACTACCAGATGGACACTAGCTACCTCGACCGCAATCCCAACGGCTTGAGCGCCACGGTCTATGCAGCGCACTTCTATATCACTCAGGTATGGAACGGAGCCACCGGCTGCACAGCGACCCCGGTCGACCTGTACTCCGCTGGCACGATCACCAGCGGCACCACCTGGCCGGGCCCGGCCGTCTCGATGCTGGACCGCGTGTCCTCCGGCGCCGGCAACGGATGCTCCGCCGCCCAACTGAGCTTCAACGCGCTGTCGTGGGCGCAAAGCGCCGCCGCAGGTTGGTGGCCGAACACCACGTTCGCGCTACGTGCTGATACCGAGTCCGATGACCGGCAATGGAAGCAGTTCAACAACTCGGCGAAGCTGGAAGTCACCTTCAATTACCCTCCGAACATTCCCTCGACGCCAACGATGACCGGCGCGATCACCTGCAACGGTATCAACTACACGTCGACGGCAACCCCCACATTCACGGCTGTGGCGACAGACAACAACGCGCCTCCGCTGAACCTGAACCTGAACTTTCAGGTCCGGGACCTGACGAATAATCTCTTCGCCAGTGGCACAATCCCGACTCCTTCGGGAACCCCGGTATCGTGGACTTCGAATACGGCGTTGACGAACGTCGACTGGCAGGTGAGCGTCAACGCGACCAACATAACCAACGACGCCTCGCTACCTATCACATCCATTTGGTCCGCGTGGTACCAATTCAGAGTGCTGAACGAGCAACTATCCGGATACAAGCCCACGGTGACGTCCTACGACTTCCCCGAGTCTAAAGCTGGTGCACTTCAATGGGGTGCGCCCCAAGGCCACGGACAGTTCTTCATCGGCAACGGTGGAAGCCCGAACATCGTCGGCTACCAGTACAGCTACGACAACAATGCGTTCAACTCCCCCCCAACCTGTGGAAACGCTCCGGCAGGTGTCGCGGTTGCGGCGGGAAGTGGCGGCAAGGCGACCATCGTGATTCCGCCGAAGGCCGGCCTTACATACGGGCACCACACGCTCTATGTTCGCGGCTACGACATGGTCGGTCAGCCGACCGGAACCACTCCTTACGAGTTCATGCTCGCGCCGAACTACGTGCCTGAGCACTATCCAGTCAGCGGAGCAGTCACCAACACCTCACTCGGTAAGTGCCTCGACGACCTGAACGGCACGCTCGGGAATCTCGCAACAGTCGACGTCACCGACTGCAACGGCGCTGCGGCCCAGATTTGGACACTACGCGCAGACAACTCGCTGGCCACGGGAAACCAAGCCAATGGTTGGTGGTGCCTCGACGTCGACAACGCCGGAACGGCCGAGAACACGCCGGTACACCTGCACCAATGCAACGGATCCGTCGCCCAACAGTGGCTTGCCGAGTCTGACGCCACTGGGGGATGGCATCTGAGGAATCCGAACTCTGGCTACTGCTTGGACGACCCCAACGCGTCGACCGTGAACGGCACGGCGGTTGACATACACGACTGCAACAACTCCGCAGCTCAGAAATGGAGCATCGACCTCAACGCGAGCCGCTATGAGGGCCAAGACGCCATCAACCATGTGACAGTCACCAACCCGGCATCCGGGTATACCACGCCACAGCTACAGGGCAACGTCGGTGGTGTCACCTTCTCGGGCGGCAACCAACTCGTGTGGTTCGGTGCCGGCCCCAACTCGACCATGACCATCCCGTTCGACATCTCGACCGAGGCGGACTACTCCCTCGGTATCCAGCTGCTGAAGTCCTTCAACTACGCAAACATCACCTTCATGCTCGACAACGACACGAGCCCGCTCATGCCGACGAACTTGCCAGGCGGGGTGTATGACGCCTACAGCGCAAGCTGCTGCACGAGCGAGTTCGTACCGCTCGGTGGGCGGCATCTGGCACAGGGCACACATCAGCTGAAGCTGACCGTGGCCGGCAAAGACACACCCTCCAGCAGCTACGGGATTGGAGTGGACTTCCTGCAGGTCGCTCCGTACGCCAACGTCACGGTCGACAGTTTCGCCCATTCACTGAACAACCACGGCATCAGCCCCGACACAAGCACCTCATCGGCGAACCTCGATCTTGCGAGCTCGCCGAAGAGCACTGACGTCGGCGGAGCCGGATACGGCGCGTCACTGTCTGCCGATGCCTTGGCCAAGGCGAAGCTCGGAGCAGGTGGTGATGCGTTCACCGTTGATGGCATCAATTTCAAGATGCCGACAGCGAACAACGGTTACGACAACACCATCGCCATGGGCCAGACCATAGTCTTGGATCCGTCCCAGCAGATCCGGTCAAACGCTGTGGGACTGTTGGTGGTCGCCACCGACGGCGGCGTGCCCGGCTCGTCTACGCCCGCACCCCAGATTGCCGCGACGCTCAAGTACGGGGCTGGAGCGTCGCCACAAGTCATCTCCAACCTTCCAGCGGTTGCCGACTGGTGCAAGGGGCCTTCCGCCTCGGCGGCCTACACTTTGGCGTACCGCAACCAACCGTCCGGCCAGGACACCAGCTGCGCGCCAAACGTCTACCTGCTTGTGCTCCCAGCAATACCCGTGAACAGCCTTCAGTCGATCACCCTGCCGTACTACGGCACTGACTTGACTGCTGGCAGCCACACTCCGGCGCTACACGTGCTTGCGATCGGAGTCCGCCCTGCGGCCGGGGCAAACATGCCCACCAGCGCCGATGCGTCCGGCAACAACCACCGCCTCACTCTGAACGGCCACATCGGGTTCGACAACGCGCAGATGGGAGGAGCGGCCGTCTTCGACGGATCCGGCGGAAACGCCAGCACCAGCAGCGCCGTCGTGGACACGACAAAGAGCTTCAGCATTAGCGCTTGGGTGTATCTGCCGGCTGTTCCGACAAGCACCGAAACACTCGTTACGCAGCAAGCGTCGACCGTAAGCAGTTTCTCCCTTGATGCGCAGCCGAACGGTTGGGATTTCGTCCGCACGAACACCGATGCGGCAAACGCAACGAGTGAAACAGCTGTCTCAAACACACCACCCGCTACGCAGACACCCACTCATCTCGTCGGCACGTGGGACTCATCCACAGGCAAGATGACGCTATACGTCAACGGCGTCGCTCAGAACAGCACTCCGACGGACAGCACACCGATACCCTCCAACGGACCCTTGGTCATCGGCCGCGGCTTCTACAACGGCGTGACTACCAATTTTGTCACCGGCGAGATCGCCGACGTGCAGGCCTACCAGCGCGTTCTAGACGCAACAGACGTCAGTACGTTGGACTCCAACGCAGTCACGAACAGCCTGGCCACACCGGCCGGATGGTGGCAGCTAGAGGACTTCGGTCGCGACTGGACTGGTGTCTGGGCGGCCCAACCTGACAGCGCCGCACCCACATCCACCCCATCGCTGGCCGGCATGACTATTCGCCAGGTCATACACCCCAGCAATCTGGGCTACGGCACCGTGAACACTCTGATAAATGGCCAGTACGGAACCCAATCTACTGGCGTCCAGACCCGTATCCGGCTGAGCAACCGTTTCGGATCCGCAGCGGTCAACGTCACCGCCGCCAGCATCGCAGCACAGACGACAGCCGGAGGCGCAGCCACCGGTAGCCACACGTCCCTGACCTTCGAGGCACCCGACGGGACCCACCAGCCCTCAGCGACGATCAACCCCGGCGACGAGGTCATCTCCGACCCACTCCAGCTGCCAGACACCAGCAGCGGATCGGGCAATCTCGTCGTCAGCCTCGCACTCGCGGCAAACACCGGCACCCCGCCGGTCGCCAACCAACTCACGAACCCCGCTTACCCGGTGTACCTGGCAAGCGGCGACCAGACAGCTGACGAGGCAGGCGCCGGAACCCTCTGGAGCACGAACAGCAATCTCACGGGCCGATATTTTCTGTCCGGCCTCGATGTCACCGACGTCAACGATCCCCAAACCAGCTTGCCTCAACCCGGCACGATCGCGATCCTTGGCGACCAGGTAAGTGGGGCCGGAACTCCCGCGACCTGGACCGACTTGATCGGCCGCGACCCTGCGATCTTCAACCCGTCATTCGATTCCACCAATGGCCCCGGCCCCAACCCAGGCGGATTCGTCAACCTGTCCAATAGTGGAGCGTCGGTGGCCAGCGCGGACGCCCAGTTCACTTCAGCGCCCAACGCCACAGTCCTCGACGAGCCGAACCTCAAAGCCGTCCTGCTCACGCTGGGGCTGAACGACCTGAAAAGCGGGGCGACTGCAGCGACCATCGAAACGAACATCAATACTCTGATTTCAGCAGTCGGCCCGTACGGTATCACCAACCATTACAACCCCGACGGAACCCGCAAGGTCGACGTCTACCTTGCCACGATCCCGGACGCCCCTGGCCTGACTGCCGCTCAAGAGAGCGAAAGAAGCAGTCTCAACAAGTGCATCACGAGCCAGGGCGCGAATTGTACCGTCAAGATCCAATTTGGCGGCACCAGCAACGCCGGGGCAGCAGTCGGCTACGTGGACTTCGCCGCCGCTATCGCCGCCGCTGGTAGCAACCCGAGTCAGACTCAGATCAACACCGCGATCCTCAATGCAATCAAGGCAGACACCGGGATGACCAGCGCCTGGTAGCAGATCCCGCCGGTGCGGGTGGGGACCTCCCGCCCGCGCCAGCGGCTCGTTCCTCTTGCCGGGCAAAACCCGCCCGGCTGCCGAATTCAATCGAAAGCCGGTATCACCCGCATGATTCCCCGCCCCCGTCTGGCAGCGCTGGCTGTCAGCTCCCTGTCGGTCGCTGTCGGCGGCTTCTCTTTCGCCGCGCCGTCCCACGCAGGCGCCGCTCCGGCGATCGTGTCACTGCACCTGGACAACCTTGCCGACCCCACGCAGGACACCCCTTTCGGTACCCACGCTCCGATCAACGCCGCCACCGTCACCGCCGACCTATCCGGATCGACGGCTCCGGCAGGCACAATCTTCACGATCTACTGGGGTGACGGTGCCACGACGGACGCCAACCCCTCATCAACACCGGTCCCCCACACCTACACACGCGTCGGCGCATTCACTGTCACGGTGTACATGGTCACTCCGGATCCCAGCCAGGACGGCACCGCCAGAGCCGAGGCCGACGTCACCGCTATCGGCGGTCATCTGACCTCGAACACGACCAACGTGGTGGACCACTCGCAAGTGGTGCTGGCCATCACGCCGCCTCAGATCGGCCCCGGCCAGAGCATCACCGGCTACACCTACACGTTCAACCGCGGCTACGTCTCCGAACAAGCCTCCACCGGCCCGGACGGCACCAGCCTGACCCACACCCTCAACCAGGCCGGCACCTGGACTACCAGCGTGGTCGCGCAACTCGACGACGGCGGTTCCTTCACGCTGACCGGTCCGACGATCACCGTCAGCCCCACACCGATAAAGCTCGCCGCGGCCATCACTCAAACCGGGGCGCCCCGCGACCGCACCGTTCAAGTCGATCTGACCGGCTCCGCCATCGATCCAACCCCTCCGAACTCCCTGCCGCAGTACCTTATCTCCTGGGGCGATGGATCAAGCATTGCCGGAGGGCTGCCTGCGCTGTTGGCCCAGAACGGGATACTGAGCCACCGCTACCAGAGCGAGGGCATCTATACCGTCACCGTCAGCATCAGCGATGCTCAAACACAGTACGCGTCAACCAGCCGAACCTTCGACTTCGCCGAAGGCATCAGCCGGATCGCCGGATCCGACCGCGACGCTACGGGAATCATCGCCTCGCAAGCCGCGTTCCCCGTCGCGGGCTCGGCACAGGCGGTTGTTCTAGCCCGTGCAGACGGCTTCGCCGATGCCCTGTCCGGGATCCCTTTGGCCAAGTACCGCCACGCACCACTACTGATCACTCCCGGCGGTGCAGCCGCCTCCATAGACCCGTACGTCGCCAACGAGATCCAGCGGGTCTTGGGCGCCGGATCAGGCAAACCGGTCTACATCCTCGGCGGCACCAGCGCCATCCCCCAGCAAGTGCAGGACTACATCACCAACACCCTGCACCACCCGGTGATCCGCTACTCCGGCCCGGACCGCTACGCCACCGCCCTGGACATCGCACATCGCGGCCTAGGAGACCCCAGCCACGTCGTGGTCGCACGCGGCGACGACTACGCCGACGCCCTCGCGGCCGGCCCCCTTGCCGCCGACAAGCTGACCGACTCCACCGGCAAACCAGCAGCGATAGTCCTCACTAACGGCCCGGCCGGAGCCACCGAAGTGGATTCCGCCACCACCGCCTACATCCGCGCCAAAGCCAACAGTGCCGACCCCACCATGGTCGTCGCTGTCGGCGGCGGCGCCTTCGACGCACTGACCAAGCACGTCCTGCCCGCCGGACCGCACACCGCCACCGGCATCGTCGGCACTGACCGCTACGACACCGCCGCGAAAGTAGCCACCAAGTACTGGAACACCGGCACCATCCCGGTCGGAATCGCCACCGGCACCGGCTACGCAGACGCCCTCACCGGCGGCGCCTACATGGCCACCACCAACGGACCACTACTGCTCACCAACCCGCTATCCCTGGCACCAGCCGCCGACAGCTACATCACCAAGTTCCACCACACGATCAGCACCGTGAACATCTTCGGCGGCACCGGCGCCGTGTCCGGCAGCATCGATGCACGTCTGCACGCCATCTTCTTCACCGACTGACTCCGCTCAAACTGGTGGCAGCGCTCTCCCAAAAGCGCTGCCACCGCAGAGTAGGTGAGTGAATGTCGCGGCCAGCATGAGACAGGCTTCACCGGTACGACGCCTACTTCGGCTTGATCACCCTGGTCGCAACCGAGCTCGGGCTGCCCTGACCGCCTCCTTCCTGTCACGGAAGACGTGGGCTGAGGCCCCTCAATCGCGGGCCGAACGAGGGCGGCCGATTTCTCCACACCTTGACGCATCCATCGATGATCGTCCGCAGGACCTACCAGTTGACGATGAAATCTTTGCCTCAACCAGGCATGGACACTCAATCTCATCAGCGCGACCGGGCTCGCAGTACGTGGCCGTCTGCCTGTCCTAGTCGAAAATGCTGATACCGGCGCTGGCCTGGGCTTTCATGCTGCGGGATGGTATTCGTTGAGCAGCCCTCCGAGGCGTTGTCTCCGCCGGATTTGGTCAATCTGGGTCGGGAATCGTAGTACCGCGACGTCGTCGTCCGGTGCG
>Ga0105239_10004278_pt1 | contig 17129 bp, 18 predicted proteins | sample KBSC44metaG_FD_92761 | JGI IMG/M metagenome (GOLD analysis project Ga0105239, IMG submission 92761) | Corn rhizosphere microbial communities from Kellogg Biological Station, Michigan, USA - KBS C4-4 metaG | ecosystem: Host-associated > Plants > Roots > Rhizosphere > Soil | place: Michigan, USA...
CCCCTCTCAAAAGTCGCCCCACCTCCAAGATTTTCAGCTCAAGCCATTCATAGAAATCCGCTAGCGTTTCGAGCGCCGCCTTGACCGCGATTTCAATGCCGCTGCCGACGACGGACGGTCGGAACAGCCATGTGCCTCTCGCCAACCTACTCGCAGGACGGCGCGGTCTACTCCTTCGGACGCTATAAGTTTTCGCTCGGGAGTCAGCGCCTGATCGGACCTTTAGCGTAGAACAACGTCGCCCGGCCGTTCGAGCGTTCGTGTTGACTCGGGCAAGTGGCAGACATATGCGTTCAAGGTCGATGTCTCTCACCCTTGGGGAGCGATGTGCGCCTCCCGAGCGTGCCCTAAATCGAGAAGACGCATCAGACCAACCTCATCTTCAAGCACAACCAGAGGCCCAGCTCCGGTTTTAAGCCGGTCGGGCTCGCCGCGCGTCATCCGCATCAGACGCCCGCTGCCACCGCCTTTAGGCCCCGCTCGTCGATAATCGAGACGAACTGATGATCGGTCTCGATCAAGCCGGCCTTTTGCCAGCGGCTCATGGTGCGGATGGTCGATTCGACGGTGGTGCCCGCCATCTCACCGATCTCTTGGCGGGTCAGGGGGACGCGCAGGCTGAGGCGTCCTTCTTCGCGATGCCCGTGCGAATCCGCTAGGATGAGGAGAATCGCGGCGATGCGCTCGTCAACCCGGCCGGTGCTGAGACACGCCATGAAATCCACGAACCCGTGCAGGCGAAGCGCGGTGCGCCGGACAAGTCGGTCCTTCATCGGGACACTACGTTCGTAGATTTCCAGGAACGCGCGCTTCGGAATGCGCAGGTACCACTGGTCCGTTACCGCCATAGCCGAAAGGGGACAGCCGCCGCCGGTTATGGTTCCCATCAATCCGAAGACTTGGCCTGGCCCCATGAGCTCAAGCGTGACGTCGGCGCCGCTCGCGCAAGACCGGACCATCTTTACGAACCCGTCGATCGCGAGGCCAAAGAAGTCCGCTTCCGCCCCACGGGACCATATCGTTTCGCCACGCGACGCGCGGACGATGCGGCCCACGGCGGTCAGGCTTTCGAGCTCGTCGGATGTTAGAGCATCGAGCAGTTGACTTGAGAGGAGGGCGGCGCGCGCGGAGGGTTTGTCGAGGACAGTCATCGAAGTGCCGGACGAAGTCGTCCGACACTGATTCTGGGTCGTCCGGCCTGGATAAGCGAGTCGGTCGTTTTCACTCATCCTTTTTGTGTCATTGGATTCTAGGACTTCAGGCCGCGACGGCCTCCTCGATTTCCAGCGTGGGACCGAAGACCTCGCGCTTTCGATGCTCGGCGGGCACGCCTAGGTTAGCGAGCATCTCGTCGACCGCCTTCATGAACGGCTTAGGGCCGCAGAAGTAGCAGTCGGCGGACGCAATGGCCAGTTCACCGAGAGCTTCGACCGAAACCCGGCCCGCAAGGTCGTAGTGGAGGCCGCGCACATCCTCCTCACGTGGGCTCTCATAAAGGACGAGCGTCGAGACGTTCGGGTGGGCCCTTGCAATCTCGCGCAAGCGGTCGCCGAAGGCGTGGACGGAGCCGTCCATGGCGGCGTGGACGAAGGCGATGGGTCGCACACTCCCCGTTTCGACCAGCCGCTCCAGCATCGCGAGCATCGGGGTGATTCCCACCCCGCCACTGATGAGGGCCACCGGCCCGGTGGCCGATTCGTCGAGCGCGAAGTCGCCGTGCGGCATGTGGACCAGAACGGCGTCGCCCTCCCGCACCGAGTCGTGAAGGTAGTTTGAGGCCGCACCGCCCGCCTCGCGCTTGACGCTGATCCGGTAGGAGTCGGGGTTCGGGGCGCACGAGATGGTGTACTGGCGGATCTCGACGTTCGGCCCGGCGTTCTCAATCTTCACCGTGAGGTACTGCCCGGCGCGGTGAAGCGACAACGGCTCGCCGTCCTCGGGGACCAGCGTGAAAGAGGTGATTGCGGCGCTCTCGCGCACCTTCTTCACCACGCGGAACGGCTTGAAGCCCGTCCAGCCCTTCGCCGCGTTCTCCTCGTACATCCCGCCCTCGACGCCAATAAAGATCTCGGCGAGCTGCGCGTAGGCCGCCCCCCAAGCGTCGGCGATCTCGGCGGTGAGGGCGTCGCCCAGGACCTCGCCGATGGCGCGCATGAGGTTGCGGCCCACGATGGGATAGTGCTCGGGAAGCACGTCGAGGCTGCAGTGTTTGTGCGCGATGAGCGAGACGGCGGGGCCGAGGTTCTGGAGCCGGTCGATATTCGCCCCGTACGCGATGACCGACGCCGCGAGAGCGCGCGGCTGGTCGCCCTTCGCTTGGTTCGCCATGTTGAAGATGTCCTTAAGGCCGGGGTTCTCCTCGAAGAGATTCCGGTAGAAGGTCTTAGTGATGGTCTCTCCGTTCTCCTGTAGGACGGGGACAGTGGACTTGACGATCTCGATCTGGCGTTCAGTCAACATGGCTTTATGCAGGGCGTTTGCCTCTTGCCATCATCTTGGGTGTTCTCGTGCTCGTCGCCCATGACGGGCGTCATACGGAAGCCTGTGATTCACAAGACTTCACGAAACAAGAAGAACTTCGAGCTCTCGTCGAACGAAAGGTTGAACGATGCGCAGAATCATAGCAAATGCTCGGTAGGCCTCTCAACCCTTAAATGGTGGGATCAGACTCGATAGCGCTCCCAAGCATTTGCCAACGCTCTGGAGAAGTCACTTGAGAAATCAAGCAGGTCTTGGCTCTGACGAACGTCTTCCCCCTTTGACGCCCCCGAAGCCCGACATCATGTGCTTTATGTCGGGTGTTCGGTTCGGAGCTTCAGCCCCAGCCGGGCTCTCGAAGTTTGAAAAGCATCCAAGGCGGCCAGCCACGCTTTGGATGGTGAAGCTTCGGCGAGGATGTCTGCGATTGGGAGAACGATTTGTCCCTTGGTCGACATCCTCGCAGTCTCGGTAGGTTCTTATTCACGGCCGGCTACCCATGCGAAAACGATTTAGCGTAAAATTATCTAGCGTTAAACAAATCCCCACTCTAAAACCCTACAATGAGTCGGGATAGGGCCAAAGGGGGCCGTTTGCTTGTATGACTGAGGACTACAACCCATTACTTGCGAGCGTCGAAGGTGGACTCGGACGCCGAGACTTTCTTCTCTTCGCCGTCGCGGCGCCTCTTTCTCTTGCCGCCGCCAAACTGGCGTTCGCCTTTCCGGCTTTCACAGAAGGTGAGAAGCCGGTGGTGCTTCCGAAGGAGATCTATCGGGTTCCGAAGGGCAATGACTTCGCGAGCGACGATAGCGAGTTCAGCAACAAGCGAAGAGTCGAATCGGCGAATTTCGCGCTGTTCTGGGCGAAGGAATATGGGAGCGACCCGGCGACGGATCCTCCCGCTAACAAACGGTTTCAGACCGCCGAGCTTTTACGGGAGTGCGAGCGATTCTATGACGCCTACGTTCACAAGCTGAAGTTTGTGACGGCCGGACATTCCGTGGCGGATAAATGCAAGATCCTGATCTTCGTGCTTGGCGGCTCGGAAGGAACCGCGTTCGGCGGGGCGGGGGATGGAGTCGGGATGCTATGGACGCCGGCGGTGCGTATCAACCGACCGCCTTACGGCGCGGCGGCCCATGAGATCGGCCATACGTTCCAGCACTTTGTTCAGGACGATGGCGCGTGGGGGTTTAGCTCCCACCCGAAGGGCAGCCGAGGCAGCCCCATTCATGAGATGACCTCTCAGTACATGCTGTGGCAGGTGTATCCGGAGTGGATGACGTTCGAGAACTATCACCTGGTCAACTACCTGAAGCAGGCGCATCTTGCGTTTCTGCACGAAGCCAATCAATACACCTCGCCCCATGTTCTGGAGTACTGGTCGGGCCGCCACGGGGTGGACTTCGTCGGCAAGATTTGGCGGCAGGCACAACGTGGGGAAGATCCGGTCATGGCCTACATGCGGCTCAACCGGCTGAGCCAGCCGAAGTTCAACGACGAGATGTTCGACGCGGCGCGTCGTTTCATCACCTGGGATTTAAAGCGAATCGAAAAGGTTGCCGCCAAGTACGCCAACCAGCATCGGACAAAGATGGATTCGGTCGGCGACGGTTGGTTCCGGGTTGCCGCGAGCAACTGTCCGCAAAACTACGGCTACAACGGAATCCGGCTCAAGGCCCCTTCGGAGCCCGCGAAGGTCACCCTAGAATTCAAGGGAGCCATAGGAGCGGCCGGCTTCCGATCGATTCGTCCAGAAGCGGCAGGATGGCGATACGGCTTTTTGGCGGTACGCGCCGATGGATCGCGAGTCTATGGTCCCGTTCATTCGGAAAATGAAGGGAAGGTCCAATTCGACGTTCCGGATAAGACCGAACACCTTTGGCTAGTCGTAAGCGGGGCGCCCGCGGAGCATTGGGAACACCTTGCCGATAACGATGTATCGAACGACGAACAGTGGCCCTACCAAATCCGGCTTACGGGAACCTCGCTCGCGGTGAACGAGGAGTAAGACCAATGCGCGGCCGGCTCCTTGATCGTCTGGTGAGTTCCCAGATCGCCAGGTAGCGAGAGGGCTAATCGAATTCGGCTATATGTACAATAGTCCATGCTTTTAGTGGCCCTTGCAATCGCTCATTTGTGGGCGGGTGAGCCGGTTCTTCGCGTCGAATATCGACGCGGAAGAACAAGCATTCTCATCACGCAGGGCAAAGGCTATTTTGACGAAGGGCCTTATGAGACGCATCGTCTCAAGACTCGCTACGGATGGGCTACGGTGACATTGGAGCACGATCACTTCCCCAGCTATCCGAACGTCGACACGGGCCCAGAAGGCTTTGCGCTTGCCATCCAAACGCCTAAGAAAGTGAACATCGAAATGCGGTTCGGCGGGGAAATCGATACGGTTATCGTGGATCATCGGCGAATCGGTTTCTCTCGCCCCCGGCCCACCTCATTCCATTGCACCTTAGCGGGCGGAGACCACCTCTTTGAGATCGCATGGCCGCCTACGGAATAGTCCGATCAAGAAGGATCCTAACGAGCCATATCTTCCGGTTTGAAAAGTGTCCAGGACGGCCAGCCGCGAAGTGAGCCGGATCTCAATTTGTGGCGCGGACAAATGCCAGGTGCGACCACGTGACGCCAGCTCGGCGATTTGCTTCCTGAATCGAGTCCGCTTCCACGTTCAAGATTAAATGCAGACCTTGAGCTTGAGCGAGTTGGATCGTTTCACCCGCAGACACGTCGAACATTAGCTTTGTTGGAGGTACCGGACCGTGGCGAAGAGATAGCAGCAGAGTGCCTCCCGGCTGAATCAAGGATGCGACGTTCGGCATCCCTATCTGACGCTCCGAGTAGTTCAAGTGCATCCAGACCGCGCTTATCATCACGAGGTCAAACCGTTGGCATCTGCTTCGGGTCCACGACAGATCGGGCAAGCTGTCGTTACCCCAGTCGATTCTCTCCGATGGGTGGAGAGCCATCGCCGCGAGCCGGAGTTCGTCGGTTGGCTCAACGGCGACAACCCGATGGCCCAGGGCGGCAAAATGGTCCGCGTCGGCCCCCGAACCGGAGCCGATATCGAGCACGCGGCACGGGTCACGGGGAATTAGGTGAAGTACATGCCGATGTTTCTCGTCAAAGGGGATTCTTTCGGACCGCTTGACGAATTCGTCCGCTTCTTCGCGATAACCTTGGTTGCCGCTGATCATGTCTCAACTTCCCCGGGGCCTGAGCATACTTCTGGACGAATCCAGACGTTCTCATCCGCCGCCTTGACTAACGGTGTTGGAGCGCAACATGGTTGAACTCGACGAAGGTGTAGGGGCGAGTTTGGATTTCCACGGATTGCACATCGCTTGCCAGCAACTGGCTGTATCGTTCGGTCCATTCACCGTGTCTCGCCGGAACCGGGTAGATCGAGCCTTCCGCGGCCGAGATTCCCATCCGAAGCTCGCGGAGCTCCCCGGTTTTGAGCCTCGCCATCACCCGAAAGGCGAATGCCGATAAGGATTTACTCGCCAACGGAAGCTTCGCGTCCGTGACTAGATCGTGGAGATACCACGTATCGCCGACGACGACTTCGAAACCGGTCCGGGTCCCCTTGCCGGAATCACTGCCCGGATCGCTGGCCGGATCTGACCCCGTGATCGCGGGCAATTCTTGCATGTTAATGGCTTCGCTTGGCGCCGTCGCCCATTCACCGGTAGGTACGCCGACGCGGACGGCGCCGTACTTTGCCCCCCGTTCCACGCGGATCACCCGTTCGTCCCGGTCACTGAAGATCGGGCGACGCGTTTTCGGATCGAACCGTGAAGTGAATTGCACGATGGCGTTGCCGCCGCCCTTATTGCCCGTGACGTTGACTTCGACATACTCCGGAGGATTCGGCTTATCGGCCGAGTACGGCAGCCTAAACCAATTTAGTTTTGCGCGCTCGGCAAGCACCTCGCCATCTGCCCGCCAAGAGGGCTGCCCGGTCATGACCCAGTCATCCGCGTCGAGGGCCGCCTTGGTGACCGACACCACGGATATGATCGTACCGTCTTCAAGCTGTTTTGCAAAATCCGGAGCCACTCCGGTCGCCGTCCCGTGTACGCCCGACTCGAGCGACGCCGCGTGCGAGGCTATCCGGCCGGCTTCTTCTGTTTCGAACTCCGGCTTGAGCGGAACGTCCCGAAACTCTGCCCAATGATAAGGCGTTGTTTGGACGACCACCCTTGCGATGCGGCTAAAGTTCTTGGCCGAAATCCCGTAACTCTGGAAGCCATCCATCATTGTGCCGGCACTGCCGGGATCAATCGGTTGCCCGTTTTTATCAAAGAGCAAGACCCGGCGAGCCGTATCGGAGGAGAGCGTCGTACCGTCCAGCAGCTTGATCAAGTGGCTTTGCATATGGACGTCGAGGTACCAAAGGCTGGGCTCATTTCCCAGCGACAGAGCGCACTGATCGCCGTTCTTGGGGTCGCCAAACCCGACCCGAGAGATCTCGCTGTCGGCAACGGGTAACGGATTTCTTAGTTCCGCGACCGTTTGCCAGTCGTTCGAGGTCACCCCGAATCGAACCGTGCCAGTTTCCGCCCGGGATGGGACGCCAAGTCCGATTGGAGCATAAGAAGGATCCTTCGAGGTGAGAGCGACCTCAGGGATTTTCTCCCCTCCTCCGGCCATCAGCAGATTGAGCCGCTGGGCCTGAGATGTCGCCTTGGGAGCTACCATCTCGAACGTCGTGGATGGAGTGGCTTCCTCGTCGGACTCGATTTCCACGTAAAACACTCGGCTAAAAGCGGACAGCTTTCCACCGTAACTCCGGACACCCCTTGAGAAGACGTTGCCGCTCCAGTATTTTCCGGTCCCAGGCACCCAAAGTTCGGCGTCGGGAAGAGGCTTTCCGTCTGGCCCCCAAATGCTTGGCGAATCTGGTGCGGAGATGCCGACCAACTGGATGCTAAATCCGCCCGGCAAACCCGCGATTCCTCCTTTGGCGAGGTACGTTCCTGGCGCGACCTCCTTGGACCGGACCCAGCGGATATGCGGAAGCGTCTTTCGCGAAGGCCGGCTTCCATCGGCGGAGGCGCGTTGCGCCGCGATCCGAGGCATCGCCTTGACCAGGGCAAGCGGCGTAACTACAAGCGTGGCGCAAAGGAGCACGCAGAGCGTAACTCTTGGAGAAACCCACTTCCTATTCTTGGTGCCGTCCACGATCGATCTGAGCCTCCCTTCCACGTTCGGTGTGTGGGCCATTCCCACGGTATTGGCGACTTGGAACCTCGTGGTTTTGGCGATATCGAGAAGTGTTCGGGCATAGCCGTCCGGTTCGAAACCCAGGCCAAGAACGAAGTCGTCACACGCCAATTCGCTTTCCTTGCGGAGTTGCTTCATGGCCACCCAAGCCAAAGGATTAAAGAAATGAACCGCGCAGGCAACCTGCCCCAAGACTTGCCAAAGCCAATCGTGGCGTCGAATATGGGCCGCCTCGTGCGCCAAGACCATCTGGAGCCGGCGCTGGTCCCACAAGAGGGCTTCGCCGGGGAGAAGGATCCGGGGCCGTAAAATCCCCACCATCGCCGGCACTCGGAGTTTTGGGCAAACCAGAACTTGAATATTGAGCCCCACCTCTTGGCAGGTTCCCTCCGCAAGCTCCGACCGCGTGCCTGACCGTACAAGATGGCGGACGATCAAAAGGCCAAATGCTGTCCAAGAAAGAACTCCGAAGAAGCCCAACAACCACGCGGCTTCAATCACCGCGACGTAGTCGAACGGGGGAGTCTTGGGCGCGGGAGCGTGAGGCGTGAAGATCGGACTCACACTAAAGAGCGCGTGCTTACCAGGCGCCTGAGCGATCGGTTGCAACACTGCAGGCGCGAGCAGCGGGGCGTCCACCGGTTCCCGAACCACCGAGACCTGCCAATTCGGGAGGCGCACCTGGGCCGCCGGAACGAGCAGGATCGCCGTCAATGCGGCGGCCCATACCAGATGCCGGCGAGAAGCGGAACTTCGACGCATAGCCGCCGCGGCGATTGCCGCGACGATGAGGATCGCGGAGCCCTTGACGAACAGATTCCAAATGAACTCGGCATTCATTGCTGAGACTTCTCCTTCTTAGCAACCTCAATCAGATTCTGAAGACGGGCCAGGTCCTCGTCCGTGAGGTCGGCTTCTTTGGCGGTGAGTAAGGTTCCCAGCGCCATTTCAATCGACCCGTCGACGAAGGTCTGCAGAAAGCGCTGCATAGCGGCGACCGCGGCGTTATGCTTTGGTCTTGCCGGCCGGTAGGCGTAGTGTCCGTCCTTCTCGAACCGAACGAGGTGTCCGCGCTCTTCAAGAACGCGCAGTTGGGTCCGCACGGTCGAGTTGGATGGTTTTCCCGTGAGCAAGTTTTCGAGCTCACTCGCGTTGACCGCACCTTGGCGGTAAGCGATCTCCATGATTTCCTGGAACCGCTTGCTGAGATATTCGGGAGAGCCTTTGGCCATGACGTTATTATTATAACGGCAGAATTTGCGATTTCGTTATAAAAATAGCGGTCGCGACGAGGACCCCCAATGCCGTCTCAGCGTGACTGCAACGGACGGGGGCGAACAAAACCCCGCACCGGCTTCGCGGACTCAAAGTCTGCTGAGTCGACGTCCCGATTCGCCCACCCGTCCTTCGACCAAAGCTTGCGAAACCAGATCGCCTGCGCCGGTGCATCGATCGCGCTCACCGGAGGAATATTCGAATCCAGCATCGACAAAGTCGCTCGACCCCAAGGTTTCTTGGGACGCTACACTATAGCGGTGGCCGGGCGTAGGCGGCGAATCGAGCATCGAAGTGATCGTTAAAGGTTCCGTTCGGCTTTATAAAGTCGATGGCGACTTTCGCTTGAACTTTTGCCGTCTTCACCTTATCGACCGTGTAGTTAGGAAGGGCGAAGCCAAGCTCGTTATTTGGCCCAACTTCGATGACAACGATCATTTGCCCATCGCCGTAAGTTGAAAGGGTTACGGGACCTGTGTAGCCGTTGTTCGAGTTACAAGTGCCCCGGTAAAAGGCGTACCCTTGCCCGCTTTCATATGGAGTCGTCGAGAACGTAACGTCTCCGTAAAACTTTACCGCGCCATGATTTTCCGGGGGTTCTGAATAGAGCGAGAAGGTGACCGAAGGGCCTCGGGTCTTGACGCCGGCCGTATCGACCCTTGAAAAGACGAGCGTCTTGCCGGGGAGATCCGATCTCGTCAACTGGAATCCGTCGCCGCTGACCGTGCCGGTGAGGGTGAATTTGTCCCCGTTCATCGACTCAGCAGAGGCGTTGATCGTTCCGCCCGACACCGAGCCTTCAATCATTCCCGCCTGGTCCGCGTACGTTCCGGACGATGCAGCCATGGAGAAACTTCCCAGCCACTGGTCGTTACCGAATTGCCCAAGAGAAATGAGCATCATCGTGCCATCCGGCAGCGTAGCCTGATACAGGACCTCGTCTTTATCGACAATCGGAACGTGGTTTTCTCCACTCCCTCCACAGCCGGCCATGAACAGGCTAATCAATGCGCAAAGCGACAGAAACTTTTTAATTTTCATGATTTAGCCTGAGAACGGGGAGCAGACGATGGCGCCATTGACGAGGTTGACGATCGTTCGACCATTGACCAGTACCTGATCGGAATAGACGGAAGAGGTGACCGTCCGCATCCCGATTTCGGCCTTCGTGAAGTTGGGAAATACGAACTGGAACTCGTTTGAGGGCAGCATGTGCAGGAACATCCTCACATTGGTCTTCCCACCCCCCTGGGGTTCGTCCATTATCTCGACCCCATAACCCCTCCATGTCCCAAGCCAAGTCTGCCCCGCCGTTTTGGTGAGCAACACGTTGTCGCCGGTACCGTTTTGGAAGGCCAAGACGAACTTGGCCACGGCCCTCGTTCCAATTTGGGCGCTTGACCGATCGTCGGCGTTGCCAGCGCCGCCACCGCATCCAACGGTGGACAGAATCACTACGGCAAGGCAGAGTCGTTTAAATACCCACATTTCAGACTCACATCTTAGCAAGTGCGGCGACTTTCTTTAGGCAGATATTTGCCCGCAGGCGTTGATTTGGTTTATTTATCTTGCGATCGGTGCTAAATGGGCCGCGGCGTTGCCTCCGTCACCAGACGATCCGGCGCTCGAGACCAGGGGGAAAAGAGCTTTGATATTGCCCTTCATTCCGGGCCAAATCACTCCAAAGTTATGAAGAGATACATTCTCACCGGCGTCCCCGGCGCCGGCAAAACTACGATTCTTAGTGAGCTCGCCCGCTTCGGATTCGCAACCGTATCTGAAGCCGCGACCGACGCCATCGCCGACCTCCATGCAAAGGGCATCGCCGAGCCTTGGACACGCCCGTCCTTCATCGACGACATTGTCGGCATCCAACGCCAACGCGTCGCTGCCTGCAAGGCCGACATCCAGTTTCACGACCGGTCCGCCTTCTGCACTTTGGCCCTTGCGGAATACCTTGACTTTTCTCCTTCCGCCAACGTCCTCCGCGAAGTAGACCGATTACTCAAAGACAAAACCTTCCAAGCATGCGTCTACTTCATCGCCAACCTCGGATTCGTCACCGCGACCGAAGCCCGCCGTATCACCTTCGAAGAATCGCTTCGTTTCGAAGAAATCCATCGAGAGATCTACCGGCGTTACGGGTTCGAACTACTTGAAATACCGGCAGCTCCGTTGAACGACCGAGTAGAGATCATCCTCGATCACTCAGTGCGTGGCTTGAGGGACTAGGGCTGAGGCCAGGTTGTACATGTCGGGCATTTCGTATTTGTAGGGGTCGTCGGCCGATTGGAAACCTTCGCCGCCCGTCCTTACGACAACCAAACCGCGCGAGGGCAGGACCATGATGTATTGGCCACCCCATCCGTTGGCGTAAAAGCCTTCCCAGTCCGAGTCCTTGACCGGTTGGTCCGTGCAGGGGAACTTCTCGGAGTCGATACGCTTGAATCCGGCGGCCAAAGCTTTCGGCAGCCCGCCGACGGCCTCGAGGCAGTTCATTTCGCAGTTCTCCATCGATAAGAAACGAGAGCCAACTAGCTGATGCAGCCTTTCCTTTTGCGTTTGGTCGAGTTTTAGGGCTTTGACCATGCGGTCGTAGTCCGCCGGTTCGAAGGTGACGTGCGGCTGGCAGATCCACCAGAGCCAGCCGGAATTGTTATTGTACAGACCGAAGTGATCGCTGCTCACCTTGCTTTCATGAGTGGCTCGCTCGACATAGTCCTCGGAGAGAATGCGTTTGCCCTCCCACATTCCCTTCTGGAGCATGAGCTGACCAAGTAATGCCATGCATCGCGGTCGCATGGCAAGTTCTGCGCAGCCGTGGGGATTGCCGTCGGGGTCGCTTCCCCAAATGAAGTCGCCGGGCAAGATGCCCAAGGGTTGGAAGATTCGGCTGAAGGCGTAGAGATCCAGCGGCTTGCCGGCAAGTTGGCGGATAACTCCGGAAAGGAGATCGACCGCCCGGTTGTTGTATTCGAAATAAGCGCCCGGAATAGACCTTATGGGGACGGTGAGCGCCGCCGCGACTCGGTTCTCGGGAAACTCACTCTCGGAATAGAGAGCAAGGCCCGAGCTGTGTTCTAGCAAGTGTCGAGTCGTGACGTAATCGCGCTTACCGCCGTGAAACGCCGGGTAGATATTCTTGACCGTTATGTCTACATCTGGCAAGGTTCGGTCCGTCAAAAGGGCGCCGACCGCCATGGACGTGACCGCCTTGGTCGCCGACATCATGTTGTTGTACTTCGGCTTGCCGAAATCTTGGTCGCACACGACTTTGCCGTCCTTCATCACTACCAAGCCCCACGACTGAGATTCCTTGCATCGGGCGATCAAATGATCAAGAGCGGCTTGATCGACCCCCGAAGGGGTCTGAACAGCACGAACGGCGAATAGAAGGGGAAGAAAGGATGGCATGGTTTTATCGCCTTACGGGCGCGTCGTCAGCCCTATGACGCCCCGATACTTCGGCAGTTACCACGAGTATACGACACTTGTCGTACGCGCCAAAACGACTTAGATCAAACGCATCCTTTGACGAATGCCGGTAGGCAGGAACGACTGTTAGCTACCAGTAGAGCCTACTTCGCCGAGAAATCAAGCTCCGAAAACCAGTCGTAGCAGGATCGGATCAGTTTGTTTCGACCCTCTCCCACGGGTTGCGCGGTGATTTTGTCCCTCATCGCTCGCAATCGATCCTTATTCGCAATCGCGTACTCGACGTACGACACTTTCCAAGGCTTCGAACCTTGCGCGGGGGGCAGCCCACCGACTCCCGACAAATTCAGCTTGCCCCGAAGCCGTGGCAAGGGGGATGGCGGAACGGAGTCCGGACTCGCCGAAGCATGCGCGCCGTCGAGCCCTAGTTCGTGCAAATACATCTTCCACGGCTTAAGTTGGTCGGAACCGAAACGGGCCTCCTTCATCTTGGGACCGGGCATGTCGATCCATACCGTGTTGAACCCCTTATGCTTGAACGTCATGCCGAACTCACGGCGAACGGACATATCTTGGGGCCCGACTACCTTTACGAGCACGGCGGCCGGCTTGAACAAAACGTTCTTCACCTTGAGATCCGCGCCTTGACCCAACAGAAACATAAAACCGACTAAGTGCATCATCGCTCTATCACAAACTCACCGGGGCAACCTAACAAATGACGGATGCTTCACATCCTTAAGCCGTAACAATTCTCCGAGCCACGGCTCGTAGTTTCTCCATTTTTCGACCGAAGTTCGATACACCGGCTGCCTGGCCTGCCACCGGCTAGGGGTCGCCACCGCCGTGACCTTTTCGTCGTGGTGTAAGCACGCCTCGTCCCACGGCAGTCCGCAGAACTCGATGATCCCACGCACGACGGCATCCTTGTCGGCAACCAACTCTTCGTAGTCGATCTCATAAAGGCAGTCGGCGGGCAAAACCTTCCGCCAATGCTCCATGAGCCGCAAGTACTCCTGGTAGTGGAAGATAATGTTTTCCTGCTTATATGCAAAGTTTGGTCCGCCGCCGAAATGGGTGCAGTAGATGGAAAGGCACGTATCCACCGCATTTCTACGGATGTGAACGATTTTCGCCTTCGGGAAAACCGTGTGGATAAGGCCCAGCATCTCGTAGTTCAGCGGCTGCTTATCGGTAATTCGATCCGACTCGCCGGCGAAGCCGTTTAAGACGGCAAGATAGTTCTCTTCCAGGTACCGGATGTCGTCGAGGCTGACTCCGAGGTTGTGCCACTTGTGCGTCACCCGAGAACCCTCCAGCTTCCAAAACGGCTGCTCGCCCGCGGATTCGACCATGCCGTGGCTGGATACGATCTGGTCCGACAGTGTCGTTCCCGACCGGATCATTCCGACGATCAGGATGGGCGTCTCGCTCGAAGAGCCATGCCTGGAATATTCCTCCAAGAATTCCTTCGAATAGAGCTCCATCAAGCAGTCGTTGGTCGTTCGGACGACATCATAGTCCAAGCGTCGCCCCTCATTGAAAATGCCAAACGCCAACTCGTTCGCGCGATCGAAATGGCTCATCGCGGACTCGAACTCCTTCGCGTTCTCATGCGCCCGGCCGAGCGCGTAGGCGAGGTACATCTTGTCCAATTGCCGGAGCTTCGGCTTGTCCAGGATTTCGGTCGCCGTTTCGATCAGCGAACGTCCATCCTCCATCTGGAAAGCCTTCGCCTCCGAGAGGCAGAAATACGCCATCCCCTGAACCGGCTCGACCTCCAGCCATTGGTTGAGTAGCGACACCGAATCGGAGAACCGGCCCTCCTCTTGCAGCCAAAGCGAGTACGAGTGGCAAAAGCCGGGACGCAGCTTCAGAATCCGGTTGAAGAGTGCCTCTCCCCGCTCCTTCTGGTTGGTGCGGCAATAGCACATGGCCAACGCGTCGAGGATTGCGATCGAGGTGGGAATCTTTCGCGCGCCTTCCTCCAGATTCAAGATGGCGTCGTAATGCGCGGAGACCAGCAGATGCTGGCGGTACAACTGGATGTAGTTGCCCTCATTGAGCGGATCGAGTTGGATCGCCTTTTCGAAGGCTCGAATCGCCTCATACGTATCGTCACGAAGCCGGAGGGCAAGGCCGAGGTTGTGATAGCTGGCCGCCACCTTTGGTGCGCACCGGACCGCGGACTGAAATGCTTCGATCGCGGGCGCCACGCGCCGGGTCGATAGGTAGCAAAGTCCGAGCGTGTTGTACGCTGCCGGGTCCTTCGGGGCAATCTCGATCGCCCGCTCGCAGCGCCCGATCGCCTCATCGAACCGGCCGAGCGCTTTGTAGGCGGTGGCGAGCCACACGAGCGAATCGAACTGCCCGGGAAGCTCTTCCAGAACCGACTCCAGCATCTCGATCCCAAGATCGTAGCGCCGCGTCTTCACGTACACCACCCCGAGGGTAACCCTCGCGGGGTGGTTGCCCGGGGCGATGCCCAAGATCAGCTTGAGCTTTGCTTCCGCCGCGCCGAATTGGCCCGACGCATACAGTTGCCTCGCTTCGATCAGATCGGACTCTAAGGCGGCCATCGAGAAGTTAGCGCTTGCCGCCCGGCCCGGGGGCCGTTCCGTCGATCTCGGACTGAAGGATCTTGATCTTGCGCTCCTTGAGCTGCGGCGGCATGCTGGTGTTCTCCTGAAGCGCCTTGAGCCGCTCTTGCGGAGTTCCGAGTCCAGCCGGGTCGTTGTCCGCGTGCGGGGGCGGCGGCGGAGGTTCTCCCGTAGAGCACCCCACCAATGCGATAGCGATGAAGGGCAAAAGCCCGAGTCGAAAAACTGAGATCTGCTTCATAAGCGCACTCTCCTGGAGGGCGGCGACCCGAGCTATTCCGCATCGGGTCGCCACCGCAGGAGACTTCAAACTAGAACGTCGTCGTCGGGCACTGCACGCCCGAGTTCGATCCGTCCTTGGTAAGCGTGAGCTTGTCCGCGGTCATCGTCTGTCCGCTCGTACTGACCCCGACGCACGGACCGGTGAACCCGAATTCCGTGAAATGGACGGAGTTCTTGATCTTGTACTTAGAGTGACCATCCGCATAGGAGAAGTTGCCTCCGCCGTTGTGGTTGGCGTCATAGTTCAAGACGTCGATGCCCGCCCAGCCGGGACCGCCCCACATTCCGATGTAGTTCCATGGGAACGAGTAAGTCGTATCCCCTTGCTGGCTACTCTCGCGCAGAACGATCGTTCCGGCAGGGTCCGGCATGCTGGTCGTCGAGCGCGAGGTGTCCACCCCGTTGAACACGTAGCTGTTGCAGGCGGCACTCGCGTGCCCGGTCAGCGGCGAGTTTTGTGACCACGAACCGGTGCTGTGATCCCACTGAGTCGCCTGCACCGTGCATCCACGAGAGCCGCCACCGTCCACAGACATCGGGCAGACTCGGGCCGACCCCTTTCCGTCGTTCTTCATATACGGAATGAGCTGCCACTGCCAGTTGGTCTTGCCGTAGAGAGAGGCCGGGAACGGGTTCTCGAATCCGTTCACGTACACGTACGACCAGAACGAATAGTCGCCTCGGCCGCCAAAGATGTTGCCGCCCAGCGTATCGTCGTTGTCCGAGGCGTACATCACCTCGGCCAGACCCATCTGGGTCATGTTGGAGAGACAAGTCGTCTTCTTGGCTGCGGCTTTTGCCTGGGCGAAGACGGGGAACAGAATGGCCGCCAGAATCGCGATGATCGCGATAACGACGAGCAGCTCGATAAGGGTAAATCCCTTCTTATTAGAATGAATCATGAGTTCAGACCTCGTTGTTTTGAACTGGCGCGGACAGGCCGAGGCCCGGACGCGCAAAGTGAATTGGATGGGTCGAAGACCGTTTGACGAGTGGAGCATCTAGCAAAACATGGCGAGGGTTTGGCGGAGCCTCTCCGTTGATTCGATCAAGCAATAGAGCGACAGAGTGGTGGCCGAAACCTTCGAAATCTTGGGCCGCGGTATCGAGCTCGTCGGCCAGGCTGCGATCCCATTGCGCGCGCCAGTCGAACCCGACGATCGACATATGCTGCGGTACGCGGATGTTGCGTCCCTCAAGCACGGCCCAAATCCAGTAGGCCAGAACGTCGTAGGTCACGAACAGCGCGGTTGGGAGCGGATCGATCTGCAGGATCTGCTCGACGACGTTGTGGGCGAGGCCGGAATAGAAGCTGTCTCTATCCAATGAGCGCGCATAGACGCCGCCGAGGGGATCGACCCCGATTCCTTCCCCTTCTCCCGCCGAGGAAACGATGTATTGGCCGAACAATCCGTTCTGGCCGGCCATGCCGAACCCGGCCTGTCGCATTGCCGACCAGTAACCCTTGACCCGCTCCGTCAGGGGGCGGGGGATATCGGTATCGGAGACGCAAACAATCCGCCGGTGCCCCTGCTCTAATAGATGCTTAACGCATCGCTTCGCGGCGGCGATATTGGCCGTCCCGACATGGTCCGTCTGCAATCCATCGGGCGCCGTGCTGTCGACGAACACCATGGGAACTCCGTGAGCCTGCACCATGGCGATCGCGTCGGAATCCTCCGCGTAGACGTCGCGCCAGATGATGGCGCCGTTAATGTTTTGACTACGCCGTAGGTCGACCAGATACACCCGCTTTCCCCCCCGACGCGCTCAGCGCGTACGGCCTGCTCGAGTTCACCGACATGGCCCTCG